>Ga0163150_10001825_pt1 | contig 34653 bp, 37 predicted proteins | sample OliLakLV19P2IB_FD_148628 | JGI IMG/M metagenome (GOLD analysis project Ga0163150, IMG submission 148628) | Freshwater microbial mat bacterial communities from Lake Vanda, McMurdo Dry Valleys, Antarctica - Oligotrophic Lake LV.19.P2.IB | ecosystem: Environmental > Aquatic > Freshwater > Lake >... | reverse complement strand
GGTAGGGACGCGCTGCCGCGCGTCTACAACCGGAAACCCAATCCGGACGCGGGGCAGCGCGTCCCTACCAGATCAGGTTCATGCGGCAGATGCAATTTTTCACAGCTTCCCTCAATGCCGGTGGTTGGGGTCGCAGGTAACGAAAAGCCCACGGCCAGCAAAGGACGCTGACCGTGGCTGCCCAAGCACAAGGAGAATGAAATTCACATGACGTCCGCCACAACGGCTCAGTGGATTTGTTGCCGCTCTCCCGCCTGTCTGCTAAAATGAGATCGTCGTTCAGGTTCAGCGCTTTGACATTCTGTCCACGCGATCCTATCTATTTGCCGATTCGAACCGTACGCCTCAGGACCATCTGGAGGAGAAACCGGACTCATGAAAAATACATTGAAGACCTTCATATTATTGGCCGGACTGACCGCCTTGCTCATGGCCATCGGAAACGCCTTGGGAGGCAGGAACGGCCTCATGATCGCCCTCGTGTTCGCGGGGCTCATGAATTTTGTCGGCTATTGGTTTAGCGACAAGATTGCCCTATCCATGAGCGGCGCCAAACCCGTTGCCGAAAGCGAAGCTCCTGAATTGCATCGAATGGTTCGCGAGCTTTCCCGGCGGGCCGAGTTGCCAATGCCGCGACTGTACTTGATACCCAGCGCCACTCCGAACGCGTTTGCCACCGGTCGAAACCCGCAGCATTCAGCTGTGGCAGTCACCTCTGGCATCATGAATATCTTGAGTCGCGATGAGCTGGAAGGCGTCGTCGCTCACGAACTGGCACACATCAAGAACCGCGATATCCTGATCAGTTCAGTCGCTGCCATGATCGCCGGCGCGATCAGCCAGTTGGCACATATGGCGCAGTGGGCCATGATGTTTGGTGGCATGAGCCGGGATCGGGATGACGACGACGGGGGCGGGGGGTTGCTGGGCGGGTTGGCAATGATGATCGTCGGTCCTATCGCCGCGATGCTGATCCAGATGGCGATCTCCCGCAGCCGTGAATATCAGGCCGATGCGACCGGCGCTCAAATCTGCGGCAGGCCGCTATCCCTGGCCAACGCACTGCTTAAACTGGAAAATGGCAATCAGCGGTTTCCGATGAACGTGAACCCTGCTCAAGCTCAAATGTACATCGCCAACCCGCTAAGGGCAGGAGGCATTGCAAGCCTCTTCAGCACCCATCCTCCAATGGCCGAGCGCGTCAAGCGGCTGCAGGATCTGGCCTATCACCGAGCCTGACCCCGAACCTCGCATTCAGCCTAGCCTCAAACAGCTCGGTGCCCTTCCACCAGGGGAGCTGTGAAAAATTGCGAACGCGGTTGATGTGGGAGGGCGAGCGTCCCCGCGAGCCGCGGTTCTGAATCCACATCCGGAAACGCGCGCGGAGCGCCCGTTCCACCTAGGTGGAGCGGGCGCTCCTGCGCACGCTTTTTGCCCGGAGGAGCCGATGCTCGATTTTTTCACAGCTTTGCTGACAACCGGCTCGCGGGGTACAACTGGTCGAGCCCAACCCGGACTACAAATTCTTGGACCCAGCATGGAACCTACCACGGGTCGGCGAATACATTTTGAGCGGACGACCGCGGCCCGGACAAGGGCCCATGTTCAAGAACGCCTTCTTAACTGACGCTGTATCTTTCGGGCTGAAATCGAAGCAGTCTTGATCGGGAATCAATCGGGCCAACCCGCCCTTCCTCGGCCATTAGCGGTTACCTCACGTCGCTTCACCCTTCCCTTCTCAGAGGATGTCCGAAAACTTGTTTGCAAGCATCCGCAAGAGCACAGCTGCCTGGCAGGACTCATGTCTCGGCCAGTCATTCCCGCAAAAGCGGGAATCCAGTCTGGATTCCGGCTCGTGCTGCGCTTGGCCGGAATAGCGCTGGGTTCTTGCCAACTTTCACGTCCTGCTCGGCGTCAGAGTTTTCAGCCGCGCTGTCAGCCATTTGATTTCATAGCGATGCCTGTGCCAGAATCGCGTCAAGAGTTACCACGACCAAGACAAACTTAACTTAGACACGACTCGAGAGCCTGGGATGATTCTCACGAACTCGCGCTATCGCATCTTGGCACAAATTGGCACGGGCGGTATGAGTGAGGTCTTCAAAGCGGAGGATCTGAAACTCCAGCGCACCGTGGCGCTCAAGGTCTTGCGCGACCCTTCACCCAATGGCCACTCGAGCACGCAGCAGATCCTCCGGGAAGCTCGTGCCGTAGCCGCCCTGAACCACCCAGGCATCGCAACTCTCTATGAGGTGGATGAGTCCGAAGACGATCCATTCTTGATCATGGAGTATGTCGAAGGTGAGACTCTGACCGAACACCTTCGAAGGGGCCCGCTACCTATTGACCGGGCAATCGATATGGCCCTCCAGATTGCTGAAGCTCTCGGGTGGTCGCACAGCCGTGGTGTTCTGCATGGCGACCTAAAGAGCAGCAACATCATGCTCACCTCGACGGGGGCAGTCAAGATTCTGGATTTCGGTTTGGCTAGATTGAAGAAAGCATCTTCAGATCAGTCCTCTGCGCCTCAAGCCGGTGAAACAGCAGGCACCTTGGCCTACCTGGCACCGGAGCGAGGGCAGGGATCTCCCCCAAGCGAAAGAACGGATATCTTCTCGCTGGGCGTGTTGTTCTACGAAATGCTAACGGGGCGCCGGCCCTTCGACGGGGTTGTCCCAAGCCAAACCATTCAAAAAATCCTGAATGAGCAACCTCCGCAACTTTCATCCTTTAGGGACGATATCCCCCTGCAATTGGAAGCCATCCTTCGGAAAACTGTTGCGAAGAACCCGGTGGAAAGATACCCAGACACATCTGAGTTCTTGGTTGACCTGCAGCGGCTGCGGCGAGATCTCAGTATCGGTACTCCGATCCACCTAGTGGCCAACGACCTTGCAGATCCTTCTCTCCCTGGTAAGCCTCCACTGCCAATGGATCGGAGGCCTTCGGGTCAGAGGTGGATTTCTTCCATGATGCGGCACCGCCTGGCATGGACGGGTGGGTTCATCACCGCTGTGGTGTTGCTCGCGGTCGGCGGATTCTTGGTGAGAGAGCGCGTTCTCGGTTGGACGGGATTCATCCTGATTCTTCTGGCAACAATCACAGGTTTTCTGGTTTACACGACGCGGAGCAAACAGAAACCGAACCGCAGCGCCAGTGATCCTCACGGCGTCGCATTCCGTGGGCTCTTGCCGTTCCAAGAAGCTGACCGTGATCGGTTCTATGGCCGCGACCTCGACACATCACTCTTGCTGAAGAAGGTCGCTTCGCCAGCCACTGCTGGTTCGCCAGATTTTCGCTTCGGCGTGCTCTACGGAGAATCTGGCTGTGGCAAGACTTCGCTGCTTCGAGCAGGGCTGCTGCCTCGGTTGCGAGAAATGGGCTTTCTGGCTCTCTATTGCCGTTCTTACAAAGACCTTTCGGCTGCCATTGTGGCAGAGTGCCAGAAACAGACTCTCATCGAGTTTCGCGCTGGACAATCTTTGCAAGAATACCTGGCCTCCGTCAGCAGAGAGTTGAATGCAACGATCTTCATCGTGTGCGATCAATTCGAAGAGTTTTTCGTGAGCTCCAGATCCAGCTCAGAGCGGGAGCCCTTTTTGTCCTTCGTTTCAGACTGCCTCCACCAAAACAGCCTGCCGATTCATTTCCTGCTGTCATTGCGGAGTGATTTTCTCCATCTCATCAATTCAGAGTTTGGCGACCGAGTTGAAGAGCCGCTGTTGAGCTCCCGTCTCTATCGCCTTCGCCAATTTGATGAAGCCCACGCCGTGGACATCATCGAGCGCTCTGCCCGGCAGGCTCGACTACCCTTCGATCCAAGCCTCAGCCGGCAGGTCGCCCGCGACCTGGCCGTGGGTGGGACCGTGTTGCCCTCTGAACTGCAGATTGTCGGCGAACAGCTCCAGAGCAAGCGAATCTTCTCTCTACAGGAATACCGGCGTCTGGGAGGCAGGACATCGCTGGTTCACCAATATCTCGAAGATGCCATCCAGTCGTCTGGGCATTCTGAAATCGCCGGCCTGCTGCTACGGAGCCTGATTTCCGACGAAAACACACGCCTCACCTTACCGCTGGCCGAGATTGTCCACAGGACGCAGCGTTCGTCGTCCACCGTCAAGTGGGTTCTGGAGCATTTCGTGCAGTCCCGCCTCGTGCGTTGTCTCCAGGATGATGAACCCTGGCGATACGAGCTGATGCACGAATACCTCATCGAGAAGATCAATCAGCTTACGGGACGGGTGATGCATGCTACGCAGCGCGCCAACCGCCTGCTGCGCCAGTATCTCTCTCAGGCGGCCTTGGAGCCGCGCACCTGCGTTCCCATGACTAAGCTCTGGTTCATCAGCCGCCACTCCGACCTCAGACGGACCGAGCAGGAACAAGCCTTGTGGCAGCGAAGCCTGCGGTGGGGATTGGCCAAGAGTAGTCTGGCGGTGATTCTTCTCGGCGCTGGAACGCTGCTTCTGGCGGCAACTCTTGCAACCAATGAAGAGTGGGAAGCCAGAAAACTCAGTGACGGCCACAAAGGGGCAGTCAGGCAAGTGGCTTTTTCGCCCGACGCGAATCGGTTGGTATCTGTGGGAGACGATTCCAAGATCCTCGTTTGGGACTTCGCCCGGCGCACAGCAATCGGTAGCCTCGTTTCTGATGGCAAGGCTGTAAATACTGTCGCCTTCTCTCCAGACGGCCGACAGTTCGCCACCGCCGGGACCGGCAAGAACGTCTTCATCTGGGACGCCGTAGGTATGGCAAAGCAAGCCGTCCTGAACGGTCACTCAGCGGCTGTCTACTCGCTTGCCTATTCGCCTGACGGAAGTCTTCTGGCATCTGTCGGCGATGACCACCGGACGGTACTTTGGAACGCGGACAGGTTCACCAAGATTTACGAGTGGCCATTTGGTGGGGCATACGGAAACATTCTTTTCGTCACGAACAATCTCCTGCTCAATTCTCACGGATTAGGCTGGGATATCCGCACGGGTAGTCAAGTCGTCAATTTCAGACTAAAGACCGAAGGAGCCGTCAACTTCGAGGCGCTATCCCCTGACGGAAAGCAGATGGTGAGAGTAGGCGGAGGAGGTACGGTTGTGTTCTGGGACCTGCGTAGCGAGAAATCTCTCAGCACAACCCATCCCCATCAGGATCACGCGTGGACCGCAGCCTATTCTCCCGATGGCCGCTGGGTGGCAACGGGAGCGGATGACATCATTCTTTGGGAAGCTGGGGCGCGCAAAAAGCTGCTCCGGTTGGAGCAAGCCTCAACCGTTCGCGGGCTGGTCTTCTCTCCGGATTCGCGTTGGCTGGTTTCGAGCCACGACGACGGGTCCATCTTGGTCTGGGACGCCGTCGAGCATGACAAGGTGGCCAATTTGAAGGAACACAGCGGATCGGTAAATGCGGTGGCTATTTCCCCCAGCGGAAAGCGGCTAGCCTCGGGAAGTGATGATCAGTCTGTTATTGTTTGGGACACAACCACAGGAGCTAAACATGCGGTTCTGGTTGGGCACGACACACGCGTCACTGCCGTGGCGTTTTCCCCGGACGAAAGCTGGCTGGGATCATGCGACCTGGCTGGGCGGTGTCTACTGTGGGACCTCCAGACAAACCAACCTCTCCGGAGATTGAGGAACCTCAATGCAACGAATTGTCTTGCCATTTCGCCTGACGGACGCTGGGCAGTTGGCGACCATCGAGTTTTCGAGACAACCACAGGCCGTGAGGTCATTGACTTCGAGAGCAAGGCTTACAGTCCTCTCTTCTACGGAGCGTCCTTCTCTCCGGATGGTCAATGGCTGGCAGGGGCGTCGCCCGACACTGGGGAGGTTCTCATCTACAAGACTTCCGACTGGACGCAAGTTGATGTCGTGAGAACCAGACAGACGAACGAGTTGCCACGAGTGGTGAGCTTCTCCCCGGACAGTAAAGCGTTGGTGACAGGCGACAACCAGGGTGCCGTGTGGCTCTGGCGGCTAGAGCCACTCCGCCGGGAGGCGCTTCTGGGCCACCACGTGGGACAGGTAAAGGCTGTCGCCTTCTCACCCGATGGACGGCAAGTCCTTTCGGCCGGGGACGATCACACAATTTCTCTTTGGGATGTTCGGCGGAGGCGCCTCGTCACTCGCATCGGTTCGCATACCTCACCGGTCAACGCAGTAGCATTTTCACGGGATGGCAAACGATTCGTCTCTGGAGAAGGCGACAACTCAGTGCGAATCTACACTCGCCATCGAGTTCTTTGGGGCCGCAGACTGGATCAGTGAAATTCCACGAGTGCAACGATTTGGTTTCTGGGGGATCGGTCTGCAGTGGTAGCCACGATGAATGCGCTTTCTGCATTCATCGTGGGCTTTCCCTTACCGGCACAGCCTAACCACGACAAACGCAAGTCGTGGTTAACAACGATTTCCACTGGAACAATCGCATTACGCGAGGCTGCTTTCGATTGCCTTGGTACTCGATTCGTCTTCCGCAGTGTTCTAGTTATCAGCCTATGAACTCCTCTTTAAGTAGAATCAAAGGCCTGGTCGAAACACTGTCCGCGTTCCTCCAGCAGGAGAAGCATGACTGCCAGGAGATATTGGCCACAGCGCAGCAAGCTGTTTCCGCATTGCAAGGCGAGACACGAGACCCGCGTCTGCCCCGCCTTGCCTTGCATCTCAAGAAACTTCAGGAGCATCTCGATCACCTTCACGCACTGGCGCAGCAGGACTTCCTTGCGACGATCCGAAGCGAAGTCAACGCTCTTGGTCAGACCGAGGCCGACAGACGCATCGCCACTGTATTGACCGCCGTGCTCCAAGTTCAGCCACTTCCTCTCAACCAATTCGGTGAGTTCTTGTTGGACCGTCTAGCTGAGGTAACCGGCGCCCGGCGCAGCTTCCTTTTGCTTTATTCGCCGGAGTCCAGTGCCGCCGAGGTGATCAGCGCGCGCCAGTTCGCTAGCACCAACCTGTCATTGGAAGAGTATGGTTTCAGCCGAACGCTCTTGCGAGACGTTCTGCGGAAGGGAGAATCATTGTTGTTCCAGGACGTTTCGAAAGATGCGGCGTACTCCGCCGAGATGAGTGTCCGGAACTTCGAGCTGAAGTCGGTCTTAATCGTGCCGCTCAAGCAGGGGTCGCGTACGATTGGGGCAATCTACCTGGACAACAATACCCTGGCAGGCACCTTCAGTGAAAACGATGTACCGCTGGTTGAGGCCGTTGCTGCATTTGCATCGTTCTACCTCCATCACTCCGGTCTCCTTTCTCGAATTTTGCAGCGGGAAAACCGAGTCTTTCTGGATGGTGAGAAAGTCGTCGGGGAAATCATCGGTCGCGATCCCAAAATTGTCGAACTACTGAGCACTATCCGAAAGATTGCCAGTTTGCCGACCACCGTCGGTTCGCCGACCACCGTCGGTTCGCCGGCCACTGTCCTGATCGAAGGCGAGACTGGCACCGGTAAGGAACTAGTCGCTCGCGCGCTGCATTCAGAGAGCCCTCGTGCCAGCCAGCCGTTTGTGGCCATTAACTGCGCAGCCATTCCGAAGGATCTGTTGGAGTCAGAGCTGTTCGGTCACGAAGAAGGCGCCTTTACAGGAGCGACTCGAAGGTTTATTGGGAGGATCGAACAGGCAAGTCGCGGAACGCTCTTCCTGGATGAAGTGAGCGAATTGGCCTATCCCCTGCAGGCGAAGTTGCTGCGATTTCTGCAATCCAATGAATTCCAGAGGCTGGGCGGCAAGGAGACTCACCGCGTCGACGTGCGCGTCGTTGCCGCCACGAGCAAGGACCTCAAGGCGAAGATGGAAGCTGGCGAGTTTCAAGCGGGTCTTTATTATCGATTGAATGTCATCCCGCTCCGGTTACCTCCACTCCGAGAGCGAAGGGAGGATATCCCGCTCCTGGTCGATCATTTCCTCGCCAAGTTTTCTGTCGCCTATGGCAGCAACTTTCGCCTGGAACGCGAGGCGTTGAATGTCCTGGAGACGCTTCCCTTTCCCGGCAATGTTCGAGAACTGGAGAACCTGATTCATCGAATGGCGGCGCTCTCCGACAGTGAAACGTTAAGGCTGGCGGATCTGCCCCTGGAGATTCTGCAGATCAATTCTCAACGCATTAGCCTTGGTAACGACGGGTTCTTCCGAATGCTGTCCTGTCCCCCCAAAGATCTGGAGGAGCTTCGGCTGCGTGAAGAAGAAATCCGGCAGCTCTTTGCCTCACAACGACGCCAGCTCGCTGAAAGGGCCCTCCAACAGACCGGAAACGTCACCGCCGCCGCCAGCCAAGTCGGCGTCCACCGCGCCACTCTTCACAAGATGCTCGGAAAACGGAAACCTGAAGGTGAAAGCCCTCAAAGTTGACAGCCAAGAGCAGGGGCCTTGATATTCCAAGGTAAGGTGGAAGCGGCGTCTCGCCGCTTCTCAAGCGCCGGGACGGCGCTTCCACTTTTTTTCACCCACGCTGTTGCTGAAGAAGGGGGAACAAAATTCGCGTCTCGGTCCGCGGGTGGCGCATATATCGCGCTCTTTGCGATGTATGCGGACTTCACGCACACACGCAAAACTGCGCCATGTGTGCGCCACCCAAAGAACCGCACATGACGTAACAAAGGATTGAACCCGTCCATCCCGTGTGTCGCGCAATGCACGACAGTCTCGCCCTGGGTAGCGCAAGACACAAATCCCCGTAAAGCCCGCCGCTGTCAGCATCCAGCCCAAATCTCCTCCCAATGAGGCAAGTTGCAAGTGTCGCGCTCATCGCGACACTTGAATCAAACCTTGAAGTGTAACGAAATCACCTAACTTCTGTTCGATCAACGGCAGGCGGAGCCACAAGAGCCAGCCAGCCCGAAGGTTGACCAATTGCAGGTAAGAGAGCTCTCGACCGTGAGCGCCGTTCAAGGGTGATTCCCGCCCTGGATACAATCCGCCGGGGTGACGTTCTTTCGCGGGATTTCTGGAGATTGGACGTTTTTCTTGGACTGACGAAGCCACTCTGGGAGCGCGGACGTCCCGTCCGCAGTCGTGGCCGAAGGGCACGGCAGCGGCCTTCGACCATTTCGGGGCGGGCGAGACGCCCGCGCTCCCAGCGCAGCTTGGCTCGGTAGCGAGATCCCAGGACTATGGAGACCGTTGCCTCGTATCCGCTCTAAAGATGAAAAGCTTTTCTCTTTTGCCCTCCGCGACACGAGAGCAGCAGATCAGCGTAAGAAAAAATAAGGCACGAATTCCTGTTCTATTCCGACCACTATGGCTCGCGATCAAAAGCTCTCTCTCTCGGCCGAAGATCGTCAAAGGTTGTTGAAGGAGTCAGCAAATCCAGCCAATCAGCAACTACGGTTAGCCTGTTGGGCCATCCTGCTCCTCGCCGATGGACGATCGAGGGGAGACGTGGCTCGCGAATGCAAGGTCCACCCTGTCACGGTGGCTCGTTGGATTGCGAGACTGCGGAAGCAAGGGATTGCTGGACTGCTGGGCCAAAAAAGCTTGCGGGGACGCAAATCGAAGCTGACTAAATCTCACCTCCAGGTCCTCAAAGAAGCGGCAGTGGCGCCTCCCCGAAGCCTGGGAAAACCGTACACACGATGGACGCTTGCAAGACTGGCTCGCCACTTTTCCAATCAAACCGGAATCAGCGTTCAGTCACATTATCTCGGGCGCTTGTTGAGACGCATGGGTATTGGCTGGTCGCATGGAACCGAGTCATTCGATGCGTCCTGGTTCCAAGAAGTGGAAGTTTTCTGGTTTACGGTTGTCAGAAGCAAGCGTCCTCATTCAGCGACTCCAAAGGAAGGCCAGGAGGACCTGCTCGTCGGCGTCAATCTCGCCACCGGACGTCTCACTGGTCTCAAAGTGCGCCGGAGGTCCTCGTCGTCGGTTGCCCGCTTTCTCGAACAGCTCATCGACGAGTATCCCAAAAAAAAAGTCTTGCTCATTGGTCAAAGGGAAAGCATCCACATCACCAAACAGTTGGACGATTTTCTGCGCTCAAACCGAGAAAGAATCACTGTTTCACTTTGGTACAAATCGTCACAACCGGATGAAAGGCATTTTCATACCCTCGAGCGTTGCGGGGATCTTCAGTTCTTGGGAGATTCACCGGAGCCCGTCGCGGCTCTGCTAAACAAAGGAATCAGACAGATCGAACAGCTCCTTCGTTTGTAGCAGGAATTAGTGCTAATCCGCAACCATTCGCTGGTACGGATTGGCCAGTTTTGATCTGGCTTCTGGAATGCACCAATTCAAAGCATCGGAAAGTTGTGACTGTGCAAATCCATTAACCGATCCAGTCTTTCAGCAGCACGGAACCAGGACGCTCCCCGCGTGAGTGGCGCATACATGCTGCTTTTCAAGCATGTGTGCGATGGGTAGAGCTGGAGAAACATAGCTCCGCAGACATGGCAGAGAGCGCCATGTCTGCGCCACCCCGGCGGGAAGGTCTGGCCATCTGTGGGTGCTCACCACCCGATCACTTGGCTTCACTATTCACTAGTCACGTTGCAAGTTCAGACAAATCGAAACTCAGAAGGGATGAAACTCGAAAATGCTGATCAAAGGAGACTCGCGTGAACACAATGATAAAGAGAAATGAACTGAAATCGAACGGCGCCAATCCAGCAAGAATGCTTGCCGTAAGTGCTCTTGCTTTGATGGTGTCATTCATGCTGTCGGCGCAGGCGATTGCCCAAGGAACGTGGGGCCCAGCCGCATCCTTGTCAACCGCAAGAGCGGCACACGGGGCCGCCACTGGCCCTGACGGCCGAATCTACGTGACGGGTGGTATAGACAACAGTAGTAATTTTCTTTCTTCAGTTGAAGTATACGATCCCGTTCTGAACTTCTGGACAAGCGTGAGCCCGATGCCAACTGCCCGAGCGTCGGCGGCAGTTGTGACCGGACCGGATGGCCGAATCTATGCGATCGGTGGAGGAATTTCGTCCGGTCCGACAGTCGGCACGGTTGAGGCCTATGACACCGCCTCCAACACCTGGGCGACGCTGGCGTCAATGCCTACACCGCGGGCAGGTCTGACGGCAGTCACCGGCAAGAATGGACTCATTTATGCGATAGGTGGAGGGAACACAACCCCTGATCTCAACACAGTCGAAGCCTATGACCCAGCAACAAACACTTGGACGACGGTCACACCCATGCCAACAGCACGCCGGGCTCCTGTCGTTCAAACCGGGCCTGATGGTCGAATCTATGTCATCGGTGGTCTCAGCGACTCTCAGGTGCCTGCGCATACAGAAGTCGAAGCCTATGACCCAGGCAGTGACACTTGGACCACAGTAGCTCCAATGCCACTGCTTCATGGCGTCTCCGGCGGCGCCCTGGGCACCGATGGCCGGATCTATGTGATTGGTGGTATCACGGGCGGCTCAGGCACAATTGTCAAGACGGTGGAAGCCTATGATCCAGTCACTAATTCTTGGGCAACGATGGCTTCCCTGGCTACGCAACGCTTTAGCCTCAAATCGCTGTCTCTAGTCTACTGGCCACGCCAAATCCTGTGGCTGTTGGCAGCCCCGTTACTCTGACCGCCCAAGTATCCACAGCGGCGGGCACCGTCGTATCGGCAGTGGCAAGCGTCGAATGCGGGTTCTCGGCGATGAACGCGACAGATGGAACCTTCGATGAGCCCAACGAAAACGTCACCGTGACCTTGCCCCCGTTCAGCAGCGCTGGTGTCTACAAGGTTTGCGCTCGCGGAACAGACAGTGCCGGAAATGTGAGTGCGTTCGAGTGCGTGCTCATCCAGGTTTATCATCAAACATCAAACCGACATGACAGGTCCGCTGACTTCAAACGTCGTTGTCAGCCCCAACCCGGTTGGCGTCAACATCTCAGCTATCACTATTACAGCCAACGTAGACGACACAACCACTGGCGGATCGGATATCGCTTCAGCGGAGTATCGGATTGACAATGGTTCCTGGCTGCAGATGACGGCTCAAGACCTGAGCTTTAACTTCGTGATTGAGAATGTGACGGCAAACATTGGCCCCTTCACGGCAGCCGACGTCAAAGAAGTTTGCGTGCGTGGAAAGGATGCGGCCGGAAACACGGGTCCCGAGTCTTGCACACTCCTCGCGATCTACGACCCCAGCGGTGGCTTTGTTACAGGAGGTGGATGGATCCAGTCGCCTGCGGGCGCCTACCGAACTGACCCAAGCCTGACCGGCAAGGCCAATTTCGGCTTTGTCTCCAAATACCAAAAAGGAGCGAACGTTCCGACTGGAAACACGGAGTTCCAGTTCAAGACGGGGAATCTGAACTTCAGCAGCACAGCCTATGACTGGCTGGTAATTGCCGGAGCACGAGCGCAGTACAAGGGCACTGGCACCATCAATGGAGGCAACGACAACGGGTCTGGATATGGATTCATGCTGACCGCGATTGACGGCCAAGTCAACGGTGGAGGTGGAGTCGATAAGTTCCGCATCAAAATCTGGAAGAAGTCCGACGGAACCATCGTCTATGACAACCAGGTCGGCAGCGGAGTCGACGGAAGCGACACCTCTGATCCTGTCACTGCCGTGGGCGGCGGCAGTATCGTCATTCACAAGAACTGAGAACAGCACGCGGATCTCAATTCCACTAACGCAAGCTCGCCCGGCCGAAGCCGGGCGAGCTGACAAACGGCACGGCCAGTCCACTGATCTCAACACGGCCGAGCTGCAAGCCATTTCTGGCGGCAGCATCGTGGTTCACAAGACGAAGGAGCCACGACCCTATGGTCGAAGCTAGGTGCAGAGTGAAAGCGGCGTCCCTGCGGTTAAGAAGCGGCGAGACGCCGCTTCCACCTTGAGGGTATGAAGGGCGCAGCCTCTGGTCAGTGGGCACGGCGGCCTCTGCCTTCACGGTTGCCGCCGAACGATCTGGAGGCCTAGGCTAAGCGAAATACTCGAACCAGCGCGCTCTTCAGATGCTAAAACTCCCCGCTAGAAACTGAGCCCAGTTTGCGTTCCAGCCGCACAATAGGCACAGCTTGAATCTGCTGAAGATGGAAAGCGCCTGACCGGAGAAACGGTTTGGGAACTACCAGCTCCCAACGATTTCCGCGGACAGCAGTGGTATCGGGAACAACGACGATCAATGCCAATTCGTGGAGATCGGGGTAGTCACTCAGAATCACACAAGGACGGACCTTGGCAGCCAGACCCAAGTCCCACCACCCAGACTCCACCGGGCTGGGTCCTTGGCATTCTGCTCCTCCAGGGCGTCCATCATTAGAAAGGTTTCGTCGGCCAGTCTACGGTGCTCTTCCAAGGTACGGGCTTCGTCCTCGAGCTCGAGGAGGCGCTCAAGGATCTCTCGCCGTTCGCGGCTGGCGAAGCGAGGCAGTTCAACGATGACACCCGATTTCGTCATGGTCATTACTTCAGAAAATCTTGCAGCCGAATGCTGGTCATTGGGTGTGCGAGACGATTGTGACTATCCGGCGGAAGCCGAAGGTAATCATCTCGGCTCCGGTATCAGACCAGCGTTTCGTGCTTCCCTGATTTATCCCAGTCGTAGCGAGAAGCCTCATACCCGCCGAGACTCAGAACAGAGAACCGCCGAGGCGCAAAGATCTTGTCTGAATGAAGAAGCCTTCTGTAGAACTACTCGGTCGGCCATCTGGATCCATAAAATCGGCAATTTGAGATTCTCAGATTCCCAATCACAGATCGGATTTCCCTTGGCGTTCTTGGCGCTCTTGGCGGTTCAAACGAATACAAGTCTGACCGAATCTTGACCTTCGCTGCCACCCAGTGTCCCTAATGGACACTCCGTTGCATCACTCGGTCGTATTCCTTTTGAATCGTGCGACAGTGGTCTTCCTCTTCGGCGGCAAACTTCAAGAAAATTGCCTTCCCTCGAGTGTCGTTGAACCTCTCGCGGAAGAAACGATAGGACTCGATTTCCATCTCCATCGCCAGCTTTAGGCCCTGTTCCTCATCTAGATCGCTCTCGAGTCGCTTGCAGATCTCGTCGCGCGTCATCTCTCTACCAACGAGAACGAATTGCGCGGGAATCAATGGTAGAGATAATTTCCTGCCGTCATTCAGGACGATAGAGTTTGTCTACGCGGAGCATTTGCTCACCGCGCAGGACAGCAACGATGTAGATCGACTTTTTCTCGATTCGGTAAAGCACCCGGCACGGCGGGACTACCAGGTGACGGTAGGGGAGATCTGGAATCTCAGGAGGAACAGACCCCATCTGTGGGAATAGCGATAATTTGGAAACCTTGGTGAAAACCGTTCGCACCAGTTTCCTGGCAGCGACGGGCTTGTCTAGGGCGATGTAATCCGCAATGGTGTCCAGATCCTGAAGGGCTGGGTCGGTCCAGATTACACGAGCCATCGCTTCATTCGCCGTTTGGCTTCGGCGTGACTCATGATACGCCCCTGCTGAATCGCCTTTTCTCCCCGGGCGATCCCTTCGAGAATCCGCAGTCTCGCCCGCAACGCGTCAAATGTCTCCGGATCAACTAGGTAAGCGCTCGGCTGGCCGCGCTCGGTAATCAGGACGGGACGCTTCTCGTGGTTCAATTCACTGATGATTCGGGTAGCGTGTCGTTTCAAAGAAGTAATCAGTTCTGTCTTCATGGCATCCGCTAGCTCATAGCGAGTGAACTCAGACTGTTCAGGCTTCATCTCCGTTGGGTATTGAGCCCTCTCCCCACAAACGGGAGAGGGATTACTTTCAAATTTGACCGAAGTTGGCACTTCGTGGGCAGTAACTGTTCCTAGTGCACGCTGCGTTGCATCACACGGTCGTATTCTTTCTGAATGGTCCGGCAGTGGTCTTCCTCTTCGGCGGCAAACTTCAAGAAAATTGCCTTCCCGCGCGTGTCGTTGAACCTCTCTGCGTAGTCGCGGAAGAATCGATAGGATTCGATTTCCATCTCCATCGCCAGCTTCAGGGCTTGTTCCTCATCCAAATCGCTCGTGAGCCGCTTGCGAATTTCCTCGCGTGTCGGAAAGATTTTCTTTAATGATTCGTAGTCAAAGTGCAAGAACACCGGCGCCTTGAGGATGTTCTTGTCTTTCTTCAGCAGTTCAATCCATTCAAACTCGAGATCGTGCAAATGCTTCTTTTCCTCTTCGGCAATGCGCAGGAAGGTCGCTTTGCCTGAGGGGTGAGACATCTGCTCGGCAGCTGCCAGATAAAAATTGACGCCGCTGCGCTCTGCTTCCATGGCAATCTTGAGGGCGTCGCGCGCGAACACCGCATCGGAATCAAACACCTCTTGGGGCGAAGGCCGCTGATTCTGACAGTCTGGGCAAATGCCGAAAATCTGCATCTGGTGACGAACCGCCTGGAACTGATACTTGGCCACGATCAGCTCCTGAAGCCGTTCCAGTTCGGGGCTGAGGAACTCGATGGTGCGATTGCAGTCAACGCAAACAATGTGATGGTGATGAGGCCGGTTATAAATGTGCTCGAAGCGGATCCGCCCATCTTGAAAATCGGTCTCACGAGCCAAACCACAATCCGTGAGTGCCTTGAGTGTCCGGAATACGGTAGTAAAGCCGACCGTTGCATCCTTCTGCTTCACAAGCTGGTGGAGCTCGTCGAGGCTCAGATGCCCGTTGGTGCGCAGAAAGCTCTCAACAATCACCTCGCGCTGGCGGGTCATCTTCAAGCTGTTCCGCTTTAAATAATCTGAGAACAGCGATAGTTGTTCGGTTACTTCCTGATCTGTGTTCAACGGCAGCTCCCAAATGCTGACTATTCTGGCAGGCTGAGGATCAATGGACCATCGTCGGTAATCGCAACGCTGTGCTCAAAGTGAGCCGAGCACTTTTTGTCTTTCGTGACAACCGTCCAACCGTCCTTGAGCACAACCACCTTGTCGGTCCCTTGGTTGACCATCGGTTCGATGGCCAGCACCAAGCCTGGTTTGAGTTGAATACCCCTTCCATTCGCGACGTAGTTCAAAACGACCGGCTCCTCATGCAAGCTTCGTCCAACGCCATGCCCGGAGAACTCTTTGACCAGCGAGAATCCCTGAACTTCGGCATGCGTTTGAATGGCCGCTGAGATGTCAGCCAAATGATTTCCCGGCACGGCTTGTTGAATTCCCAGCATCAGGCATTCCTGAGTTGTCTTGAGCAGAAACTCCAGATCTTCTGGAATCTTGCCAATCGGCACCGTGACCGCCGCATCGCCATAATAGTCGCGATAACAGATTCCGTAATCGATACTGAGAATATCCCCTTCTCGGAGCGTCCGCTTGGATGGAATCCCGTGGACAACCTCTTCATTGATCGACGTACAAAGTGTCGCCGGGAAGCCATGATATCCCTTGAAGGCTGGACGGCCCTGAAACTTGAGTGTCATGTCTTCAGCCACACGGTCAAGTTCGATCGTTGTGATGCCGGGCTGACACATCGACTTCAGCTTCGTCAGCACCTCATGAACGATGAGATTCGACTCGCGCAAAATCTCGATTTCCTGTCGTGATTTGAGATGAATCAACTAACTACCCTCGCTCAATGACAATGGTTAAGCGGCTCGCAGCTTGCAGTTTGAAGGGAGAGTGATTGCAGGAACCTGCTTGGACAACCATCGAAACCGCGTGAACCATCAGTCGGACGGCCCTCGGAACACCTAGCGTTGATGATTGACGAAAGCTCCAATGTTGTCAAGGCCGTTTCTGGAGTGAATTCCAGCCCGGCACGCGGTAGTTGACTGTGTTCCCTCTACGCCTTGACATCGGATTTCTGCGGTTGTACCTTCACTGGACTTTGCCAGCCGACTTGCTTCCCAATTGGAGTCTTGATGAAGAAAACTTCTGCAGAGGACCAACAGGAAACCAAGGACATCGTCAGCCTGACTAAAGCCTGGCGGGCTGCTCAACAACTGGTGATTTATCGCAGGGTATTGTGCGACCCGATTGTGTCCTCGTTACTTGAGCTTCTGGATCGGCTGAGTCGGAACGCCAAATTCACAAGGAAAGCCTTGCTTCGCGTCAACGAGTCGTATGCCACCTTGTTTTCACGCCTGGCAGAAAAAACAGCCGGTGGGCACGGTTACGGATTGGGCACGCCTTGGCAGGATCATCTGCTCGATCTGATTTTCAACGATGAGAATCCATTTTCGTCCCAAGCACACCGCAGCCCGGGAAATCTTGGGAAGTCGCTCGCACGCCAGGTAGGACTTGACCTGAGCCGCTTGCAAAGGCTTTATCATCTGGATTCAGAGACAATTGTGTCCTTGCTGAGAAAGTCTGATCCCGCAGGAGAGTGGCTGGGATGGGATGAATTGCGCATTGCGCCGGCAATCAACGAGCGTCGCTCGGAACGCCTCCAGACTGCTCAACTGTTGCACGAAGCTGCCGAGTGGAGCCTGCTGGTGCCAGTGCTGGCAGAATGCTACCAGAAAACCGGCGCCGGTTTGTTCTCACAGTATCGGGCTTTCCAGTGGGCGCGCTCAGCGGGAGGCGGCGCGGTTCGGCCGATCGCCGAACCCGACCCGATTCGACTGGAAGAGTTGGTTGGATTTGAGAGTCAGAAGGAAGCGCTCGTCCGCAATACCTCCCATTTCCTGGCAGGCTATCCGGCTAATAATGTGTTTTTGTACGGCGATCGTGGCACCGGAAAATCCTCTGCGATTAAGGCTCTGCTCAATCATTTTCCAGGCGAGTCTTTGCGAATGGTTGAAGTCTCCCGCGATGATCTGGGCGATCTTCCCCACGTGATGACCCTCGTTCGGCAGCGCCGCGAACGCTTCATCCTTTTCGTCGATGATCTGTCTTTTGAGGAAGGAGAAACTCAGTACAAAACGTTGAAGGCCGTGCTGGAAGGCAGTCTGGAAGCGCGCCCGAAGAATGTTCTCATTTACGCAAGTTCAAATCGCCGCCATTTGATTCAGGAATACTTTTCTGACCGGAGCGACTTGCGAACCGACGAAGTAAGGCAGCAGGATACCCTGCAGGAGAAGGTTTCCCTCGCCGACCGTTTCGGCATACAGCTGGTTTTCGTCACGCCGAACCAGAAGGAGTATTTCGCCATCGTCAGCTCCTTGGCGAAGCGTCGCGAACTGCCGATAGAGCAGGAAGATCTGGAAAAGAGAGCGCTGCAGTGGGTTCAACTCCACAACGCCCGCTCCGGCAGAACCGCAAGGCAGTTTATCGACGATCTCACCGCCGAGCTGAGCGCTCAAGCAAGCCAAAATGCTGCGACCTGTTGAGCATCGACGAATTATAGTGACAAGTCCCGTGTGTGCCTGTTCGCTGCGGCAGGACGCTGGATTTGGCTCCCCTCAATTGATTGCTTCCGGCACTAAGCGTGCGCAGGGGGACAGCGGTCCCACGCGCCCGCGCCAAGCCAAAGGCTTCGCCCTTTGGAGTGCGCCGGCACGACGGCGCTTTGTCAGGCGCGACGCGTCGCGCTTGGGAAAGCGGCGACACGTCGCCGCACTCCAAATGTACAAACTCGAAGAACGTGCGCTCCGCGCACTTTTTCACCTGTGGACTCGGAGACGGGACGGATCAGGGTTGGCTCAGTTCAATTTTTTCACAGCTCCAGGGGTTGGGGGTGAGGGGAAAGCCGATAGAGCGGATCAGCAGGCGGCACCCAGTGCTGCCTGCGGGTTTACAGTAAGTCCCTGCAGGATCAATCAGCCGTGTGCTCGCCCCCCTCACCCTATGCAGGCGGCTTCTCAAGCCTTTATCCTCATCCCGCGTTGGGGAGACGGGAACCGAAGTCGATGAGTTTCTCGGGAGACAACAAGTTTCGTCACTGTATTCTGCGAACCTCAAGTCGCGCGCGCCAGCCCCCTACCCGCGCAAAACAAGCTTCTTCGATAGGTAGTACTTCGTGACGTACTCTGCCACCATGCGGTCCGTGTTGTATTGCGGGATTAGCGTCTGCATCGCACGCCGGATTTTTTCGATCCATCCGCGCGGAATTCCCTGTTCGTTTCGGTCGAAGAATAAGGGAATGACAGCCTGGGTCAGCGTTTCATAGAGCGATTCAGCGTCGGCCGCGTCCTGCGCCTCAGGATCTTCGAGAGACTGGTCTCCGCCGATGGGCCATCCGTTGGTGCCATCAAACCCCTCCCGCCACCAGCCGTCCAGCACGCTCAAATTCAGCCCTCCATGGACACTGACTTTCTGGCCGCTGGTGCCGCTGGCTTCTAACGGCCGGCGCGGCGTGTTCAGCCAGACATCAGCTCCAGAGATGAGATAGCGCGCCACATGGATGTCGTAGTTCTCGATGAAAATCACCTTCCCGAAGAATTCGTTCCGGCGTGTGATCTCGTGAATGCGCTGGATGAACTCCTTGCCCCGGTCATCGCGGGGATGCGCTTTGCCTGCAAACACCAGCTGGACTGGCTGCTTCGGGTCGTTGAAGAGGGCGATCGCTCGGGCCAAATCGGAAAAGATCAGCGGCGCGCGCTTATAAGTCGCGAACCGCCGCGCAAACCCAATGGTAAGCGCGTCGGGCGAGAGAATCTTTTCGAAGACCTTGGCGCCTTCGCCAATGCGGGTAAACTGGCCGCGCAGCCTCTTTCGGGCGAACTCGACGAGCTCGCGCCTTAGCCAGTAGCGCAAAGCCCAGATCTCCTCATCAGAAATCAGGTCCCGGTCAGAGATAATTTTCCAGAGATCGGGATACATGAGACGCGTCTCCCAATCGGGGCCAAGGTGGGCTTTCCAGAAGCGCCGCGTGGGGCGCGTCATCCAGCCGCGCACATGAATGCCGTTGGTGATGTGGCCAATCGGCGCCACTGGCGTCGTCTTCTGCGTGTGCAACGCCCGCCACATTTCGCGGCTCACCTCACCGTGAAGTTCGCTAACACCGTTGGCCGCTCTCGACATTTTCAACGCCAGCACCGTCATGCAGAAAGGCTCTTGATCATCATCCGGATTCACCCGCCCATAGCTGAGAAACTGCCGGACATCGAGATCAAGCCCGGCACGAAACTTTCCTAGAACGTATTCCATGTGCTCGGGAGAGAAGCGGTCGTGCCCGGCCGGAACCGGTGTATGCGTTGTGAACACACAATGATCTCGCACCCATTCTTCCGCCGCTCTAACGTCGGCGCCCTTGGACAACTGCTCGCCAAGCAGCTCAAAAGTGAGAAAGGCTGAATGTCCTTCATTCATGTGAAAGACGGCCGGGGCAATATTCAGAGCGCGGAGCAGACGCACTCCCCCGATGCCCATAATGATTTCCTGGGCAATTCGAGTGGCGGTGTCGCCTCCGTACACTCGACTGGTTAAGTCGCGGTAGTGATCCTCGTTTTCGGCCAGCTCGGTGTCCAGCAGATACATTACCGTTGAGCCAACGTTCAGTCGCCAAGCCTGAAACCTGACGTGCGTATGCTGCAGTTCCACCGACAGGATCAAGGGACTTCCGTCTTGTTGCAGCACCAGATCGACGGGCAAATCGTGCCGGTCGAGCAGCGGATAGTGTTCTTCCTGCCAGCCATGGAGAGCAATCCGTTGCTGAAAATATCCCTGGCGGTAGAACAAACTGATTCCCACCAGCGGCACGCCCAAATCACTCGCCGACTTGGCGTGATCGCCGGCCAAAACGCCAAGCCCGCCCGAGTAAATCGGCAAGCTCTCGTGAATCGCAAATTCAGCACTGAAATAAGCCACCGGGCTCTTCAGGAACGGCGCCGCATGCGCCGAGCACCAGGTGCGTTCGCGTGTCAAATACTCGTGAAAATCGAGCAGCACATCAGACACACGGGCGGAAAACGCCCGCTCCATCAGGCGTGCCGTCAACTCCATTGACGAGAGCGAATTCAAGACTGCAACGGCATTGTGATTGGAAGCGGTCCAGGTGAGGGGTGAGAGGTCAGCAAAGACTTCCTGAGCTTCTGGATTCCAGGTCCACCAAAGATTCCGGCTCATCTGCCGGAGCTCGTCGGTCATGGCATCGAGGCTTTTGATTTTGTTCAGATACTGAATTTTTTCCTCAGTACGCAATTTCGGGGCTCCCTGTCTGAAATAGCTTCGCACAGCCTGTCGCAGCCTGCAGAGAAACACCCTCCAGCCTGCGACAGAAGAGTCATGATTTGTTGACGAAAACGGGCGGTGAGACCAGCCAGCCGCTCCGAGGCGGGATAGTATGCAAAAAAACAATCGAAAGTGCCACCAGATTAGCCACACTCAAAACCAGACGGTCCACTCAGGCGACCGGCACAGACCGAAGGGCACAGTGACCAGGAACGTTGATGGATCCCTGGCGATTGCGAGGCCCCCCACTACAACAATGGAGAAGATTAGTTCTCATCTTTGCCACGCCGCGTCAAGAAGCGCCAAAATTGCGAACCCGCTGCATTCAGGTGCCAGAGCTCCTTCTTCCGCGCATGTCCAAGTCAGACAGAGACTTGCCAATGGGTCAGGTCAAAGCCATGCTTCCAGATGTCGCAGCGAGCTGGCTCTACCGCTCTGGCATGACAGTTGCAAAAATATTGGCAATACGGTTTGGAGGAAGACCAATGACCACCCGGAATCTTCTGGGTAATATCGCAGTCACTTGTTTCATCATCGTCCAACTGGCAGATTGGTTTGCAACCTATCAAGGGTTGATCCGGTTCGGCACTGAGATTGAAGCCAATCCTCTCCTGCGTTTTCTGATGGAACGCTACGATATCGTCTTTGCTCTAACGTCCGCCAAGCTCGCAGCCACGATCGCTGGTTCCTTTCTCCATCTCTTCAATCGCCACTTGGAAGTGGCTAGCCTGACTCTCATCTATACCTGGTTTGCACTCATCCCCTGGTCCCGCGCGCTTAATCTGCAGTCCTCTTTCTGAGGGCGCCGATTGCCAGGCACCTCTCCGGAACAACCGGAGCGCATCCTCACCGCGTTGCACGGCTGTCTCTGGCGGTGCAGCATGGCAATCCGGGAATCCCTCCTGTTTTTCTCCTCAAAACGGTATAATCCCAAAAACTTCTGGAGGAGCCGATGCAAAATCCCTTTAATGGTTGGACTCGACGTTATTTCCTGCAGGGGGCTGGACTGACTTCTGTGATGAGCGGCCTCGGTCTGCGCCCGCTGTCAGCAGCCGTCAATGATCACGGGATTGCGAAGGGCGCCCGTAGAGCACGGCGCAAGATATATGAGGAGCTTGGCTTGCGGCCCTTTATCAATGCCGCCGGGACCTACACGACACTAAGCGCCTGTGTGATGCCCGCTGAGGTTGTCGCGGCAATGGAAGAAGCTTCGCGACAGCACATCTCCATTCCAGAACTCCACGAGGCTGCCGGGAAACGGATCGCTTCGCTGGTCGGCTCTGACGCTGCCCTGGTGACTTCGGGGTGTGCGGGAGCGCTTACGTTGGCGACAGCGGCCTGCGTCTGCGGTTCGGACGGAGACAAGATTCGCCGCGCCCCGGAGACAAGCGGGATGAAGAATGAAGTCATTTTTCAGAAGTCACACCGGTTCGGTTATGACCATGCCATCCGGAATGTGGGTGTAACAATTGTGGAGGTCGAGACCGCGCAAGAACTCGAGAGAGCCGTGAACGAAAGAACGGCGATGCTGTTTTTCCTGAACTCCGCAGACCCTCAAGGCCAGATTAAACGTCAGGAATTCGTTGAGATCGCGCGAAGGAAAGGAATTCCTAGCCTGATCGATGCCGCGGCTGATGTGCCCCCTGCGGAAAATCTCAGCGCCTACATCAAGATGGGCTATGACTTGGTAGCGTTTAGCGGCGGAAAGGGCATCCGTGGGCCGCAGTGTTCTGGCCTTCTCCTGGGCCGCAAGGATTTGATTCACGCTGCTTACTTGAATGGATCGCCACATTCTGATTCTGTCGGACGCGGGGGCAAGGTGGGCAAGGAGGAAATTGTTGGGCTCATGACCGCCGTCGAGCTGTTTGTCAAGCGGGACCATCAGGCAACATGGAAGGACTGGGAGCGCCAGGTCAGCGCCATCTCGAAAGCGGTCGCAGGAATCAAGGGAGTGGAAACCGAACAGTTCCTTCCGGTAATCGCCAACCAGGTACCGCATCTGGCGATCAAGTGGGACCCAAAAGCAATTGCCATGACACGCGATGACGTGGCGAAGAATCTACGCGAAGGGGAACCCAGAATTGAAGTGCGCCCGAGCGCCGGCAATGATCCCCGCCTGGAGGTTGCCGTCTGGATGTTGCAGCCAGGTGAGTACCAAGCCGTTGGAAAACGGTGTGCCGAAGTGCTGAAGGCTGCAGCAAAACAAGCCTAACCCCTCTCGATTGAAGAGGCAATGGTTGGCTCCCAATTCGGGAGCCAACCATTGCAATCCCACGGAATACCCAACTACAGGGTCTCCAGTATCGCCAGACTGCAAAGGCCAAAAGCCAAGCCCACCTTGCGTTTTCGTCGAAAATTCGCTAAATTCAGCATCGAGTTGGCCACAGTTCCAGACTAGGAGGCTTTGACCAGGAATGCCGATTTATGAGTACCGCTGCGAAAAGTGCGGCAGTGATTTTGAAGTGATTCAAAGATTTTCAGACAAACCCCTGAAGTCTTGTTCGAAGTGCAAGGGGCGCCTGGCCAAACTAATTTCTCAAACATCTTTTCAACTCAAAGGCGCCGGCTGGTACGTGACTGATTACGCAAAATCAGGCAAGACCACGAGCAAGTCGGACGAAAGCCCCAAGCCCGACGAAAGCTCGAAGCCCAACGAAAGCTCCAAGCCCGCAGCAGAATCCTCGACCAAGAGCGAGACTCCCTCCAAGAAGGAACCCGTCAAGAAGGCGAAGTAGACAAGCTCTGCAATCCTGAAAGCTGTAGCGAAAGACTGCGGCCCCGCAATGGTCGCTGGAACTTGCGTCCCCCATGCCTTAGTGCGTCATGCCCGCGAAAAGACCCGCGGAAATCCTGCTTCCGAGAATGCATGGGGTGGTTGAAGGCGCTTCTCTGAATCCTCACCAGCCACGCTGTTGGCGATACCAGTCGATGGTTTTCCTCAGCCCATCCTCCAGGCTGGTCTTTGCCTTAAAGCCAAATTCCCTTTCTGCACGGGCCGAGTTGAGACAGCGGCGCGGCTGGCCGTCCGGCTTGCTGGGGTCGAAGCGAATTCGACCTCGAAACCCGGTCAGATCCGCGATCAAGCGAACCAGATCCTTGACCAGGATCTCCCGCCCTACACCCAGATTGACCGGCTCGCTCTGGTTGTAGTGTTCGGCAGCCAACAGAATGCCCTCCGCGGCATCCGCGACGTACAGGAACTCTCGGCTGACTTCTCCGGTTCCCCAAACCTCAATCTCCGAATCGCCTCGCTGATTCGCCTCCAGACACTTGCGAATCAAGGCCGGAATGACGTGCGACGTTTGCAGGTCAAAGTTGTCTCCCGGCCCATACAGGTTCACCGGAAGAAGAAAAATTGAGTTGAAGCCATACTCCTGCCGGTACGACTGAGACTGCACCAGCATCATCTTCTTCGCCAACCCATAAGGAGCGTTTGTTTCCTCCGGATAGCCGTTCCACAGATCCTGTTCGCTAAAGGGCACCGGAGTGAACTTCGGGTAAGAGCAAATGGTACCGATGGCCACCAATTTGGAAACCTTGTATTTCCGGGCCATTTCGATGAGCTGAACTCCCATGATGAGATTCTTGTAAAAAAATTCACCCGGATGCATACGATTAGCCCCGATGCCTCCCACCACGGCTGCGAGATGCAGAACAAGATCCGGCTGGGCTAGTTCCAGAAGTCTTCGAATGGCATCTTCCCGAGTGAGGTCAAACTCACGGCTCCGAGGAACGACAATCTTACGGCAGCCCTCAGCCTCGAGCCTGCGAACGACTTCCAAACCGAGAAACCCTGCCCCTCCGGTCACAACAATCGATTTATCTTCAAAGAAGGGAGTCATGTCAGCGGAGTGTAACACGTCGCGTGTGCGCGTTGATGGCAGCGGCCATGCGATGTGGCAAATGGGAATGTCCACTGCAGAATTCTGCAGCTACAACACAGATCTGGTATAGTCTGCCCTCAACCCCAGCCCAGTTATGAGGCCGCGATTTGGATGCTCTTGAGAAACTGCTAACCATCGTCCCAAGGAGGAATCCATGCGAATGAATGAGATGCTTCTGCCCGAATTCGACCAGGAAATGGCCATCAGCCGAAAGTTTCTGGACCGGCTTCCCGATGATAAATTCGCCTGGAAACCGCACGAGAAGTCAATGTCTCTGGGGCAGTTGGCGGCTCATCTTGCTGATATGCCCGGTTGGGCAGTTCCAACCATCCAGCAGGATTCCTTGGATCTCGCGCCTCCCGGTGGCCCTGCTTTTCAACCGACCAAGACCAGTTCACGTGGCGAAACACTCAACCTGTTTGACAAAAACATTGCGACAGCGCGAAATGCCATCGCCAGTGCCACTGACGAGGAATTCATGAAGCCCTGGTCATTGCTGATGGGAGGTCAAGTCATCTTCACAATGCCTCGGATCGGGGTCGTGCGTAGCATGATCCTGAATCACAACGTCCATCACCGGGCGCAACTCGGAGTTTATCTCCGTCTCAACAACGTACCTGTGCCCGCGACGTATGGCCCGTCCGCAGATGAGTCATGAGCCGGCCGTGCATTCGTCTTGAGCCCGTTGTCTCTCGATAAACTCAATCGACATCAATTCGCCTCGCCCGAACGCGGAAGAGAGGCCAGGAGTTAGGCGGCGAGCACACGGCTGATTGATACCGCAAGGATCCAAACCTCATCCAGCGCTGGGTTCCGCGTGCTGATCCCCTCTAGAGGATTCCCTCTCACTCCCAACCTCTCTCTTGCGTTGGGGCGAGGGGAGCCGAATCCAGCCTGCGGCCGCTGCGAGCAGGCACAAACGAGACTTGGAACTGTAATCCGCAATGTTTCACTAGAGATGGGTCGTGGGAGCTACTCTTGATATCGCTTCAAAAGTAGCGCTGCGTTGGTGCCACCGAATCCGAAGGAGTTGGAGAGAACGTAGTTCAACTCCGCCTGGCGGGTGGTGTTCGGGGTGTAGTCCAAGTCGCAGTCGGGATCTGGAGTTTCGTAGTTGATGGTCGGTGGAATTATCTGATGATGCAGCGCCAGCGCTGAAATGCCGCCTTCCAAGCCACCCGCCGCGCCGAGGAGATGCCCGGTCATCGACTTGGTGGAACTGACGGCTAACTTGTAAGCATGTGCGCCAAACGCTCTCTTGATTGCCAAGGTTTCGAACTTGTCATTGAAGGGCGTTGAAGTCCCATGCGCGTTGATGTAGTCAACCTCCTGGGGTTGAATTCCTGCATCCATGATGGCGTTGTTCATCACTCGGAAAGCGCCGTCACCATCCTCTGACGGCTGAGTGATGTGGAACGCATCACCGGACATGCCGTAACCCACGATCTCTGCAAAAATGGTCGCTCCCCTCCAACGAGCCATCTCCAGTTCCTCCAGGATCAAGACCCCGGCGCCTTCACCGATCACAAACCCATTCCGATTTTTGTCAAACGGCCTCGAGGCCCGCTCGGGTTCGTCATTCCTCACCGAGAGCGCAAGCATCCTGGCGAAGCCTCCAACGCTCATCGGAGTAATGGCTGCTTCAGAACCACCGCAAATCATGGCATCCGCTTCTCCCCGGGCGATGATTCTGAACGAGTCGCCAACCGCATGTGAGCCGGAAGAGCAGGCGGTGCAGGTGGACGTGTTCGGCCCCTTGGCGCCAAATCGAATCGAGACGTGCCCAGCCGCTAAATTGACGATGGAAGAAGGAATAAAGAAAGGAGAGATGCGGCGCGGCCCGCCTCGCATCAACTCAGTATGTTCGCGCTCAATCGTGGAAAATCCGCCGATGCCTGAACCAATGTGGACGCCCACCCGGGTCGCGATTGCCGGGGTGATCTTCAACCTGGAAGAGTCCATTGCAAACTGCGACGCGGCCACGGCAAACTGGATGAAAGGATCCATCTTCTTGATCTCTTTCTTATCAATCCAGGTCTGGGGATCAAAACCCTTCACCTCGCCAGCAATCTTCACGGTAAAGTCAGTCGTGTCGAAATGGGTGATGGGCGCAATACCGCTCTTGCCCGCAAGCAGACCACTCCACGTGGCTTCTGTTCCGATGCCCAAGCCCGAAACCAATCCAATACCCGTGATGGCAACTCTTCTCTTCAAAAACACCTCCTGCGATCGCCGGCTCGCCCTCACCGCGATACCCGATGCCGGGGAACTGATCCGTTCGTCTGACGTCTCGATGGTTGACCTCCAGTGCCCGCCGCAGCCAGTGAGAGATGGCGTCGGAATCACGCAGCACACGAGCCTGAGATCAACTCAGTGCTTAAGCCTTGGCGTGGCTTTGGATGTAGGTGATCGCATCCTTGACCGTTTGAATCTTCTCGGCGTCTTCATCGGGAATCTCGATGCTGAATCCTTCCTCGAATGCCATGACCAGCTCTACGGTATCGAGCGAGTCAGCGCCCAAATCGTCCACGAAAGACGCGGTAGGGGTTACCTCCGCCTCATCGACGCCCAACTGCTCGACAATAATCTGCTTCACTTTCTCATCAACTGGAGCCATCCTGTTAACCCTCCTGTAGGTGTCAGACCGCGCGATTAAGCGCAAGGACTCAAAGTATAACAAAACCAATTCTGAGGCAAAAACCCGGCAACAACCCCTCGCTCACATGTACAGTCCACCGTTGATGTGCAACACTTGCCCCGTGATGTAGCCGGCCTCGTCGGAAGCCAGAAACTTCACGGCGCCCGCAATCTCACGATCCGTTCCCATCCGGCCCATAGGAATTTTTTCGAGCAGCTTCGACTTGATCGCATCCCCAAGGACATCGGTCATCGCAGTTGCAATAAAACCGGGTGCGACGGCATTCACGGTGACGTTTCTTGAGGCCACCTCCTGGGCCACCGATCGGGTAAAGCCTTCGATTCCGGCCTTCGAAGCCGCGTAGTTCGTCTGCCCTGCATTGCCGGTCTGGCCGACCACCGAAGAGATATTGATGATTCTGCCGTAACGCTGGCGCAGCATGACCTTGATGCCTTCCTGGGTGCACAGAAACACGCCCTTCAAATTGGTGTTGACCACCGTGTCCCATTCCTCAACCTTCATCCGCAACAACAGCGTGTCTTTCGTCACGCCCGCGTTGTTCACCAGAATGTCGAGTTTCCCAAGTTGTTTGACGCACTCGGCGAACGCCGCCTTGACCTGAGCCGGGTCGGTCACATCAACCTGAAGCGCAACAGCTCGCCGACCGGTCGCTTGAAGTTCCTGCACGACCGCGTTGAGTTTCTCAAGGTTCCGGCCGCCAATCGCGACGTCGGCGCCTGCCTCGGCCAACACCAGCGCGCAAGCCCGGCCGATGCCTTGAGAACCTCCCGTCACCAGTGCCACTCTGTCTCTCAGAAGCATAACTTGTAAGCCCTTAAGACGTCTGCAATCCAGATCCAAAAGAGGCCAGCAACTCGCTGGGAGCGCGGGCGTCTCGCCCGCCCCGAGCGGCCGGAGGCCACGATTTCGGACGGGGCGTCCGCGCTCCCAGGATGGCCTGACGAGTCAGCGAGAATTTCATTCCAAGGGCTTTACCGCCCTGGCAGCCTCCACCGTCTGCGCCAAACTCTGAGGATCTTCAACGCTAGCGGTCTTGACCGTCCGGTCAATCTGCCGTATCAAGCCACACAAGACCTTGCCGGGACCCACTTCGACAAACAGCTGCACCCCTGCGCTAATCAATTTCTGAATCGATTCCGTCCACCGCACGGGCGAGCAAACCTGCCGGGACAACGAGTCTGCAATCGCGTCACCTGAGCGTACCTCAGCTGCATCGGCATTGTTGATCAACGAAACCTCAGGATTACGAAACGATACTTGTCCTAGATCTCTCGCCAGCCGCTCTTGAGCTGGCTGCATAAGAGCGCAGTGAAATGGGGCGCTCACCGGGAGCGACAGCGCTCTCGTCGCGCCCTGAGCCTTCGCCAATTGCAAGGCCCGGTCCACTGCCGCCGCCGTTCCCGCAATGACAATCTGTGAAGGCGAATTGAGATTGGCCGGAGAGAGAATGTCACCCTGCGCGGCTTCGCGACACAGAGCCTCCACCTGATTCGTCGTCATGCCAAGAATCGCCGCCATCCCGCCCTGCCCCACCGGCACCGATTCCTGCATATATCTGCCACGCTTTCGCACGATCCGCAACGCGTCGGCCAGGCTCAAGGAGCGAGCGGCGACCAGCGCGGAATACTCACCAAGACTGTGGCCAGCCACGAAGTCAGGCCTCACCCCAGCCTCGGACAACACCCGGCAGGCAGCTGTCGAAACCGCCAGAATGGCTGGCTGTGTGTTTTCGGTCAGCGTCAACTGCTCGTAGGGGCCCTGAAAGCAGAGCTGGCTAAGCGGAAACCCCAAAACTGCATCAGCCTCCGCAAATACCGCACGCGCTGCCTCAAAGGAGTCATACAGCGCCTTCCCCATCCCCGCAGCCTGCGAACCCTGTCCCGGAAAAACAAAAGCGATCTGGCCCATTTAATTGATCATGACATTTGCCGAGGCGTTGCGCTGCATGAAGCTGAGCGCCTTGATTTCGTCCTCGATTCTCTGGTTCACGCGGCTGGCGCAGCATTCGCGCGCCACGCGAATTGCATTCTTGATCGCCTTGGCGGGCGACCGTCCGTGGCAGATGATCACGATGCCGCGCACTCCCAGGAGAGGCGCCCCGCCATACTCCGAATAGTCAACGCGTGTCTTAAAATTCTTGAAAGCTTTTCGAGAGAGCAGGGCGCCGATTTGCGAACTGAGATGGGTCGAAAGATCCTTCTTCAGCAGCGTGCTAAACATCTCCGTCAAGCCTTCACTCAATTTCAGCGCCACATTGCCGATGAATCCATCACAAACCACCACATCCACATCTCCCCTGAACACGTCACGCCCTTCGACGTTGCCTACAAAGTTCAAGGGCGCTGCCTTCAAGATCTGGAACACTTCCTTGGTGAGCTCGTTTCCCTTGCTTTCCTCTTCGCCGATCGAAAGCAAACCTACCTTGGGCCGGAGATTGCCCAGGGCAGCGCGGGAAAAAATCTCTCCCATAATGGCGAACTGTGCCAGGTGGCTCGGCTTGCAATCGACGTTGGCCCCGACATCAATGAGAACAACCGGACGGTTTTTCGCTGTCGGCATGACCGCAGCCAATGCTGGCCGGTCCACGGTTGACAAGGCGCCAATCACAAGCTTCGTCACCGCCATGCAAGCACCCGTGTTGCCAGCGCTCACAACCCCGTCAGCCTTCCCGTCTCGAACAAGTTTGGCAGCGACTCGAATGGAGGAATCCTTCTTCTTACGCACGGCCGTTGAGACAGCCTCGCCCATCGAAATGACTTCACTCGCATGCACGATTTCAATGGGAAGGTCTGCCGCCTTATGCCTCTTGAGCTCCTCCCTGAGCCTGGCCTCATCGCCCACCAGGATCACGCCAACGGGGTATTCCTGAACGGCCTGGATCACTCCCAGAACCTCGGAATGTGGAGCAGCATCTCCCCCCATGGCATCTACCGCGATCTTGATCATAATGAGGAACTGGGCCTGGGCCCTAGGTTGTTAGGCGCCTTCGCCAACGTCGAGAACTTCACGGCCGGCGTAGAAACCGCACTTCGGACAAGCACGGTGAGGCATCTTCGCTTCGTGACAGTTGGGGCACTCGGAAGCAGAACGCACATGAAGAAAATCATGGGAACGGCGTTTGTTACGGCGGGATTTGGAATGACGGCGTTTTGGGTTCGGCATTTTATTTCCTTATTAATACAAGAGTGTTAAGCCCTTCAGCTACGAAGCTCTAAAAGGTCATTCGATTCTTGACCTTCAGCAATTCGACCAGTCTTGGATCGACCAAAACCGATTCGCAATTACAGTCTTTCAAATTCCGGTTCCTCCCGCAATGCGGACACAGTCCTTTGCAGTCCTCACGGCAGATCGGCTTCATGGGCAGGCTCAGCAAAATCTGTTCCCGCGCAATGTCGGTGACTTCAATGAAGTCACCTGAATAAAAGCCGATCTCCGTATCTCCTTCACGGAGCACAATCTCACCATGGAGTGGGTGCTCTGCTATCGACTCATAAAATTGATCAAACTCAGTGGTTACCGGAAACTGAACCGGCTCCAGGCAACGAGAACAAGGCAACCCCACGTCTGTTGTCAACCGGCCGCGAATGCGAACCTCCAGAGTTTGCCGCTCGGCCGTGAGGTCGATCTGAATCTGTGCCAAGAATTGAATCTCCGAAGGCTCCAAGCCCAGCTCTGACTGAAGGATCTCTCCTTTCAAAGCCAGCGGCCCCAGCTCCAACTCCCGAACATCAATGCGCATAAGGACACCTAAGTGCCTCAAACACAAAAGGCTTGATTATAGCGGCGGCCCTTTCCTTGTCAACCTCAAAACGGGCGCGGAGTCGCCGTTTTCAAGCACCCGCAGGGAGTCCACTAAAACAGATTCCAGCTCTGCGGAAGAAACAGCTTGCCATAAAGGTTAATGGCAAAACGGTCTGTCATGCCTGCCGCAAAATCGGTGGCAGCCTGCTCCACTGTGTCCCCAAGTTGCCGAGATTTCGCAAGAAAGGACTCGTGATTCTCCACCAAAAAGTAATACAGGTCGCTCAGGATTTTCTTCGCTTTTTGAAGCTCCTGCTTCGGAATACTCAAAGAGTAGACCGACTGGTACAGGAACTGCCTCAAGTCAAGCATCCCCTTCAAGATGGTGGGACTCATGGTGATCGACTGCAAACCCTCGTTCAGACTCGAATGGATAACGTCACTCACCAGTGTGTTGATTCTTTTCGAGTGGGAATCGCCCAGAACCTCCATGACCTCCTTGGGAACATCGGTAGCTTGAATCAGTCCTGACCGAATTGCATCGTCCACATCGTGGTTCACGTAAGCGATGATGTCCGAAACCCTGACCACCTGACCTTCCAGCGTGGCTGGCCGCCCCTGGTCTTGCTTGGTGAAGACGGCGCCTGCCCCTTTGGAGTGCTTCAAGATTCCATCGCGCACTTCCCAGGTCAGGTTCAAGCCATGGCCCCCGGCTTCCAGCTTCTCGACTACGCGGAGGCTTTGCTCATAGTGACGAAACCCTCCCGGAACAATCTCGTTCAGGATGGCTTCTCCGGCATGCCCAAAAGGCGTATGTCCCAGATCGTGCCCAAGGCCGACGGCTTCCGTCAGATCCTCGTTCAACCTGAGTGCGCGGCTGATCGTTCGGGCAATCTGGGTCACCTCCAGGGTGTGCGTCAACCGGGTGCGATAGTGATCCCCTTCGGGCGACAGGAACACCTGGGTCTTGTGTTTGAGACGCCGGAACGACTTTGCATGCAGTATCCGGTCGCGGTCGCGCTGGAATGTGGTGCGGATGGGACACTCCGGCTCCGCTCGCACTCGTCCCCTTGTCTGGGAACTCGGCACGGCTTGAGGCGCGAGTTCACGCGCTTCCTTCTCTTCCATCAACTGTCGAATAGGCTTGGACATCGGGATGGAAACCTGCAGATCAAACCGGGAGTGAAACCAGACGCCGGGCCAGGTTGGCGGGAACTGCAGCAGCCGTTCGCTTATTGCGATAGCTGCTTCAGCTTCTGCTCAGCTTCTGTCATGGTGGAAGTTCCAGGGAAATCCTTCACGAGCTGCTGATAGACCTTCGTGGCGTCGGCCTTCTTGTTCTGCTGTTCATAGAGCTGAGCCAACTGCATCAGCGTCTCACTCTTTGGAACGACCGCCGATTTGCTCTGGGACAGCTGCTGGCAGACTTCAGCGGCTTTGGTCAGATTTCCAGAGCCCTCGTAGATCGAGACCAACGCACGTTGAGCCAGGATGCCATAGTCCGACGAGTCCTTGCCGAGCGCCTCCAGTGTAGCAATCGCTTCATTGGTCTTGTTCAAGTCCCGCAAGCTAAGGCCGGCGTAGTATTTCGCAATCTTCCCCGCCGGACGCGAAGCATGCTGCACCGCTACTTTCTGAAATTCGACCAGCGCCTTTTCATACTTCTCAGTTGTCGTCGCAAACACGGGGTCGGAGGCAGCCGCAGGTCCCGCCGCCGGCGCCGAACCCAGCACGGTGCCGTGGTAAGTCCGTAGCGCTGCGCTCAGCTGGTCTTTGGCGCTCTCATCTTGTTGAGCGAGATAGTAGCGAACGCCCAGCACGGCCAAAAACACAACTGCAGCAGCACCCAGCGCCATTAGGATCTGCTTCCGTTTTGCCAGGAAGAAATCCCTTGCGGAATCCACAGTCAGGAGAAATTTGTCCTCTTTAAGAATGTCGTGTCGTGTCAGGCGAGACAATTTCTTACCTCCATTCGGCTCCAGCTCGGGTTTGCGAATCAGGAAATCAAATCAAGGCGGGCATGATACTGATCCGGCCAGTTTGAAGGGCGAAATCCTAACAGCATCAGGATAGCCTGTCAAACCAGCCGCCCGATCAGCCCGATCAGCCAGATCATCTGTTTCCGGATTTGATAGCCGTCCCAATCATTCGCACGGCACCCGATTAATCTCTCACAGCGGTCAAGTCTTGCAAGGATGTCCTGTGACACCGCGCCGATTCCCGGAGACCCTCGTGGAAGTCCAGATCCCTTCTGCGACGGTTGAGTTCGTAGTCCCCCAGATCAATTCCCAGCTCGAGAACCGGCTTGGCCCACTGTCGAGCCTTCCGGCCTCATAAGCGTGAGGGTTCCAATGTCATCCATGTCCCAAGTGCTTAGTTCTGCCCCCGTCAAGATTGGCCGACTGCTGGACGTGAGAGTTTCAAGAGTTGCTGAACATCCGAGATCTTTATCGGCGCAGCACCCAAGCGCAAAAGGTTGTCATTCGAGTCACTGTCTAAGGTCAGCAGTGGACGCTTCCCGATAATTTCTCGGCAGAGCGACTCGATTTTGCTGCTGGGTGCGGCGTGAGCGACAAGGATCTTTTCCGCCAGGGTAGCGACAAAGAGGTTTCGCCGTTTGGCCAGCGTTGCAGTGGGACGGCGGTCCTTGGGGCTGAAGGGCGAAAGCAATAAGAGTCGGCCCTCGTTCAAGGGGCAGTGCCAGTCCTTCGGAATTCGCATTTGTTCCAGACTCCTCGCTGGGCAGATGATGACTGGCTGGCTACCACGCAAAAGAATTCGCAAACACTCCTGCTCCATCGGCGAGTGGAACCCACTGATCACAGGAACTCGCCACTCCCTCAGTTGCTGGGCAAGATTGTAAGTCTGTAGGATCAGGTCTCCGGGGCACTTGGTGGAGGCGAAGAGTCCAATCGCCTTGGTGGACAGCACTTTCTGGTTTCCCAAGGTTGCCAGCACACCAAACGTGCCGTTGAAAGAACTGCTTTGGAGCCCCTTCGGGTAAAAGGGATCAGTAGGCCGTAGGTACTCGATCAGCATGTTGCAGCTCAACACGAGACAAACACTGTTTTGATTCGGAAAACAGATCCTCTTCCGCTGGCGCCTGATAAGAGTCGCGTAAATGACTCAGCGGTTGCCAGAATCCGCCGCTTTCCTTGTAGAAAACTTTCTCAAATACGTTCCCAGCGTGAGAGCGACGGTGCAGTTCCAGAGCTGCCGAGTTTCATAGACGCCTCATTCAGCCTATTAGCTTCCTCAGCGAGGCAGACCAACTGGCATTCGCAGTCCTCAAGAGTTGGTCCAAAGAAAATCCCCTCTCGGGAGGGGTGGCTGGCGCAACGACGGTGGTCGTGCAGCGACAGCGGTCGCGCAGCCAGACGGGGTGGGTCGTCGCTTCGAATCCACAACCCACCCC
>Ga0163150_10001819_pt1 | contig 34727 bp, 26 predicted proteins | sample OliLakLV19P2IB_FD_148628 | JGI IMG/M metagenome (GOLD analysis project Ga0163150, IMG submission 148628) | Freshwater microbial mat bacterial communities from Lake Vanda, McMurdo Dry Valleys, Antarctica - Oligotrophic Lake LV.19.P2.IB | ecosystem: Environmental > Aquatic > Freshwater > Lake >... | reverse complement strand
GGGCCGCTATTCGGGTGATCGCTTACAAATGGATTCGCATCTTATTTCGCTGTTGGAAAGACCGGGTCCCCTATGACGAACCGAAGTACCTCAAATCGCTGGAGCGTCGCAATCCTCGACTGTGGGCAGCCATCCAGCAACTTGCTCTTGAGAAGCCGGAGGTCGCCTGAAGGAAGTTGTGAAAAACCTGTGGACATCGGGTGAATGTTTCTTCAAAAAACCCTTGACAGACCACCTCAGATGTCTCTTGGGAGGGGAAAGGGCCGCCAGGCCCTGGGGTGGGTCGTGGATTTGCATCGACGACCCACCCCGTCTGGCTGCGCGACCGCTGTCGCGGGGCGACCGCCGTCGCCGCGCCAGCCACCCCTCCCGAGAGGGGATTTTCTTAGGATGCTACCTTGTCTCTCACGCGACGAAAATTCATCTGGCGGGCTGGCGCGGGTCTCGTCGGTTCGGCTGTGACGGCGGGATTCTATGCCTGGCGCATCGAACCCCACTGGGTGGAGGTCGTGGAGCGCCCGCTTCCCGTGGCGCAACTGCCTGCAGCCTTGGCGGGAGAGCGGCTGGTTCAAATCAGCGATCTGCACGTGGGGCCGCGTGTCGATGATCAGTATTTGACGGCTACCCTGGATCGTGTGCGGGCTCTGCGCCCGGACATCCTGGTGATCACTGGCGACTTTGTCAGTTACAGGGGCGACGGCACATTTCCACAACTGGACCGAGTCTTGAGCCACCTGCCTCGCGGGACGCGCGCCACTGTCGCGGCTCTCGGCAATCACGATTATGGCCCTCGCTGGTCGCAAGTTGAGGTGGCCGACAAGATCACGGAACCGCTGCGCGGGTTGGGAGTCGTGGTGCTTCGCAACGAGCGCTGCACGGTAGATGGTCTCGAGATAGCCGGTTTGGACGACCTCTGGGGACCGCGCTTTTCTCCACAGAACGTGCTGGGTAGCCTGGATCCAGCCAAGCCGGCTTTGGTGCTTTGCCATAATCCTGACGCAGTGGACCGTCCTGTCTGGGGTGACTTCCGCGGATGGATTCTCGCCGGACATACACATGGCGGCCAATGCAAACCACCGTTTCTGCCACCTCCGATTGTGCCAACGAAGAACAAACGCTACACCGCTGGCGAGTTCGACTTGGGAGACGGCCGCCGAATGTACATTAACCGAGGCCTCGGGCACCTCGTTCAGGTGCGGTTCAACGTCCGGCCCGAGATTACGGTATTCACGCTTTCCCAGGCGTAAGAGCTGACGTGCATCGTTGGAGAAACCCTCCGTTGCGCCCCTTTTGCTGCCGCCTGCTGGGGTGGGTCCTTCGCCGTGTCGCGCGCGGTCTTTGACTTCTGTTGCGCTGCTGCTTGGCTTGCTGATATTAGTTACGCGTGACATGAAAACTACATACCAGGAGGATTGCATGATAGAAGCCATCTGGGGCGAGAAGATCCAGCGGCGGTCATTGATGGCGAGCTGCCTGGCCGGGATTGCGACCGCTGGGTTTGGAGCCGGCCATCGTCACGCATTCTCATTTCTTACAGGAGGTAAATCGAAAGTGACTCACGGTGATCTGAAGAATTGGAAGTCAATGTCCGATTTGAAAGGGTTTGAAGCTGCGTTCGAGTTTTTGGATAAGAAGGCACTGGCGGACGTGCCGGTGGGCAAGCATGCCATCGAAGGTGAGGAGGTTTACGCGCTGGTTCAGAAGCTGCCTTCACGCGCCGCTGAAACGGCCCAGTTTGAATCACATCGAAAGTATATCGACCTTCACTATGTGGTATCTGGTCAGGAGACCTCCGGGTTTGCTCCGGCCGAGGACCTGAAGCTCGCAGTGCCCTATGATGAGTCGAAGGACGTCATGCTTTACGACGTTCCACAGCAGTACACCAAGATTGAGATGAAGCCGGGCCGGTTTGTCGTCTATCATCCAGGGCAGGCTCACCTTCCGAACTGCCACCTGCAAGGCCCGCACGATCTTCACAAGGTTGTGATCAAAGTTCACGTGGACTATTTGGCGGCGAAAAGAAAGTAGGACGCGGACGAATTCACACGTTCAGAGATGCGGGACGAATGCTTCGCGAGCTTGGGGATCGAGCGTTCGAAGGCATTGATCTGCGTCGTTGCAGTGCCAACGAAGATGAAAATGATGTAGCGCAGACCGCCGCTTCTGGCGGTCTGCGGCTTTTCGTCTCGGGATCCCCGAACTGCCGCCGTCTCAGCTTTGTCACCCTTGACAAGGGGGACGCCGCGCATTCTGCGGTAGGGGGTCTAGGCGGGACCCACCCCGGCGCTAACGGTGAAGGCTTGCCAAGCCTTCACCCCCTCCGAGGAGGGGATTTTCAGAGGAGACGCAATGAGTTCATTTCACGGAATCCTTCCCGCTGTCGTAACTCCGTTTGACGATGGGGAGCGATTTAATGTCCCAGTCTTCGAGCGTTTGCTGGAGCGCCTCTACGCCCAGGGAGTTCATGGCGTCTATGTTTGCGGCAGCACGGGCGAAGGGCTTCTGCAATCCGTCGCACAGCGAAAACAGATTGCTGAGGTGGCGGTGCGTTGTTCGCCGAACGGCAAACAGGTCATTCTTCATGTGGGCGCCCATACCACCGGGGATGCTGTCGAGTTGACCCGGCATGCGGCTCGAATTGGCGTCCATGCCATCAGCAGCCTGCCACCGGCCGGGAGTTATTCCTTCACCGAAATCCACGTCTACTATCAGGCCATAGCCGCAGTCTCCGACTTGCCTGTGCTGGTGTACTACTTTCCGGAAATCTGCCCCACGGTGAGCAGCACAGAGGAGATTCTGGAGCTCTGCGAGATCCCCAATGTGGCGGGTCTGAAGTTCACGGACTTCGATTTGTACAAGATGTCAATTCTCAGGCGTCACGGACACGTGGTTTTCAACGGGCGTGACGAGGTTTTGGTCGCTGGAAGGCTCATGGGAGCGAATGGCGGAATTGGCAGTTTCTATAACCTTGTACCGGAGCTCTTCCTTCAGGTCTATGACCTGACCGAGAGTGGGCACTGGAAAGAAGCTCGGGCCATTCAAGACAGAATCAATGAACTGATCGAAATCGTACTTCGTTTCCCCGGGATTCAGGCCATCAAGACAGTGCTGGCTTGGTCAGGCCTTGACTGCGGCCAATGCCTGAAACCGAGGCGCACACTCACTGCCAACGAAGAGTCTCAACTGCGAGATCTGCTGTTTAAGTCCAGCTTTGCGGAGACGGCATTGCTGGAGAAAGCGGTCTGAGGCGCCGAACGAACCTACATCCTGCTCCAGGGCGAATGGAAAAACGACAGCTGGAAGCGGCGCTTTGGGCTGCTTTGAGTTGACCCTTGAATGTCTGAAGGAAACTTCGGCTCCCCTCTCCCCTCGCGCCGTATAGCTTCGAATCTCGAGATTTTACCACCCCATCACATAGTCATCTTTGGCCGGGGAAACCCCGCCGTGCAGGACTCCCGTTTTCGGATCAATCAAGACCATCTTCACAGCACCGGCGCCCGAAGGCTGTTGTCCGTAAGGCGGCTGAACGGCGCTGATCTTGAGCTTGTGTCCCTTGGCGATGAGCGCCGGACCGATGCGGTCTGCTAGTAGCTTGGGCAGGGTGAGTTCGTCACCGGCTTTCTGCGGATACATCGAGGCGTGAAAGCTGGAACTGGTGATGGTCGGTGCTTCGGCAGCCTGCTGCAGGTTCATTCCAAACTCGACTACGCTGAGAAAGGCCTGCAGCATGGCCTGCGGCTGGTTGTCTCCTCCCGGCGTGTTCCAGGCTAGAAAGGGCTTGCCATTTTTAAATGCCAGAGCCGGGTTGATGGTGTGACGCGGCCGCTTGCCGGGAGCCAGCACGTTGACGTCTGCAGCTTCCAGACTGAAGTAAGGCATTCGGTTGTTCAAGACATAGCCTCCGCCTTCCACCACCAGGCCGCTGCCAAAGGTTGCATTGACGCTGTGCGTGACCGATACGAGATTCCCAAAACGGTCCGCAATCGAGAAGGACGAGGTTTCACCCTGCGACGCTGGCGACGATGCGGCCCTCGGGAGCAAGGCGGCGGTGTGGCGGATGTCTTCGTAGCAAATCGAGCGGTGCTCCAGGATGGCTGTCTGGCGCTGCGGATCGCCGGGCGGCGCGACTCCCTGAATTGCCTGGTCCATGCGAATCAAAGCGCGGCGCTTGGCGGCGTAGTCCTTTGACAGGAGGCCGTCGACAGGAATGTGTTTGGCAAAGCGCGGATCTGCGATGTATCGGTCACGGTCTGCAAAGGCCAGCTTGAGCGCTTCAGTGACGACATGAATGTAGTCTGCAGAGTTGTGGCCGAGTTGCTGCAGATTGAATCCTTCCAGGATGTTCAGAGCGATGAGCAGCACGATGCCCTGGGAGTTGGGAGCACTCTGGCAGACTTCGTACTCTCTGTACGCAGTCTTGATCGGTGCGGTTTCTTCCGCTTTATAGCCGGAGAGATCCTCAAACCGCAGCAGTCCCTTCTGTCGTTCATAAAAGTCAGCCGTCAATCGCGCCAGCGAGCCGCTGTAGAACGCTTGCGCCCCTTCTTTCGCCAGAGTCTTGAGGGTGTGCGCCAGATCGGGTTGGATGAATACCTCGGCAGGTTCAAAGGGTCTGCCATTGTTCATCAACGCCTGTACCGAACTGGGAAAAACGGCAATCTTCGACTGTGCCTGCCGGTGGAGGGACGCCGACCAGTAGGTGAGCGGATGGCCTCGTTCGGCGGCATCGATGGCCGGCTGGATGAGCTTCGCCAGCGGCATGGTGCCATAACGTTTCAACGCCAGATCCATGCCGGCCACAGCGCCTGGCACGGTGCTTGAGAAGGGACCGGCATCCGGTATGCCGTTCAACTTCGCGTAGAACTCGCGAGTAGCCAGCTTGGGCGCCGGGCCCGTGCCATTGAAGAAGACAACGCGTTTTTCTTTGGCGATGTAGGCGAGCACAAACGCGTCGCCTCCGATGCCGGCCTGATGCTGTTCTACCACGCCGGTCATGTAGAAAACGGCCACCGCCGCGTCGATGGCGTTGCCGCCTGCCTCCAGAATTCTCATCCCGGCCCTTGCCTCGAGCGGATGTTCCGCTGCGACCATACCATTGGTTCCCATCACCACGGGTCGCCAGAAGGGTTGGTCTTGGGCCGTGGCAGAGATGGGGAAGCTCAACCACACGAATGACAACGCGACGAGTGTGAACGGAGATTTGTGCATCACTGAGACCTCCTGCGGCTTGCGCGCGAGCATTTGTCGGTTAACACCAGAGTCATGTCGCAACGCTCTCAATTGGACAATGCAGAGTTTATAGCACAGATGGGAGATGTCCTTAGATCTACCTCGCGACGACGCTAGATCTTAGCGAGCAACAGACCCAGTAATCCGTTGCTTCCCGCGAGTGCCTGTGTTTAGACTACGCCCGCCGCCGACCCAAGAATCACGAGGACACGCTTTGAACACAACGCCACCGCCTCTGAAGGACCCCTACAAACTCGAGCCCGCTGATATTGTCGATCCGCCGCGTGCGTTCAAGGATATCCTTCGCCGCATCGGCCCTGGAATCATTCTGGCTGCATCGATTGTCGGGTCCGGAGAGTTGATTGCGACGACCACACTGGGAGCGCAGGTAGGCTATGCAGCCATGTGGGTGATTGTTCTGAGCTGTCTGATCAAGCCTATCGTGCAGGCGGAACTCGGGCGCTACACGATTGCTACGGGCGAGACCGGACTGGCCGGCTTCAACCTGGTACCGGGACCGCGCTGGAAGGTGAACTGGATTGTCTGGGCATGGGCGCTGATGACAGTGATGACTCAGCTGCAAATTGGCGCCATGTTCGGCGGGGTATCGCAGGTGATGTTTCAGCTCATGCCCTCGGTTCCCGTGAACGTATGGGTTTTGATCTTTTTTGGTATCACGCTGGCCCTGTTACTCGGAGGCGGCTATGAGCGCATCGAAGGGCTGGCGATGATCAAGGTGGGCCTGTTCACGTTGCTCACGTTTTTGGCCGCAGTGGTGCTGACGCGCATGCCGCAATTCTTCAGCTGGGCCGATGTGTGGCAGGGGTTCAGTTTCCGACTTCCAGGCGAAGGTCTCTCGACGGCCGTGGCCGTCTTCGGAATTACCGGTGTGGGGGCTTCCGAGCTGTTCATGTATCCCTACTGGTGTGTGGAAAAGGGCTACGCGCGCTGCGCGGGCCGCCGTGATGGCTCACCGGAGTGGCGGTCGCGAGCGGAGGGTTGGATTCGGGTGATGCACGTCGATATTTTTGTTTCGATGTTCATCTACACGATCGCGACGATCGCTTTCTACCTCCTGGGTGCCGGCATTCTGCATGGCATGGGCAAGGTGCCGGCTGCCAAAGACATGATTTCGGTGCTCTCCAACATCTACACCCAAACACTCGGCCCGTGGTCGCTGTGGATTTTCTACCTTGGCGCAATTGCCACCCTCTACGGCACCATCTTTGCGGCCACTGCGGCCAATTCGCGTGTGTATGCAGACATGTTCCGGCTGATGGGTTTTTTCGATCACACAGATTATGCCGCGCGTGTACGCTACCGCCGCGGCTTCGTATTTTTCTTGACGATTTTTCCGGTGTGCCTGTTCATGCTGGTACAGTCGCCAGTGAAGATGGTTGTGGCCGGAGGCGTGGTTCAGGCGTTGATGCTTCCCATCATTGGCATTGGAACTCTCTACTTGCGGCATCGTCACCTTCCGGTGGAAGTGCGGCCGTCCAGTTGGGTGACCGCGACGCTCTGGGGGGCTACTGTGGTGATTGTCCTGTTGATGGGCTACTACATCGTGCTGACACTGCGATAGATTGTCTGCCCACTGCGGTCAGAGGTGCCATCGATTTTTCCAGTGACACTCGTCCGTCGACGCGGTACGATTCCGGCGATTTTGGGCCGTGTGAATCAGGGCCTGCCCTTCCTATTTCCAATACCTAGAGACTTCGAGCACTGAACAGCGTGAATGGCGTTGGTACGCCATTCGCCGGCCGGGGAGATTGCGTGGATACAACCCGAAGTGACGAGTTGCGGATCTTGATTGTCGATGCCCAGGTGGATGACTGGGCGCTGCTGCGCCAGCAACTGCCGGATTCGCCCGAACTCGCGTTTGTCTTTGAAGAAGCGTGCAGCGGCGAGGAAGCCGTGGAAAAGCTGCGGCGGTCGGGCTTCCAGTGCGTCCTGCTTGACTGTGCTCTGCCGGGCGGCGGAGTCGGATGGGTGAGGCGTCTTCAGGAGAGTGCGCCCCTGGTTCCCATCATTGCTTTATCCCGCCTGGGTGGCGAGGATCTGGCCGTGGCAAGCCTGAAGTGCGGAGCCTATGATTATCTCAACAAGGCTCGGCTCGCAGGCACGATACTGAGGGACGCAGCGCTTGCCGCAGTGGACAAGGCAGGGCAGTTGCAAATTCTCGAAGCGCAAAAACAGAAGCTGCTTGAGGAAGAACGACTGAGGGTCTTGATGCAACTCGCGGGTTCGACAGCGCATGAACTCAATCAACCGTTGACCGGCCTCATGGGCTTTTGCCAATTGCTCCAGCGCGACCCGAGCTGCCCTCCTAATCTGGTGCCGATAGTCGATAACATTGTTCGCTCCGCGCATCAGCTCCACGGTGTGCTCCAGCAAGTGCGGATGACTCCTCCTAAAGACCTTTCCGCGGGAGTCCCGCAGCCGGCGACTGTAATCTTCTCACGGCCGTTTCAGGTCCTTACCGTCGAGGACAGCGATGCAGACTTCGAACGTGTCCGCCAGTTGCTGGAAACCGAGGCGCGCCAGTTGCGCCTGACGCGTGCTACGAATTTGGGCTCAGCTTTGCGATTGTGCGTTGAACGGACATTTGATCTTTGCCTTGTGGACTACCAACTGCCCGACGGTCATGGCATTGATTTTGCCGAAATGTTAAAACAGGCGGGCCGCACTGTGCCTTGCATTCTTGTGACGGGCCTGGGCGGTGAAAGCCTGGCGGCCGAGGCCTTTCGACGAGGGTTCTACGACTATCTTCCCAAGCACGAACTGAGCCGGGGCGTGCTGCCCCGAAGCATTTGGAATGCACTGGAACGGGCCAGGATGTTGAGTGAGATTGAAGAAGCCACTCGGCGCATCTCCGACCTTTCCGCTCGCGACAAGGTCACCGGACTGTGGAACCGGCACCGGCTGGACGAGCGCCTGGGGGAGGAATTTACCCGGAGCCGCCGTTACCGAGCTCCGGTCACGATAGGCATTTGCGACCTGGATCACTTCAAACAGGTGAACGATTCTTTCGGCCATGCCATCGGTGACGAGGTGTTGAGAACCACGGCCGAGTTAATGAAGGCGGCTTTGCGACAAACCGACTTCATCGGCCGGTATGGTGGAGAGGAGTTTTGTCTGGTGTTCCCCAACACTGAGTTGATGGATGCGGCGCTCTGTTGCGAGCGTATCCGCCAGCGCATTGAAAACGAGAAGTTCGCGTCGGGCAACGGCGAGTCTTTCTCGGTCACCGTGAGTTTCGGACTCTGCCAATGCAGTAATCAACATGCCACGGTGGAAGCACTGCTCTCCGATGCAGACCGGGCGCTGTATGGTGCCAAGAATCAAGGTCGCAACCAGGTCTACCTGTCTGTGGATGGACGTCTGCTCCCGTGGGCTCAAGGGGCCGGGCTCGGATCGATTCCCCCTAAAAAGGTGGGTGCTTGAAAGTCCTACCTTGGAAAGCATGAAGTGAAGGCTCACACAGCCTTCGCGCGAAGCCCTTTGGACCGGGCTGCTCACCCTCTCTTTATTTTGAGCGGCTCAGGCCGACTTGGATCCCAGCTGCGCTTCCGTTACGACGCGGTTCTTGCCGCTTTTCTTGGCCAGGTACAGTGCTTCGTCGGCGCGGCGAACCAGGGATTCCGGCGTGTCTCCGACTTGGTACCAGCTAAGCCCGACACTGATGGAGATTTTGAGGTAGAACTCCTTGCCGTTGACCGGGCAGTTGTACGTTGGCTTTGCAATCTCTTTACCGAGTCGTTCGAGGCGTCCCTGAGCCTTGTGGAGGCTGGGCGCGGAGAGGGCGAACGCAAACTCATCACCGCCAAAGCGCGCAATAAAGTCCTCCGCCCGCAGCGATTCTTTGAAGCAGCCCGCCAGTTTCTTCAGAATCAGATCACCCACCTGATGACCGCCGCTGTCATTGATTCGTTTGAAGTGATCCACATCCACCATGGCCACACTGAATGGTTTGTTTGTTACCGAGGCAACGCGGCAGGCTTGGGTGAGTTCGTGGTCCCATCCTTCACGGTTATAGAGGTCGGTCAAAGGGTCTCGCAGGGACAGGTTAACTCCGGTCTTCAGCTTGGATTGAAGCGTTTCCACAGACTCAGAGAGCGTCACCTGTTGCTGGCGTTCTTTGGATTGCTGCTCTTTTACCGCCTCCTTCAGCAATCCAATCTCGACAGACAGTGACGACCTGATCTTTCGAATGTCTTCGAGTTGGGAAATCTGCGAGAGCGTCTGAGTCGTTTTGAGTATCTTGCCGTGGTAGTCCCCACTGCCGTGGGACAAAGTGGCGATGGCCTCGGTGAGGACCGTGATCATGGACCTGAGCTCGGCCTCCCGATCCTCTAGATACTGCTTTTCTTTCCTAACGAATTGGACCGCTTTCTCATAGAACCTGCGCCGGGACTGGTCAAGATCGAGCGGACTTTCCGATTTGGGAAAGCTCTCCCGAAACTGTTCGACTTCTTCGAGGAACTGGCCAGACTGAATTTCTTCGAGTTCCCAGCGGTATTGCTGTAGCAACGTCAGCAACGTGCGGCTCAGTTCGGTTAGAGCGCTTCGCCAGTCGTCTGGAGCCTGGGGAATTAGAGAGATGAAGGTGGTCTCCGCTTTAAGCTTCCATCCACTAAACCATTTCACCCGTAGTTCCCCCCAAACTAACGATGATCTGCCAGCTCTTTCTATCGTACTGCGTGGTCAGGAGCGATAGGGTGAAACGACACGATCAACGAGAATATCGCAGGGTCTGTTAGGTCGAGGCATGGGGCAAGGAAAACAAAAAAGGCACCCGTTTGGGTGCCTTGAACTTCCGAAAACCTGGGAACCTAGGCGCTGGCTTGTGGAGCGAGAAGCTTGTTCACGCCATGCATGAGCCTTGATTTCTGGCGCGAGGCGGCATTCTTGTGAAGAACACCTTTCTGTATTGATTTGTCAATGAGAGACAGAGTGGGCGCCAAAAGCTTCTGCACATCGTCCTTGTTGTTGGCGCCAATGGCCAGTTTGATCTTCTTCAACTGGGTGCGCAGGCGCTGGGTGTGGCTTCGATTGACCGCCCGACGCTTCTGGCTCTGGAGGTTCCTTTTAATTGCTGACTTATGATTTGCCATGAACTGAATTTCTCCGAATCGCGTTCAGTGTCTCTTCTTGAAAGGCACCGGACAGAAAAAGCACGCCGTTTATACAGCGGCGGGTCAGTCCTTGTCAAGATCTAATCCGTGCCTAATCCATGCCGGCTCAGCACTTTCGAAATGCTTGCAACCTGACTTGAAGACTAAGGGGCGCCCTCGGCGAATCGTCCCCGATAGACAAAATCGCGGGCCGGACCGGCTTTAACATGACATTCCGCGCAGACCGACGAGCTCTGCGGGGGAGTGATGTAGCTCTTGTCGACTCTGTATTCCACATACTCCCACTCGCCAGTGCGATTCTTGCCATAGGCTGCGCCGAAGCCCGGTTCCCGTCTCATCACGTGTAGACCCACGATCTTACCCTTGCCCTTCTTATCTGAGTTCAGCAAGCTTGCGGTTTCCATCACCAGAATGGACCCATAGGGATAGGGTAACTGCCGGGTCTGTGACTGAAGCCGCCAACGGGTTTCCATAAACCGTCACCCGTTGTTGTTGCTTCTCCTTCACAAAGCTGCGGAGTACGGCGAAGCTTTGCTGGTAGCCTTCTGGGAAGCCAACCTGATCCTTGGCCGGAGCCGGGTTGCCATCAGAAAACCCGGGCTGCACTACCCTTGCCAGACTCAAAGCCAAAAGCAGAGCGCCGAAACGATGGACCATTCTGATTGGCTCCTTGGGTGACGTCGAGGTGTGTACCGATCGGGCTTTACATTCTCGGACAAGACCGCGACATCGTCAACTCACTAAACGGAGCGATCTGCCCCGAGTGACTTGGCCTTGGTAAGGATTGGCTGGTGTGACGCTGGCCCCTCGACTGATCTGCCGGGTCTGGTTCTCGGCCCAAAACGAGACTGTCCGCTTCCTCGCAAGTTAGGAGGAGGACTTTTCTCCTCTGGTACAACACTCGTCCCCGCCTGCCTTGACCCTTTTTTCAGCCTGATAGTATACTCCCTGCCAGTGGACCATCTGCCCGCGGGACGCTCACTCCCGCAAACATCGACTTCCTTCGCAACCGTCTGAGCTGATTCCGGGCCGCAACCGCCACGATGAAATCCAAAGCTTATTACTCTTCCGCGCTCTACGACGTAGCGCGTTCGATCAACTCCAGCCTCGACTTGTCGCAGGTGCTCGACCTGCTGGCCAAGAGTACGGCCAAAGCAACGAAAGCCAAAGCCTGCTCCCTGCGCCTGCTGAATGCGGACAAGTCTCTGCTGGTGATGGGCGGCGCCTACGGTCTGAGCCAGGGGTATCTGCGCAAAGGCAACGTGGAGGTGGAGAAGAGCCGCATCGATCAGGAGGCGTTGCTCGGCAAGACGGCCATCATTCCCGACGCCACCAACGACCCGCGCTTTCAGTATCCCGAGGAGGCCAAGTCGGAGTCCATCCGCTCCATTCTCGTCATTCCGTTGATGCTCCGCGACAACCCGATTGGCGTGATGCGGCTTTACACCGAGGACGTGCGCGAGTTTGGCGACGCTGAGATTGGGTTCGTGAGCGCCATCGCCAACCTCGGCGCCATCGCCATTGAGAATGCCAAGCTTTACGAAGCCTTGAAGGAAGAACTCGGTGATTTAACCGAAGACGCCAACGAGATGGCGGAGCGGCTGCACGAAAGCCGGTTGCAACTGGCGCGCCAGATGAATGCGCTCAACTATGAAAAGAACCGGCTGGAGACGATGCTTGCCAGCATGGGTGAGGGTGTGATCGTGACCGACCTCGATCATCGCATCCTTCTGGTGAACGCCGCGGCCGAAACCCTGCTGGATTTCCACCGGCACGAAGCCATCGGCCAGGATTGCGACAGCACCATGCCTGTCAAAAAGGCGGAGCTGGAACAAATTCTCCAGGCGGCCTCCGACGCCAAGCCGTCTCCGCCGCTGGTGAAGAAGTATCGGAACAAGGTTCTGAGCATTCTGGTGAACCAGATTCGTGACGAGAACGGGCAGCCCTTCGGCGTGGTCAGTCTCTTTCGCGACATCACGGAGCAGGCGGCCATCGAAGGCATGAAAAGCGAATTCATTTCGGTGGTGTCGCATGAACTACGGACTCCGCTCACTCCGATCAAGGGATACATCGATCTGATTCTCGAAGGCGACGCCGGCGAACTCACCGATGAGCAAAGGGCCTATCTGAAAATTGTTGAAGTGAACACCGACCGGCTGGTGGCGCTGGTGAATGACCTGCTCGACATTTCGCGCATCGAAGCCGGCAAGATCGATCTGGAAGTGAAGCCGGTAGCGGTTGAAGAGGTGGTGCAGGAAGTGGTCGCAGTTCATCGCAAGCTGATTGAAAGCCGTGGCCTAAGTCTGACCCTGTCACTGCCTCCGCGCCTGCCTTGGGTTAAGGCCGATCGAAACCGGATCACACAGGTGTTGAACAATCTGGTGAGCAATGCCTGCAAGTACACGCCGGGAGGCGGCATCACGATTTCGGCGATTCCGGATGGGGAGTTTCTGGAGGTGACGGTCAGCGACACCGGTGTGGGCCTGTCGCGCGATGACATGAAAAAGCTGTTCACCAAGTTCTTCCGCGCTAAAAACCCGGCCACAAGTGAGACGGCCGGAACCGGCTTGGGACTGGCCATTAGCAAGTCCATCATCGAGAAGCATGAAGGGGAGATTTGGGTGGAAAGCCGCCCGGGCAAAGGGGCCGCGTTTCATTTCACGTTGCCGCTGGTGGAGCCGTTGCCGGTGGTTCAGAGGCCGAGGACCACACTGCGGCGCAGCACCAAGATGATTCTGGTAGTTGACGATGAGAAAGACACGGCCCGCATGATTCGGCGGCAGTTGGAACGCGCCGGGTACAAAGTGCGGCTGGCGCACAGCGGAGAGGAAGCCATCGCACAGGCGCTGAAGCACCGGCCCGACCTGATCAGCATGGACATCCAGATGCCAGGCATGAATGGCGTCAAAGCCATTGAGATCTTGCGCGCGAATCCGCAAACCACGGACATTCCAATTGTGGTGGTCTCGGTGGTTCAAGACGAAGAGCAGTTGAGCAAACTGGGTGTGGCTGATATTCTGGACAAGCCCATCGATGAGGATAGCTTCCTGCAGGTGGTCGAGCGGATTCTTTGGGAAGGGCAGCGGATTTTGATCTATGCTTCTGATGCTGAAACGCGCCAGCTTTTGGAGGAAGTGCTTTCCCATCGAGGTTATCACTTGATTTTCACTCAGGATGGAGTCGACTTGCTGGTTCATGCTCGCAAAGAGCAGCCGGATCTCATCCTGATGGATCTACAGCCGCCCGATATGGATGGCTATGAAGTATTGCGCAGGCTGAACCGGCGGCCGGAAACCGTGGATATTCCGGTAATCGCCATGACTGATAGCGCGACTGAGTCCGTGAGCAACGTCCTGGCAGTGGGTGGAAACGATCTGGTGCGCAAACCGCTGGATGTCGAGGCGCTGGTCGTAGAGATCGAACGGTTCATCGAAGGGGTGCCTGAGAAGCGTTAGAAGCTCACCCAAAGACCTTCGTTCCTGCGAAAGCTTGCCCCCGCGAAAGCGTGGAGCGGAAACCCACGGCGTTGGTTCTCCCTCTGAAAATCGTCCTCGTCCTCGAAGAAAAGCCGAGTACGACGACGAGAACGACGAGAACGATGAATTCAAAGATCGTGGCGTCTGTCAACGGCAACTCCTCTGAGTTGCCGATCGCGCGGGAATGACTCATGCGGCGCCAGGGGATCGCACTGGGGCTTGACTCGGAAAGAGAGGAAAGGTTCATGACGTTTCGCGTACTGGCTGTCGATGACGAGCCGGATGTTCTGGGGTTGGTGGAGACCAAGCTGCAAAAGGCTGGGTTCGACGTGACGACGGCAACGAACGGCCTGGAAGCGGTTGAGCGCGCGATGACTGACAAGCCCGATGTCATCATCATGGACATCATGATGCCCAAGCTGGATGGCCTCTCGGCGTGTACGCAGATCAAGACCCGGATGGGAGCATCGGCGCCAATCATTATTTTGCTAACGGCCCGTGGCCAGGAATCCGACGTGGTTGAAGGCTTGAGTTGCGGCGCCGATGACTACATGGTGAAGCCGTTTGCGCCGCGAGAGTTGGTAGCGCGCGTGAATGTAGCGCTGATGAAGGCAGGGAAGAGTGACATTGAGTTTTGAAGGTCGTCCACGAAGGACACTAAGGGCCACGAATGAAGAGCAGGAACGGCGAGATCGGCAAAGGCATTTGCTATTGATTATTGGCTATAGGCTGTTTTCTCTATTTGTGAGTCGTGTGGCCCTCGCTCAAATAGCCAACGGAAAATAGAAAGTGACCAATATCCAACGCCTGACAGCCATCACCTGGTGTTTGGCTAAACGATTCTGGCGAGCCCCGATCCGCACTGACCTCTAACGAATTCTTAGTGATTCTTCGTGTTCTTCGTGGATGAGTTTCTTCCTGTTCCCTGTCCCCTGTAACCGGGGTTTATCATGCCCACAACACGAATTCAGTTGGAATCTGCACCGACTCTGGAAACGGCCAACCGCGATGCCGAGCGGTTGGTAGCGCAAAAGAGGGGACTTTACTGGGTGGATTTGGTTGCACCCACCGAGGCAGAGTTGAACCGCCTGCAGCAAACCTTCGAGTTTCATCCTCTCAGCATTGAAGATAGCAGCCATTTTAATCAGCGGTCCAAGGTGGATGCCTATGATGGCTACCTGTTCATCACTCTATACGCACACCGTTTTGACAAGGAAAAGCAGGAGATCCTGGCGGACGAACTCCATGTGTTTCTGGGTAGCAACTACCTGGTAACGGTGCATCAGGCGACCTTGCCGGCACTGTCGCGCGCCCGCGAACGCTACGAACGAGAAACAGAGGCTTACAAGAAAGGCCCCGATTTCTTTCTTTACCTCATAGGCGACGAACTCGTGGACAGTTATTTCCCGCTACTGGATGGCCTCGAAGGAGAGATTGATGATCTGGAAGAGCGCATCGGGACCGATTCGGGTAGTGCCGTGATGCGTTCCATCTTCTCGCTGAAGCAGGAGCTCATCCACCTTCGCAAGGCGACCGGGCCACAGCGGGAGGTTTTCAATGCGCTGTCCACACGGCACTACGACTTGATCGACCGCCGGCTGGGCGTATACTTCCAGGATGTCTACGACCACATCGTGCGCATCTACGAAATGATCGAAACCCACCGCGAGCTGCTCGGAAATGCGCTGGATGCCTACTACTCAACTACGTCGACACGGCTTAGTGAAGTGATGAAGCGGCTGACGCTGATCACCACGATCTTCATGCCGCTGTCGGTGCTGACAGGGTTGGGAGGCGTGAATTTTAAACACATGCCGTTCGAAAGCCCGGTGGCCTTTGGCGCATTGCTTGCCTCGATCGCCATCGTGCCCGTCGCAATGTGGCTGTGGTTTAGAAGCCGGAAGTGGATGTGATGAATACGTGAAACGTGATGAGTGAAACGTAATGCGTGAAAGGTGACGCGTGGAACGTGATTCGCAATGCGTCAGCCGTAAGTTGAGCTTCTGATCCACGGATCACGATTCACGCATTACGTTTCACGTTTCAGCCGGTTCACCGCCACCGCCAGAATCAAAACCAGCCCCATCACCAACCCTTCCCACTGTGTCGAATCCACTTTGATCACGTTGGCGATGCCATTGACGACGATGGTGAGGGAAATCACTCCCAGGATGGTTCCCGCAATCGTTCCTTGCCCGCCGCGCAGGTTGCAACCCCCAACAACAGCGGCGGCGATGGCGCTGAGTTCATAGCCCACAGCGCTTTCGGCATCGCCCTGGCCTTGCCGCGCAGCGTACAAGATGCCAGCCACAGAAGAGAGTAACGCGGCCAACGAGTAGGCCGTTGCCTTGAGGCGGCCGATGTGAAGGCCGCTCAGTCGGGCCGCTTCCTCATTGCCTCCCAAGGCATACAGATGGCGTCCGGGCATTGTTCGGCGCATCAGCAAAGCGGCGCCGATGGCCACCAGCAGGAAGATCAGTGCCGGAACCCACCAAACGGTATACAGGGCGCGAAAGGTGTCGTTGTTGGCGGAAATTTTCTCGTCGTTGGATAGAACTTTGGCCAGGCTGCGCAAGCCGGCCAGTGTACCCAGAGTGGCGATGAACGGTGGGAGATCCAGCTTTCGAATCAGCAAGGTGTGGAAGAGACCGATCAGCACGCCGACGGCTAGCGTGAGAAGAATGGCTGTTGCAATCACCCAAAAGGGTAACGGCTGATGCGCAGCCAGGCTCTCCCCACCCAAGGCTTGCAGCAGCAGGGCGCAGATGATGCCACTGAAAGCAATGACTGACCCGGTCGAGAGGTCAATGCCGCCAGCCACAATGACAATCGCTGCGCCAATGGCATAGATCCCCAACAGAACGCCTTCCCGCAGAAGCAGCCGGGCGCTGTCGATGGAGGCAAAATTATGCTGCGGATCCAGGAGCAGAATGGCCAGCCATGCCGTCAGGTTTGCCAGAATCAGGCCGAACTCCTGGCTGGCTAAGGCAGGCCTCCAGCCTGGCGCGGTTGGGGTTTTTTCAGGGAAGTTAGTCATGCCGCGTGGAGTCTCCACGACCGATTCCCCCCCCCAAAAAAAAAGGGGAGGGAATTAAAATTCAACAAGAACTTCAGCTTCCCTCACCCCAACGCGGGAGTGGGGAGCTGTGAAACAATTCGGTTTGGCGTATCAACCTGATCTGGTAGGGACGCGGTGCTCCGCGTCTGTGTTGGGTTTGCCGTCGCGGACGCGCAGCAGCGCGTCCCTGCCATTGAGTTTTTTCACAGCTTCAGGGGTCGGGGGTGAGGGGGACCACTAGGCTGTGATCGGCTGCTTGCTTCCCACATCCAGCAATCTCGGTCGATCTTTTGTAAGGGGGATCTCGTCGGAGCTCATGAGGAGGTGAGTCCCTTAGCGTCGAGATCCTTCTTGAAATCGGAAAAGCGGACCAACACCTCGCTCGTGATTTTGGAGTCGTCGGGTGTCACCAGACGGATACCCGTGTCCTTGATCCCAAGTTCGCCAACCACCGCTTTCACGGTCGCTTCGTCTTTGTTCAAGAGCGCTTTCAGCACCTTCACTCCGAGATAGCCCATCAGGTAAGGGTTCTGAACTGCCGTGGCATCAAGGAACCCCTCTTTCAGAGCCAGCAACGTGTTCGGTTCAGCGTCAAACGTTACCAGCTTCAAGCTCGAGCGCTTGCCGGCAGCCTTCACCTCGTCCACGATGGCGGGTGCGTTGTACGACCAAATGCCAACCAGCATCTTGAGATCGGGATGGTTCTGGAGCGCCGCGGCGACGTTGCGGCGCGCTTTGTTCACGTCTCCCGAATCCTCCATGACATCGACCACGTGAATCTGGGATCCAGCGCCTTCTTTGAATCCGTTCACGCGCTCCTGCGCATTCTGGGCCGAGCGAATCCCCACAAAAGCCACGGCCTTGCCTCCGCCGGGCAGGAGCTGCGCGGCAGCGCGCCCCAGCACACGGCCGGCTTCGACGTTGTTGGTGCCGATATACGCGTCACGCGTCTCCTTTTGGCCGTCGGAATCCAGGGCGAGAACCGGAATCCCCTTGGCGCGCAGGGCCTTCATCTGGTCAATGATTCCGCTGGCGTTGGGCTCCACAACGGAAACCATGACTCCCTTGACATCGCGCTGAGCGACCACTTGTTCCAAGCGGCGGATCTGCCCGGCGGCGGAACTGTCATTGCGGATCAGCTCCACCTCGGCGCCGAATTCTTTTGCGGCGTCATCCAGGCCTTTGCGGGCTGCGTCCCAAAAAGGAGAGTTGCTGTTGGTAATAAAGACAAAGCGCGGGCGCTCGGCAGGCGCCGACCCTGGCGTTTCTGGCTGCCTGGTTCCAGAACAGGAAAGTGCCAATAAGGCACACACAACCAGCACTCCTTGCTTGCAGAAGCTCATGGAAGGCTCCTTTTCAGGCGATTTCGCTCTTCCTGAAACGAAGAAATGACTGGCGAACGAAGGCGATAGTCTAACCGCATCATCAGCGTGGAGCAACGCGATTCTCGGGAAAGAATGGGGAAGGAGGAACTGTCATTCCCGCGAAAGCAGGAATCCAGCTTCGAATGGGGCCAGCGGCAGATTTTCGCGGCAGTCTGTCGTGTGAGTCCCCCTTAACAAAGGGGGCAAGGGCCGCAAGCCCTGGGGGTTGTCCGTCCAGCTTTCGCGTTCACATCACGACAACCCCCTCGCGGTTTCTGCGAAACCGCTGTCCCCCTTTGCTAAGGGGGACTCGCACGATGCCTGCGCGAGATGGACATCAGCTTGGAGTTTCCGAGCAAGTGTTATATCTTTCTGCGCCTCTCAATCGCGTCTTTCCTCCATGCCTGGGTGGCGAAATTGGCAGACGCAACGGACTTAAAATCCGTCGATCCGAAAGGTTCATGCGGGTTCGATTCCCGCCCCAGGCACCACCAAACTCAGTAACCTGACTCTGCACGGTAGTTCTGAGTGTGACGTGACCTACTTGATCGTTGGTGGATTATCACCCCAGTCGGGAGCGAGAGTAGGCTAACGAACCAACGAGATTGTCGAATCGACCCAGATTTGGTGTTACGCGGATTTCTTCTGCGGCGTTCGACCAACGTTCCTTTCGCCAGCTGTGGGCATGACATTATCCCTTAGGATTTGCATGGCATAGTTGTTGAGGCTTTGGTCAGCTTCCAGGGCCCGAACAGCAAGAGTTCTGTGTAAGTCGTTCCCAACCCTCAAGAGAAACCTGCCTGAGTATTCCTTGTCGGCAGTGGCCTTCGGAAGCGGCTTTCCATCTTTCTTGATCGTGTCAATCCATTCATCGACGATCGTGCAGAGTTCCCGGAAAACCTTCTGCTCATCATCGCCGTGAACCCCGCCAAACATCAAACCTGGGCAATGCCCAACGTAGCATTTGTCCTCTTCTGACCATTCCACAATCTTTAAGTAGCGATCTCGATCTTTCATGACTTCCCTCTTTTCTGGATGGCTAGCCGCACACCTTTTTCCTGGTATGGCTTGGCATCATCACTCTCTTTGCCTGACAGCGTTATTCTTACGCCCTTCATTTCAAAGTTCCTATGGCTGCCTTTCCCACCACGATCTTTGAAGCCTGCTCGAGTAAGGTCCGCAATGAGTTGCCTGATCTTGCGTGGCATGGGAAAATGATATCATAATGATATCAGATGTCAATTGCGTGTAATCCACAACAGCTGAACCTGTGGGGGGTGCAATTAAAAGTGGCGGGCACCCCCTCCAGCCCTCCCTCACGGTCGGGCTACTGACATTGCAGGCGTCTATCAGTAGCCCGCGCGTCAGCAAGGGCTGCGACTCCCTGTGGGATGCCCGCCACTTTTAATTGCACCCACCTGTGGGGGCTCGATACCAGCGCGAGCTGTCTGAATGCTATGATCCACGGCGCTGGATATGCGATTGCCACCTCTTCTGAGCTCACAGCGATCAGGAAACAATCACTTCAAATCGAGTCCACCCAAGGATGAAGATCCCCATCCCACATGAATCACCAGATGGTCGAGTAACAGGGCGCTGGCCGATGTCCAGAATGTTGCTTCCAACGCTGTTTCAAAACTCGAATGAACGAGATTGTCCTGATCAACATCTCAGGCGAAGATAAGCCAGGCCTGACCTCTTCCTTGACTTCAATTTTATCAAGCTGCGGCGTCAACATCCTGGACATTGGCCAGGCCGTCATTCACGATACCCTTTCGCTCGGCATGGTGGTGGAAGTGGCAGCCAACTCGGCCGGCGTGTTTCGCGACGTTCTCTTCAAAGCCCACCAGCTAGGCGTGAACGTCCGCTTCAGTCCTATTTCCGAGGAACGCTACGAAAAGTGGGTTCTCGGGCAAGGCAAGCAGCGCTATATCGTGACCTTGTTGGGGCGAAGGATTACGGCCGAGCTGATCGCGCGCCTCACTTCCAGTATTGCTGCTCATGGGTTGAACATCGATAAGATTGCCAGGCTTTCGGGACGAGTGTCGCTGCACTCCACGTACGCCGGAGTACGGGACGATGCTTCACCGTTCATCACGCTGGAAACCCGCGCCTAGTCAGGGTTCCAAGCAAAGCAGGCTGTCAGAAGGCAGCCTGCCTCTTTTGTATTGAAGGGCTCAGTGTACAGTGCTACAAAGGCTCTGTTGGCTTGTTTAAGTCCTACTTGCAGAACAGTTGAGAGGTAAGAGATGGTAGACAAACAGTCAATGCGTCCGCATCTCCTCTGCTCGGGGCTTCTGTGCTTGGCTCTTATGTTTGGGTCGCTCGCTTGCGGCGGAGGTAGCGACGTAGAAAGCATGGATGCGCTCTCACAGATGGAGATAGCTTTTGAAGGAGCCTACACGAAGGGGCAAATAAAGGAGAACCATGACAAGACGATGGCGCTTTACGACGTGCCGATCAATGAAGAGAACTATTCGCGATCAGGAAGCGCGCTCGTAGGGCTTCGAAAGGAGACAGGAATAAAGGAAATGGCAATTCTGGACTACATGATTAGGTCAAAAGTTCCCGGAGTGAAAATCAGCTTTCCTGAAGCTGCTGCAATTTCCGCATCGTTCCTCAAGGCTGGCGACAAATGACGATTTGATTCTTGTCGGAGATTTGGAACTGGAGATTCGTCACGGCCGGGTGACCGGCGAGGTGGCCGGGGAGATTGTGGACGGGCGGCGAAAAGCCTTGTTGCTGCGCGAGATTGCGGCCAGCGAAAACCTCAGCCTGGAGCAGGTGATTGCCGTGGGCGATGGCGCCAATGATCTCCCCATGCTGAACATTGCAGGTCTGGGCATTGCTTTCCACGCGAAACCGCTGGTGAAGGAGAGCGCGCGGCAATCGATTTCAAACCTGGGGTTGGATGGCATTCTGTATTTGATCGGATTGCGGGATAGCGAAACGGTGGTATAAGAAGAGGGAGAAGTTGGAGGCAGATTGCGCGGATCAAGCGCATGAAGAACTTGACGGGAGTCGGAATCCAGTCGTGACGAGACTTACGTGAAAGGACTAAATGTGAAACGAAAACTGATCGTCTTCTTGCTCATCCTGATTTCATACTGCCAGGGTTTTTACGCTCAGGTGGATCGGGCTGTCGTTCGGGGTCGGGTGATCGATGCCAAACAGCTGCCTGTATCTGGGGCACAAGTGCGGCTGTTCCAGAAATCCACGAATGAATCGCGCCTGACCACAAGTGGAAATGAAGGCGAGTTCATATTTGTCTCGTTGACGCCTGGAAGCTATCGCCTGGAAGTCGAGCAGCCAGGACATCGGAAGGTCGCGCAGGATCTGGAGCTGTTTGTGAATCAGGAACTCCGGGCGAATGTGGCGCTCGAAGTCCAGACGTTGCAGCAACAGGAGGTGGTCGTCAACGCGCTGTTGACTCCCCTGCGCAGAGATTCCGCTGCGGTTGGAACGGTGATTGAAAACCGCCAGATTGTGGGCTTGCCGCTGGATGGGCGCAACTTTCTGGAACTGAGTTTGCTCGTGCCTGGGGCGGCGCCATCGGCTCCTGGGTCAGCGGGTTCTGTGCGTGGCGACTTCGCATTGAACGTGAACGGTGCACGCGAAGACGCCAACACTTTTCTGCTGGACGGGGCTTACAACGTGGATCCCAAGCTGAATACGTTGGGTGTCAAACCGCCTGTCGATGCCATCCAGGAGTTCGAAGTTCTCACCAGCACGCACGACGCAGCCTTTGGCCGCAATAGCGGCGGACAGATCAACGTGATTCTGAAATCCGGAACCAACAGTTTTCATGGAACCGCGTATGAGTTTTTCCGCAACGGCGCTTTGGATGCGCGCAATTACTTTGCGCCGTCGAATGAAGCCAAACCGAAGTATCAGCGCAATCAGTACGGTTTCTCATTGGGTGGCCCGGTGGCCAAAGACAAGACCTTCTTTTTTGCCGACTACGAAGGAACGCGCGCCCGGGAAGGAATCACCCGCGTAGCCAGCGTGCCCACGCTGCTGGAGCGCAGTGGTGATTTTTCACAGAGTGCGTTTGCCCGCCCCATCGACCCGTTTACCCAACAGCCCTTCGGTGATGGCAAAATTCCCGTTGAGCGGCAGCACCCCGTGGGCCGCTCCATTGCAGCGTTGTATCCGGCGCCGAACCGGCCGGTGCCGTTCCAGAACTTTGTGTCATCGCCCACGCTGCGCGACCGCGTGGACCAATTCGACGCGCGGATCGACCACCGTCTGAGCAGCCGGTCGCAGCTGGCAGTTCGCTACAGCTTCGGCGATCGCTTCCTCTACGATCCCTTTTCACCCGGCTTCGCCACTGTTCCGGGATTTGGTACCGACATCCCGAGAGCGAATCAGAACGTCACAGTCAGCGAGACACATACTCTTTCTGCAACGCTGATTCATGAAGCACGCTTTGCCTTTGGGCGCGTGGCCAGCGGAGCCGTTCAGGAGAATCAAAAGAATAGCCTCAATAAAGCTGTGGGCCTGCCTGAGTTGTCATCCAATCCGCGCGACTTTGGCCTCAGCTACATTACCGTGACGGGCTATTCGCCGCTCGGCGACGAGTACAACAACCCTCAGCACAGCGTGACAAACAGTTTCCAGTTCCTCGATCAGGCGACTTACGCCCGTGGCCGGCATCTCGTGAAGTTTGGCGGAGACTTTCGCAGCATTCAGCAGAACGCGTTTCGCGACGTTCAGTCCCGTGGCTTTCTCACCTTCGCCACTCCTGCGTTCACCGGAAACAACCTGGCCGACCTGTTGATTGGCTTTCCTTATCTCACCGGCGGCGCTCGCATCGACAACCATCAGCATTTGAGAACAGAGAGTTTCAACTTCTTCGCTCAGGACAGTTTCCGAATTCACCCGAAGCTGACATTGTCTGCGGGAGTGCGTTATGAGTTCAACTCCCCGCCGGTGGATGCTGACGACCGTGCGAACCTTTACGATGCAACACGCCGGGCGCTGGTGCGCGTGGGAACCGAGGGCATGCCGCGCAGTGGTTACCTTTCGGATAAGAACAATTGGGCGCCGCGGATTGGATTGGCGTGGACTCCAGGCTGCGCGGAGCAGACTGTGGTGCGCGCTGGCTACGGCGTCTATTTCGACCAGTCGGCGTTGGCCCCTGGCGAAGGGTTGTATTTCAATGCGCCTTACTATGATCTCAGCCTGTATTTCTCGTTGCCGGGGTTGCCGTTGACCTTAAGCAATCCGTTCCCCAGCTTCTTCCCGTTTGCTTTGCCCGATTCCGCTCAGGCTTTTGATCGCAACCTTCGCACCGCTTACGTTCAGCATTGGAATTTCAATTTGCAGCAGCAGTTTGGCAAGGCACGGGTGTTGGAACTGGGTTACGTCGGATCGAAGGGAACGAAGTTGATTGCTGGCCGCGACATCAATCAACCGCGGCCGAGTCCTCAACCCTTCAATCCACGTCCGGTGCCGCAGTTCGACGACATCAATCAAGTGGAGTCGCGGGCTAGCTCCAGCTATCACAGCTTGCAACTGCGATTGCAGCAGCGCCTCGACTTCGGGTTGAGCGTGTTGTCTTCCTACACCTGGTCCCAATCGATCGATGATGCTTCCGGGTTTTTCTCAAGTGCCGGCGACGCCAATTATCCGCAGGATAGCTACAATCTGAAGGCCGAGCGCGGCCGGTCGAACTTCGATGTCCGGAACCGATTCTCGTTCAGCTATTCCTACGATTTTCCGGTTGGCCGCGGGCATGCTTTTTTGGGTGACGCTGGTTGGATCTCCAGCTTCCTGGCAGGCTGGCAAACACATGGCATCATCACGATGCAAACGGGACGGCCCTTTACAGTGGCTCTGTTGCGCGAAATCGATCAGAGCAACACAGGCCGGGCGAACCTGGGTTTTGGGGCTAACGACCGTCCGAATGTGGTGGGTAATGCGAGGGTATCTCGACAAACCCCGGAACAGTGGTTTAATCCGGGAGCGTTCGCCTTTCCAGCCTATGGCACTTTCGGAAATTCCGGCAGGAACATTCTGGACGGGCCAGGATTGCAGAACGTGAACGTATCTCTGGTGAAGCTGGCATCGCTGAGCGAGAGCATGAATCTGCAGTTCCGCGCCGAGTTCTTCAACTTCTTCAATCGCCCGAATTTCGACTTGCCCGATATCTTTGTCGGCTCGCCCACCTTCGGGCGCATTGTCTCCGCACAGAGTCCACGGCATATTCAGTTTGGAGTGAAGTTGCTATTTTGAGGAGAAGACAAAAGCGGACTCTCAACGATTGCTCGCTGGTGCCGCATCGCGGAGCGATGCTTGAGGGTAGCCAGGGGATTCATCCCCTGGACCACGAACCCGTAAACCCCGCCGCGTCGCGTTAGCGACGCGCTGACTCATCCCCACAGATACCTCTCGTCGTAATCGATGCCATGCTTGTCGAGAAGGGCCCGGTACTCCTCTTGGAAGGTCTGTCGGCGGTGGTGTTCCCGCTGGCCTTCGACGTACCGGATCACATCAGACAGTTGTGACTTGCTGACGGTGAAGGCGCCGTAACCATCCTGCCAGCCGAAGGCACTTCGACGAAACGTTTCGTGGAACCAGAGGCTGGACCTTTGCTGATTGAGAGAGTCGGAGGAATTGAAACCACCAGATGGACATGGTCATCGATACCACCGATCTTTACCGGGACAATCTCATTCTTTCGTGCGATGCCACCCAAGTACTCCCAGACGTGCTCTTCGATGGATTGACTAATCCAAGACTCGCGGTTCTTAGGTGAGAAGACAATATGTTAGTGGAGAGATGTGTAGGTGTTCGCCATGATTGCCTCCTTCTCCGACGGTTTTCGGAAGAGCTAGAAATCGCCGCAGGCGATTCTTTGAATCAGTGCGTCGCTCACGCGACGCGGAAGACTTGTGCTGGATCGCTCCCCAGGGGATGAATCCCCTGGCTACCCTCAAGCATCGCTCCGCGATGCGGCAGCTAGAGCGCAGTGTTGGATTGCAAAATCGGTGGAATGCTGAATTTGTGGAGTTGCCTGACCCTTATCCTGTCCCGCTCACTTCCCAATCCTAAAACAGGCCATTTCCGTTGTGTTCCTCACCAGCAGTCTTCCATTCGCCAAGGCAGGGTGGTTCCATGTTCTTCCCTCGATTGCGGAAAAGCGAGAAACCTCCACGTGGCTTTCCGGTGTTGCCTTAACCAAGACGACTTCTCCGGATTCGGTCAGGACGATCAGATGTCCGCTCGCCAGTAGCAATTGACCGTAGCCGTATCGCCCCCCTTTCCATTTGCGCTCGCCCGTTTCCGCATTGATGCAGGAAAGGATGGCTTCGTCCAGCCCGTAGATGTGTCCGTGGTAATAGACCGAGCTGTTGAATTTGTTCTTCATGTTCACGTTTTGCCAGAGGAGCTTGGCGGTGAAGCCGTCACTCCAGCGAGTTACTTCGACAACGGCAGCGCCGTGGCCGTAACCTGCCGAGACAAAGACGCGGTTCTCGCCGATGACGAGGGGCTGGGTACTGTTCACGCCGTAGCTCGTCACCCACGGAAAATCCCACAGAAGCTTGCCATCTTCCGGCGCCAGTCCTGCGACGCGCTGCGCGCTGACCATGAGGATTTGCCGTTGCCCGGCCAGAGTCACCAACATCGGAGAGGTATAGGCCTGCTTGTCGTCGAGTGCCTGCCAGGCGGGCGCGCCCGTGCCTTTGTTGTAAGCGACGACTGACTTTCCCGGCTGACCGCCGGGAAGGACGATGAGGTTGTCGTGCACCACGAGCGGCGCGGCCGACATACCCCATTGCAGATTTCCGGCTTGCGCATCGCTTAGGATATTGCGATTCCAGATCAGCTTTCCGCTCCGGGCATCCAGGCAGCGCAATTCGCCAAGGGCGCCCAGCGCATACAGACGGCCTTCATGCCAGGTTGGAGTCGCCCTTGGCCCGTCGCCGCCCATGGATTCTCGGAAGCCGGCATCCCAGGAGTTGGTCCATAACTCACGTCCGGTCTCGAGGTCGTAAGCCGCCACCACCTCCTGGCTGCGTCGCTGCTCTATCGTGAAGGCCCGTCCTCCCGCAGCCACAAAAGAAGCGTAGCCGCCGCCCACCGGCTGTTTCCAGAGTTGAGGAAGGCCTTGAGCGGGCCAGATTGTGAGGATGTCCATCTCGTCATAGATGCCATCGCGTTTCGGTCCCCGGAAATCAGTCCAGTAAGCAATGGCTGGCTTTGGGGTTGGTTTGGGTGGCGTTTCGGGATTGGAAGGCTGAACAGGCGGAGTAGAAACTGACTTGGCCGGATCAGATGCACTGGCGGGCGCAGTTGGTACGGCGTCCTCAGCAATCGGCTGGCTGAGAGGCAACTGAGCTTGGCGAGCGCGATCGCGCTCCAGTTCAGCATAATGTGCTTCGCCACCTTTCTGAAATGACAACATCGGCATCATGCCGCTGCCATCCCGTTCCAACCGCAGCCCGGCAAACTGATACACATAGAAGAAGCCGAGTGCACTGACGTAGATGGAATTGAGGATGCGTCGCGAAAGCCGTGTGGAAGGGCGCATCCAGACAAGAACGAGACCGAGTGGCGGAAACAGGATGGACGCCAGGATAAGAGTTTTCCAGGAGTAGAGCCAGTGGTTGGAGTGCATCGAACGATCTCCTTAGGGCGATGTGGGGCTTCAGTATATAACGGGGTGTTTGGGTTGCGGGACTGGGCTAAGAAATCTGGACACGATTCACAGGATTGACAGGATTGATACCATAGGAGTCTGAGTTGTTGACTGCCGTCGAATCGAAGAATTTTTGATCAACGCTCCGATACCGCGTCATTCCCGCGAAAGCGGAAATCCAGTCCATCCTAGGACAACGCTGGATTCCCGCTTTCGCGGGAATGACACACAACCGGACGTACGACGAAACAATAGGCAGCGGGAGGATTGAATGTTGCTTTTCATACCAAGATGGTTCGTTTGTATTGTGGCTCTTACTTTGGCCGGGCCGTTGGCTGCAGACTGGCCGCAGTGGCGCGGAACCAACCGTGATGGTGTTACGCGGGATTTCGTGACGCCGTCAACCTGGCCGGCAGCACTCAAGGAAATCTGGAAGGTTACTGTGGGGGAAGGTCATTCTTCCCCGGTGACCACTGAAGGAAGAATCTACGTGCTCGCCCGTCAAGGCGAGGACGAGGTGGTGCTCTGCCTGGAGGCGTCAACGGGCAAGCAGCTTTGGCGGGCGAGCTATCCTGCCGCTTACACCATGAATCCAGCAGCTACGGGCCATGGCAAGGGTCCGAAGTCCACGCCGGTTGTGAGTGATGGGAGGCTCTTTACTTTCGGCATCAACGGTGTGCTCTCTTGCTTTGATGCCAGGAGTGGAGCGTTGAAATGGCGAAAGGAGTTCTCCAAGCTGTACCCCAACACGTCGCCTCTTTATGGAACTGCAATGTCGCCCATTGTGGCGAACGGCCTGTGCATCGTCCATGTAGGCGGACATGACAAAGGCGCGTTGACAGCGTTTGAGGTTGAGACGGGCGCCGTGAAATGGGCCAATGCGGAAGACGGCCCGGCATATTCGTCTCCAGTTTTGGCGACACTGGCCGGCGAGCAGCAACTGGTGACGTACACGCAGAGCCACGTCGTGGGCATCTCTGCCACGTCTGGGAAGCTGCTCTGGAAAATTGCGAATAAAGTTCCCTATGACGTCACCTCCGTCAGCCCGGTAGTCTACAAAGACCTCGTCATCTTTTCGATTTACGAGAAAGGCATCGGGGCTGTCCGGCTGTCGAAACAGGGCGGGGGACTGGTTCCGCAAGAAGTCTGGCGCAATGCGGCCTACGAGTCCTATATGAACACGCCCGTTCTGGCTGGGAATCGATTGGCCGGTTTCTCTTACAAGAAGAAAGGGCAGTTCTTCTGCCTGGATGTGGATACGGGAAAAATGCTTTGGGAAAGTGCGGGCCGCATGGGAGAGAACGCCGCAATCTTGAGCGCTGGCGATCTGTTCTTTTGCCTGACTGACGACGCCAAGCTGTTCGTCTTGAGAAGCAGCGCAACCAGCTTTGCCCCAGTGAAGGAGTACCAAGTCGCCACGAGCCCCACCTGGGCGCATCCAGTACTCATGGGAAACCGAATTCTGATCAAGGACAAGACGAGTTTGGCGGCGCTGGCGTTTCAGTAGGGGCGCACGGTGTGTTGCCGGTGGAATGAACCTCAATCTTGCCCAGGAATCCCAAAGGGCGGGACCATGGGGCCGCCCCAGTGGATATCTCCGCCTGATCTCTTGGGTCATTGGTCATTTTTCAATTCTCAGCGAGATGACCAATGCCAAATGACCACTGGCCAATGACAAATATCTTATGTAAGAGCAAGGGACCTCCTCCGCTGCGGACCCCTTCGGATTTCCGACACCTCGGATCAAATCATGCCTTGACGGACCTTGCTCCAGAAGATACCTTCCCTTTCGACTGGGATTTCAGAAGCCGTCCAGAAAACTATCAAGTTTCCGCCTTACTCCGATTCGGAGTTCACCCTGTTGCTTCGAGAGGTTGCCATGCAGAAAGTCATCATCAGCTATAGGCTCTTGCTTTGCTTCATCCTGGCGAGCCTGCCAGCCAGCCTGACCGTCGCTAGCGACTGGCCGGAGTGGCGCGGGCCGGCGCGGGATGGGACTTCGCGGGAAACCGGGTTGCCCGTGAAATGGACGCCGGCAGGCGAGAACCTGGTCTGGAAACAGCCTTATGGCGGGCGGTCTGCCCCCATCATCATGGGTGGGCGCGTGTTCCTCTTCAATTCGGCCGGTGAAGGCGAAACCATGCAAGAGCGCGTCATGGCCCTGGACTCTAATACGGGTAAGCTTCTTTGGGAACACCGGCTGAACGTCTATGAATCGGACGTGCCGCCGCGCCGCATTGCCTGGTCATCGCCGGCCGGCGATCCGGCAACGGGCAACATCTATGTGTTTGGCGCTTGCAACGAGCTCACGGCTCTCTCCAACGCGGGCAAGGTGCTGTGGAGCCGCTCGCTGACCGAGGAATTTGGCGCCTGGACCACGCATGGCGGGCGCACAGTGTCCCCGATTATCGAGGGCGAACTGGTGATTGTCAGCACAGTGACCGATGGCTGGGGCGAGCTGGCGCAGCGCCGCCACCGTTATTACGCCTTCGACAAAAAAACCGGTGAATCCGTTTGGATCAGCACGCCGGGCGGGCGTCCCTTCGACACCACGTATTCGACGCCCATCACGACGACGGTTGATGGCATGCGCCTCATGATTGCGGGCGCGGGCGACGGGACGGTGAACGCCCTGAAGGTTTCGACGGGAGAGCCGGTGTGGAGTTATGCGGTCAGCAAGCGTGGGGTAAATCCAAGCGTCGTGCTCAAAGGCGCCACGGCGGTTATTTCTCACCAGGAAGAGAATCTGGATACGAGCGAGATGGGCTTGCTGGCAGCGGTGAACGCTGGCGCCAAGGGGCCGATTGGGAAAGAACAGATTCAATGGGCCATCCGGAATGTCCAGCTCGGACCGGCGTCCCCAGTCATTGATGGAGGTCGCATTTATCATGTGGATGCTGGGTCCAATCTCTTTGCTTTTGACATCAATACCGGCAAGGAGCTTTGGAAGCAGAATCTCGGCACCATCCAGAAGGCGTCGCTGGTATTGGCGGATGGCAAACTGTATGTCGGAACCGAAAACGGCAAGTTCTTCATCCTGAAGCCAGGGCCAACCGGTTGCCAGATCCTGGATGCGGACGGACTGGAGCCGGTGGATAAGGTTCAGACGAAGACCGAAGCAGGAGACGACCTGATTGCGTCAAACGAGCAGATCATCGCTTCCGTTGGGGTGTCGCGTGGGCGCGTTTATCTCGTTTCGACGAAGGCGATTTACTGCATCGGCAAACGCTCCCCATCAGCCGCGCAGCCGGCGGCCAAAGTGGCAGTCGAAAACGCGCCGGCAAATGCTGCCGTTGCGCTGGTCCAGGTTGTGCCTGTCGACTTGGTGCTCAAGCCCGGTGAGACAGCCAAGTTCAAAGCAAGGCTCTTCGACGAGCGTGGACGGTTTATTCGCGAAGAGCCGAACGCCACCTGGTTGCTGGAAGGCCTGAAGGGCGAAATGCGCCAGCAGCAATTCACTGCCGGCGAGGGAGCGCAGGCCGGCAAGGTGAAGGCGACGGTCGGGCAAGTATCGGGAGTGGCCCAGGTGCGCGTGATTCCTCCAGTTTCAGTCGCGGACGACTTTAGTGCGGTGGCCGTTGGAGCCGCGCCGGCTTATTGGATCAACACGACCGGCAAGTATGCCGTGCGCGAAATGGATGGCAACCGCGTTCTGGTGAAGAGTCCTACGCCGCCTATTTTCAAACGCACGCGTTCATTCATAGGCCCAGCCAACGGGTCGGACTACACGGTTGAGGCCGATGTGCGGGCGGTGGAGAAGCGCCGCCAGATGGGCGATGCCGGCGTCGTGGCTCAACGCTATGAGATGGTGCTGGTTGGCAATGGGCAACGGCTCGAACTCCGGTCGTGGCAAATCGAGGAGAAACGGACCGTGAAGAAGCCCTTCGCCTGGAAACCGGACGTCTGGTATCGTCTGAAACTGCGGGTGGAAACCTTGCCCGGCGGTAAAGTTCGCGCCCGCGGGAAGGCTTGGCCGGCCATCGATCCCGAACCGGCGGAGTGGACCATCGAGCACGTTGATCCGATCGGCAACCGGCAGGGGAGTCCGGGTATCTTCGCTGACGCGCAGAATGAAGTGTTGTTTGACAATCTGAAGGTCACGAAGAACTAGAGCTCGAGCTCGCGAAGCTGCATGAAAGCTTTTGGAGATTTTTTTTGAGTTATTCCCACGAAAGCGGGAATCCAGTGTCTCCTGAGAGAATCCCCTCTCGGGAGGGATGGCTGGCGCAACGACAGCGGTCGCGCAGCCAGACGGGGTGGGTCGTCGCTTCGAAGCCGCCGCCCACCGCAGGGCCTGAGGCCTTTTCCCCTTGCAAGAGGGGAGCTCCTATGAAAACAGGTCCTAAGTTGTTGAAAAAGCCTCGGAGCACTTGGTCTGCCGGCCGGCATGAGCACGGATGGCTTCTTAAGAAAAGCACGGTCTGCCCACGATGATTTTCATGGGTCGTGGCGCCGCAACGCGGCATGAAAAACTGTGAAATAATGGCGGTTTGGGCGCGGCTCCGCCGCCTGATGTGCGGAAGGGCTTGCCCCTCCCTGCGGAAAAGCAGAGCCTTTCCGCACATCGGGCGGCAAAGCCGCTCGGAAGCTCCCAGGACAACCCCCAGGGCCTACGGCCCTCTCCCCCTTTGTTAAGGGGGACTTAACGAAAGAAAACGAAACACTGTTTGGCGGAGCGGCGTAATCACTTAAGGGTCCGGCAATTCTGAAGTTCAGTATTCATTGGCTTCATAAGAGGGAAACATGGCAAAAGCGCGACAGTTGCATTGGTTATGTAATGGAAAATACATCATTCCGGCGGTGGTCTTGGGTTTGGCTTGCCTTGGATGGTCCTTGGCGCGAGTGGATTCTGTTTCAGCTTCTGACCCCGGTGCTGATTGGCCCATGTGGGGCGGGCGGCCTGACCGGAACATGGTTTCCAACATGAAGGGACTGCCCGTCACCTGGGACGTGGGTAAGAAGCAGAACGTGAAGTGGGTGGCAGCGCTTGGGTCGCAGACTTATGGCAATCCAGTGGTCTCGGACGGAAAAGTTTTTGTGGGTACAAACAATGAGGGGCTGCGCGATCCGAAGCAGGGGGGAGATCGGGGCGTCCTCTTGGCGTTTCGCGAGTCGGACGGCGAGTTTCTCTGGCAGTCGACCCACGAGAAACTGGCGGCCGGTCGCGTTAACGACTGGCCGTATCAAGGCGTCTGTTCATCGCCCTTGGTAGAGAGTAAGAAGCTTTACTACGTAAGCAATCGCTGCGAGCTGCTTTGTGTGGATACGGAAGGTTTTCGGGATGGAGCAAACAACGGGCCGTACAAGGAAGAGAAACTGACGGGCCAGCTCGATGTAGACATTCTCTGGAAGTTCGACATGATCGAAGAGGTGGGTGCCCACCCGCACAACATGGCGAACTCCGCACCCGTGTCGTTGGGCGATCTGATTTACATCAGCACCTCCAACGGTCAGGACGAAAGCCATGTCAATATTCCCTCGCCTAAGGCGCCCAGCATTGTGGCCATCAGCAAGACGACTGGCAAGCTGGTCTGGGAAGACAATTCCGTGGGCGAGCGCATTCTGCATGGACAGTGGGCATCACCAACCGTCGGAAAGAGTGGTGGCGTCGATCAGGTCATCATGGGACAGGGGGATGGCTGGATTCGTGGTTATGAAGCATTGACAGGCAAGAAGCTTTGGGAGTTTGACTCGAACCCAAAGGATTCAGTCTGGCCCAAGACACGCAATGAGATGATCAGCACTGCGGTGATCTACGACGAGAAGGTTTACGTTGCCAACGGTCAGGACCCCGAACACGGCGAAGGCGTGGGCCATCTTTATTGCATTGACGCCACCAAACGGGGAGACATCACCACGACCGGTCGCGTCTGGCACTACGACAAGATTCGCCGCTCCATTTCCACCCCGGCGATCCACGATGGACTCGTTTACTATCCCGACTTCAGCGGGTTCCTGCACTGTGTTGACGCGAAGACCGGGCAGGCACTCTGGGTGCACGATATGCTCGCGGCCATGTGGGGATCGCCACTGCTGGTGGACGGCAAGATCTACCTGGGTGATGAGGACGGGGATATTGTGGTGTTGCACGCCGGCAGGGAGAAAAAGGTGCTGGCCGAGATGAATATGGGAAGTTCGATTTACTCGACGCCCGTGCCTGCTAACGGCGTGCTGTTTATCAACAATCGGAACCAGCTGTTCGCGCTGGCAGAGATGAAGAAGTGAGAAGGATGGAGGATAGAAGATTGAGGATAGAGGATCGAGGATGGAGGATCGAGGATGGAGAATCGACGTTCGAAGATAGGGCACTGCTGGTTTTCGACGGAACGTGTGTCTGACCGAAGGGGGGTGCGTCGCAAGGTCAGAGTGTCCCTTGGCTCTGACAGAACTATGCCTCGAAAACTCGTCTGTCGATGTTCTGTCGGCAATTTACCATCCTCGATCCTCAATCCTCGATCCTCTATCCTCAATTTTCTATCCCCAGCTTCTCCCGCATGATTGTCCCCTTCGATTTCCACCCCCGTACCCGTCTAATCTTCGGAAGAAACTGTGTCAACCATCTGGGCAAGGTTGCGGCCGAACTGGGCTTTCGGCGGACGCTGTTGGTCGCAGATCCGGGATTGGCCGCGGTGGGCTATGCCGAAAGGGCCGCAGGCCTCCTGCGGCAGGAACGCATCGTTGTGATTCCGTTTCATGATTTCGCTGCCAACCCGGATACCGCGATGGTGGAGCGCGGGAGGCTGTTCGCAGCGACTCAGGGAATCGATTCGATGGTGGCCTTGGGTGGCGGCAGCTCCATGGACTGCGCCAAGGGAATCAACTTCGTGCTGACGAATGCCGGCCACATGCAAGATTATTGGGGCTATGGCAAGGCGACCCAGCCGTTGCTACCCATGATCGGTGTTCCAACCACCGCCGGGACGGGGAGTGAAGCCCAGAGCTACGCCTTGATCTCCGACGTTGAAACCCATGCGAAGATGGCGTGTGGCGACCCAAAAGCAGCATTTCGCGTCGCGATCCTTGATCCGGAACTCACGTTGTCGCAACCTCAAGCCGTGACTGCGCTGGCGGGCTATGATGCGCTGTCGCATGCCGTCGAAAGCTACGTGTCGACGAAGAGTAATGCGTTGTCACAGACCTTTTCTCGCGAGGCTTGGCGACTGTTGGAGAGCAACTACGAGCGGGTTCTAGCTGCTCCAATGGATCTTGAAGCCAGAGCAGCCATGCAGCTCGGTGCTTGCTACGGCGGGCTGGCCATCGAGAATTCAATGCTCGGAGCTGCGCATGCCTGCGCGAACCCGCTGACCGCGCGTTACGGCACAGAGCATGGGAGGGCGATTGCGCTCCTGTTGCCTTCTGTTGTGCGGTGGAATGCCGCCAGCGCAAACGGGCGTTACCGCGAGCTGTTGCAGGTTTCAGGTTCGGGTGCCAGCCAGGACAAGGCTGCCGAAGTTCTAGCCATCCGGCTGGAGTCCTTGGCGACGGATGCAGGTTTGGAGAGAGGATTTGAGGCCGCCGGCGTTCCGCGCGCAGATCTTCCTGCTCTGGCTGAAGAGGCCAGCAAACAGTGGACCGGGCGTTTCAATCCCAAGCCTTTCGGCATCCAAGAAGCCTTGGAGGTGTACGAATGGGCATTCTAAGATTCCTTCGAGGGCAGACGATCTTTGCGAGCACTCAAGCTCATCCCGGAACGTCGGCTCCCCTCGCCCCAACAGGGAGAGTGCCGGAGGGGAGTCGTGAAAGGATTGAAATTCGACAGAGACGTTGGCTCCCCTCGCCCCAACGCGGGAGAGGGGCTGGGGGTAAGGGGGGCCGCCGAGC
>Ga0163150_10001816_pt1 | contig 34761 bp, 29 predicted proteins | sample OliLakLV19P2IB_FD_148628 | JGI IMG/M metagenome (GOLD analysis project Ga0163150, IMG submission 148628) | Freshwater microbial mat bacterial communities from Lake Vanda, McMurdo Dry Valleys, Antarctica - Oligotrophic Lake LV.19.P2.IB | ecosystem: Environmental > Aquatic > Freshwater > Lake >... | reverse complement strand
CGGAAAGGTGCGCTCAGGCCTTCGCGTGCGCCTCGGGAATGATGCTGATGCAGCCGTTGCGCTCGAGCACCGCGCAACGGATCTGGCTCAGGCGCTCGAGGCCGTGGCTGCGGCGCGCCTCGGCGAGATTGGCGAGCGCGATCCGGGCTGCGCCGTGCACGGGCGTGACGCGCAGCTTGAGCGTCTGCGGTGTGCCCATACGGACCATGCCGTCGTAGCGCAGCTCCAGATCGCGGGCGCTCAGGTGCCTGCTGCTGAACGGCCCGCCGCCGAAGAGCCCGAGCAGGCCAGCGACGCACAGCAGCGCCATCACGCCCCACGCGACCCGTTCGACGATCCAGCTTCGTCGCAGGAACGCGAGCGCCGCCGCGGACTCGATCTCACCTTCGAGCGTGCTGCCCGCCCTCGTGTCTTCCGTTGTGTGCAGCGGCCGTGCTCCTCCACCATGCTGAGAAGAACTCGGCCGGTGACGCAAGATGGCCGGCCGGCGGGTAGTGGGGGCTTTTGATTCCTAACGGCGTTTCCGCATTTCGCCCAATCGACAACCCCGGTCACGCGTGACATCCTCGACGCATGCCTTCAGGAGCAAGCAAGCGAGGGGACGACGACGGGATCGGATCGGCCATGCGTGCGGTCGAGCACGCGATCGGCGGTCCGCTTGTCGAGAAACCGAAGAACAAGCACGCCCAGGCCCTGAGCAAGCTCGGGGCGTCGAAGGGCGGGCAGGCGAGGGCGGCCAAGCTGTCGGCCAAGAAGCGGTCGGCAATCGCCAAGAAAGCCGCTGCTACGCGCTGGGCGGCCAAGCTCGGACCTCGCTCGTAGCGTTCGAACTCATCTGCCACAGCATCCGCGTGTTGATTCACGAGATGCACGAGCTTGGTGCCCACCCCGTCTTAGGTCGCCCACTCGGCGCGGCAGAGTGCCACTGCCTCAGTTGTTAGCAGGTGGCTTTATGACTTCGCTAAGAAGCTTGCGCAATCCAAAGATAAACGTCTCGACTCGGTTATCTGGTCCGAACAACACGAAAAAGATCGAGCGGAACGATGACGTTGCACAGAATGGGATTACGACGAGAGTAGCAATAAGCGACTTTGCGCTAACCACCGCAGGCACTTGTAGCCCGATGTCGATGATCCCCCCGATGGCAATGAGCGCCAGGTATGATGGAATCTCGAACAATCGGCCAAGAGACTTAGTCAGGCCAAACTGGCCGGATTTTATGTCCTTAGTGATTCTCGCGACTGAGGCGATGGTCGCCAGTGCGGCCGCGGCAAGTACGACCGCGTCAATACCGGCGACTACCCATAGCGCCGCCGCGCTTGCGCTGGCGGCCAGCCATGACCAAATGCTTTGGCTCGATGCCTCACTCACAATCCCGGTCGCCGCCCAAGACATCGCTTGAGCTACGGAGAAGTCACCGAGGTGCTCCGGTTCTGAGTGATGGGCGGCTTCTTGGTGGGTAGTAGCATGTTGTGGCGCGTCAAGAGTTTGGTTGTCGCTATCAAAGGCGACGGGCGCCCCGATTACAACCATTCCCGAGTCCGCCCAAAAGGCCCGCAGCGCCCCCCCGAGCGGTGCGATTACAAGATCCATGTCAAGCGTGCTTATGCCCTTTGAGATCGCGGATACGAGGCCCTCTTCAAGTTGGCGAGGATCTCCGATGAGCGAAAGGTCTGCATGGGGCCACTTAGCCGCAACGCGAAGCGTCGAATAACTCGAAACGTCCTCGATGCGCCCCGGAAATGAGCGTCTAGTCTCGACAAACTCGCGGAGGCTATCGCTCGACGCGCGCCCGCCACGGACTAGCCGTGGATGCACACCGCCGATTGTCGAGCGCCCCGACCGGGAACGGGATGGAGTCGCCGCCATGGACGGCTGAGGATCGGCGCTCATCGGCTACCCCCCAAGAGTTGGTCCCGCAGAGACGAAATGGCGCTCCACTTTTTTCGCAGTTGCGCGACCGCAGCTTCTAGAGATTCAAGTCCCATTAGATCAAGCTGGAAAATGAGGTTCGAGTCTTCACCGCCACTACTGCGCGTGTCGATGCGGATGAGTGCCGCCACTGCGTACTCTACGATCTTGTCGCGCTCGTCGTTGAACACCGGCCTCAGGTCACAGAGAGAGGTGAACGAGACGCCCATCGGTACGATGGCCGTCGAGACCTCTTGAATCTTTGCCCGAAGCTCCGACACCGGATGCGCACTAAAAAGCCTCCGAAGAAGAGGCTCACGCTCTCGCAGTCGAGTTTCGAGTTCGCCCGGACTACGGCGCTGGGCGTAAAGCTGAAATTCATCGATAATGTCGTCGGTAGAAAGCGAGAACTGCTGACGCTGGTTGTCGAGAAATCCGACATACCGCAAAACATCCAGCGTGCCTTCGTGCGAGATGCCAAGCCGCTGCGCGAGATCAAGGGTGTCGTGAAAATCCGACGAGAAGCCCTTCTGCTCTACGAACTCTGCAACAACGGCCAGCTGATCCGATGAGAGCGCAGCGAGCGTGTTGAGGGTGGGTTTCTCCTCGTCCCAGAACAGGAGCCGTTGGACCAGCGGCTTTTCGGTTGTCATGGAGCGCCTGTTGGACTCAGCCCGCGGGTCATGTTGCAAACCCTATCGAGACGGCGTTTCCCTGGCAACGGAACGCCCTCGCATGGCTCACCACCGAATCAACGCTGACATGGGTGGGATAGATAGCGCCCCGGGGCGGGGACGCGCAAGCAACGCACCAGCTCTGGTTCCTTGGCGTCCCTTGGCACATCTCGTCCTCGACGCGCTGCCCAAAAAAACCTCGCCCGCTGCCCAAGAGCCGAGGTCAAGGGAGCTGGTTACTGGGCAAAGCCGATTTTCCTTGACTATACTTGCTCGAGCAAGCATAGTCACTCCATGAACAGGTTGGACACCAAGCGCCGCGCCCAGATCGTTCACTGCCTCTGCGAGGGGATGTCCATCCGCGCAACGTGCCGGATCACGGGCGCCGACAAGAAGACCGTCCTGCGTCTGCTCGTCTCGGTCGGGGAGGCGTGCGCCGCCTATCAGGACGGGGCGATCGGCAACCTGACCAGCAAGCGTATCCAGGCCGACGAGGTCTGGAGCTTCGTGGGGGCCAAGGACAAGAACGTGCCCGAGGAGAAGCGCGGACAGTTCGGCGTTGGCTCCGTCTGGACGTGGACGGCGATGGATGCCGACACCAAGCTCATGATCTCGTGGCTGGTCGGCACTCGCGACGCGGGCGCGGCGTGGGAGTTCATGCAGGATCTCGCCGGCCGCGTGAAGCATCGCGTCCAGCTGACGACGGACGGCCACGGCGCGTACCTGTCGGCGGTCGAGGACGCGTTCGGCGGCGCGATCGACTACGCGATGCTGGTCAAGCTGTACGGCACTGGCCCTGCGGAGGCCGGCCGCTACTCACCGCCTGTCTGCACGGGCTCAACCGTCAAGAAGATCGAGGGCAACCCCGACCCGCGCCACATCTCGACCAGCTACGTCGAGCGCGCCAACCTGACGATCCGCATGGGCATGCGGCGCTTTACGCGCTTGACCAATGCATTCAGCAAGAAGGTCGAGAACCACGTTCACGCACTCGCGATGTTCTTTATGTTTTACAACTTCGCGCGCGTTCACCAGACTTTGCGCGTCACTCCCGCGATGGAAGCGGGGATCGCCGATCACGTCTGGACGGTCGAGGAGATCGTTAGCTTGGTACACGACGAGGATGTCATTATCTTGCGCTGACCTATTCACCCTTTTTCTCTTCACGCCCTTTGCGCGCCGCGTCCCGCATGCTCGCCCGAATCGGGTCCGCGAAAAACGTCAGCCCTTTGGCGAGGCCGTCATTGAACCCCTTCTGTGCGCCGTCGTATCCGCGCGCGATCGTATTGACGAGTTCGGGGGGGAGGAACATGAAGTTGCGGAAGGTTGGGCCAGCAATGAACATGTCGGTCGCCCCACCTATGCCGGCCACAACTTCGGCTCGTCGCTTCGCGTAGAAGACGTGGAACATGGTTTCCGGCATCGGCTTGGCTGCCGTATGCCGCATAAACATCAAATGGGAACTGGCGTGCTCGACACCGCCCCCAATGGCCGCGAAACCGACGCGATCCTCATGGCGAACAACGCCGTCGTACAGCACGAAAATATGGGGGCCACTCGGGTCGACACCACTGATGATCGCGTGCACTGGCAAGTCGGGAAACTCTCCCATTTGGCGCAGGAGGTCTTGGGCAATATCGGGCGCGACGCGCCCATCCAAATATGAGTCAGCCTTCAAGCCCAGTGGGGTCAGGATGGCGTTCTCCGCGCGCCTGAGCCTAGCCATGTCGTAAAGGCGACCGTATGCTTGCGCCACTGTTTCGACGCCGATCCATTCGTTCGGGTTGACCTGGGCAAACATGTCGAGCGCGAGCCTTACGCCAGCCAAGATCTCGGCATGGATGCTGATATCGCCCGCCGTCATGACGGCGATGGATGGTGCCACTTGGACAATCTTGGGGGTGTCTGGCTCGAATTCGACATCCCCAATCGACGTGAGCATGCGATCGGACGCGCCGACGATGAATGGGAGAACGACTCCATCGATCTCCTCGCAACACATGGCGGCAACGCAGATTGTCATGGGCGATCTCGGAAGCCGTGGCCTCCGCCGATCCGGGTGTAGCGTAGGTCGCGGCCCACAGTCGAGCCGCGGACGAAACACCGTTCCAGAGCAAAAGCCCCCACTACCGGCCGGCGCCGCTGTGCCCTGGCCGAGCTAGCGCGGGGCGGTGTGAGCGCCGTCGTCCGCAGCCGCCGTCGCGCGCGCGCCACCCAGCACGCGTGCGCGCAGCCGGTCCATCGCGACGTAGGTCACCGGTACCACCAGGAAGGTCAGCACGGTGGAGAAGAACATGCCGCCCGCGACCGCCACCCCGAGCGGCGCCCGCGCCTCGCCGCCCGCGCCGCTGCCGAGCGCGATCGGCAGGATGCCGACGATGGTGGAAAGGGCAGTCATGAGGATCGGCCGGAAGCGCGTGCGCGACGCCTCGTAGGTCGCCTCGACCAGGCCCATGCCGCGCTCGCGGAGCTGGTTTGCGAACTCGACGATCAGGATCGAGTTCTTGGTGACCAGCCCGACCAGCATGACGAGGCCGATCTCGCTGAACAGGTTCAGGGTGCCGCCGGTCAGCAGCAGTGTGACCAGGGCGCCGGTGAACGACAGCGCGACCGCGACCAGGATCGTCAGCGGGTGGACGAAGCTCTCGAACTGCGCCGCCAGCACCAGGTAGATGATGACGACCGCCATCAGGTAGGCGAACAGCAGCGCGTTGCTGGACTCGAAGTAGCTCTCCGACTCGCCGGAGAAGGTGACCCGATAGCCCTGCCCGTCGGGGAGCACGTCCGCGGCGATCGCGCTCAGCTCGTCGAGGGCGTGGCCGAGGGTCGCTCCGGCGGCGAGGCTCGCGGTGATGGTCGCGGAGCGCAGCCGGTCGAAGTGCGGCAGCCCGCGCGGCGCCACCGACTCCTCCAGCGTGACCAGCGAGGCGAGCGGGATCAGGCGGCCGTCGTCGCTGCGCACGTAGCTCTCGAGTAGATCGCGCGGTCTCATGCGCTCGCTGCGGTCGAGCTGCGCGATCACGTCGTAGGTCTCGCCGCGTAGCTTGAAGGTCGAGAGCTCGCGGCCGCCGAACAGGATCTGCAAGGTGCTCGCGATCTGCCGCACCGAGACGCCGAGGTCGCTGGCACGCTCGCGATCGATGCGCACCTCGAGCTGCGGCTTGTTGAGCAGCAGGTCGGTCTGCAGATTGACCAGGCCGGCGATGCCGCGCGCGCGCTGCAGGATCTCGTCGACGTAGCGCGCGAGCTGCGCCACGTCCGGTCCCTGTACGACCAGCGAGACCAGGGCGCCGCCGCCGGTCGTGCTGATCGCCGGCAGGTTCATCGGAAAGGCCTGGATGCCGCCGATCTCGCCGAGCTGGCCGCGCAGCTCGTCGACGATCACCATCTGGCTCCTGGCGCGCTCGCCCGACGGGCTGAGCGTCGCGAAGATGGCGCCCTCGTTGACCAGCCCCGGCGTACCGACGCCGAGCGCGACCACCGAGAACCCCTTCACGACCTCCGGCACCGCGAGGATGACCTTCTCGACCGCGTGCTGGTAGCGGTCGGTGTACTCGAGCGTGCTGCCCTCCGGCGCGCGTATGAACGCGCGCACCGAGTCGCGGTCGGCCGTCGGGATGAACTCGCGCTCGATACGCCCGAGCAGCAGGAAGCCGAGCACGACCCAAGCCAACCCGAGCACGAGTGTCATCTTCGGATGCGTCAGGACCGGACGGAGCGTTCGTCCATAGGCGTCGGCGAGCAGGTCGAAGGCGCGCGCGAGCCGCGCCTTCAGGCCATGCTCGGCGGCTTGCCGGCGGAGGATGCGCGCGCAGAGCATCGGCGAGAGCGTGAGCGCGACGAAGCCCGAGATCGCGACCGAGGCCGCCACCGTGATGCCGAACTCGCGGAACAGGAGCCCGGTGGTGTCGCTGAGGAAAGCGAGCGGCAGGAAGACCGCGACCGTCGACACCGTCGCCGCGACGACCGCGAACGCGATCTCGTCCATGCCGCGCCGCGCGGCTTCCATTGGCTCGGTGCCTTCCTCGACCCAGCGCGTGATGTTCTCGAGCACCACGATCGCGTCGTCGACCACCAGCCCGATCGCCAGCGTCAGGCCCATCAGGGTCAGCGTGTTGATCGAGAAGTCGAGCCAGTAGAGGACGGCGAACGTGCCGATCAGCGACACCGGGATCGCGACCGTCGGCACGATCGTCGCCCGCAGCGAGCGCAGAAAGAGAAAGATCACGATCACCACCAGCACCACCGACTCGAGGATCGTCTGGGTCACGTCCGCGAGCGAGCGCTCGATGAAGATCGAGGAGTCGAAGGCGGTCTGGATCTCGAGCCCCGGCGGCAGGGTCCTGGCGATGTCCAGCGCCTCCGCCTTGACGGCGTTGGCGACGTCGAGCGTGTTCGCCTTGGATTGCTTGACGATGCCGAGCCCGACCGCGGGTTTGCCGTTGAAGCGCACCATCTTGCGCTCGTCCTCGGGCCCGATCTCGACCCGCGCGACGTCACGCAGGCGCACCGTCTGTTGATTGACGCTTGCGACCGCGAGCGCTTCGTACTCCTCGACCGTCTTCAGCTCGCCCAGGGTTCGGATCGTGAACTCGCGGTCGCGCCCTTCGACGCGGCCCGACGGCAGATCCACGTTCTCGCGCGTCAGCGCCGCCTGGACGTCGGCGATCGTCAGCCCGTGCGCCGTGAGCCGCGAGCTGTCGATCCAGAGACGCATCGAGAAGCGCTTCTCGCCCGCGATCAGCACCTCGGAGACCCCGGGCAGCTTGGCGAGCCGGTCCTGGGCCTGGGTCTCGGCGATGGTCGAGATCTCGAGCTGGGAGAACTTTTCGCCGAACAGCGCCAGCCACATGATCGGGCTCGCGTCGGCGTCGCGCTTGGCGACCACGGGCTCGTCCGCGTCGTCGGGGAGGTCGTCGCGCGCGCGTGCGACCCGGTCGCGGACGTCGTTGGCGGCGACGTCGACGTCGCGATCGAGGCTGAACTCGACGGTGATCGACGACACCTGCTCGCGGCTGAGCGACGTCAAATGCTTGACGCCCTCGATGGCGATGAGCTGATCCTCGAGCGGCTGCGTGACCGAGGTCTCGACCACCTCCGGTGCGGCGCCGGGCAGCACCGTCGTCACCGACACGACCGGTGGCTCGACGTCCGGGAACTCGCGGTTGGGCAGGCGACCGAGCGCGATCGCGCCGAACAGCACGATCACCAGCGACAGCACCGTCGCCAGGACCGGGCGCTCGATGCAGATCTGCGAGAGCTTCACGGCGCCGCACCCGCGTCCGGAGGGTCGCCAGCGCTCGCCGCGTCCGGCGCTTGCACCGCACGGACCGCGGCGCCGCTCGCGACCTTGTGCGTCCCGGCGGAGACGATGCGGGCGCCCGCCGCGAGTCCGGCCGTGATCTCGACCTGACCTTCACGCCGGACGCCGATCTTCACCGGCACGTGCGTCGCGATGCCGTCTTCGCCGACGCGCCAGACGAACGGTCCGGCGGCGTCGTACGCGATCGCCGACTCCGGCACCACGATCGCGTCGTCGTGGCGCGGCATCTCGAGCTGGATGTTGGCGAAGAAGCCCGGCCGCAGCCGGCGCGACTCGTTGGGCACGAACGCCTTCATCAGCAGGCGGCGGTTGGCCGGGTCGAGCGACGGCGCGACGAAGTAGACCTCGCCGGGGAAGGTCTGGCCGCGGAACGCCGCGACCTCGATCTGGAGCTGGAGTCCGACCCTGGCCAGCGCGACGCCGACCTCCGGCACGGCGAACAGGAGGCGCAGGCGCGACAGGGCATCGATGCGCACCAGGTCGGTGTCGTCGTCCACGCGGTCACCGGGCGAGACCAGGCGCGCGCCGAGCACGCCGTCGAACGGGGCGCGGATCTCGGTGCGATCGAGCGCGACCTGCGCGAGATCGCGCCGGGCGCGTGCGGCGTTCATCCGCGAGGTCGCGGCATCGAGCTCGGCGGGTGAGAGCGTGCGCTGCTTCGCCAGCGCTTGCGCGCGCTGGTGGTCGTCCTCGGCCAGCATGAGGTTGGCGACGGCCTCCGCGAGGCGCGCCTGCTGCTCCTCGTCGCGCAGCCGGATCAGCAGCGAGCCGCGCTCGACCTCCTGTCCTTCGCGAAACTCGATCGTTGCGATCACGCCCCGGGTCTCGGGCTTCAGCAGCACCGACTCGTCCGCTTCGAGCTGGCCGACGAGGTCGATGGTCTCGTGGATCGAGCTGGGCTCGACGGTGATCATCTCGACGGCGACCGGCGGTACGTCGTGCTTCGCCGTCGATGGGGCATCGCCGCAGGACGCGAGCGCGAGCCCGGCGAGCGCTGCGGCGACGAGCGTGGCCGCAGCCGAGGGAGGTACGCGGTGCATCCCACCTAGGTGGTTGGAAATCAGGTCGCTTTGCAACCTCGCTCGATTGCCTCCGGACCGTCCGGCGCCGTATCGTCGCCCACACGATGCCGGGTTCTCGTCTGCGCGTGCTGACGCACCTTCCCTACGAGCGCGTGGCGCGGGTCGAGCGCGAGGTCGCGGACGTGGAGCTGGTGCCGATCCCGACCGACGGTGACGTGCCCGAGGGCGCGACCGGCGAGGTGCTGGTGACCTTCACCTGGGGTGCCGCGAACATCGCTCAGGCCGTGCAGCGCGGCGTGCGCTGGATCCACACCATCGGCACGGGCGTCGACAGCTTTCCGTTCGCCGTCCTCGGCGATCGCGTACTGACCTGCGCGCGCGGTGCGAGCGCGGTGCCGATCGCCGAGTGGGTGCTGGCGATGTTGCTCGCCTGCGAGAAGAATCTGCCCGCGACGTGGATCGCTGGTCGCGCGGCCTGGAAGCGCATGGAGCTCGGCGGGCTCGGCGGGCGAACGCTCGGGATCATGGGCCTCGGTGGGATCGGCGCTGCGGTCGCGGCGCGTGCGCTGCCCTTCGGCATGCGGGTGGTGGCGATCCGGCGCGGTAACACGCCGAGCCCGGTCGCGGGGGTCGAGCTGGTGCGCGATCTGGACGCGCTGCTCGGAAGCGCCGACCACCTGGTGCTGGCACTCCCATCGACACCCGAGACCCGTCACGTGATCGGTCGCGCGACGCTCGCCCGGGTGAAGCGCGGCGTGCACCTGGTCAACGTCTCGCGCGGGACCCTGGTCGACCAGGACGCGCTGCGCGAGGCGCTCGACGACGGCCGTGTGTCGCGCGCCTCGCTCGACACCTGCGATCCCGAGCCGCTGCCCGAAGGGCACTGGCTCTACACGCACCCGCGGGTGCTGCTCAGCCCGCACGTCTCCTGGAGCATGCCCGGCGCGCTCGACGTCTTCGTCGACCTGTTGATCGAGAACCTGCGGCGCTATCGCGCGGGCGAGCCGCTGGCGGGCGTCGTGGACGTGGCGAGCGGCTATTGAAGATGCGGGGCTGGCGATTCGCTCGCCGGGCCCCGCATCTCGTCCGCTCGGAGCAACACCGAGCGGGCGTCTCGATCAATGCAACAGGTTCGCGATCGGCTCGACGGATGCCCGGCTCGCCGAGCCGATCGGAGTGGGCGTCGGGGTCGGTGCGGCAGTCTCGGTCGGCACCGGCGTCTCGGTTGGTGTCGGGGTCTCGGTTGCCGTCGGCGTCTCGGTCGGCACTGGCGTCGCGGTCACGACGGGGTTGGGGTCGGCGTGAGACCCGGTGTCGCCGTCGGAGACGCCGAAGGCGTCGGTGACGGTCCAGTGCCGACGAATGCCGGCACGCACAGCTTCTTCACCACCGGCCGTCCATTCGCGAACACGGTGCCCTCGCCGAACTGGTCGGTTCCCTCCCTCCGGGTTGCTTGCCGGCAAACGGCCACGGCTGCATACAGATGTCGTGCCAAAGCACGCGGCGCACGCGCGTGCGTGATGACGCAGCAGCGGCGTGGGGCGCCGCGCGCGGCTGGCAAGATCGGGCAGGACAATCTGTAGAAAGAGCCCCTGCCCTCTTACACGATGGAACGAACTACCGCTGCTTGAGTTCGATCACGAGCTCGCGGTACGGACGGCTGCCGATGTTGACCGCCCACTCGGTCTCGCCGGCCGAGAGGTAGATCACGCGACCCGGGGTCACGTCGGCCGCGCGCGGTTCGCGCGCGGAGTCCGGTCCGGGGACCGCGGCGATGCGATCACCTTCGAGCAGCACGATGACGTAGTCGAGGTCGTGACGGTGCAGCGGCGACGCCTCGCCGGGTGCGAGCGTCAGCTCCCAGGCGCGCACGCCCTCGTTCTCCAACAGGATCCTGCTCGCGATCGCGCCGAGCGCCTCGCCCTCGTGCTCGGCGCGAAACGCGGTCGCAAATTCGGACAGCGATCGATGCTCTTCGTTCATCGTGGTCCGCCGTGCGTGTGGCCGCCGGCGAGCCCGTGCGCGTCCTCGTGCGCGCTGGAGCCGCGGCCGAGCCGGGGCAGACGTCGCGTGGTCCGTCGCGGCAGGCACTCGAGTGCGAGGTCGTCGCGATCGACCCTCGCTCCCACCGTGCTCTCGATCTCCAGCCGCTGCGCGCCCACGGGCACGCGCAGCTCGTTGAGGGCGGAGCAGCTCTCGCCGTCGGCTCCTGCGGCGGTCGCGTGGAAGGCCGCGACCAGCGTCGCGCGGTTCTGGAAGGCGGCCGTCGCGCGATCGTCGGACGCTGCCGGCTGCAGCACCGTGAAGCCGGCCGGGACCGCAGGAGCGCAGCTCGCCAGCCGGCGATCGCGCACAGCGAAGCACAGGCCGACGCGCAGCACGCACTCGCCCGGCTCGTCGCCGTAGTCGCACGCCGGATCGCCGTCGGTGCAGCGTACCCGGTTCTGCGCCCGCAGGTACGGCCCGAACGCCGGCTTCGCCGGCAGCAGCCACTCGGTGATGCAGTCGTCGGCGCGCTCGCCGCCGCCGCTGGCGAGCCGGGGCGCGAGGCAGGCGCTGCCGCCCGGACATTCGCCGCGCACCCAGACCGGGCTGCTCCAGGCGCGTGCGCCGTCACCCTGGGTGACGCGCGCATAGAGGAAGGTGTGCGGCTCCTCGACGCGCGCCGCCGCGCGCAACGTGCAGCTCGTGCCCGCGCAGCGCACGCGCTCGATCACGTCGCCGTTGCGCAGCAGCTCGATCACGACCGGACTGGCGGTCGCGGTTGCGGTCACGGCCGCGTCGACGCGCGAGCCCAGCGTCGCCGCGATCTCGTCGCCCATCGGTGCGCCCTCGACTTGCAGGTCGAGGACGATGCGCTCGCCGGTCGTGGCCCAGCAGCGCCGCGCGCGCAGCGCGGTGAGCAGGTTCTCGCGGGTCAGCGCCTCGGCGGAGCAGCCGGTGAGGCCGGTGCCGAGCAGTGGCAGATCGACCTCGCTGTGATGGTCGTCGGACACGCCGACCAGGCCGAGCCGGAAGCCGGCGCGCAGCGCCCACAGCGCGTTGCCGAAGCCGGGCTCGTTGTCACCCGCCCCGGCGGTGTTCCACACCTCGACGGCGTTGGTGATCTCGTCGTCGATCTCGTCCCAGTTCACCTTGAACAGGTCGGCCGGGTGATTGACGTGCGCCGCGGCCGCACCGGACAGCACACGCTCGCCGTAGTAGGCGTAGAAGTCGGCGGCCTCGGGGCAATCGCGCGAGCTGCAGTAGCTCTCGTCGTCGCGCTGGAAGTAGACGTTCATGTGCCAGCGGTGTGTCCACTCGATCGCGGGGAAGGTCACGAAGCGTCCCGGGACGTGGAACGACGCGGCCGTCGTCTTCAGGATCGCCCACTCGTTCTCGGTGAGGAAGGCGTCGTGGTCGGAGAGCACGACGAAGTCGAGGCCGGCAACGTCGCGCGCGACGCGGAAGAAGGCGTCGGGCGGGTTGGTGGCGTCATCCGAGAGCGCCGAGTGCGCGTGCAGGTCACCGAAGAAGGCGGCCGCGTGGCTCGTCGTCGGGACCGACCACGACAGCCCGAGCTGCAGCAGGAGCAAGACCGCGCAGCCGTAGGCATTGCCGCCGGGTCGGGGTCGCGCGAGGGGCCTCGAGGGTTCGATCACCGTTCACGGTCTAGACCGACGGCGAGCGGACGGTCAACGCCACATTGCGTCGCGATGTCGCGCACCATCTCAGCGCCCTTCTTGACAGCCCGCCCGTGGCTCGGCCTGCTGGAGCGGCCACCGGGCCCAACGATCGCACCTCGGCGCGAGGGAGCGGCAAAGGAGACGTCATGGATCGCAAGACATCGAATCCGGGATCGAACCTGCTCGAGGCGGGGGCGAGCCTGCGACGCCCCAGGCGTCGGGTCGGGATGCTCGTCCTGGCGGCCCTCGCCGCCACACTCACGTTGACCGCGTGCCCCGAGCCTAAAGGTCCCGCAGAGAAGGCTGGTGAGGCGGTCGACGATGGGGTCGACAAGCTGAAGGATGCGGTCACGCCGGACGGTCCTGCCGAGAAGCTCGGCGAGAAGCTCGACAAAGCAACCGATTGACGGATGCGCACGCCGGTTCGCGTCGTGCGAGCTGGCGTGCGCGACCACGCCGCCCTGCGCCCGGCTGTCGTGGCCCGTGATCAGCTGATAGCCCTGGCAGCGAGGCGGTATCGACGTGCTCGGCATCGACTGTCCACGCTGCGGGCACCGCGGCGAGCCCGCGGCGCGCTTCTGCTCTGCCTGCGGCCTCGCGCTCGATACGCAGGCGCCGCCACCGGGCGCGCGGACGGCGGAGCGCCACATCTACACGCCGCGCCACCTGGCGGCCAAGATCCTCACCCAGCGCTCCGCCCTGGAGGGCGAGCGCAAGCAGGTGACGGTGCTGTTCGTCGACCTGTGGTGGTCGGCCGGATCGGTGACGACCTGCGCATGGACTACACCGCGCAGGGGCACACCGTCGGGCTCGCCTCGCGCATGGAGCAGCTCGCCGATCCCGGACGGATCTACTTGACCGAGCACACCGCGGCGCTGGTCGGCGGTCGCTTCCGCATGCGCGACCTCGGCCCGCACAACGTCCGCGGCGTGCGCGAGCCGGTGCGGGTGTTCGCGCTCGAGGGCATCGGCACGGTCCGGACACGCCTCGAGCAGTCGCGCGCGCGCGGCTTCTCGCGTCTGGTCGGGCGCAATGCGGAGGCCGGGCGCCTCGAAGCCGCGCTCGAACGCGCCGTCGCGGGCGAGGGCGGCTTCGTACGCCGCCCCGCGGGTGTGACGGCGCCGCTCAGGACTTGAGCTTGGTCGCGATGGTCGCCACGTGCTTGCCCTGGAAGCGCGCGATCGCGAGCTCGTTCTCGCTCGGCTGGCGCGAGCCGTCGCTGCCGGCGATGGTCGAGGCGCCGTACGGCGTGCCGCCGCTCACCTCGGACACCAGGTTGAGCTCCTTGCAGGAGTACGGCACGCCGACGATCACCATGCCCTGATGGAGGAGGGTGGTGTGGAACGAGGTGATCGTCGTCTCCTGACCGCCGTGCTGGGTCGCGGTGCTGGTGAACACGCTGCCGGGCTTGCCGACCAGGGCGTTCTTCGCCCACAGCCCGCCGGTGCGGTCGAGGAAGGCGCGCATCGGTGCCGCCATGTTGCCGAAGCGGGTTGGCGTACCGAAGATGATCGCGTCGGCATCGGCGAGGTGCTTCTGCGTCGCGGTCGGGACGTGCGCGAAGGCGGCGCGTGTCTTGTCGGCGCCGCTGCGCTTCAGGGACTCCTCGTCGGCGAGCTCCGGCACCTGCAGCAGCTCGACCTCCGTTCCCGGCACCTCGCGCGCACCCTTGGCGATCTCCTCCGCGAGCCGGTGGACGTGGCCGTAGAGGCTGTAGAACACGATCTGGATGTTCGTCGGCATGGTCTTCTCCTTCTCTCCGTCGAGCAGAGTATGTCCCGTCTTCAGGCGAGATCGAACAGCAGCACCTCGGCCGGCGCGCTGGCGGCGAGCGCGAGCGTGCTCTCGTCGCTGACGGCGAGCCCGTCGCCCGCGTGCAGGACGTTGCCGCCGGCATCCACCGTGCCGCTCACCACCTGCAGCCAGGCGTGCCGGCCCGGCGCGAGCGCGTGCTCGATGCGATCGCCGCTCTCGAGGAGCCCGTCATAGAGCGCGACGTCCTGGTGGATGCGCACCGAGCCGTCACGTCCGTCGGGCGAGGCGACCAGCAGCAGGCGACCTGGCTCGAAGCGGCCGGCGAACGAGATCTGCTCGTAGCCCGGCTCGAGGCCGTGCTTCTCCGGCTGGATCCAGATCTGCAGCAGGTGCAGCTCTTCTGCGGGCGAGGGGTTGATCTCGCTGTGCGTGACGCCGGTTCCGGCCGTCATGCGCTGCAGCTCGCCCGGACGCACCACGGCCCGGTTGCCCATGCTGTCACTGTGCTGCACCGCGCCAGAGACCACCCAGGTGAGGATCTCCATGTCGCGGTGCGGGTGCGCGCCGAAGCCGCGCGCCGCGGCGACGTGGTCCTCGTTGATCACGCGCAGGCTGCGAAAGCCCATGTGGGCGGGATCGTGGTAGTCGGCGAACGAGAACGTGTGCCGGCTGTCGAGCCAGCCGTGTTCGGCATGTCCGCGCTCTGCGCTCTTTCTCACGTCCATCATGATCGGGTACTCCTTACGTCAAGCGCCGCTGCCGAGGCCGAGCTTCTGGCAGAGCCGACGCAGCTCCTCCTGCTCGCGCGGCGACAGGACCCCGAGCTCGCGCACCATCTCCAAGACGTGGCGCGGGAAGACCTCGCGCATCAGCGCGCCACCGCGCGGCGTGATGCTCACGGTCGTGCAGCGCCGGTCGGATTCCTCCTGTACGCGCCGCACCAGGCCGCTCTTCTCCAGGTTGTCGAGCACGGTGGTCATGTTGCCCGGGCTGCGCAGCAGCTTGCGCGCGAGATCCGTCGTGCGTAGCGGGCCCAGGTGGTGGAGTGCCTCCAGCGCCCCGAACTGGCCGATGGTGAGCTTCGCCGCGGCGAGGTGCCCGTGCGTTCGGGCGGTCACCGCTTCGGCGGCGCGCATGAGCGCGATGTACGCGTCGAGGGCACGCGTCTCGCGGCCCGGTCCTTTGTGCTTGGTCGCCATCGGGTCTCGGTCGTCGATTAGTTCGAATTCAAAGTAATGCCACCGGGCGACCCTGTCAACCGTAGGACCAGGAGGTGCCCCGCGCCGACCGCCTCTTGGGGTGGTCGCCCTGAAGGTCCCGCTCGCGCCGCGCGTGGCACCGGCGAACGCGAAGGGCTACCGTCGAGCGCCATGCGCTGCCGATTGTTCCTCACCGGATCTTGCCCGCAGCTCCTCCCGGCGGTGACACTGCTAGCGCTAGCGCTGGCCACGCCGTGCGCGGCGCGCGCGGACGATCTCGAGGACCTGCGGCGCGAGAACGCGCAGCTCAAGTCCGAGGTGCAGGCGCTGAAGGCCCAGCTCGAGTCGGGGCACGGCGGCGCGCAGGCGAGCGGCTCGGCAGCGGGCAGCGAGGGGTCGGCGCCGGGGGCGCGCATGGAGCCGATCTTCATCCCACGCAGCCGGGTGCCGCTGGAGGTGGGGCGCGACGAGGCCACCGGCAAGACGAGCCTCGCGACCATCTGGTACCGCACCGCCGACGTCGGTCCGCTGCCGCGCAAGGAGTGGATCCAGCTGCGCACGCAGCAAGGCCCCGCGGGCGAGCTCGAAGGGTCGTGGATGCTGCTCGAGCGCCAGGGCGGCGATGGCGGTACCAAGGTCACCAGCGGACGCTTGACGGTGGACGGCAGCGTGATCGAGCTGCCCGTGACCGAGTACGACGCCAAGCGCAAGAGCCACAACATCGGCCCGGTCAGCTCGAGCACGCGCGACGAGCGCACTGCGGCGTTCGCGGCGATTGCGACGCGCATCGCGAGCGCGCCGCCGGCGGCCGCGGCGAAGAACTGAGACCATGAACGAGGCCGCCTGGTTCGACGATCCGCCGCTGCGCAGCCGCGAGGTCGTCGTCGAGCGCGGCGTGCCGTGTCGCATGCGCGACGGCACGGTGCTGCTCGCGGACGTCTACCGGCCGTGCGACGGCGGTCCCTGTCCGGTGCTGCTGCTGCGGCATCCGTACGACCGCACGCATGCCGAGATGTTCTCGTACCTGCACCCGAGCTGGTATGCGCGGCGCGGCTTCGTGGTGGTGGTGCAGGACTGCCGCGGGCGCTGGTCGTCCGGCGGCGAGTGGTATCCGTTCCGGCACGAGGAGGAGGACGGCGCCGACACCGTCGCCTGGGCGGCCGGCCTGCCGGGCAGCGACGGACGCGTCGCCATGTACGGCTTCTCCTACGCCGGCTCGACGCAGCTCCTCGCCGCGGCGAGCCAGCCGCGGGGTCTCGCCGCGATCATGCCGGCCATGACCAGCGCCGACTTCCACGACGGCTGGACCTACCGCGGCGGCGCCCTGCAGCACGCGTTCACGCGCTCGTGGGCGATCTTCCTCGCGCAGGACACGGCCGCGCGGGCGAAGCAGTACGATCTCGAGGTGGAGCTCGCGCGCACCATGCGCGGCGTGCGCGAGGAGTACTGGTCGCCGCTCGGCGGCGGCATCCTCGCGCGCGACGGGGTGGCGCCGTACTACCTCGACTGGCTCCGACACGAGGCGCGCGACGGCTACTGGCAGCAGTGGTCGATCCGCACCCGGCACCAGCGCATCGCGGTGCCCGCGCTGCACATCGGCGGCTGGTACGACGTCTTCCTCGGCGGCACGCTCGAGAACTTCACGGCGCTGCGCGCAGGTGCCGCGACCGACGAGGCGCGGCGTGGGCAGCGGCTCGTCATCGGACCCTGGTTCCACAACCCGTGGCATCCGCTGGTCGGCGCGGTCGACCTCGGCGACTCGGCGCGCAGCCGGATCGACGCGCTGCAGATCCGCTGGCTCGATGCGATCCTGCGTGGCGAGCCCAACGGGCTCGCCGACGAGCCGCCGGTCGCGCTGTTCGTGCTCGGCGACGATCGCTGGCGCAGCGAGGACGCGTGGCCGCCGCCAGGGATGTATCCGCTCGAGCTCTTCCTCTCGTCCAGCGGGCGGGCCAACTCGTCGAACGGCGACGGCGCGCTGGTGCGCGCGGTTCCGAGCGAGGAGCCGCCGGACGTGTTCGTCTACAATCCGCGCGACCCCGTACCGAGCGTGGGCGGTCATAGCTGCTGCAACGACCAGATCGCGCCGATGGGATCGTTCGACCAGCGCGCGCTCGAGGTGCGCATGGACGTGCTCGTCTACACGGGCGAGCCGCTGGAGCGCGACCTGCTGGTGATCGGCCCGGTGTCCGCGTCGATCTTCGCCGCCTCGAGCGCGTGTGACACCGACTTCACCGCGAAGCTGGTCGACGTGCACCCCGACGGGCGCGCGCTCAACGTCTGCGAGGGCATCGTGCGGGCGCGCTTCCGCGACTCGCTCGAGGTTGCAGTGCCGATCGAACCCGACCGCGTCTACGCGTACACGATCGACCTCGGCGCGACCGCGATCCGCTTCCGCCGCGGCCACCGTATACGGCTCGAGGTGTCGAGCTCGAGCTTCCCGTCGTTCGACCGCAACCCGAATGCGTTCGTGCCGATCGTCGACGCCGGGCCGGCGGACTGGGTGGTCGCCACGCAGACCGTGTTCCACGACGGCGCGCGTCCGTCGCGCCTCGTCCTGCCGGTGCTACCGGCGTGAGCGCGCGTGCGGCGCGGGCCGCGTCGGCCCCCGAGGGCGCGGTCACGAACCGCAACATCGGACGCATCTTCGACATCCTGCGGCGCGCCGCGCCCGCATGGAACGCGCCGGTGGTCGCGCTGATCAACACCCACACGCGCGATCCCTTCAAGACCCTGACCTCGTGCATCCTCTCGCTGCGCACCAAGGACGGGGTGACGGCGGTCGCGTCGCAGCGCATGTTCGCGCTGGCCGACACGCCGGAGAAGATGGCGGCGGTCGACGAGAACGTGCTCGCGCGCGCCATCTACCCGGTCGGCTTCTACCGCACCAAGGCAAAGGCGCTGCGCGAGATCGCGCGCCAGCTGCTCGAGCGCTTCGACGGCCGCGTCCCCGACGAGATCGATCCGCTGCTGACCTTGCCGGGAGTCGGGCGCAAGACCGCGAACCTGGTGGTCGCCCAGGCGTACGGCAAGCCCGCGATCTGCGTCGACACGCACGTGCACCGCATCACCAACCGCTGGGGCTACGTACAGGCCAGGACGCCGGAGCAGACCGAGACGGCGCTGCGCGCGCAGCTGCCGGCGCGACACTGGATCGAGATCAACCACCTGCTGGTCGCGTTCGGGCAGACCATCTGCCACCCGACCTCGCCGCATTGCTCGACCTGCCCGATCGCGCGCTTCTGTCCGCGCATCGGCGTCGTCCGCAGCCGCTGACGCGCGCGATCGCTTGCGCGTCGCGCCGTCCGCCTTCGGCAAGGCGGCATCCCCCCATCGTGCGATGACGCGCGCACGCGACCACGATAGCTCGCTACAGGGAACAGACGCCCAGCAGAAAGGAAAGCACCGGCCATCGATCACCTGAGTCTCGCGCGTGACGTCTCGCTTGCCGTCGGCCGAGAGGTTCAGATCGTCGATCTCGAGCAGGTTGGCTACGCGTTGCTGTGCTGCATCGTCCGCGACGGCATCGTGGTCGCCGAGCACGAGCGCGGTGCGGCGGCACGATGGCGCACCCGTGCTCTTCTCACGCTGGAGACCGACCGTCGCTAGTTCGAGCGCATGCGCGACGCGTATCTCGAACACCTCGCCACAGGGCGCTCCCCGTGACCGATCGCAACGTCGTCGTGTCCAAGCTCGCAGAGCTGGCGGACCGCATTGATCGAACCCGGGCGCATTGCCCTCCGATCTCGATTGGTCGCGGAGGTTTGCGGGCGTCCGATCGCTTCCGCTCCATCGCCCGCTCGTCCGCGAGGTGATTCCTGCGCTCGGTAGCGCCGCCAAGCGGTGGAGACCGGCCGTAGCGCTTGGTATCCGCCCCCGGGTGATCCGGCTCACGATTCTCCTCGGCCTCGGCCTCGGCCTCGTGCTCGCGTCCTGCGCCCCGGTCCGGCCGCCGAAGCTGGCGCCGCTGCCAGCCCCCGCATCCGGCGCGGTCTCGTTCGCGGAGGACGTACAGCCGGTCCTGAACGGCCGGTGCGTCGTCTGCCACGCTTGCTACGACGGGCCCTGCCAGCTGCTGCTGTCGTCGCCGGACGGCATCGCGCGCGGCGCGAGCACGGAGGTCGTCTACGCCACGCGCCTGCTGGCGATGAAGCCGACGCGGCTCGGCATCGACGCGCACGGCGCCGAGTGGCGCCAGCGCGGCTTCTTCGCGGTCGCACCCGACGCGGCATCGTCGGGCGACCCGTCGCTGCTCGAGCTCATGCTCGAGCTCGGGCGCGCGAACCAGTTTCCGGCCAACACCAAGCTGCCCTACGATGTGCCGCTCGGCATCGATCGCACCCTGTCGTGCGCGCAGCCGTCCGAGTTCCCGACCTACGCGACAGAGCACCCGCGCGGCGGCATGCCCTACGGCATGGCGCCGCTCGCCGATGCCGAGGTGCAGGTGCTGTCGACCTGGCTCGCGCAGGGCGCGCCGTTGCCCGCGACCACGCCGCCTCGGCCGTCCGCGGCGGCCGCGCAGGTGGCCGACTGGGAAGCGTTCCTGAACGGCGACTCGCTCAAGCAGCGCATCACCGCGCGCTATCTCTACGAGCACTGGTTCGTCGCGCACCTGTACTTCGATGACCTGCCACGCGGACCGTTCTTCCGCGTGGTGCGCTCGACGACGCCACCGGGCGAGCCGGTGCAGGAGATCGCCACGGTACAGCCCTACGACGCGCCCGGCGTCGAGCGCTTCTGGTACCGGCTGTCGCCGATCGACGCGACCATCGTGCGCAAGACGCACATCGTCTATCCACTCGGGCAGGCGCGCATGCGGCGCCTGCAGTCGCTTTTCCTCGACTCCGCCTGGGAGCCGACGCGCCTGCCGAGCTACGAAACGGCCGAGGCGTCGAATCCGTTCGTCAGCTTCGAGCAGATCCCGGCGCGCGCGCGCTACCAGTACATGCTCGACGACGCGCAGTACTTCATCATGACCTTCATCCGCGGACCGGTGTGCCGTGGGCAGGTGGCGGTCGACGTCATCGAGGACCACTTCTTCGTCGCGTTTCTCGACCCCGATCACGATCCTTCGGTCGTCGACCCGACCTTCCTCGAGCGCGCCAAGCTGGACCTGAGCCTGCCAGCCGAGCACCTGAGTGGTCTGGCGCCAGGCGAGTTCTGGCTACAGTACGGGCACGAGCAGGAGCGCTACCTCGACCTGCGCGAGCAGGAGTACGACGCGCTCGATCCACAGCGCGTCGGGCCGACGCTCGACTTCATCTGGGACGGTGACGGCAGCAACACGAACGCCCAGCTGACCGTCTTCCGCCACTTCGACAATGCCGCCGTCGAGCGCGGCTTCGTCGGCGCGATGCCAAAGACCGCCTGGATCATCGACTACGCGCTCTTCGAGCGCATCTACTACGATCTCGTCGCCGGCTACGACGTCTTCGGCGGGGTCACGCATCAGGTCGCCACCCGCCTCTACATGGACCACCTGCGCATGCAGGGTGAGAACATGTTCTTGACCTTTCTGCCCGCAGACCAGCGCGAGTCGATGCGCGCCTCGTGGTACGTCGGCGCGACCAGCTCGCTCGACTACGAGAGCTACGATCGTCTGCACGGGCTGTCGCACGGGACGCGCATCCCGTTCGGCCCCGGCGATCCGATGCCGCAGCTGCTCGCGAAGCTGCTCGCGCGCAGCGCCGCCGTCGCCGGGCCGCCCGATCTGCTGAACCGCTGCGCGAAGCCGCCGTGTGACCGTCCCGGTGCCTCGGCGCTGGAGCGCCGTGCCGAGCGCGCCCTGCAGCCGCTGGCCGGCGTGCGCGGTGCCTGGGTCGCGCAGATGCCGGAGATCGTGTTCCTCCGCGTGCGCGACGGCGGCGGCGGGCAGGACGCGTCTTACTCGCTGGTCCACAACCGCGCGCACAGCAACGTGGCCTTCATGTTCGACGAGGCGTCACGCCTGCTGCCGGCCGACGACACGATGACGATCGCGCGCGGCTACTTCGGCAGCTACCCGAACTTCGTCTTCTCGGTCGATGTCGCGCAGATCGAGGCCTTCACCGCAGAGCTGGCCGCGGTCCGCGACCAGATCGACTTCGGGGCGCTGGTCGAGAACTGGGGCGTGCGACGCACCAGCCCCGACATGTGGGCGACGGTCGACTGGCTGCACGCGGACTACCAGCGCCGCGAGCCGACGCAGTTCGGGCTATTCGACCTCGGCCGCTACGAGAATCGCTGAAGTCCAGGCCTCGCGCGGGTTGCGTCAGGCCGCACCGTAACCGGGCAGGAAGGTCACCCCCGGCCCGGGGTGGCACGAGGCGCCGCAGAGATAGAGATCCGCGAAGACCCTTCGCCAGCGGGAGCAGCAGGCTCGCGCCGACGTCGTTGCGGCACCCGGTCAGGATCTCGCGCGTGCCCGCCATGCCGCCGACGTAGGCGTTCTTCTCGAGGTAAAGCACGCGCAGCCCGCGGGCGGCGAGCAGTGCCGTGGCCGCGAGGCTGTTGTGACCGGCGCCGACGACGATGACGTCGAAATCGGTTTCCGAGCGCATGTGCGCTCGTATGCCCGCGAACGGATCCCGATCAATCGGCGCGTTTGCCGCCCGGCGTGACGGCACGGTCCGCACGCGAGAGCACGATCACCGCGGCAGCTGCGATCGCTGCCTGCGCTGTCCGGCCCGAGCCCCAGGAGCGGGAGATCTCGGCCAGCGCTCCGGGTGCGACGTCGAAGACCATCCACAGCGCGATGGCGATGAACGCGTTGCGCAGATTGGCGAAGGTCGCGTCGGCGAGATTGCCGGCGGCCTGCGCGACGACGCGGTTGTGCAGCACTGCTGCGGCTCGCCGTGCGCGCACGGCGACCATCAGCACGCCGCAAGCAGCCTCGCCGCGGGTGGCGATCGCGGCCGCCAAGGGATCGGCGAGCGCGTCGAGCTCGACGTGCAGGTGCCGGTCGAGCCTTACTGCGCGCACGGCGCCGAACAGCGCTGCGAACGCGTACGCCGCGGCGATCAGGAACCACGGCGAGACCGTGAACATCTGACCGATCGCCGGCAAGGTCACGGTCATCGCGATGATGCTGACCATCAACGCCGCGGTGGCGAGGCCGCGCTGGGCCTTGCCGGCGGTCGCCGTGGCGCGCGCCATCTCCTGCTCGTAGACCTGGTCGATCACCTCGCCGAGCGACGGTGACCCTTCGAGCGCTGCCTGCCAGTGCGAGATCTCGGTGTCGCGGAAGCCCGGCGCCGCGCTGTCCAGCTCGGGGCGCCGCGTGCGCAGAACCCGATTCGCCCGAAATGCTTCCGCGAGGGGAAAGAACGCCCTCAGCATGCGCGACATCCCGTCCGGTTTGCTCGCCACCTTCACCCCTCCCCCCAGCACTCTCGGCCTGGTGCCCACGGTTGCTATCGGCCTGCGCTGGGAAACCTATAGACCGCGCTGCGTGGCACCAGCAAAAGAGCGTGACCTGGACCCCACGGCCCCCCTTGTTCCTGCAGTGACCGTGCAGTATTCACTGCACCGACCGGTCGTTCGGTCGCCATCCCGGCAGCCCGCCGCAGGAGTCGTCCAGCATGATCTCATTCGAACCAACCGAGGAGCAGGAGCTCGTCCGTTCGACCGCGCACGACCTCGCCGCCGAAGCGCTTCGTCCGCTCGCGCGCGATGCCGACGAGGAGAGCACGATCCCTGCAGACTTCCTTCGCTCGACCTGGGAGCTCGGCCTCGTCTCGAGCCAGATCCCCGAGGCCTTCGGCGGCGGCGGATCGAGCCGCTCGCCGACCACCGGTGCGCTGCTGCTCGAAGAGCTCGCCGCCGGCGACGCCGCGCTGGCGCTGGCCGCACTCGCGCCGTCGGTGTTCGCGATGGCGCTGGTCGACCAGGGCACGCCGAAGCAGCAGCAGCGCTATCTGCCGCAGCTCTGCGGCCGCGAGTTCCATGCCGCCGCGCTCGCGCTGGTCGAGCCACAGCCGGCGTTCGACCCGCACGCCCTGCGCACGACAGCCGAAGCGCGTGGCAACGCGTGGGTGCTGAAGGGCACCAAGACCTTCGTGCCCTTCGGCGGCGAGGCGAGCCACTTCCTGGTCGTCGCGAGCGACGACGACGGCAAGCCGGCGGCGTTCATTGTGCCGCGTGAGGCGCACGGCGTCTCGGTCGCGGGTCCCGAGCCGACGCTCGGCCTGCGCGCGCTGCCGTTCGCGCGCCTCGAGCTCGCGTCGGTCGAGGTGCCGCAGGACGACCGCCTCGGCGGGCCGAATGGCTTCGATTACGCGCGCCTGCTGAACTGCTCGCGGGTCGCGCTCGCCGCGACGCTGGTCGGGCTGTCGCGCGCGGTGATGGAGTACACGATCCCGTACGCGAAGGAGCGCGTCGCGTTCGGCGAGGCGATCGCGCAGAAGCAGGCGATCGCCTTCATGCTGTCGGACATGGCGATCGAGACCGACGCGATGCGCTGGATGGTCTGGAAGGCGGCGAGCGAGCTCGAGGCTGGCCGCGACGCGACCCGCTCGGCGCACCTCGCGCGCAGCTACGTCGCCGAGCAGGCGATGAAGATCGCCGACAACGGCATCCAGGTCCTGGGTGGCCACGGCTTCATCCGCGAGCATCCGGTAGAGCTGTGGTACCGCCACGCGCGCACGCTCGGCGTCCTCGAAGGCACCGCGACGGTCTGAGGAGAGGGTCGAAATCATGATTGACTTTACGCTCACCGAGAACGACAACAAGGTCCTCGACGCGGTCCGCGAGGAGTCCCTGATCGCGCGCAACTACGCGCGCCACTACGACGAGCACGAGGAGGAGTTCCCGCCCGACTCGCTGCCCGAGGCGAAGGGCCGGCCGGGCTTCTACTCGATGCTCGGCGGCCGCGACCTCGAAGACACCGGCATGAACGTGCTCGGCATGCTGATCACCGCGGCGCAGACCTGGGGCGACTACTCCGTTCGTCTGCGACGTAGCGCCGGCGGCCTCGGCAACTCCGCGCTGCGCGCCGCCGGGACGCAGGCCCAGCAGCAGAAGTGGGGCCACCTGACGCTCGCGATGGCGATCACCGAGCCCGGCTGCGGCTCCGATCCGTCGCGCGTCAAGACCACGGCGACGAAGGACGGCGATCACTACGTGCTCGACGGCGAGAAGATCTTCGTCACCACCGGCTGCCGCGCCGACGGCGTGGTCGCCTGGGCGACGGTCGACGCCGAGGCCGGACGCGCCGGCATCAAGTCCTTCCTGGTCGAGAAGGGCACGCCCGGCTTCGTCGTGGTGCGCAAGGAGAAGAAGCTCGGCATCCGCGCCGACGACACCGCGGCCTACCTGTTCGACAACTGCCGCGTGCCGCGCGAGAACCTGCTCGGCGGCGACGAGAGCATCGCGAAGGACGGCTCGGGCGGCTTCCGCGGCGTCATGAAGACCTTCAACATGACGCGCCCCGCGGTCGCGGCGATCGGCCTCGGCATCTCGCAGGCGGCGCTCGACTTCACCCGCGACCAGCTGCAGCAGGCGGGCATCGAGATCCGCTACGGCGTGGGTGCGGCTTCACAGAGTGCGCTGGCGCAGAAGTTCCTCGAGCTCGAGGCGATGCAGGAGGCAGCGATGCTGACCGTCATGCGTGCGGCGTGGCTCGCCGACAAGCAGGCGTCGAACAACCTCGAGTCGTCGATCTGCAAGGCGAAGGGCGGCTCGACGGTACGCAAGGTGACGCAGGGCTGCATCGAGATCCTGGGCCCGCTCGGCGTGTCGCGCGAGCACCTGCTCGAGAAGTGGTTCCGCGACGTGCGCATCACCGACATCTACGAGGGCACGGGCCAGATCCAGAACCTGATCATCGCGCGCGCGATCCTCGGCTACTCGCGCCACGAGCTGCGCTGATCTGGGAGGGTGCCCCGGACTCACGGCACCAGCGTGAATGCGCGCTCGTGACGCGGGCGAATCGTCGTGAAGTGCCGGCGGTCGGTGGTGGCGATCGTCTTGACGCGGAGACGCTCGGCGAGCGCGCCGAGCACCTCCGAGGACTCGGCAATCAACCGGTCGGCGCGGGCGTGCCAGTCGTCGTCTCTGTCCGCGAGCGCGTAGAGCACGCCGGTGTCGACCAGGATCGGCATCAGCGACGGCGTCGCGCGGCGCCAGTCGTGGTCGGTGCCTTGGTGACGTACTCATGCAGCGCTTCGCGCACCATCTCGGCAACCGGCAACCCGCGGCGCCGCGACAGGCCCTTGAGATCGCTGTCGACCGCCTCGTCGAGGAAGATGGTGGTCGCTTCATCATGACGTATGACTCCCGCCGTTCTCTCTCTCGGCCGCGCACTCGCGTTCGCCGGCATCACCACTCTCGTGCTCGGTTGCACACTGGCGGCCGATCGGCTGGCTCTTGCCGGGGACGCCCCGATCGATGACGACGCGGTCGTGTCGAGCGACGGGCGCACCCTGCCGCCCGCGCCCACGGCGTTCACCAGCTCGCTGCCGTTCGCCGGGACGGGCGTGCTCCCGGAGGGCGCGCGGGTTGCGGACGTTCTGCCGAGCGACGACCTGCGCCCCATGGAGGCATTCTCGAGCGAGAGCTGATCGGCGTGGACGAGCGCCGGCAGATCACCGACACCACGACGTTCCCGTACAGAGCGATCGTGTCCCTCGAGATCGGCTATCCGCTCAGCCTCGTCCACGATCCTCTTCTCCGTCGACGGCTGGGTCAGCAGCGCCGATCACCGCTACGAGGCTCAAGCAGGAGGTCGAAGCGGGATCCCCCGGACCGGTACTCGGTCCGGACGGCTACGGGTCCGGTCAGACGGCCGGCGATCTGGGCCGGAAGACTCAACCTAAACTGGTCGAGGAACCGGGAACCAAGGCCGTGGGAACCATGCTCATCGAGAAGCCAGGCGATGAAGGCCGAATGGAACAGCTCTTGGTTGCCTCTCGCAAAGAGGTCGAAGACGTTCGTTGCCATGAGCCACCCAACGCTACGCCGTTGAGCCGCGCCGTCTCTTTGGCGTCGGCTCCAACGGCTTGTTCGGCTCCTTGCGCGACGCTTGACCTCCCATCGGCTCAAACCTTCTCCACGCTCACGCGGGTGGCGTGGTCGGCAAGCGCCTCGAGATCGTCGAGATCCGAAGTGAGTGCGGTTCCACCGGGCTCCGCGAAAGCGACGACGAGTGCGTCGACAGCAGAACCTCGACGCGCTTGCCGGCGCAGCAGCGCGGCGCGCCGCGCCAGCGGTTCGGGAATCTCCTCCACGACATCGCACGTCTTTAGGAAGCGGTTCGCGAGCGCATCGCGACCAGCATGACCTTGCAGGCACTCAACGAGGACGACTGACGGGACGATCGGCGGCCAAAGCCCCTCCTCGCGCAGCGCAAGGAGCAACGCGGCCGCCTGCCGGGATCGTTCAGCAAGCCGGCTGACTCCGCCGGAATCGAGGACGAGCACGCCCGCACGCCCGTCACCCGGCCTGACGAACCGCTCGTCGCGAAAGGCGCCCAGCTGCGGCACCGGCGCGTGCGCGCTGGGCGGCACTAGGTGCCCCGACCTCCGCGATCAGATCGCCAACGTACCGATCGGTTTCCGCAAGTAGATCCTGCCGACGCAGCTCCGCTTGGACGGCCTTCTGCAAGAGCTCCGAGACCGGGAGGCCACGCGCCTTGACTTGCTCGTACATGGCTTCGGGGAGGTAAACCTGCATCCGCGGCATGCGCCTATCTATACGCCCTTCACGGAAAGCCCACCAAGCGCGACGTCCCATGAGCGCGACGTTGCGGGTGCTGGGGGAATCGCCGTAGAAGTCGGTGGTTCCTACCCGTTCAGTCGCCGAACGCCGGCGCTCACCTGCGGCGGACCGAGCGACCGAAGGGCGCGAGGCCCGGCGTCAGGTGCAAGGCATGTTAGCCCGCCTTCACGATCGAGTAGCACAGACAGTCGCGCGACGCCTCGCTCAAGTTCGTATGCACCAGCCACCGACGAAGCACCCCTCACGCTCCATGCCGACTCGTTCGAGGAGGCGCGCCGACGCCACGTTGTCTACGTCGCAGGTCGCCCACGCGCGGAAGATCGTCGGTTGCGCCAAGGCCCAATCAACCGTGGCCGTCACCGCTTCACTCATGAGACCTTGACGCCACCAGCGTCGCGCGAGCGCATAACCCAGATCCATGGCACTTGCTCGCACGCGGACTTCGATCAGTCCCACGAACGCGCCATCTTGCTTGGACCAGAGACTCCACGGACAGGCGGACCCCTCGACCCAGACGCGTTCGCATCGGCTCAAGAATTCCTTCGTCTCGACGTCCGCAACGGCGGCCGGTTTGGCCAAGAGCCGTGAGGTCTCCCACGTTCGTTCCGGTGCTGTCATTTTCGAGTTCATGTCGGGCTAACGCCACGCATCAGCGGCGGCGCGCAGCGCCGTCAGCTGCATGCTGTTGTTAGCCCGCGCCCGCAGCACATCACTCCTGACTCGTCAGCGCATACACCATGTCGCCGACAAACCGCTTGAACGAGTCGTTCTCCACGAACTGCTTGTAGACCTGCGTGTCGTCCTTCAGGAGCAACTGCATCACCTTGCCGAGCGCCTGGTCGTGCGCCATGCGCGCGGTGTGCGGCGTGTTCTCCTTCGCATTCCGATACGCCGCGTCAGCGGCGACTTTCGGTGCGATGTCGTCGCGGATCCGCTTCGCCACGCGATCGGTGTCGCCGAACAACGTGCCGAACTGCTCGTTGAAGAGCTTCAGGATGTTGCTCAGGCGATCCAGCTCGGGCTCGGCCTTGCGACCTCCGGCGTCGGTCGGCACGGGCTCGATCTCGGCGTCCTGGTCCGCCAGCGCGATCTTCAGCACCGCCTTCTTCTCGACGCGGTAGCTGTCCATGTCGATCGCTTCGAGGATGCCCGTGGCGAGGTCTTCCTCCTGCGGGGCCGGCAGCTTAGGCAGCAGCAGGTTGAGCAGGATCGACAGCTTCTCCCACTCGGCGTTGCTGTAGGGGATGACCGACGACAAGAACGCGTAGGTGCGGCAGAACACCTTGGCCTTGCCCTTGAAGTCCACCTGGCCGTCTTCATCGAGCGTGCCGGTGTAAACCGCCACGCACGCATCGAGGATCGGGTCGAGCTGGTCGCGCTCCGCGTCCGCAAGAAACAGCCCCACGAAGCGGCTCACCTGTTGCGGCGAATACACCTGTGCGGCATCGAGTGCCGTCTTCAGGTCGTGCAGCTTGTTGGGGTCGGTCTCCTCCGCGAGCAGCGTGGTGCGGAAGTAGTCCTGGAAGGCGAACGTGATCGCCTCACTGTTGTTTTGAAAGTCGAGCACGAAGCAGTCGCGCTTGTGTAGGCGCGCGCGGTTGAGCCGCGACAGCGTCTGCACCGCCTTGATGCCCGAGAGCGGCTTGTCCACGTACATCGTGTGCAGCAGTGGCTCGTCGTAGCCGGTCTGGAACTTGTCGGCGCAGATCAGGAAGCGGTACGGGTCGGTCTGGATCTTGGCGGCGATCTCGCCGCTCGAGAACCCGTTCAGCGACAACTCGCTGACCTTCGCGCCGCCGTAGGCGTGCTCGCCCGAGAAGGCGACGATCGCCTGGTAGGGGCTCTTGCGCTCCGCGAGGTAGGTCTTGAACGCGTGGAAGTACTGGATCGCCCGCTCGATGCCACTGGTGACCACCATCGCCCGCGCTTCGCCGCCGATCTTGCTCGCGGCGATCACCTGCTCGTGGAAGTGGTCCACCATGATCTCGGCCTTCAGCCGGATCGCGTGGTCGTGGCTCTCCACGTAGCGGCGCAGCTTCTTCTTGGCCCGCTTGGTGTCGAACTCCGGGTCGTCCTCGGTCTTCTTGACCAGCTTGTAGTAGCTGTCCACCGGCGTGTACTGCTTGAGCACGTCGAGGATGAAGCCCTCCTCGACCGCTTGCTTCATGGTGTAGCCGTGGAAGGGCCGGTGCTTGACCTTGCCCTCGGCGTCCGCCGGCAGCGCTTCGCCGAACATCTCCAGCGTCTTGTTCTTGGGCGTGGCGGTAAAGGCGAAGTAGCTGGCGTTGGTCAGCATCTTGCGCGCCGCCATGCGCTTCTCGAGCGCCTCGTTCACCGTGTCCTCGGGGTCCGGCCCGCTGTCGCCGCCGTCGTCGCCCAGCGCCTGACTCATCGCCGCCGAGGTGCGCCCGCCCTGGCTCGAGTGCGCCTCGTCGATCACGATCGCGAAGGTCTTGCCGCCCTCGGTGGCGATCTCGTCGAGGATGAAGGGGAACTTCTGCACCGTGGAGACGATGATCTTCTTGCCCTCCTGGATGTACTTGCGCAGGTCGCCGGAATCCTTGGCGTGGCCCACCGTCGCGCCCACCTGCATGAACTGTTTGATGGTCGTCTGGATCTGCTGGTCGAGCAGCCGCCGGTCGGTGACGACGATGACCGAGTCGAACACCGCCCTGCTGCCATCATCCGTCGCGCGCGTCACGCCGATGAGCTGGTGGGCGAGCCACGCGATCGAGTTCGACTTGCCGCTGCCCGCCGAGTGCTGGATCAGGTAGCGCTTGCCCGCACCCACGGCGCGCACATCAGCCAGCGCCTGGCGCACCACGCCGAGCTGGTGGTAGCGCGGCCAGATCTGCGTACGCTTCTTCCTGCCGGTCTTTCCGCCGGTCTTGGGGTCCTTCTCCTCGACGATCTGCGCGTAGTTTTCGAGGATGTCGGTCAGCCCCGCCGGGGTGAGCACCTCTTGCCACAGGTAGGAGGTCTTGAGGCCATGCGGATTGGGTGGGTTGCCCGCGCCATCGTTGTGGCCCTTGTCGAACGGCAAGAACCACGAGCCCTTGCCCGCGAGCTTGGTGCACATGCGCACCTCGCTGTCGTCCACCGCGAAGTGCACGACGCAGCGGCCGAACTCGAACAGCTTTTCCTTCGGGTCGCGGTCGCGCTTGTACTGCTCCACCGCGTCCAGCACGTTCTGCTTCGTGAGGCTGTTCTTCAGCTCGAAGGTGACCAGGGGCAGGCCGTTGAGGAACAGGCTGAGATCGAGCGCGCAGCGCGTCTCGTCGGGGCTGTAGGCGAGCTGGCGGGTGTTGGAGAAGCGGTTCTGCGCGTGCAGCGCCGTGGCCTTGGCGTTACCCGGCGACGGCGTGCCGTAGAACAGGTCGAAGTGCAGCGGGCCGTGGGCCAGCCCCTTGCGGATCACGTCGATTACGCCGCGCTTGCCGATCTCGCCCGAGAGCCGCGCCAGGAACTTGAGGCGGTTGATGTCCTTGGCGTCGTTCGCATCGGCCATCGCCAGCTTTTTGAAGGCGTCGGGCTGCGTGGCGCGCAGGAAGGCGAAGAGTTGCGGCACATCGAGGGCGTGGGCGCGGTCGAAGTCCTTCGAACTGCCGGCGGTGTAGCCGGTGCCGCCGTAGGGCGGTGGACGTTCGGCCACCATGTTCGGTTGTACGGCGAGGCCGTCCGTGCCGGTCATGTGCCGCATGATCAGCGTCTCGAGCCCCTTCTCGCTGGTGTCGGTGGTCATGCAGTCAACCTCATTCGTTCGGTGTCGGGTCCGCCGATCAACAGCCCATCAACACAGCATCGAGCCACGTAACTATCTGATACCAATGGCTTTGCCTGGCGGTGGCGCTCCCGTGCCCCGGCGCTTCCCGGTGCGGCATCAACACCGAGCAGGCGACTCACGCACGCACCTCCACCGCCCACCACGGCAGGTACTTCATCTGACTTGGCGCCGCGTCGCGGTCACGCGGCACGATCAGTCCACTGCCCAGCGCATCACGGATCAGGCGAGAAGCGGTGGCGCGGTTGGGAAAGGCAATGCCGAATCTCTCCCGGACCGAGGCATTCGTCAGAAACGCCCCCTGCAGGTACATCAGACCTGCATGCAGGTAGCACGCACGGGCGCGTTCCTCCTTGTCCATCGCCGCCAGCGGCCGTGCCGCCCAGAGCGTCGCGCGGGTGAAGCCGGGCGGGCGCTCGAAGCGTGGCGGCGGAAGCTGCGCCGATTCGGTTGCCGCCACCACCTTGTCGATGCCGCTGCCGCGTTCTTCGCAGATGTGAAAGCGCCGTAGCAGTGAGGCCAGCCCTTCGTTGCGCGAGAGCGGCGGGCTGTCGAGGAACCGGTCGGTATCGACCAGCGGTTCGCCGGGATTGGTGATCTCGATGCGACCCTCGAAGATCTCGACCATCGGACCCGCGCCGGTCACCGAGAAGTCTTGGTGAATAAGCGCGTTCGCGACGAGCTCCCGCACGGCGATTTCCGGATAGGCCGTCAAGCTGCGCCGCAGGCCGCTCTCGATGACCTCAGCGGCCGGCAGCAACGCCATGATCTTCTGGATGAGCGCATCGAACGAACTGGCGTAGCCGCGGGGCTCGTCGAACTCCCGCTCGGTTTCGACCCGGCCAACGCCGCGGTACACGACCACTCGCAGTCCCTTGCGAGCCAAGCGACCAAACGCGCGCAGGTCTCGCGCCAGTGCCAACGCGCCCAGGTGGGTGATCTCCCAGGCGCCCGCAGCGTTCGCGGCGATCAGGTTGTCGCGGCGAAGCGCGTCGAGAATGGCCGCGTGCCCGTCGGGCGGCGGCTGCTGTAACAATTCGAAATAGGCGGGATAGTCCAGCAGCCGCAGAACCTCGTCCCCGCTGGCGTGCGCGACCGCAACGCCGACCTCGAACGGGACGTGGTCGAAGCCACGCCACAGCGCGCGTTCCTTTTCCGGAAAGTCTCTGAGTGGCTTCTTGTAGCTGCCAACGCGGATGTACTCCGTCCCCGCAAAGCGCACGGGGCGGTTCGCGGCAGCCGCGATCTCGAGCAGCACGATGGGTTGGCCATCGACGTTTAGGCTTGTGAACCGGATCTCGACCTGCGGCTCGAGCAGGCGCAGGAGCCAGTTCTCCAGCGCCTCGTTGCCCTTGCGGACCGTCGAGGGCGAGAAGCTTGTCCCCACGATGCGGTGCGTGGTGTCCTCGATGCCCCACAGCAAGTAGGCGCAGGCTTTGCCGTGGAGCGCCGCCGTGTTGGCCAGGGCTGAGATGTACTCACCGATTTCTTGCGGGTCGGCATTGTTGACCTTGAACTCCACCCACTCGGTTTCATGCGGCAACTTGGAAAGCTCGCGCACCAGACCGGCCAGATACTCGGCGCTGCGGTCTACGGTCATGTCTGCCTCTTCCTCGCGCCACGGTCGGCTTTGCTAAAACCTTTGCTAGACGACGGCCAATCCGCAGGACTTAGCAAAGCCCTATCCGCCTGAACTGCAAGCACTTGCTGCGATGCCAGCCGATCTCCGCATCGCTCTGGGGCCACTGCCCTTTGCTTGATCATGGCGCCTCACCATCGGGCGTGGCCTTGGCACCTACCCATCGTGGTTCCGCCCGGGTGCCCTGATTGGCGATCCTGCCTGCCCGCCGAAGTTCCTGAAGCAGGTTGTGGACTTTCCGGCGTTTCTGTTGGTCATTCATCCGCTCTGGCAGCTTCGGCACCAGCAAGTCATCCACCTCGCTGCGTCCCACCGGGGCATGCTCGTCGATGAGCGCCCGAATCAGGTCCAGGTAGTACTGCTTGTTGAAACCCCGCTCCCGGATATGCCGGGCCGCCTCGCCGGTCGCCTTCGCCATGGCGCCCGACACGATGACATTCGGATAGCGCCCCTCGACCAGGCCAGCGGCCTTCAGGCGCCGGTGATCCTCACGATCAATTCGATAGCCCTTCTGAACCCGGTCCAGCAGCATCACCTGCGCAAGTGTCAGGTCCGTCTGCTCCATCAGCAGCCTGGTATAGCGCTCATCGAGGATTCGGCCCGAAATGCTCACGCTGACTTGCCCGGGCGTGTCGAGATCGTAGTCCGGCAACGGGAACGAGCGCCGTCGCTGAGTTTCGAACATGCGCTTGATGCCGCCGCCCTGGGTGTCGATCAGATTCAGCTCGACCATGGCATCGGCGAGAAACGGATTGCGGTAGAGGGCCTGAGGGGCATCCTGCTCGATCACCGTCTTGATACTGCCCGGCAGGAAATCGCCCGCATTGGTCACCAGCACGCGATCCGGGAACTCGACCACGGTGATCCGCCCGTGCAGTCGATAGTCCTGGTGAGCCAGGCTGTTGTGAAGGGCTTCGCGAATCACCCAGGGGTCGTACTGCGTGATCTCCTGGGGGAAGAGCGTGCCGCTCGGCAGGGCGCGCACGGTGAGATTGCGCAGGCGCTTCAGCAGCCGAGCGCCGGCCAGCAGGAACGGCGGGCCGAGATGCTCGTAGTCCAGCTCGCGGTTGTCGGCGTCCTTCAAGATCCAAGACACCTTGGCCACCGCTGGCGCCAGCAGGGTCGTGGCTTCGCTGCGCCCGAGCAGCAGCAGCGCCGTGTTCGTCAAAGCACCTTGCTTCAGGAGCCTGGCCTTGTTCAGAAAAGTGAGGTCGTCCCAGCCCGCCACCTCGCCGGCCTGGCTCGGGTGCTTGACCAGGAACTGCTCGCGCGCCGTGATGACCGCCTCGGGGTCGAGGTCCCTCAAGCTCGCTCGTTCGCAGGTCTCCGCCGACCAGTCGGTACCGCGCGTCCACAGTGCACGCGCCTTCTCCGGCTGCTTGCTGAGTTCGGTCTTGCTGGCGCCGACTCGCGCCCAGGCGGTGCCGTAGAAGCTGACGGGTTGGTCCCGCGCAGGACCGATCTCGAACACCACAACGCGGCCGTCCGGATGGTCGAGGAGGTGCACGTCGACGCCCGGGTTCGGGCGCAGACCCGCGCCGAGCCACGGAAGCAGGTCCTGATTCCCCTTGCCCTTGACTGCGTAAGGATCGAAGCGCGTGCCGACCACGGCATGGGTGTCGTCGTCGATGCCGAACACCATGTAGCCGCGAGGCTGGCTTGCCAGACTGCTCCGCCTCGCCCTGGTTGCGCTTGAACTCGAACCACTCGGTCTCCGCGGGCAGAGCGCGGAGGCGATCGTCGAGCGCGATGAGATCCTGAACACTCATTCGACGATGGCCTCCTCGTCGCGGGCTTCGGGGTCCGTGCTCAGGTCGGCGTCGTCCTCAGCGGTGTTCGGTGGTGCTTCCTCGGGCAGGTGCAAAGTAAGCGCCCGATGGGCCGCATGTGGATCGAGCAGTCGCAGCTGGAGCACAGTCGCCCGAGGAGGTGACGATGCACACAGGGATGAGCCGAGCGCGCTCGGCATTGGAACAGGCGACCGCGAGCAGGTACTGGCGTGAGGAGGAGGCGCGGGCCGTACTCGCGCGACTCGAGGCGAGCGGCGAGAGCATTGCGAGTTTCGCGCGACGCCACGGGATCGGCGTTCAGCGGTTGC
>Ga0163150_10001815_pt1 | contig 34770 bp, 84 predicted proteins | sample OliLakLV19P2IB_FD_148628 | JGI IMG/M metagenome (GOLD analysis project Ga0163150, IMG submission 148628) | Freshwater microbial mat bacterial communities from Lake Vanda, McMurdo Dry Valleys, Antarctica - Oligotrophic Lake LV.19.P2.IB | ecosystem: Environmental > Aquatic > Freshwater > Lake >... | reverse complement strand
TAGGAATAGTCATGTGGCATGAGAAGCATGTGTTTGTGTGCGGCTATTACGGCATATTCAGGATGGGGAGACGCCAAGAAAAGGGGCAAGTCTGTAAGTGACTACGATCACAAAAGTTGACAGATTGATCTTGGCGGCGTAGCTCTGATCTGATACCTTGCCTGCGGTTCTAAGACACCCGCTTGTGTGGCAGGGAAGTCAACAACATCTCAAGCATGAGGAACAAGTCATGGGAATTCGTGAATTGCGTGTGGAAGCCTCGAAGTTGGGCATCAAGAATTATGCCAAGCTGAACAAGGCTGATCTCGAAGCCGCTGTCAATGCGGTTTCCGCCCCCAAGGTCTCGGCCAATGCCGAACCAATCGGCCAAGTCGCCGGTCGTGTCGTTCTCGTCAGTAAGTCTGACTCCGACCAGACCATCGGCGAATTGCTCGGCAGCTTCAGCAAGGGCGAAGCTCGTCAGGTTCGCAAGTTGATGCGAGCCGCTGGAATGAATCGGTTCTCCGCTCTGCCACGGCTCGTCGTCGAGAACCGTGCGGCGAAAGCGGCCTAAGCCTCAATGCAGGCTATCCTGTTGAACGGGACTCTCACGAAAGTTCCCAACATTAGTGGCACGATACCTGTCGTGAGGCAGGTTGCGAAGTGTCTTGGATAGCCTGCATTGTTTTTTCTCTGGGAGGTGTCTCGTGAAACTGTTCGTCTTGTCGTTCGGGCGTACTAAGGCAGGCAAGAAGTCGCCAATTATGATTGACTCTCTTGCTAAGTGCGAGAATTACAAAAAAGCACGAGAGGCAAGCAAGGGTAAAGCTGGCAATGGCTTTCACGAGATTGCAGAAGCTCCGGCTGGCTCCAAAGTTTGGAGACAGAAGTCAGCGACTGTCGGCGGCAACAAGTGCCAGAGTCACAAGAACAATGGATACATCTCTAAAGATGGATTCAACCCACACACATGAAAGATCACATGTCCAACGAGCCATCCACACGTCGATTGAAAGTTCGATTCACTGTTGAATATGAAGCCTTGGTGTGCGTCGGCGAAGACGACAACATCACCGACGCTGTGTCGGACATCGACATTCCTGAACGTCCCGGCTGCGAATATGTCGCTGGTACGTTTGAAGTGGAACGGGTCTTCGAGGAAGAATCTGGCAAAGCCGTGGAATGGCAAAGGGACGAAGAAGATGAACTCGACGACAACGACGACATCGACGATTAAGGTCTTTCACGAAAGCGTGTGCCTGCACTTCACTCGACTTCGATATCGCACAACTATTTGCAGTTCGCAGAACGCCAAGCGATGATTTCATCGCTGGCAAGATTAGTGGCGTTGTCTTGGAGTTTGAAGTGAACGGCCAACTCGGCAGTGACTACCTGCCCGTCCGTGATTCTCACTCGTTTCAAGAGGAACAAGAGATCGCCATTTTCTCCCCGAAGTGTTTGCGTCTGGTCGCTGTTTGGAGACACGACCTCAAGTGGGTTAGACACCTGCTTGATTGACGTTACAAAAATTGTATTCCTCTATCGGAGATAGAGATGTTTTGTGAAGCAACCACGGATGATGTTCAGACTGTTCTCGACTCATACGATGTGAGTCTCGGCTTCCAAGAGATTGAGGAAATCCACGAACAACTAGACCACGATGATATTCTGGCTGGTGCGTGCTACTTCTGCTCGCCAGAAATCCAGAAGAATTCGGTGTTGAGTGACATCGAGGACCATTTGCAGCGAAATGGACTCGTCCCATTGGGCATGAAAAAGTTCATCGCTGACGAACTTGACGATTGCAAAGGACACAACCAATGACCGACGCATGGGAAACGACCACCGATGATGTCTTGACTGTTCTCAACGGTCATGGTATTAAGGTGTCTGCCGAACGTCTTGAAGAGATTCACGGCGACCTAGACCATGATGCCATTGAAGAAGGCGTGCTGTACTATTGCAGCATGGATGCTCAGACCAACTCGATGCTCGACGACATCGAGAACCAACTGATGGAGAGCGGAGTCATTCCCAAAGGCGACAAAAAATTCGTTATGACCGAAGAAGACGAAGACGACTTCGAGTCTGACGATGAAGGGGACGATGAAGATGATGACGATTGACCAGAAAATCACGCATCGCAAGTTGGAGGATGGCTACTCGCATTACAACTATGCCGTTCTTCATTCTCGTGGCCTGAACCATGTGTTCGACATGATGCGGTATGACTCGGCGTTCTTCGCCCGGCGTTCCGATCTGACGAACATCCTCGAAAAGCTCAAGAAGTATGGCGACGTGCTTACTTCACGCTTCTCGATCCTGTTGTGCAAGTACGATTGGCACGGCGTCACGAAACCAAACTGGACGCCAGCCAGATTGTGCGGCGACCAAGAGTACGAATTTGTCAGCGACATTTCGGCCCTTTATGAACTCAACTCGGAACTCACAATTCTGAGGCCGACGAAGAAGCTGAAGATCAGGTCCGAACTCGAATACACTGGCACGGTTTCTCAAATTCTGCAAGTGATGTTCGACAATCATGCCTTCCCTGAAAATGAAGGCGTGGCACATCAAATCGAACGTGAGTTTTACGTCGAAGATCAGAAGCCGATCACCGTCACGCTGGCAAACTACCAAGTGGCTGAAACGGCATGGTTGATCCAAACCGCATAGAGGCGTGGTTGTGTCGCTGGATGCTGGGTTACATGGGTGCTTGATCTCCCCATGTGCCCAGCATCCAGCACTCATTTATGGACACCTGCTTGTTGCTCACTGTCAGACCAACCAAACACGGAGATCGAATCATGTCCAAGAAAACTGAAGTCTTCACCGTCATCCTCTCTACCGAGCATGGCGATGATGTCAGCACTCGCAAGACCCACAAGAAGGCTCTGCATGTTGCCGGGAAGATGATCGCAGAGACGATCAAGGAACTGGAAGACGAGATCGACGGCGATGAAGAAGGCGTTGCGTCCCTCGTTGTTCTTCAGAATCACTTGAAAGAGAAGCAGTTCGAGGCCGCAATTGCTCTCTACAACAAGCTGCACGAAGATCACGTCACTTCTGCCGATGCTCACTATCTTCGGATCAAGAGGACAACGCTGAAATGACACTCGCTGATGCTTTTGCCAAGTCTGAAGCCGTGTATCGAGCACAAATTGAAGCTCATACATTCGGTCATCTGGCACCGGAGCCACGGCGAGTTTATCACGGCCACATGCTGTTTGCGTTTGGATGCTTTGGAGATCATCAGATCATCGAGACTGATTTCGATGATCTCCCTAGCTCTCCGTGGTTCTTTGATGACATCAACGATTTTGTGTCACGATTCATCGAAAAGAAAGCGGAGCGTGGCACACTCTACAAATTCGAGGGCCATTACATCAAGTTCAAGAACGGCAGATACGCCATGCGTGGCGTTACAAATGTTGTAAGGGTTGACTATGCACGAAGAACTGGATAAATTCTGCCCGAACTGCAAGCCGATCTTCCATCGCAAAAAGCCGGATTTGCAAGTAGGGGTCCGGCTGGACTTAGTGAGAGACGATTACTCTGGCTGCGGCGTGGATCACTGCCGCTGTCCAGAGTGTCAGCAAATGTTTCAGGTTTCGTACAAGGTCGATGAAGTCACGCCCATAGACTAGGACACCTGCTTGTAGCCTGTTCCGAAGACACAACCAACATCGGAGATCGGCCATGAGTTTCTACAACATCAACCGCAACGAGATGCACTCATTCCTGCTGAGTCAGGGATTTCAGGCAATGAGCATCCCCGGCACCATCGAACTGGTGTACGGCAAGATCGTGACGCACGAAGGTCACAAGCTCTCGCTGCGTGTGTACACGGCCATCAACCCCACCGGGGAAAGCCGCAAGAAGGGGTCGGACGCCATCCGCATTCAGTTGTTCTGGATGTACGACGGTAAGCCAGTACCAGTCGGCAAGGCTCAGAAGTGCCTGCGTGTCCCGACTTGGAAGAAGAACATGACAGCGGCGATTGCTGCTCATGCCGCACCGGAAAACTTCAAGACGTGCCCGGCCTGCGGTTCGCCGCTCGTGCAGCGTGAGAACGGCCAGACCGGAGAAGAGTTTTGGGGTTGCTCGACTTGGATCAAGACCAAGTGCAACGGCAAACCGAAGTTCGTTCCTGTTGCAAAAGTTGATTCAAGGAAGGCTGATCCCAAGCCGTTGGCCAAGACCGATTCCCGAAAGCCGGTCAACAAGTTCCGTATCCCGGAACATCAGATTTCGAGCCACCAGCGAGCCGTTGAGACATACTACAACAACGATGTTGGCAACATCATCATGGGTGCTCGTGCCGGTTCCGGCAAGACAACCATGTTGAAACATCTGGCGAGTTTTCGCAAGCAAGGTCGGTCGATGGTCTATCTGGCCTTCGGCAAGAAAAACGCTGCGGAAGGCAACAGGAAGCTGCCCCGTGAAGTGGTTTGCTCCACGACGCACAGCTTTTGTGGACGTTGGTTGCGTGAAAACTTCAAGCTCCCGGAGAAGTCCGATCAGAGTAAGAACTGGCGGATCATGGAAGACATCTATCCGGGGATGTCCAACAAGGATCGTCGTCGCATTCGCAAGGCTGCGTTTCGGTTGATCGGCTTGGGCAAGAACTTCGGAATCAACCCGACTGATATTGTTGGGTTGCAGGAAGTGATGAACCAGTACAGTTTCGAGTTGGAAACCGAAGCCGAAGTGATGACTGCACTCGAAGTGGCGGCGGAAGCTCTTGGCAAGTCGCTGCCGGACAAGTGCGGAATGATCTACGATTTCGACGACATGCTTTGGTGGCCGATGGTGTTGGGGTTGGAGCCGCCGAAGTATGATGATGTGCTGGCCGACGAATGCCAAGACTTCAACGCATGTCAGATCGACTTGCTGCGAAAGATGGAAGCTCGTGGTTCTCGCATCGTGGCGGTTGGTGATCCGTACCAAGCTGTGATGCCTACGATAAGCTCAAGGCCATGCTGTCTGAGACGACTCGTGGTTGCAAGGAACTGATTCTGCCGACGAACTATCGTTGTGGCAAGGCTATCATTGACTATGTTCGTGAGAACACCGTGGTCAAGGATATCGAGGCCGCACCGAACGCCATCGAAGGCCGGGTCATTGAAGACATGAGTTACCTCGACATTTTGGACATGCTTGTTGCCGAGCATGGAAAGGCTGCGTAATGACCCAACCGAAAGATGCACCCAAAGATGCTGTTTTGCTGAGTTTGGTTGTCGTGGCCAAATGTGGCTATCTTGAAATCATTCACTTGCACCCGCAACTGTCAGACCTTGACAGGAAGATGACTGTTGAAAGTCTGCGGGACTTTGCCGAAAGGCTGGAGAAAGGGAAGACGTGAGTCTGGACAACATCCGTAAGGAATGGGAAAAGAGTTTTGTGGTAGTTGCGGAAACGCAACGTGATGAGGGAACTTATCTAGTCATCCTCCGTCGCAAGGTTCCGCTGCGTGATGTTCCGCAAATGCGTGATGTTCTGCAACCATACTTCTGTCATCGTTACTTCTCGATTGGCAATGACTGGACTGTTTCGGTCGATGCGTCTAACGTCGATGCGGAGACTGCCATGAAGTGGGCGTTGAAGCCCAAGGCTATTTCTAAGGATCAACTCAATGAAGATGAGTAAAGAACAGCTTGCCGCACTCAAGCAACATGGTTTCATGTGGCACAAAGACGGCACCACTGACAAAGTGGACGATGACTGCATCGAAAGTGTGATCCCCGCTGCCAATGGGTTCACGGTTGTCTACAACCAGCGAGCATCTGCTCTGGAACTGAGTACGGCAGAAGTGGAGAGCATTGAATTTCCAGCCGATCCGTCAGTTGAGTGGATTCGTGTGAACTGGACCAACATTGTCGATCAAAGGCGTGAAGATGGCTTTGTCTTCGTCGAGGAAGATGGCCGTCGCATCCGTGATGCCTGTTATCACTGTGCGAACACCGGATTCATCTCGCCCGAACAACACCGTCTCGATCAAATCGAGGGCATGGCCGCATCACTGGCGACAAGCGTTGTCCAGAAGATGAAGCGTGATTGCAACTCTGATCCAGAAGGTGAGGGGTGGGCATTTCAGGCTGCGGAATCTGGCATGAGGGAGTACGAGTACACCACATCACGAATCATGGCAAAGGCCGATGACTTCGGAAGATCGCTGGTCGCTTTGGATCAAACCAATCCTCAGTTGATTTCAGCATTGTTGGATCGCATGGCACCAGATATCGAGATTGAGGATTGTCCTCCGATCTTGGTTCTGGTCAGGGAGGAAGACCCAGCCGATGACGTTCCATTCTAGGACACCTGCTTGATGTGCGTGACACAACCAACAAGGAGATCAAGATGAATCAAGAAGTTTTTGTGCGATTTGCTGTTGACGCCAACAGTCAACAAGAAGCCGACGAGATGGTGAGGAAGTCCCTCCAGAAGCTGTTTGATCGTGGCACGCTCCGTCACGCATTCTGGGTGCAAGAAGCCTTCCAGCCCGATGGTGTCAACCTCGATGTTGAAGGTCGTTTTCTTGCCGAATGGCCGGAAGCCGACCCCGAAGGCACGATTCGTGTCAAGGACGAACACGGCAACACCGTCGAAACTGTCAGCCGCACCGATGAAGGTGTTGATGGTGCTCGCTGGAAAGAGCTTCGGGACTTGATGCCCGATGATGCCTTGTATTTCCAGCCAGAAGATGCTGGTGATCCCGACTGCGGTACAAGTGCCGCAACCATCAAGTCGTTTCAGGTCTACCGTGACTATGAGAACGCTGAGAAGGCTCACCCGGACTGCGAAATCCTTGGATTCGGGATGCAAGAAATCGAGCAGCCGAAGTTCCTCGATGTGAAAGAACCAAAGTTGCATTGGAACGAACCTGAGTAGGCTTGTTACAATTTTTGGAATAGGATACACAATGACTGCTCAGCAACTCATACAATCGGGTCGTCGTTATGTCTACTGGCTTGATTTGTCAGTCAAACCAGTAGATGGCAAACATCGTGTCTCTCTCGTTTTCGAGAATGAGACTGGCCACTTCCCAACAGGCACGGCAGAAATGCAAGAGCCGTGGTATTGGTCCGATGAAATCTGCAAATCCAAAAACAAAGAACTTGAATACAGCGAACAAGAAGTTCTTGACATTGTTTGTTCGTCCATGTTCCCGAAAGGGTGATGATGCAGTTCTTCAACTGGACGACTGACTATCAGTTGTATTGCTCTCACTTCGACAAGCGGGAGAGAATGCCTTACGATGAATTTCTCAGAACACGCAACAAGCAACTCTCTGAGAAGTTCATCGTAAGCAACAGGCGTTTGACGGCTGAGACAGAATGGGTGAAGATCGGAAGCCCGTACTACAACATCCATCCCAAGATGGTCTCAAAGCTGTGCAAATCCGACCTCACCAAAATTCCGTCACTCATGTTGAAGATGCCGCATGGGTTGAGCGTTGTCAACATTCGATTCTGCCAGCAGCATCCAGAATTTACCGTTGAAAGGGAGCATAGTTCTGAAAACTATGACAACTATTCTTACGGCAAGTTTGTGCTGCCTGCTGGTTGTTTCCTGCGTAGCATTTTGATGTACAGGGATGAGCAAGGGATCATTTCGTTTGTGATGGATTTTGGTTTGTTTGACCATCACAATCAGCCGACGTATTCGTTATTCGGCATCCTGCCTCAAGACGAATTGTCGATGCAACAGTGCATTGATCGGGCCGCAAGATTGTCCAGCCAGCCAATCCATCCGTACTACCACATGATCGCAAACATCATGCGGCTGGCCGTTACGATTGGATTCCTGTCAGACAACCCAACCATCTGCGAAGCAGATGTTCTGAACGCTGATCGTTCCAAGTTTGTTGAGGCCGATGATCCACGGCGAGAAGTGATTGCCGCTCGTGCCAGACGACGTGGCAAGTTTGGCTATAACGTCGGCACAGACCTGATGTTCGTTGGCGAACGTCCCAAAGGTGAACGTCGCACATCTGCGGCGACCGGAAGAGAGCTTGAGTATGCACATATTCGAGGTGGGCATCCTCATGCTGTTCGCTTTGGAGAGGCCAAGAAACTCGTCAAGATCATGTGGTATGTCCCCGTCACTGTGAGAGACGATCTGCCTTTCAAGAAAGACTGAGACACCTGCTTGTGTGTCACAGGAAACAATCACGACTAACGGAGATCAACATGTTTGAAATCACCGGCCTGCGATTCATGCTCGAACAGTGCGGAGTCCCGGCCACTAAGTCAGAGAAGATGCAAAATCTGTTGGAGCAAGCCATGCTCCACGGCATCAAGGGAACCGATTTCCCGCCCTACACCGGCTTCACTCCAGAAGACATGCGTCTCGGAACACAGATCGCCAAGGCGATCTCTGAACGCATCGCCAAGACCGGCAAGATGAAGCGTGAGGGGGAACTGCGTGTCGGCGACATCGTGAGGCCACCGGCTCAAGTGGGTGGCTGGTTGACGATGCTGGTCCTGAAGCACGATCCAGAAAAGCGGATGCTCAAGTTCAGCCGACCATACGGTTCGCTGAGTGGTGCCGGTACGACTTGCCCGACCATGTACGTTGGCATTGAGAGCTTCGAGGCTCCGTACAATGAGAAGCCGGAATGGCAGTCGCAATACCTCGTCATCGACCGGGACACGTCTTCGTTGATGGGCGATGCTCACTCGACGATCCGTGCCATCAACCGTCAACGTCTCAACGCCTACGTCAACGTGATGCGGACTGCGTTGGGACTTGAGGCTTGGGAAGATGGTCGCATCGCCAAGATGGAGTGGGTTGACTTGCAGCAAGAGGCGATGGGGTTGGCCAACAAGCTGATCGAAAAAGAACTCGACGTTCCTTACCCGGAGTGATGCAAGACACCTGCTTGTACGATGTACTGAGTGGACCTGTAAGACGACAGCGGCCCGTTGCTCAAGGCCATGTGCCTAGTAGCCTGTTGCCAAGTTTCCCGTTGCTGAAGTCGCTAAACAAATGCTGGCGGCGATTGAGTCTGGCGACTACGCCGCCAGAATCTTTCAGCTAGACACCTGCTTGTCAATGGAAGGACAGTATGAGATTCATGCCGATTTGTCTGCTGTGCGTGTGTTTGAGTGGATGTATCGTTCCGGGTGGACCGATCTACCCGATTCCATTCAACATTCCAATTTTTGTAAAGGACCAGACATGTCAATACCGTATTTTCGATACGTCGAGTACACCGACGACGGATGCGGCATCGACCAATGTCTTTCGTGCTACAACAAATGGGAGGGCCGTAGTGGGTCTCACGGATGGAAGTTCTGCCCCTACTGTGGGGTGGAATGGAAGGGAAAGCTGGAGTGCCGTCAGCACTACGAAACGGCATGGCTCTATCGTCTCAAGCAACAAAACCAAGACAAATGGGACGAGTGGGATCGCAACCGGTATTGCGGCCCCCGTCTACCGCTGAAACGTGGGTGGGTCATCGAGGCCCGTGATTGCAGGGAAGATCGTGGAGAAACAACCAACGGCCACTGGAATGTCAAGGATTGGCAGAGTGACAGTGGTGTGACTACGCTGCGGATGGTATTATCACATCTGGAATCCCTGCGGCGGCAAGCCTACGTCGATATGTGTCACCAAGAGCAAAGTGGCTTTCCTTGGAAACACTGGACCGAATACAGGGCAAGGATCATTGACTTCAAGAAGCCGACATACAGCTACGGATCGAGTATCTGGCAGCACGGCAACAGCTTGGAAGACAAATCCCTGATGGAGATTTGGAAGCCCAATTCCTAGACACCTGCTTGTGTCATGTCCCAAACAGGAGAACAACATGACCACGAAAGAACTTTCTCCCAGTGCCAATGTGCTTGCCGAAGCTGCGGCTTTGGCGTCAAAAGACGATGGTTGGATGACTCCGACCGACGACCACATTTCTACTGAGGCCGCTGAAGATTTCAGCACGTTCCAAATCGAGCAGCAAGAGGGCTGGGAACAAACCTGTCACTTTGAGTTGCTGTATGGAAGCCCGTTGAAAGACATGGGCTACAAGGATGCCTACGCTCAAGGATTCGATGAATCGGAACATCGGGAAGCGGCCTTGTACTTCCATGAGTTGTTTTACGTCCCGCTGAAAGACGCCTTTTGGGAAGCATGGGCCGACAAGCACAATCTCTACGAGTTCTGGGAGCAGAACGTGAAGGGAAAAACCAATGGATGAAAACCAATGGTTCAACATTCTCTACATCTGCCCTCAGTGCAGCCACGAATGGCACGAAGAGTGGAGTTGTGCTTGCGATTCTGAATGCCCCAACTGTGGGACACAAAACATTGAAGCCACTTCATGGGAAGATGCTCCGAAGCCAGATTGAGACACCTGCTTGTGGAGTGTGATGACACAACCCACAATACAGGAGATCGACATGGTGAACTTCTTCTACTATTCGGTTGCCAAACTTCCAGCCGAGATGGATGAAGACGAATTGGTGCGTGAGATTCAGGCGGCGAACCGTGCTGCCTCTCATGCTCGTGACAGCGGACAAGGCATTAGCTCGAAAGAGACCGTTCGCAAACGCAATTGCGAAATGGCTCTGGTCAGTTTGCCGGGTGGCATTGACGTGTGGAATCGTGAATTCTCGGACGAGTAGGACACCTACTTGCAGGATGTCTCAAACAGGAGCAATCTGATGGAAGCAGTGAGTATCATGCCGAAGTTCACCGAGGCTCAAGCCACGGAGATCAACAAAGCCGTCGAACGCAAGGGGCATCTGGAATACCTCTGCTTTATGATGCTGCAACAGTTGAGCAGAAGCTGTTCGCTGGAGCAACTCTTGAAGCTCGGCGTCCAACGTGGTATCGTAGATGCCGATGCGGTTCAGGAATTCTTCGGCGACCGTGAGGCATCGGATGAGGCTGGCTGCTGCGAAGCAGAGGGCCACACGATTCCAAGCCTCCTCGAAGAATGGCAAGAAACCACCGAGAAAATGATGACGCTGATGCGTCAAGCGTAGGTTGTGTTGGTTTGATCCCCGCCGTGGCTTCTCCGGGCCACGGCGGGGTCAGATCATTGTGGCTCAAATCCAACTTTTGTAATGGGAACATCGCATGGCACGCAGAACAGTTGAAGTCACCGTCGAAATCACCCTCGAAGATGATGACATCTCCGACGTTCAGATTTCGGAGTTGGTCAAGCAAATGCTGGAAGTCGGTCATGCGGATGCTGTTGAAACAGCAAATGATCCAGACCTCGACAGCGAGAACGCCGAGATCGCCAGCGAATTCACCATTGGCGACGTTTGCATCAAGGAGTAGCCGTGGACGAACAAGTCAAAACCCTGCTGAATTTCCTCAAGCGATTCCGTGAAGACAACAAAATCACGGATGAAGAGTTTGCACAGCAATTGTCTGAAGGCATCATCGACGGTGAAGACAATGACCCGTGTCTATCCGACACGTTCATTGAACACTTCATGGATGTGATGCGTCAAACACGAAAATCGCTGGAAGCCCGTCTGTTGGAACGTCACATGCGAAGCTGAGAAAGGCTCATTATGTCTGTCAGAACTGTTGAAGTCACAGTCGAAGTCACAATTGAAAATTACGATGTCTCCAACGAACAAGTATTGGAGTTGGTGAAGATGATGGTGGAGGTCCAACCAGTCGGCGATGTCGATGATCCAGAAGTTGCCAATTACTCCATTGGCGATGTATACATCAAACAAAGCTAGACACCTGCTTGATGCTCGTCCAGACACAACCTAAACCGGAGATCATCATGCAAGTTCAAGTTCGCAACCCACTGAAGTTTTGGTGTGCCCCGAATCAGGCGACCCCGGATTACGTCATCTACGACGATTTCCGGTCGTTCATCGCTTATGGGCTGGTCTGCTGCTGGTGCAGCCACGATCCTGAAGACCCCAACGCTGACGCCAACATGGCTCGTCCGATCACTCGTGACGATGTGAAAGAGTTGCGTGGGTACTTCCTTGATCTGGTCGAAACTGTCATCACTTCGTTGTGGAAGGGACAGTATTCGCCGGGTGATGGCGAGATCGACGGCGATTGGGAACATTGCTACATCGGCGACGAAGACTCCGAAGTTACTTCGCTGACGTGGTATCCTCGCTTGGATGATGACTCAATCATGTTTGAGCTTCATTGCGACGGTAGTGACCCGGAAGTCATCTGGCTCGGATACAAGGGCATCGAAAATCGTGCAGAAGTGCTGAAGGTTCTCACCGAAGCTCGTGCGACCATCGACGATGAAGTGTGGGCCGATCTTGTGGCTGAAGCTGCTATCCAGACACCTGCTTGAACAGTGTGAAACCTTCTCGAATGGAGACAGAAATGACTACGCTGGAAAGAGTAAGTGAGTTCTTTCAAGAACTCACAAAGCTGGGTTTGTTCGATCACATGGCCGGTATGTCCGATCTGACTCACCCAGACAAGATAAACTCTCTGTGTGATGCTGTCGATGCCGCAATCGAGAAGGAGCCGAAGCCAAAGCTCTACACTCTCCAGATGTGGGGTTGTGTCGAACCGAATCTCTACGGCCCATACGCCAACGAAGATGAACGTGTTGCTGCCGCCAAGGCAATGAACGATTCTGAAGAAGATTCCTATTGTCGTGTTGATGTGGATTCAGACGGAGTTCCATCCGTTGCCTCTTTCGTAAATGGGGAAATCAGCGATGATGAAGACGATGAAACCAGCGAAGATCACGAACATTGAAATTGTTGATCTGATCGACCACAAGGAACTTCTGCTGTTGTTCCGCAATTATGTCGATGAGTGTATCGAAAATTGTGGACAACTCACGCAAGGCCCGTTGTCGTTTGACGATTGGCACAGATTGGAATATCTCCCGAACATTGAGTCTTTGACTCAAGTCATCAAGTTCAACCTGAACTGGTATTTGGGGAGGTCGAGTTGGCGGTGCCAGTTTCATGCCCGGCATCGGTGGTAATGCCACGTTCAAAGTCGAACTCGCCACTCAGACCGATGATGGAGAGGCCAACACTCGCAAGGCCGCTGAATTCAAGCGGTATGCAGCGATGTACGGCTTCAAGCCGGAACATCTGTACGCCGAATTCAATTACGCTGGCCGGACATACAAGCTGACTGGCTTCAGCCCCAAGGCCAGCCGATTCCCGCTGATCGTGGAACGTGTGCCCGATGGTAAGGCGTTCAAGATGCCTCTGGAAGCTGCTGCCAGCCTCAAGGGCAAGTAAGACACCTACTTGCATGGTGTGATCGAAACCACTTTCAGGAGTAATCGTTGATTTGACAAAGTACCGTTTTCTGATCGGCTGGATGGAAGGAAGCGATTCTGCTTCCGACCCAACAGGAATCGAATCTCAAGAGGATTTGCTTGATCCAAATAATCAGGTAGACTCTTTTGAGTTCGAGTTGCCGAACGGCATGGATGGCTATGCTTGGCGTGTGGGAGCATCATACGCCTTCGATGCCAATTTCACCGCTCACGACAGCTTTAGCCTCGTCCAAAAATGGGACGGCGACAAGTGGGTTGATGTCTGAGACACCTGCTTTTGTGCGTGAGATCGAAACCACTTTCAGGAGTAAGCATTGAGTTGTTGAAAATCAGACAGTTGGCCATTGAGTTGTTGACTCAGGATGAGGGGCTTTCGCAAGCGGCCTATGACTTGCTCGTGGGATTCCTCGACACTGCCATGAGCAAAAAAGTCAAAAAGGAAAAAAATGGACGTTTCCGTCTTCCGAAAAACTTCAAAGCAAAAGAAGTTCCGGTGGAAGATCAAGACGTTCATTTGTCCTACCTCGAAAACATCATCGGGCAAATCATTCCCGGTGCATCATTTGAGAGAGACGACCAAAACCAGTTGGTGATTTACACCGACAAGATGCGAGACGATGACGACAACATCGTTGATTTTGTGATGCGAGACGATGACGGCAACATCGTTGACAACTACGACGACGATGAAGAGTAAGACACCTACTTGTTGAGGGCGGGGAATTGGCTCCGCCATCAACTGGAGAAAACAATGGGACGCAGCAGTACACCGGCCTATTCTTTCAGCATTCAGACTTTCCTCAGTCGTGCTGGCAAAGTGCGACACACGTCAATGATCTGGCGGAAAGAGTACGGTCGCCCGACAACCGCCAATCTCGACAAGTGGGTCACAAGCTACGAAGAGTCTCTGAAACCCGGAGGCTGCAATGCTCACCTCGGATACGATCCGGTTGTGAGCGTGGAGATCAAACGCAATGTCGTCGGCGGTGATGTTGTCGCATCATGGGAACGCAAGACGGCTCGCCCCGATGAACCCAAATTTCAGGTGGTCTGATGACACTCGACGAAGCACGAACAGAAGCGATTCGATACATCAAACTCGCTCTCGAAATCGAGAAGCGTGGCTATCGGAGGGGAATTTCGGAAGGCTCTGCACTCAACGGGGCACAACACATTCTCCGTCCATATCGTGCCCAGTTGATGCCGTACTGGAATTTGACGGCAGTCATTCGGCGTCGATGGGCCGTCAAGTATCACTTGTTGAACAGACCTTGCCTCACGAATCGGCAACGACTTCGGGCGGGGATGATGACGGACACTGAGAAGTCTCATTATGAATCTGATTGCCGTTGGAAACGGCATCGGGAACGTGATTGGGACAAGAGTCATCAAGACAACAGCGTGAGAGGGCAAGAACTTCGACGTTTGGCGAATCTGACTCTCAGCTAGACACCTGCTTGTACGGTGTAACCAACCATTCACCCGGAGAACAAACATGGCTGCACCGAAACGAGTCACAATCGGACTGGAGTTCTACGCTCCCCATGCCGACAGCAACTCCAAATGGATCGTTCGTAAGTCTCTCGGTGGATCATGGCTCTGCGAGATCATCAACGATCCCATCGAGATCGACGGCAAAAAGTATCCGGGAGAATGGAACGGCACTAAAAAGTCGTTCCTGTCACATGAGATTCTTACGTCTCTCAGCATGGCGGCGATGTTCGATGGCATTCAGGACGAAAGCCAAAAGTTCCTGCAAAGCCAGAAACCCGGTGCGATCCTCCACTATCACGACGGTTTCGGACAATATGTTCGACAGATTGTTGTGAAAGATGGTGGTGTCAACAAACTCAAGGCAATCGCCCTTGTCGGCAATTGGGACAAAAACCACGATCTGCCACGCCGTTCCGCCAATGGCACGATCAATCATCCCTATCACGTCAAGAACATTCTGTCTGGTGAATTGCATGACCGGCTGAATTGCAGCACGACATACGAGCATCCCACATTCGTCAAGCCTCGTGGCGGGAAGGATAGCATCGACCCCCGGAAACTCGATCCGATCAATCTGGAACTGCCTCCGCTGGAAGGTGATGCCAAGGTGGCATCAGAACTTTGGCAGTTGCTTGAACAAGTGCAAGTCAAGCTGAACCCTGAAACCGAAGAACGTCGGAAAGAGGGAGATCAATTCGATCCGGCGACTCCCATGAAGCGGTTGCGTGCTGCTTTCGAGTTGATGGAACCTCTGCTCAATGGTGAGCGGGAAGACTAGACACCTGCTTGTTGTGTGTCGAAACCAACACAACTTTTGTAATGGAGACAACATGCCAAACAACAAGCGATTTCGCCGTAACATGCTCGTCGCCTATCATGGCGGTGGGTATGACGGTTGCATCTGGGAATGGAATTACGCCTACTTTGATCGGAATGGCGAGTTCCACAACATCTTCAGCAGCGGTGTGCTTGGCTGCAATACCGAAGAGAAGCTCCGTGAGAAGCTCCGTAATCAACCGGATGAAGTCGAACTGACGAACCTCAATAGTGAGCGTGCCCGGAACAAGTTTGCCGACAACGAAGGTTTGAACGGTTTGATGCGATGCGTCAAATGGTTCAATGAGTTTGACCAGACCATCAAGCTCAAGCCAAAGTGTGATTGTTGCGGCGACCGCTTCCAAGCCATTGAAGGGCATGGAGAGGATTGGCGTGGAGTTGGTGGCATCGAAATGGCCCCTTCGCAAATCATCTGCCAAGACTGTTTCGACCAGTACAGTTGCACCGGCTGCAATGAATACTACGGTCCAGACCACAAGTTCGCCGAGACGCTACATCTTTCACACGCTTGTACCTATTGCGTTGCGGATGAAGCCCGGCGACTCGTTCAATTGACCTAGACACCTGCTTGAGAGACATGAAAGACAAGACTGGTTGCGGTGAGTGATTCGCTATCACAACAGGCCCGTGGCAGTAGTCTTTCATGTCTCTCAATTTCATTTCAGGAGATCAAATCATGTCCAAGCCATTTGACCCGACCGAATACCTGACATACCGCTATTACAGTTCGATGCTGTACATCGACCCAAAGGCGACGATCACTGATGTCAAAAAAGCATGTCCGTTGTTCTTCGAGAATGCTCGCAAGGGCGAGAAGCGGACGATGCACCGTGGCCATCTGATCTGCCAAAAGACAGAAACATTCAGCGACCGCATCCCTCGCAAGATGACCAGCGTCTATGCCTTCGACGTTCGCCGTGGCGACACGTTCTGCATCGACACTGACTCCAAGGGATTGGCAGAAGCCAAGGCCACAATCAACGAAAAGCTCGACACGCCGGAAGCTGACCCGCTGACATTGCAATACGAAGTCGTCGAAATGCTTGTGCCAGTCAAGGTGCGTGCCGCCGTCTTCCGTGATGCCAAGGGCAAGGCTCAAGGTGTTGAAGCCGACAAGTTCATCCACGTCGGTCGCCCCGAAACCCGCCAGCAAGACCAGCCCGGCGATACTTTCACGACCGAAGTGTGGTGCCGCTTGCCGAAAGAGATCAAGACACCTGCTTGATTTCTGTGACCACAATGTCTACCGGAGCAAAAAGATGCCAACAACAGTCGCAAGCGAAAATGTCGCCCTCCAATCTGGATTCAGTCAAGTTTGTGTCTGGCCTGCGACTGTTGTCGGCGGCAAGAAAAAGCAAGCTGAATTCGTCAAGTGGATTGAATCCAATTTTGACGGAGTTCGAGTGCAATATCTCGAAGAGATCAAGACGTTGCGTGATGATACTGGTCCCGGTGGCAGAAACGATCTTCTGTTTGCTGTTCATCAAGATGATGTTGCGAAATTCGCAATTCCTCGATTGCAATATGGCATCCGTTGGATCGAAGACGTGTACGGCAACAAACAAGGGCATTTGTACGATGCCCGTATCGCTGAATACAAGTCGTGGGATGCTGGTTCTGTTGACAGCGAAGATGATTGCCAAGACGAAGACGAAGACGAAGACGAGTAGACACCTACTTGTTCTGCATGAGATCACCCCAATACAAATTTTGGAACCAACAATGGCCAAACACGACCCGCAACCTCGTTCCAATCGAGCCATCAATCATGCAATGCGTGTCATCCTTGACGCCATCGGCGATGATCCGTCTTTTGTGTTGATGCAGGACAAAGCGGCAAAGGTCTATCTCATTCCCGCCGTCATGTCTCCAGACAGCACAGAAGACGTGCGACGTGGCAAAGCCGGAGCCGTTGAATATCAGGTCGGCGACGGAATGCCCGGCAAACGATCAGAGAGTGTGGATTTCTGGAACCTGCCTGAAGCCATCGAGTTTTTCAATCTCGTCAAGGAAAATGGTTGGCACGTCGCAACACGAGCCACAAACAAGACACCTGCTTGATCGTTGTGAGACAAACACTTACTGAAGGAATGCGAGTTGAATGAACGACAACGAAAACTCTTTGAAAGATACTGTGATGAGTCGATGATCCAAGAAGATGACGATGCCAAGATCGCCATGCTCCAAGATCGCCTCTATGCTTGCATCGAAGCCATGTCCGATGAACAAGTTGATGCACGGGACATGGAAGATGAATTCCTCTCAACCCTCACGCCAGACCCGGAGAATGAAGATGTCTAACCTCGGAATCCTCGCCGCCATCGTCGGACTCGTCGGCATGACTGTCGGCACTGAAGAACCCCGACGCCGCTCGTTCTCGGCCCCCAAGACCCCGCAGTTCCAGCGTGAACACGAAAAGCGGAATCGCCGTAAGGAAATGGCGAAATCCAGCAAACGACGCAACCGGGGACGCTAGACACCTACTTGTACGGTGTGAGATAATCAACCAAACAGGAGATCAAATCATGCCGGAACGTGAACCGTTTTATCAACAGGTCGATCAGTGGTTCGAGCCGCTGAGTGTATTCGGCACTCAGCCCTCGACACTGAAAGATCAGATTGCTGAATTGGCAAATGCCGCCATCCCCAGCCGCCATCGTCTCGAAAAGATGATCCCTCTGCTGGAACAACTCCCGGCAAGGCTCAAAAACAAGCTCGTTCCGCAAGCCAATGCCATCATCGCTGGCGAATACAGTGGCAGGAGCAATAGCTTCCGATTCACCTATAACCGCATCAGCAAATGGCAAGGGCAGTGTTCGGCAACCTCCGAATTCTTCTCTCAGATTCGACAGGCCATCACTTACAACGACATCGTTTACAACGACAAGCTCAACAAGTAGGACACCTGCTTGTACGGTGTGACAACCAAACAGGAGATCAACATGGCCGAACGCAAAACTGACGAAGAGACGGGTGAAGACTTCGCTGCTGAATTCAGCAACTTTGTCAACAGCTACTCTCGTGAACCGAAGAAACATGCCGTTGCCAAGATGATCCGAGACCATCGGACCTGTCAGCAAGGCATGATGCGTTTCTTTATGCAGTTCGTGGAAGCAATGGCCACCAACGGTCACGACCTCCGCAACGAAGCCAGCGTCGAACTGGCGAAAGCCATCATGGAGATCGACTCCCGGAAACGTGCCCTGCCAATGATTTGAGGATGCCATGATCGTTCACGACTCCAAACACTACCGGATCGAACATCATCCATCCATCAACATCAACCGGCCTTATGCCCTCGACCACAAGGAATGGAAAGATGGCGAACGTGGGTGCGGATTGAACAACCTTGGATGGTTTGAGACGGAATCACAAGCCCACCAAGCCAAAAACAAACACGCCGGATGGACCACATGAAAATCAAAATCCGCAAGATCGTTCACAAGTTCCGTAAGTTCTTCGGATTCCCCGAAGACAAATGGGCAAGGGGCGGCGGCAATCGTGGCTATGGACGATCTTACGGACATGGCAAGACTGGTGGCAACAACGTCGATCACCGGACCCGAACCGAAAAGCGGAATGCTGCTGATCGGGCCGATAACGAGACACCTACTTGATAGGCATGACAACACCGGCTTGGAGATTGCAATGAATCACGACCCCGAATTGATGCGTCAGATTGTTCATGGAAAGAGTCGTCCAGTTCATGGACTGAATCGACCTCCACAAGTCATCGACCGGGATCGGATCGAAAAGATCGCTGATCGAATTGCCAGCCTGCCAGAATACAACTCCGTCGAACTGATCTATGATCTGGTCAAAGCCGATCTAATCACGTTCGATGAAATGTATCTCTTGCTCGGCAAAGCAATTCGACAACCAGAACGATTGGCGATACGTTACGACTTCTACGCAAACACCAACTTGATCGGAGCATGACATGAGCCAGATTCAACAACTCATCGAACACGTTTGCGGACAACCGGAATTCGACGAAGACAAAGCCTTTGAAGGACTCGAAAAAGTCATCGACTACGACTGGCAGAAGCGATTCGTGCTGTTGCTCGGTCGCCTTGCCGACAATGAAGGGTTTCACTTCACCGTCACCGCTGATTCGCTGGAAGAAGCATTGGACAAGATCGGGGAAGACCCGGCTCTGTACCTCGACGAAAACCAGACACCTGCTTGATTGGAGTTGAGAATGGACCCCAAAGCTGCCCTCGATGAAGCCGAACGACTCATCAACGAAGATGACCCCGAAGAAGCAATGTTTGCTCTCGATCACTTTGCTGAATGGCGTGCAAGGGACGGTTTCACTTCGCCGGAAATGGATCAGCGTTACGATCAACTCCGGGAACGTCTGAAGACCATCGCTTTCATCGAATAGCTGGACACCTACTTGTTAGGTGTAACAGCCCAACAAACAGGAGAACAAAATGATCGACGCCAACACACTACTCTCTGATGTCGGTTCCAGCCGTGGTGCCCCGATGGGACGCCGCAACATCGAAGACAACCCCAAAGCAACCGTTACCCTGTTCCGTATGCGAATGGTCGATGATTGCTACGACGTGGGCGGTGCTTATTGGGGGATGGGAAACCCGATGTACGCTGCTGTCGGGGAAGGATTCGAGTTCTATCAGCGTGCCGAAAGCCTTGCCGCTGCCAAAACCGAATTGCTCAACAGCTACCCCGACCTGAACATCAAGATGACCGAAGTCAACGATGATTTTCTCGCCGGATACATCGAAGTGGCTCTCGCATTCACCAACGACGAATCCGATGAATCTGGCGGCGATCCTATCGACCAGAACTACAGTGCCGACGATATCTCGCCGGAACTGATGAAAAAGATGGTCGAAGACTGCCAGAATTTTCTCCACCAGTGCGGCCACCTTATCACCGATGAAAACTGTCTCTACAAGGGTTGTTCGGCAATGTCCTATGCCGGACATGACTTCTGGTTGACCCGCTGTGGGCATGGTTGCGGTTTTTGGGACGGCGATTGGGCCGAACCTGCCGCCACCACTCTTACCGAAGTCTCTCAGGGTGAGGATTTCGGTGAGTGTTGGCTTGAAGTCGGCGATGACGGCAAAATCTACTAGACACCTACTTGTACGGTGTGACAACCAACGGAGAAAACATGATTGATTCACCAGAAATCGCCCGTAGAGACAAAGCAATCACCGTCCTGTATTACCATGAGGGACAGTTCCGACAATTCTTCACAACGCCGTTCCAACAGTACGCCGAACATATCGGCAAGCCGTTTAGCGTTGTGAAGGAACTCCGGCCCGGCAAACCAGAAACCGAAGAGTCGGAAGCCGAAGACGATATGTACCTGATTCGATTTGAAGATGGTACGGAAATCGAAGCCTTTGGTCACGAAGTTTGTGTCCTCGACTACGACAAGTGCCTCCCCAAGACACCTGCTTGAAAACCATCATGGAAATAATCAACTCTGGGGATGGTGCTTTCCGTCCCGTCTTCACAAACGGAACCATTATGACACTGGACTTTGCCAGAAAAATTCTGGCAAAGTCCAGAAAATTGACAAGACTTCGCTATGAAAAATGGCGTGCTGTTTTAGTTGACAACCAACCTGTTTTTGTTGCCGATGTCAGTCGAACAAGTCACAACACCGTCTCGATCAATGGTCAAGAATTCATCTACCAAATTGAAGAGAATTTGCGATTGGGCGATCACTACCCCGATTACGCTCTGTCAATTTTGACCTTGAACAACCTCAAACCAGTCGTCAACTATTCTCTTCGGTCGCAAATTCGACACTTCCTCAATAACGAGGAAACTTTGACAAGGACACCTGCTTGAAAGGCATACCGATCCAAAATACATGACGCAACACCTATACCTGCACTGGAAAGACGGCAAACCTGAACGACAGGGTGGAATCATCACTGGTACGTTCGTCATGCTGGTCGGTTATTGCCCTGATACTCTGGACTACTTCAATGCCCTGTTCAGGGTAGCTCGCAAGTCGTTCCCGAAACTGTCTCAAAGTGGAATCATTTGCGGCAAAGTCACCAAGTCGAATCGAATTCAAGGCTTTACGCTCTTGATGTTTCCGGCTGGCGACCTGCTGAAAGGCTGGGAATTGCAGGAGATTCCCCAAGAACATTACAAGCAATATGCTCCGTTCGTTGCCAATGGTCGGGAATGGCGAGTGGAGCATGGCGGGATTGACTTCAACTACTAGGACACCTACTTGCATGGTGTGACCCATCAACAACCAAAGGAATCACCATGAAATCATTCGTCCTGTACCGCAACACAAAAGATCGCTGCGACAACGAACGGGAAGCCGAAGTCATCGACAAAATGAACGATCAGTCGGAACAAATCTCGTTCCGCACGTTCTCCAAAAACTGTGATTGGGCCGAAGTTGCCAAGAATCTCGGCTATGGTCGAGACTTGCCGATTAGCAATGATTGGTCTGTCACGTTCTCCAAGAGCAAGTATGGCGGCTTGCCGTGCTATGTTCTCGGACATACCGAATGCGATTTCATCTTCCTGCGTCCAGCAGATGCCAAGATGCTCCAAGAGGCGTTCGCTAATGACATGACGCCGCTGGAATGGCAACGGCATACCCAATACGGCGACGGTGCTGTGGACCCCCGGCAGACACCTGCTTGTTGATCGTCAGGCCAATACAACTTTTGTAACGGAGCAATCATGCTGGATCAACTGTTCGCCGCTCTCAACTCGATCAACTGGACTAAGGGCAAGGGCGATATCGTCTCAATCAACATTGAGGCGTATCGCCAGCACGATCAACCCTATCGTGGCACGGTCAATCGCAAGATGACCAGTTTCACCGACACCCGATCATTTACCGTCACCGGGAATACCGTCAAGTTCCTCGGACGACAACGACAAATCAAGACACCTGCTTGAAGGATACCTGAACAATGTTCGTAATCGTTCGTAACGATGGGAAATATGTGGCCCTGCCCGGCTCGCATCACTCTTATACTGCGAAACTTGAAGACGCAAGAATCTTTCCGACAAGACAAGCCGCTGACAATGATCGTTGTCCAGAAAATGAGATTGTCAGACCAATTGGAGATGTTCTCCATTCTGTCTAGGACACCTACTTGATGGGTGTAACAACCCAACAACCACCGGAGATCAATCATGGCATGGTCATGGAGTCACAGTCAAGAAGCATACGCCAACGCCGAAGCTAACCTGCGTGCCCTGCCACTGGCGGAACTCGAAATCATCTTCGCCGAATGGCGTGCCGCTCAAGGCAAGGGCGGTATCATCCACGATCACGACTCGTTCAACGAACGTAAGTACAATCGTGCCCTTGCCTACGCCAAAAGCCTGTCAGTTCCGCTCGGCCCCGACTTCGCTCAAGAACAACTCGCCGATTTCATCTGGGAACGTGCCAGCGAATACGCCACCTGCGACAATGGCGGATACAACGCTTGGATGTGCCCCTCCGGTTGCCATACCGTGTCGTTCTCGCCACCGGATGAACCGGAAGAAGATGACGACGACGAATGGACCCTTGACCCCAAAGTGTATGAGACACCTGCTTGAAGGATGTGAAATGATTTGTGCTCGATGCAAAAACGAATTCTTCTCCGACTCCGATATATTCATCACCTGTGCCAAGTGTAGAGTGCCATTGACAAAAGAAGACATGGATAATGGGCAATCTATTCGACGCAAGCATGTTGGTCGTCATAGCCAAGGCAAAAAAAGAAACAAAAAGAGTAATGCCAAATAAGTCCAAGATGGAAGAACGCAACCCAGACACCTACTTGAAAGACACGAATGTACTACCACGACGGACTCATCCATATCACTTGGGCTGATAAGCCACTGGCTTTCATCCTGACCTATCCCGGCTACTGCACCTTCGCACTGCTGGCCCTCGGTTTCCTCGTTGCTTGGAGAAAACGCTGATGCAACAGTTCACCATCGAAGTCAAAGTCACCGCCAACACCGCCGCAACTGTCTCGGAAGCGGAAATCAGGAAAGCAATTCAAGAATTGCTCGATGAATTCGACGGCGGAACCGCTGAAGTTCGATCCGTCACCGAACTCTAAGACACCTGCTTGTTCACTGTCCAACAACACCAATCGAAAGACGACCATGAAAGCCACTCGTGAACAAGTCATCGCCGCATGGTCCGACGCCGAACGACGTATCGGCAAGTTTGTCAATCTCGATCAGGACACCCTCAACAGTCTCATTGGTTGCCCAATGGAACTGCTTGAGGAATCCGTAAGGTCGATTCTCGGTCGAAAGTAAGACACCTGCTTGTTCCCTGTTCCAACCACCAACCGAAAGAAGACCATGAGCCTGAAAACCACCAAAGGTACGACCCTCTCCAAGCTGTTCCACGGCGAAAAGAAACGACTCGCTTGGATCAGCAAGCTCCACGGCAACTGCCGTAAGCTGCTCGACAAACTCGGCAACATCCTCACCCTCGATCCCGTCAGCCTCAAGGGCGAAGCTGCCAACAGCAACACCATCACGCTGCGATTCTCCGGGCTGTCGGAAGACCTTGCCCGAATCGAACGCATCCTCGATGTCCGATTCGTCAAGGGACAAGCCGAAGTCAAGTTCAGCCGCATCACCGTCAATGTCAAGCTGCTCAAGACCGTCGAAGCCGTCAAAGTCGCTGCCTAAATGGCCGGGCAGACAGGGATAGAAATGTCACCGGATTGCTACGTTCGACTCGTAGGTCTGCCAATTCAAGACACCTACTTGTTAGGTGTGACCAACAACACCAACAAGGAATAAACCATGTTCATCTCAGTCACGGAAGAAACAGGACCAGCGGTACTCGTCGCCGACTCCCGCAAATGGACCAAAATCGGCGAAGATTACTACCAGTCCGATACCGTCAATGGTGTTTGTCTGGAGATTCACAAAATCGCCAAGAATGTGTTCCGCTGGTTCGTCTATTACGACAAGTCCGCCGTGCCAGACATGGCAGTTACGTTCGACGAAAAACCAACGCTGGCAGAAGCTCTCACCGATGCCAACGATTACGTCGCCGGGAACTACTAGGACACCTGCTTGAACGGTGTGACCAACCAACCACAAGGAACCAACCATGAGCAAGTATCACCTCACCGTTCAGCATGACCCCGATACCGATTGCCCCTGCGAAGATGGCGACGGTCGCTGGCAAATCTACTCGTTCAGCACTCGGCACAACCGCTTCAAACACCCCGACGAACTGATCGACGACGAAACCGGCGAAATCAAAGCCGAAATCAAGGCCAAACTAGAATCAGGACTGGCGTTCTTCCTGTCCTACTACGAACACGGTCTCTGTCGCTGGAGTCTCGCCGGAACCGGCCCCCAATGCCAATGGGATACCGTCAGCAAAGCCGGTATCGCCATCTGGGAAGAAGACGAAGACAACATCGGTGCGAAAACCTACGTTGATCGGGAGAAGGATTGCAAAATCGCTCTCGAAGAGTACACCGAATGGACAAACGGCAACTGCTACTACTACAAGATCACCACCAAGAAAGGTAAAGTGATTGACTCCTGCGGGAGCATCATCGGAGATTACATCGAACAGGCAATCTACGATTCCCTGCCCGACGATGCCACCAAGGATAATACCGAAATTGATGACAAACTCGGTATCTTGTCCTATCGGGATGTCTTCACGGCTAAGACACCTGCTTGATAGCTGTGCCAATCACCAGCACGGGAAACGAATACAATCCGTTTCCCGTGCTAATCATCAGTGCAAAAGAGGGAAAAACACCGTGCCCAAACTCCAACCCGGCGATATCATCGAAGTCTTCGGCTGGTGTATGCTCAACAAGCTCGATCCCGGCAAATACCGAATCTCCAAAATCGGTACGGAATACGGCAAAACAGTCTATTCCTTCACCAAGCCCAAAGGAACCAAAGTCATCATCCGACACTATACGGATAACGTCGATCCGTGGGTGAAAGATGCCGACAACCCCGACCTCAACAAGATCGTGAAGACACCTGCTTGGTGTAACCAACCACCACAAAGGAACAAACCATGAAGACAAGAGAAGAGTGGATCGCCATTCACCAGAAAAATGTTGCTTGGGCAAACGACCAAATCCGTATCTGTCTCATGGCTCGCCGTCTGCTCAAGGGACAAGAACAGAAAAACTTCGATTGGCTCATCCGAGATGCCAACGAACACAACCGACCCGAACTCATCCCCCTGAAAGATGCCATCGAAAAGTATCGGGAATCTTGGCGACTCCGATTCCAGAATTACAGTCTCGCCCTGCTCTCGACGATCTTCGATATCAAGAAATTCATCTTTGAGGCTCGATCCCTCAAGTGGGAAGAACAGGCGATGATCGAAAACCGTCTGGAATACCTGCGGACTGAACTCCGGGCCGAACGAATCAGCTATGGAGAACTCGCCGAACTCCAGTCACTCGCCGAACATATCAAACCCGACGACGTGGAACTGTTGGAAGCCGCTGGCGTCCCGGAATTTGAGACACCTGCTTGATAGGTGTAACAAACCTCAAAGGAACAACCATGCAAGTCACCGGCAAATACTCCCACAAGACCTACAAGTGCCCCCGCTGTGGTCACGAAGAATCACACGGCACAAATCACTTCGGCAAAATCTATGTCTCCTGCAAGGGATGTAGCTGGAAAAATCCGATGCAACCCATCGTGGCAATGGAATGCCAAGAACCGCTACCCGAAGGATGGACCGTGCCAGAAGAATGGAAAATCGTCACCCTCGGCGATGTCACCCAGACACCTACTTGAAAGGCAAGCAATGGACCAGCAAGAAAAATACGCCCTCAAACAACTCATCCGCAAATACGGACTTCGACCCGTTGTGGATGCCGTAGGTTACGCCGCTCGCCAAATGTTTGAAGCCGGGGAAACCATCAACGATGAAGATGGAGAACCGATGGACCCGAACGATGTCCGCTGTGCTGTTGATAACATCACCTGCGGCGATCTTTACTAGGACACCTACTTGATCTGTACACCAATCGACGGCGGAATCGACACCTGCCAGCACAAAAGATGCCACAACAATGCAAGCTGGCGTGTCGAAACCGGCACGCCTGATGTACGGGAAGTCACTTGGCTCTGTAATTCCCACAAACAAAGTGCCGAACGCAATCTGGACACCTACTTGATCGGTGTGACAACAACACAAAGGAATCAATCATGCTGACCAAGCGAATGGAAGAAAAAGTCCGCTTTGCCAACTTCTGCATCACCAACAAACTCGACCCATACGATGTCGGACAACTCTGCCAACTCGTTCAGCGACGGGCAACCGCCGCCATGAATGATGTCAATGTCCGCCACAACGAAGCGTCTCAGAAGAAAGCGGATAAGAAAGACGACCGCTTGATCGAAGAAATCAAGGCATTCGGCAAGGGAATGGAACTCGAAATCACCTTCCCAAGCTGCTATGCCAGCGTCCTGAAAGACGGCAAGTCAATCAATCTGCCGCTCAACTAAGACACCTGCTTGAAAGACACGAACATGAGGCCCAACACTCACAACGGTTTTGTCCTCCGTTACAATGGACCGATCTTCGCCGCAACAACATCGAACCAAATCACCTATCACTTGAGGACTGTATGAAAAACTTCGCTGGTTCAATCGTCTGGCAAGGCACGGCACTCGATTACATCAATGAGGGCATCGTGACCTTGCCAGACGGTGAGCGTCGAATCATCGTGCGTGAAAGCACGTCGTCAATGGTCAAGGTCGCCAATGGACCGCTCTACACCGGATCGTCGAAATGGTTTCTGGTCAATCCAGACAAAACTCGACAAGAGTTCTCCAGCTTCGATGAGTTGATGATGAACGGACTGAAACAACAACGAATCGAAGATTGAGAGACAAAATGATTACTGCCCGTGATGAATGCTTTTGCCTCATGGGCGGTTTGTCAAACGACCGCTTGCAGAAAATCGAACGTAACGGAACTCACACTTACCACAACTGCTCCGCTTCCTAAGACACCTGCTTGAAAGATGCCAATGACCTACCGACAAACAGTCATCGCCAGACTGGCTCTCAGCTTCATGCTGTCCAATCTGCCAGAATTGGAAGAACTCTTCCGTGTCGAATCCGATGATCCCAACCATCCCGCCTACGGCAATGATGATAAGCTGGACTACAACGGCGAAATCATCGACAAACCGACCGAAGCGGAACTCGAAGAACTGATGAACGAACTCCAGTGCTAGACACCTACTTGTTAGGTGTAACACCAACCCACCAACAAGGAAACCAAATGTCGCTCCAAACCGCCATCGCCACTCGACTCGGTATCAGTGTCAACCAACTCCGCACCCTCAAACGCAAAGCGGACCTCGCCGCCAAAGTCCAAGAGGCCGAACACAACGAACCACACGCCCCAAGTTCCGATGATGCCACCGGCAAAGTCGAAGCCTATGCCAAATCTCTCGGATATGGCGTCATCTGGCCCGGTCTCTATCCCGTCCTCACCAAAGACGGGCAACAGTACCACATCTACTAAGACACCTGCTTGAAAGGCATGACAATGGAATACTGTGAAACCTGCGGCGACGAAATGGATCAAGACTGTAACGGAAATCCACGCTGCCCGACCTGCGATCCGCCATGCCCTTGCTGCTCCGATGGACCCGGATTCATGGCGGAAGAGGACGACGAAGAGGAAGATAACGAGACACCTGCTTGAAAGGCACAAACATGATCTGCAAACACTGCGGCAAACCCGTTGTACTCGTCCCATCCGCCAAGGAACGTGCCGCTAAATTCGGCGGGAAACCATCCGATTACACAAAACTCTTCCCCATGCACGCCGCCTGCCAACTCGAACGACGGGACGGAAAGACACCTGCTTGATCGGTGTAACACCAAAACACTCAAAGGAACAAACCATGCCCCGTGAATTGCCGACACAAGCCGAAGTCGATCAGGGAATGCACGACAAAGGCTATCGCTACAAACTCACCCCGCTCAATGCCCAGTTTCAGCCACTGTTCACCAAAACGCTGGACCAAATCGGCCCACTCATGCGGGATTACAAGGATACGAAATTCCTCGTTCATCCTATCCGCTATGACTGGAATCTCGCCGACCTGTTCCACCTCTGGAAACATGGCAATCAAGATCAGGTTATCACCATCCTCAGCGAAGATCACCCCGGATTGACCGCCCTCTTCCTCGCTCAAGGTATCGCCGATAACGTCATCAACCGTTCCGACCTCAACACCGTCGCCAATAAACTCAGCGAACTCCGGCAAGCTGAATTCAACTAAAGTAAAGCGGCTTTATCTAAAAGAGATAAAGCCGCTTTATCTCTCTGGACACCTACTTGATCGGTGTGACCTCCAACAAAAGGAACAAACCATGCCGATCAATCTGGATGCCTGTAAAGCAACCGCCGATCAGAACGTCTTCCATGAAGGAACATCCGCCTATTATGACACGTTCTCCGGCCTCGTTCCCTGCAAAGTCATCGAAATCAAGGAACAATGCTACGGATATCGCTGCGGACCCTACGATGCCGTCAAATTCAAAGTCACCGCCGATCATGGACCCTACAGGAAAGGCGAAATCCTCACCGCCGACGCCTCACACGTTCCGCCAAAATCCATGATCCGAAAACTCCAGTACAGCAACCGCATCCGAACATCCTACAGCTACTCCAAGACACCTGCTTGATAGGTGTAACACCCAAACACTCAAGGAAACCACAAATGCAACGGACAATCGTCCTCAAAGGACACACTCTCGGAGTCGTCATGCCGTTCTTCGATGGAACGATGCTCCAAATCCAAATTTTGCACACGTCCGTCCTCCGTGGCTCGCCAATCTCCGGCGACCCGCTGTCCGCAATGGGGACCATGATGTTCAACCCCGAAACCGATGAATTTCGGGAAGCTACCGAACAAGACTTCAACGATTTTCGTGTCATGTCGCACCCCGATTACTTCAAGGAATTTGTGGACGAACGCCAGACACCTGCTTGTCTGGTGTAACAACCCAAACCAAAGGAACCCAAACATGGTCTACGCTCAGTTGTTCCACGATTCGACCGGCTGGAATGGGAAAGACTTCTCCGGCCCCGTCACACTCGTGCCCATGTGCGGCTCCGATGGCGTCTTTCATCTGGATGCCCGGAAATCACTCCCAAACCAGAAATTGGATGCCGAAAAACGCATCAAAAGCCTCAATGATTCACTGAATCTTCGCATCAAAGGATTCCAAATCATGCGGGGGGAACGATACACAACCGCCAAACCCGTCACCAACACAATCAAGACACCTGCTTGAAAGACACAATGGAACAAACCGAACAACAAAAACTCGCCGAACGAATCGTCGATAGAATCCTGTTCATTTCTGGTATCAATCAACCCGGAAAACTCATGTTTCCGGCAATGTCAGAAAATGAACTCGCCGGATGCTACAACCGATCCGAATTGATTGACCTGATTCTCGACGAAATCCGCAAGACACCTGCTTGATAGCTGTGACCTCAAGTGGTGAAAACCGGACAACGACCGGTTTTCACCACATAAATTCAAAACAAGAAAGATCAAAAATGGCCGAAAAATTCGCTGTCAAACTCGAATACCCCAATGGGAAAGTTGCCTATCTCTCCCACAACAAAAGAACGGCATGGTGTCTGAAAACCGCAAAAAAACATGCGGCTGAATTCCAACAAAATTTCCCCAAAGATGTCAAATCCGTCACCGTTGAACCAAACTAAGACACTTACTTGTTAGGTGTAACAACCAAAGGAACCACAAATGAACTGGCTCGAAGAATTCAAGGCCGAATACCGCTTCCGAACAGGAATCGACTGGAAAGATAGTGGCGGAGATGACGAAGACGCAATGAAGTACGCCAACTACTCACCAACCGAAGCCGTTACAGCCGAAATCCAAAAATATGGATTGATTGACCTCGCCAAGACACCTACTTGTTAGGTGTAACAACCCCACAAACAAAGGAACAACATGGCTCAACGAATCGACGACAAACAAGCCGAACACTGGTCAAACATCGCCAGCAAACTCCGGCAAATCTCTGAACTCATCGGCGAATGCCAATTGACCATGCTCCTGAAACTCAATATCACCGAAGGAAAAGCCCTCCAAGCCATAGACCACATTGCCGAAGCCGCCAACGGCCAAGCATATATGTTCACCCCTCAAACCGAATGGACTGGCGGAGATTCCTCCGATCCCAAAAACTTCAAGCATACTCTCCCTCACATCGCCCGAAACTAAGACACCTGCTTGTTAGGTGTAACCCCCAAACCACAAAGGAACAAGCAATGCTCGAAACCTTGACCATGCGGGAACAATTCAGCGAATGGTATCTGGATTTTGTCAATAACTTCCTCACACTCGATGGATTCGCCGAATACTACGGAATCTCCCACGATCAGGCCAAACAAGTCGTCGAATTGGGCAAAGCAATCCACCACTCCCCGCACCCCGAAGCCTAAGACACCTACTTGTAACCTGTAATAACCAACCAACCACGAAAGGTCAATCATGGCGAAACACTTCCCAAACCTCCAAACCAAAGCCGCCGCCTACGCCGCCATGAAAGACCTCGAACGGATGCTCAAGGAAGATGGGGAACTGCCGCCCGGATTCCAAGCCGATCTGGCTGGCGTCACCGTCACAATCAAACTCCCGCCCGGTACATCCGTCAGTCGGGATGCCGGGAAAAAGGGCGACGGCAGACAAGACAAAAAAGCCACGCAAAACCTCTACGGATGGGCAATTCTCTACGAATGTTTCCGAGTCTGTTCCCTGTTCAAACAACATCGGAAATTGGAAGCTGTTCTGATGAAGATTGTCCGACGTGCCGTCAATCGGGCTATCTCCAGCGAAGATGCCTTCCGGGAACTCATGCCCAAACGGGCCGAAGAAATTCAAGCCCTGAAAGACTCCCTCCCCGTACCAATGAGGGACGAACCAACCCCCCGAATGGTCAACCGGGCCGACTCCAAACCGCTCCCAACAATCATCGTCACCCCCAAGCAAGCGAAAGCCGCCTAAGACACCTGCTTGTTAGGTGTAACACCCAACCACAAAGGAACAACATGAAACTGTTCTTCACCATCTGGTACGGCAAAACTGTTGTAGGGCAAATTGTCGCCCCGGCAGAAACTACCGAACAACAGGCCAGACAAAAGATGATCGAAGACCTCTGGAAAGTTCCCGGTGTACTCAAAGTCGATGGATGCACCCCCGGAGAAACGGAATCAATGCTCAAATGGGGAACACTCAAAACCTATCCCCTGCCACAATGCAAGACACCTGCTTGTCAGACGTGCCATTAGTAACTGACCTCCAGACTATTAGGAAACACGGAATGACCGACAAACAATGGACAAAGTTCGTCAACCGACTCGCCGCAACCGATGAAACCAAACGCCTACAATGGGCAGCACAACAGCCGCCGCCGCTCATAGCGGCTCTGGATGCTCGTGATGCCGAAGATGACCCAAACCCCGTTCCGGCTAATAAAGCCCCGTAAACGGCAAGCCATGCCCTCCCAATGACCCAAAACAACACGATCACGATATCAGGACACCTACTTGATGTTCATAACGGAATGTCCAGTATAATTTGATAGAGTGAATGGGGATGCAGGGGGAATTGTGGGGAATCGTGGGGGAAATGACTTAGACGTTACATCTTCTCCCCTTCAACAAATGCAAAGGGACGCCATGCCAAAAGTTGTAATGGTCGGATTTTTGCCACCTCAACAGCTACCGGAACTCCGCTTGAAGTTCATCGAATCGGATCGACGGCAATTCCAGTTGCCGAAGGCTGATTTGGTAGTGATTTGGGCGAGATTCGTGAGTCACCGGATAAGTGAAGCTGTGGTGAGTCAATCGCCAAGCAACATATACATCCATCGTGGCGGGATGAAGGAAATCAAGATATTCTTACAGAACTGGAACTGTAAGAATATCGCCAAGCAAACTGGGGGAAAATAGGTCGAAGATTGCAGCGTAGGACACCTGCTTGATCTGTAACTGAGTTACTCTTCGAGTAACTCAGTTACAGATGGCGGTTCTTACAGAATTCAGACACCCGCTTGGAGAGTATGATGGTTGATTACAACGCCCCGCTTTACCAGCATCCGCAAGAGACATGGGATGCCAAGAAATGCGAGAAACTCGTCAAGCGGACGATCAAGGATGGCTTGGGTACAAAGCATCATCTGAAGGGTATGCTTCACCTTGGCGAACTCGGCCACTATGCACACGGAATATCCGTCCGATACAATGGCGGAACTGTGATTGGCGACAAGTGGTGGCAAGGGGAAGAATGGCCATTGCCGAAGCTCCCTGATGGGTTTCAGATTATGTACGTTTCGACGTGGGGTTATCGGATCATCAAGACACCTGCTTGTGGAGTGTCAACACCAACACAACTTTTGGAGTCAAACGATGAGCACTGTTCAGATGAGTCCGGCACAGAAGCAAGCAAACGCATGGTTCGAGCGTCTGGCTCCCCTGTTGGCGGAGCGAAAGCTCCCTTGCGAAAACGGTCCAGCAAGGGTTTGCTCGTCGGATGAATTCATGTTCATGCAGGAAACGCAAGGGGTCGGGATGTTCAAACATCGTGATACCCGGAACTACATCATGGTCCAACGGGCTGGCCGTGTCGATACTTTCGACGTTCCTTCCCCGAACGGTTATGAATTGTTCGTGCCGTTTACTCAAACGGCCTTTCGGCGTGGGTTCTTCGACAGCTTCTAAGACACCTGCTTGTGTAGTGTGAGACACAACCAACCTGAACCGGAGAACAACATGAAAGAATTTACTGACGCTGACGTTCTGCCATCAACCGTCTTTGATGGGTGGATTCAAGCGGAGCGTTCGGAACTGGTGTACGATCCTCCTGAGTGGATGGCGAGGGGCTTGCAGGAAACGTCAAGCGGTTACGGTCGGAAGTTGAATTCCGGCTTGAAGATTCACTTCAACGGCAAGTTGTACCGGATTTACACGACGATCTTCAGCAATGCCGGAACGTGCTGGTTCACGTCGAAGGGCAAGCGATACAGCGTGTCTTAGACACCTACTTGTTTAGTGTGAGAGACAACTGTGTCTCTCACACTACCGTCCCTGCTACCCGAAAGGATGCAAACATGATTGCGAGTACGAATCCGAGTTTCCCGGCTCCCGGAAGTGAAGTTGGTTGCGAGTATCGCTGGCCGTATCATCATGCTCACCCGGACTGTTGGAGTCCGCCGCATAAGGGTGTGGTTCTGGCCTTGGATGATCCAAGGGCATGGCGTGGCTCACTGGCCTTTCCCCGTGGATGTACTCAAGAGGAATGCACGGCACACGTTCAGGATTGTCTGGATCGTGGTTTGCTGTTCAACAATGTGCCGGTTCTGTGGCAATCCACTGTGGACCCGGAGCAGTTCATGCAGTGGGATAGCAAATTGCGTCCCTATGCGGAAGAACTGGCGGCATGGGAAGCGGCCCGTGTTGCTGCCTACTCCCGTGAGACACCTGCTTGATAGGTGTGATGACCAACTGACACTGAACCGGAGAGAATCATGTCTGATGCCTTGAAAGCAAGAGTGGTGGCGGTGAACCGTTGCCATGCTGAAGCGAAACGAGTGTTTGCGGAGATGGTTGCCGTCTTCACTCCGCTTGTCGGTCAGAAGCTGGACAAAGCGGATGGTGGTTTCTTGGAGAAGATCAAGAAACTGCTGCCCGCTACGCCGAACACTCCACGACTGCAAGTGTATCGTGGGAGTTCATCGTATTCCCTTTACTTCGTCGTGAAGACCTGCGAAGTCTGTGACGGCCACGGCCACTATCACGAAATCGGGGTCTACGTCGGGAATATGGAGAACGGCGTGCTGACCAGCATGTATGAGAACTTTTCGGCCCGTGATGATTACACGGTTGAGGATGTTCTCCAGAAGCGTGCCGATTATCGGGCTGCGAAAGCGGTGTTTGACAAGGCACAATCGGCCTTGCATCCGTTCGGGGAGCATGATCGCTAGGACACCTGCTTGTAGGGAGTGAGGAATGGTCCTCACTCCCTACTGGAGAACAACGATGATCCCAATTGAATGATGGGCTGGAGTGTATCATCCGACAGGGAGAGTAGACACCTACTTGTATGGTGTGATGAGAACCAACCAGCACAAAGGAACAAGATGAACATTCTGGTTTATGGAATCGAATG
>Ga0163150_10001813_pt1 | contig 34787 bp, 27 predicted proteins | sample OliLakLV19P2IB_FD_148628 | JGI IMG/M metagenome (GOLD analysis project Ga0163150, IMG submission 148628) | Freshwater microbial mat bacterial communities from Lake Vanda, McMurdo Dry Valleys, Antarctica - Oligotrophic Lake LV.19.P2.IB | ecosystem: Environmental > Aquatic > Freshwater > Lake >... | reverse complement strand
CCGCACGGTAGATGGGGTGCGCTCGTTTCCTGGCTGTGACCGTATGAGTCAAGAGGTGCTGTCCGGCGCGCGAGCGCCGGCCATGCACGGATAGCAGGTGGAGCAACGGACCGTTGTTCGCCACGCCAGGAAGACGTTTTACAGAAACTCGGGGACGGAGCCGGAAGGGAAAAAGAAGAGGAAGCTTTTAAGAAAAGAAAAAAAGGCCTTCGCGCGTCACGCCGTGCTTGACACTACTCATAGCAGGGCGTCGCTGTCCTCAGCGCGCCGGGGTGAGGCGTTGAAAAACTCTGGCGCGCTCATCATGTCGTGGCCCGGCGCGCTGAGGACAGCGACGCCCTACCAGCGCAGGTAATCAAAGCCGTCATATCAATTCGACATCACGACTCACTCGCTTCCTCAACCGCGCCTCACTTCCTCCGGTGCGCGAGGAACCAGTTCCAGATTTCTGGCTCGGTGTAGGCGCGCGTCCACGAGTCGTGCCCGTCCTGGGGATAGACGGTGAGCTTCACCTCGGCGCAGCCCGCGCGCAGGAACGCATTGGTCATGCGCTGGGATTCTTCGAGCGGCACCGCGTTGTCCTTCGCGCCGTGAAAGGCCCACACGCCGAGCGATTTCAGCGACGCCTTCTTTTCTTTGCTCGCCAGCAGCACGCGGATGTTGTCGCCGCCGCCGCAGATGGGCGCGATGGCCGCGAAGCGTTCGGGAAATTTGCTGCCGAGACTCCAGCTCCCGTAGCCGCCCATGCTCAGGCCCGTGAGATAAACGCGGTTCGTGTCCACGTTGAACTTCGCGATCATCGTGTCGAGCAGCGCGAGCAGGTCTTCGTCGCGCCACGCTTCATCCGTCGGGCACTGCGGCGAAACGATGATGAACGGCAGCTTCACTCCCGCCTTCACCAGCTTCGGCGGGCCATGCACGGTCACCTTCTCCACGTTCGTGCCGCGCTCGCCTGCGCCGTGCAGGAACAGCAGCAGCGGCCACGCCGCACCGGTCTTCTGGTAGCCCTCGGGCAGATAGAGCTGGTAATCGAGTTTCACGCTGCGCGTGAGTGTCTTCTGGAAATGCTGCGGTGTTTGCATGGCGGGCTGGGCGGAAACGGAGTGATGGTGTGACTCGTGAGTGACCGTCGAGCAACCGCTGAGGACAACGGCGCACGCGACCGCGCTGACGAGAAAGAGTGGCTTGTGCATCCGCGATTCGTAGCGGGCCACGGCGGGACGGGCAAGCGTTCCGTAGCGGCGTCTCGGAAGAGCGCCGCCATGAGCGAACAGTTCCCGAAGACCTCCCACAGATTCAGAATGACCGCAGATATTTCCCCATTCGTGGTCGCTGTGAATCTGTGGGAATTTTTGCCGCCCGCTTAACCAACGGCGCCTGCCGAGACGCCGCTACGAATCACATCAGCTTCAGCTTCGGCAAATCTTGCGAGTCCACCATTCCCACCGGCTCCTTCTTCGCGTTGACCACGATCAAGTCGTCGATGCTGCGCTCGTTGAAAATCTTCAGCGCCTCGGCGGCCAGCGCTTCATCGCGGATGCAGATGGGATTCTTCGTCATCACACTGGTCAGCGGCTTGGTGAGCAAGGCGTCATCCTCCGCCATGCGCCGACGAAAATCGCCGTCCGTGAACACACCCACCAGTTTGCCGCGCGCATCCACCACGCTCAGGCTGCCGGACTTCGCGTGCGTCATCGCCATCAGTGCCTCGCGCACGTTCAGCTTCTGCGAAGCCACCGCGTTGCGACCGTCGCGGCGCATGATGTCCTTCACGCGCACCAGCAGCGCACGACCAATCGCACCGCTCGGATGATACTTCGCGAAATCACTTTGCTTGAACCCGCGCGCCTCCAGCACCGCCATCGCCAGCGCGTCGCCCATGACGAGCGTCGCGGTCGTGCTGGCCGTGGGCGCGAGATTGAACGGGCACGCCTCCTTCGGCACATGCACGTTCAGCACCACGTCGCTGTGATGCGCGAGCGAGGATTTCGGCGAGCCGGTGATGGAAATGATTTTCACCGAGAAACGTTTCAGCGCCGGCATCAGGTTCAGCAACTCCTCCGATTCGCCGGAATAACTGAGCGCGAGAATCACATCGCCGTCATTGACGATGCCGAGGTCGCCGTGCAGCGCATCCACAGGGCTGAGAATGACGGCGGTGGAACCGGTGCTGGTGAGGGTGGCGGCAATCTTCTGACCGACGTTGCCGGACTTGCCGATGCCGACCACGATGACTTTGCCGCGCTGCGTGACCGTGCCCGCGATCAACGCGACCGCCTGCTCAAACGCGCCGTCGAGTTGGGCGCGCACCGCCTTGAGAGCGGCGATCTCGATGTCGAAAACTTCCCTGGCGCGGGCGAGATGATTCATCACGAGCGAGGTTGCCAATGCCAGAAGGTTGATTCAACAGCGAACGCGGCGCGCGCACTGCTTAGTGGGGCAGCCGTCCCGGCTGCCTTAGTCCACTGGCCGTCCCGGCTGGTGTTGAATCGGCAGGCGAGACGCACGCCGGACTAGGACAGCCGGGACGGCTGCCCCACTAACGAGTTCACGCCAGCACTCCGCGCAAGACCTGCCCATGCACATCGGTCAGGCGAAAGTCGCGCCCGCCGAAACGATACGTCAACCGCTCGTGATCCAGCCCGAGCAGATGCAGCACCGTGGCCCAGAGATCGTACGTCGTGCAGGGATCTTGCACCGCGTGATAGCCTAGTTCATCCGTCGCGCCGAGCACGCTGCCGCCCTTCACGCCACCGCCCGCCATCCACATGCTGAAGCCGAAGGGATTGTGATCGCGCCCACTGCCGCCCTGGGAAAACGGCGTGCGCCCAAACTCGCCCGTGAAGATGATGAGCGTGTCCTGCAACAGCCCGCGCGCTTTCAAATCGCGGATGAGTCCGGCCAGCGGTTGATCCACCTGACGCGCCATCGCGCCGTGGCCTTCCTTGATCTGGCCGTGCTGGTCCCACGGATTGCCCGCGTTCCCTGCGCCGATGCCGGCGGAAATGCAGCTCAGTTCCACAAACCGCACGCCGCGCTCGATCAACCGCCGCGCCACGAGACATTGTTTGCCGTAGGCGACCGTGGACTGGTCCTTGGAATCGAGACCGTAGAGTTGCTTCGTGGCCTCTGTCTCGCCCGCGATGTTGCACAGTTCTGGCACGGCGGTCTGCATCCGGTAGGCCGTTTCGTAATTGCGAATCGCCGCGTCAATCTGCGGCTCGCCCGCCGTCGCGGAGAAACGCGTGTCCAGATCGCGGATGAAACTGAGCCGACGCTTTTGCAACGCGTCGCGCTCACCCGGCTTCACATTCGCCAGCGCCGGATCGCGATCCACCTGCAACATGGACGCCTGAAACTCCGCTGGCAGATAACCGCCGCCGAACATGCCCACGCCGCCGTGCGGCACCGTCGCACCACCGCTTTGCAGGACCACAAAGGCGGGAAGATTCTGATTCTCTGAGCCGAGTCCGTAGCCCGTCCACGCACCCGCGCTCGGATGACCGGCGAACGGGAAGCCCGTGTGCATCATGTAGCTGCCCTGCGCGTGCTCGTTCACTTTCGTGGTCATCGATCGAATCACCGCGAGGTCGTCCGCGAGTTCCGCAAGTTGTGGGAACAGTTCGGTGATCACCGTGCCGCTCTGCCCACGCGGACGCGATTCCCACGGGCTGGCCATAATATTTCCGACGTCATTGAACATCGTCGGCTTAACCGGCACGGGCATGGGCTGGCCGTGGCGTTTCTTCAACTCCGGCTTCGGATCAAACGAATCGAGGTGCGACACGCCGCCGCTCATGTAGGCGAAGATGACGTGCTTGGCGCGCGGCTTAAAATGCGGTGTGCGCACCAGTCCTGCCGGTGCCGCCGCACCAAACATCTTTTCCGACAACAACGCCGACAACGCCAGCGAGCCAAAGCTCAGCGAGCAGCGCCGCAACATCTCGCGCCGTGTCAGGTGCGCCGACGAGCTACCGTGAGGAAACTGGAAGGCAGTCGCGATGTGGGGCCGGAGGGAATTCATGGATTGGGTTTGGCCCGGCTGGCAACTTCAACGATTTGACCAAGCACCTCGCTCACTTCAGGAGCGATTTCATGGATCGGGATGGTGTCAGCCAAGCCGTGGTAATCTCGTTTGAAAGCTTGCTGCGGAGTGCCAAGACGCTCGAAGTAAAGTTTGAACAACGGATCAAGGAAATCATCAGTCACTTTGATTTCCGGTCCCCAAGGGTCGGGCTTGTTGGTGATTTTGAGAGCCGCCACAAGTTCGTCAATGCACGTGCGAAGGATGACGAGGCGGTTCTTTCGTTCGGCTTCTTCAATCAGGTCGCCCGAACGCAATCCTAATTGGACGAAAGCGTCCAGGCTGGCTGGGGTGACCAGAAAATTTTCGATCTCCTTACGAGTCCACATTCGCTCGGTAAGCGCATGGGTTTGGAGTTCTTTTTCCAGCCGGTCAAACAGCGCGTAGCCTACGAGATCCGGCTTGGCTTCGCGCAGACCGTAGAAATGGTCACGGGCTTCCTGAGGTTTGTTGCTGCCGAGATAGATGGCGGGGACCGAGTCCCTAAGAAGCAACTGAGCTGGATGGTTCAGCCGAATCGCCAACCGTCGGAGAATGGCTAGATCGGTGGAGCCTTCGAGGTAAAGCATCCAGCCCTTCTGCTCGGCAAGGTAGTAGTCTGCCATGCGGATGCTTTCGAGGGCCTTTTTCACCTGATGGCGTGAACGCGTATCGATCCGATGAGGCTTTCCAACAAAGGCCATCACGACATCGCGCTCGGCCGCTTCTTGAAGAACCACTTCAGAGTGACTGGCGGCAATGATCTGGGAGCCTTGGCGAGAGGCGAGATCGGTCAGAAGATTATAGACATCCCGCTGGCGAAGAATTTCAAGATGAGCATCCGGTTCATCCAACAGCAGAATCGCCCCAGGATTGGCCAGCATGTAGCTGAGCAGGAGGAGAACCTGCTGGCACCCGCGTCCCGAGGAGGACAGATCGAGTTCAACACCCGAGGCCTCTTGGTAAGCAAGCGAAAGTTCGGAGCGTTCCTTGATGTAACTCGGTTCCAGCAAAGTGATTTGGAAGAGGCTCTGGATTCGTTCAACGAGGGATTTCCACGCCGACTTGTCGTCCCGTGAAAAAAGCTGCCAGCACAAATTACGGAGCACTTCAGCCGTCCGTCCTTCACCGATGAGGACGCTGATTTCACCCGCTTCTTTGCGGTGCTCGCGCTCCGTGAGGCCGGACATGGGCGGGAGAAAGATTACCGCATGCTGGCGGACACCTTCCGGCACCTTGCCGTCCGGGCAATCCTTGAGTCGGCAGTAAAAAGATTCTTCATTGGCGTAGTAGAACTCCATGCTGCACGACCAAGGCTTGTCTTCGTGGACGCCCTCCGCAGTTAGGGTGATGTAAACCTTGTCGGTTCTCTGTGTGCCGTCCGTGGTCTTGGTGTCCTGAGTGTGCAGATCATTCCACAGTAGGCGGGCGCTTGGGATCGGAATGGGATAGAGGTCTCGGCGATTGATGGTGACACCCTTGCGTTCACTCGCAGCACTGTCGTCCCGCTTTTCTGCCCAGCGCCGCCAACCCACGTCCCACAAAGTCAATGCCTGCAAGGCGGAGGTCTTGCCGGAGTTGTTCGGCCCGATTAGGACGACGGCATTGCCGAGTTCGAGCGTAGCTGATTCAAGGCGTTTGAAATTGGAGATAGTGAAGCGAGTAATCATGAGTTTGAGTTAGCAAGACATGCTACGCGCTATGGCAAATCCAGTGTTTTTTCGATGAACCAATTGAGAACATGATGTCGAAATGGAGCGTATTGAAACTCTGACCAGAGGCAAACTTGAAAGGTTGACGCTGGAATTGCCGAACGTGTCGAACAAGGCGTGCATACCGATATGCCTTCACCGGACGTAGATGAACTCCTTCAAATTAAACAGCGACTGCGCGTAGTCGCGCCAGACGAGCTTGTCTTTGCCTTGGCCGTATTCACGCGCGAGGTCGGCGAGATAGGCTCGGCTCCCAGCCATTTCCGCATCGCTTGGGAAACGGGCGAACGCCATCTCGAACATTCGACGCACGCGTGCATCGGTCTCTGCCTCGGCGCGCAGCACCGCCTCCGCCCACTGCGCAGCCTGTTCGATGACGAACGGATCATTCAACAGCGCGAGCGACTGCGCAGGCACGTTCGTCACGTCACGTTTGCCCAGCGTGGTGAAGGGCTTCGGCGCGTCGAACGTTTCCAGGAACGGGCTGAGAAAATTCCGGCGCACCATCAGATACACGCTGCGGCGGCGCTGCTGGCCGGGTGCGGCCAGCGCGTTCGCCCCAGGACCAAACATGTTCGTGTCCAGCCGTCCACTGATGGTGAGCAATGCGTCGCGAATGGACTCCGCCCCCACCCGCCGCGTGCGCGCGTGCGAGAACAGGAGGTTGTCGGGATCAATCTCCACCGCCCTCGCCGACACGTCGCTCGACATCTGGTAGGCACGCGTGGTGACGAGGTAACGAATCAACTCCTTCGACGACCAGCCTTGCTCAATGAATCGCGTCGCGAGGAAATCGAGCAACTCCGGGTGCGACGGCCTTTCGCCGAGCCGCCCGAAGTTGTCCACCGTCGCCACGAGTCCGCGTCCGAACAGGTGATGCCAGACGCGATTGACCAGCACGCGCGCCGACAATGGATTCGCCGCGCTCGCAATGTTGTTCGCCAGTTCGAGCCGGCCGCTGAGTTTCGTGTCGTAGCGGCGCGCGGAAACCAGATGCAGATAGCCGCGTGGCTCCGGCGCGAGCGGCTTCAAATGATCGCCGCGTGACAACAGCGGCGCATTGTAGGCCACCGTTTCCAGCACGCCCGGCGCGCGGCGCGGGGACGGAATATCTGCTTCGAGCTTTCGATACTCCGCGACGAGCGATGCCACATCCGGCAACTCCTTCACCGTCATTGGCAACAAACCGCCGCGCACGAATGCATCAAGGAACACGCGCTGTTCCTCGGTCATGGAATCATTGCGCCACGCTGCGATGCCTTTCGTGAGTTGATCGCTAATTCGATCAGCCAACGCCTCCGCAGACGTCGGAACCTCGCCCTCCAGCAACAACGTGAGCGGCGTGACTTCTTCTTTCGGCATACTCTTCGCATCGTGAAACACCACGCGCTCGACGCCGAAGAACGAACGCTCGCCCGGCCCCGCCGCTCCGCGATTGCGCGAAGTCAGTTCGGCCGACGTCGCGAACTCCAGATACGCCATGCCGCCTTTGCGGTACGCCGTGTCGATCCGCACCCAAGTCGGCGCGTCGCTCTTGAGGTCCGCCGCCGGATAAATGTTGCCCTGGCCCAGCGGATAATTGTCGAGCACGAGCCGCACGCCCGCGCCTTTGCCGCCGATGACGCGCGCGCTGATGTTGTCATTGGTGATTTTGAAGCGCGGCGATGCAAACACGCCGTTGTGCTTCTGCGAAAGGAGATGCGAGAACACGCCCGCAGGCAGCAATCCGCTGAAGAGGCGGTCGCCATCCGGTTCGAGGGCGAACTCGCCAGGCCGCGCGACTGCTTCGGGCGGATTCACGCCGTGGCGAAACCATTGGCTCACGCCGTCGCTACGAAAATCCCAGGCAGGTTGAAAAGTCTCAGCGTTGAATTTCTTTCGCGCCGCGAGTTCATCCGTCTGCTTCTGCGCGAAGGTTTGCCAGCCAGCGGTGAACGCATCGCCGAATTTCTCGCGCAGTTGGAACCACAGGTTGAGCGGATGATTCTCATTCTTCGCCGCCGCCCCCAGAGCCGCGAGCATTCGCGTTCGCGACGCATCCCGTTCCGCGTAGTCGGGAAACTGTTTCGTCAACGCCGCGCGCTGGCTGGCGATCTCCGTGGCCAAGCGCGCGCGCTCCGTGCGTTGCTCCGGCGTGAGGGCACTGGCGATAGCCGCGGGCGAAATCAGCCCCGGCCCGGCACCAAACGACGTCTTTATTTCCTTGGCCGAAAGCGCGCGGTCGTAAAGACGAGCCTCTTCAATCTCGCCCGCGAAGAAAGCATTGCCGCCGCCCGTGTGCCGCTGACCGAGCAGCACGCGCGCGGATTTGGCCGCGAAGGTCTGCAACTCCTTGCCCTCACCCGCTGGCGTCCAAGCTGCGCCATAAGCCGCGCCGTTGCGGAAGACGGCAATGCTGTGGTCCGGGCGATAGACGATGGTGAGGTGAACGAGTTCGCCGGGCTTCGCGGTTTCTTCCGGTGCTTTGAGGTTTTTTCCACGCCGGTACGAATCGCTGCCGGCCATCCACCGGCGCGGTTCCTTTTCGGCGAACACGATGGAGTCGAAGATTGCGCCATCCTGTGACTCAACTGAGAGCACACCACCGCCGCCCTGTTCCAAGTTCGCGGGCGCGACCCAGGCCTCCAGCGTTTTCTCGCCCAAGGATTTCTCCAATGGTGCGGTGCGGAGGAAGGCACCTTTGCCATCCACGATCAAACGTCCATTGCGAAGCACCGCGCCGCCCATCAACTCGCCGTGCAAGTTCCCGACGGCATCGCGCGCATCGGCGTCAAATGTCCATGCGGCGACGGGTAGCGTGCCCCCGGTGTCCCGCCGGGTGGAGGTGTTCACTTTTTCCAGATCACTCGACTCGTCCACGCGCCCACCCGGCGGGACGCCGGGGGCACGTTGCTGCCGCACCGCTTCACGCCCCGCGCGGTCAATGGCCGCAATTCTTTTCTCCACTTCTTCTATGCCCGTCTTGATTTCATCGCCTGAAATCACCGGATGGTTCGTGCCCGAGAGAAGTTGTGCCGTGAGTACGCGCGCTGATTTCTCCCACGCTATCGCCACGCCGTCTTTGATCTCGCGCTTCAATTTCTCCAACTCATCCCGATGCACGCGCAACCGCTCGGGCTGATCGATCGTGAGTTGTGTTGGGCGCACGCTGGCGAAGATGCCGTGCAACGCGTAGTAGTCGCGCTCGCTGATGGGATCAAACTTGTGGTTGTGACAGCGCGCACAGGAGGTCGTGAGTCCCTGAAATGCTTTCGAGACCACATCAATCTGGCTGTCCACGGTTTTGATTTGTTCATCCAACGTGTCCACGGGATTGAAGCCGTGCTCGACGAGCCGGAAGTGCGCGAGGCCGAGCAGCGACTCGTTGATGCCCTCGGTTTCATTCCAGCGCGGCTTCGCCAGAAGATCGCCCGCGAGATGTTCGCGGATGAGTTGGTCCCAACGCACATCACTGTTGAAGGCACGGATGAGATAATCACGATACCGCCACGCATTTGGAATTTCCGGATCACCCTCGCTGCCGTGCGTCTCGGCGAAACGCATCAAGTCCATCCAGTGCCGTGCCCAGTGCTCGCCGAAGCGCGGCGAGGCCAGCAGCCGCTCGACCACTTTCGCGTAAGCATCGGGCGACGAATCATCGAGGAGCGCGCGCACTTCGTCTGCGGTCGGCGGCAGGCCGGTCAGGGTGAACGTAAGGCGGCGCAGCAGCGTGCGGCGGTCGGCAGGTGCAGCGGGCTGAAACCCGCGTTCCTCCATCTTCGCGAGGAGAAATTGATCGACGGGATGCGCAGACCAGGCGGCGTTCTTGACCACGGGCGGGGCAAACTTCTGCACCGGCTTGAAACTCCACCAATCCTTGCGCGCGGTAAAGGTAGCGTCCCAGCCCGCGCTGGCCGCTGCCGTTTCACTGGCGGGTTGGTCGCGCGGATCGGGCGCGCCATCGTTCACCCATTTCACGAAGTCCGCGATGACAGCGTCGCTGAGCTTCGGACGATCCTTCGGCATCGCGGAGTCCGGGTCGTCGTGTCGAATGAATTGGATCAGCAGACTTTTCTTCGCGTCGCCTGAGATGATGGCCGGGCCAGAGTCGCCGCCCTTGAGCAGCCCGTCGCGAAAGTCCACGCGCAATTTGCCCTTCTGCTTCTGCGCACCGTGGCACTCGTAGCATTCGTTCGCGAGCATCGGGCGGATGCGCTGCTCAAAGAACTCGAGTTGCGCGGGCGTCGGCGTGGCGGCACGCGCGGCGACCGCGAGCCACGAGACCAAACTGAAGATGACGACCGTTCGCTTCATGTCGGAAAATATTTCAGGCCGGGCATTGCATCCGGTTCAGACGCGCCACCCGCGACGCTCGTTCAATGGCAATCGAAGGGCTACGACTGCTTGGGCGGAATCGGCATCACGTCCGTGATGATGCGCGCGCCGCGTTTGTAAGTGAGATACGAATACGTCCACTGCCAGAGCACGGCAATCTTGTTGCGGAAGCCGACGAGGAAGAGCAGATGCACGAACAGCCACGCCATCCAAGCCATGAAGCCGGTGAACTGAAACGGCCCCGCCTGCGCCACCGCCGCCGAACGCCCGATGGTCGCCATCGTGCCCTTGTCGAAATACGTGAACGCCGGACGCGTCGCGATCCCGGGCGAGGTGAGTTCGTCCTCGATGATTTGCGCGGCGTGCTTCGCCATCTGCATCGCGGCGGGGGAGACGCCGGGCACGGGCTGGCCGCTTTTCTGGAGCAGCGAAACCATGTCGCCGAGCGCGAAGACTTCGGGATGGCCAGGCACGCTGCAATCGGGATGCACTTTCACGCGACCCGCGCGGTCGAGTTCCACGCCGAGCTTTTTTGTGAGCGGCGACGCGGCCACGCCGGCGGCCCAGAGGACGTTCGCAGCGCGGATGGTTTCGCCGGTGTTCAGTTCCACGCCCGCCGCCGTGATGTTCGAGACCTTGGTGTTGGCGCGAATTTGCACGCCGAGTTTCTCCAATTGTTCCGTGGCGGAAATTTGCAGCTCATCAGCCATGTTCGAGAGCACGCGCGGCGACGCCTCGATCAAAATGACGTGGGCCAGCGCGGGATCGATGTGGCGAAAATCCTTCTGCAACACCTGGCGCGAAAGTTCCGCGAACGCGCCCGCCAGTTCCACGCCGGTTGGCCCGCCGCCCACGACCACCATGGTCATCAGGCGCGCGCGCTCGGCGGGATCGTTTTCATTTTCTGCGCGCTCAAAGGCGAGTAACACCTCGTGCCGGATGCGGATGGCGTCTTCCAAAGATTTCAGTCCGGGCGCGAATTCCGCCCATTCAGGATGGCCGAAGTAACTCGTGCAGCCGCCGACGGCGAGGACGAGGTAGTCATACTGCAACGTGCGTTCCCGCAGCGTGACTTCCTTCGTCGCGAGATTCAGATCGCACACTTCATCCATCAGCACGGTGATGTCTTCGCGGTCGGAAAGAATCGAACGAATCGGCTGCGCGATTTCCGGCGCGGAGAGCCCCGCCGTCGCGACCTGATACAGCAAGGGCTGGAAGAGATGATGGTTGTGCTTATCGACGATGGTGATGCGCGCGTGCGGATGATGGAACTGCTGGCAGAAGGTCAGTCCGCCGAATCCGCCGCCAATGACCAGGACATGCGCCGTCTTTTCCATGCGCGGGAGTTTCATGGCGGGCGGGGGAAAAGTAAATGAGTGCGGAAGGGCTAGTGGCGCAGGCGTCCCGCCTGCGATAGTCCAACAGCCGTCTCGGCTGTTGATGAAAGAGAAACGCCAGCCGGGACGGCCAGCGGACGGGTGGCAGCCGGGACGGCTGCCCCACTATTAGATCACTTCACGCGCCATTGCTCGTCGAAGAAGTCGGCGAGCGCGACGGTGTTGCCCGCGATCTCGATGACGGCGTAGTCCGGCAGCTTCGGCGTCTGCTGCGCGTTGCTGGCGAAGCCGGCGGCGGCGAAGGTGAAGCCGCTGTTCACCACCACGTAGCGAAATCGATTGTGTGGATTCGGGAAGATGAACACGGGCGCATGTGTGGCCGCAGGAAATTCCTTGCCACCGACTCTCAAAGATTGCGTGGTCCATTGAACCGGCAGTTTGTCCGCATAGCGGGCCAGCAGTTGATTGCTCTGAGGATCGCCGAAGAGCACCAGGTTGTGCATGGCAATGTCCTCGAGAGTCACACTCACATCGTCTTTCATGCGAACGTCTCCGCGGAACTGTGCGCGCCATTCATTCGTCGCTTTGGAGAGTTGAGCGGCCGTCCACGCGCCGCTAGCCGCATTGGCAGCACGGCCCGTCGGGCGAACGATGAGGAAGCTGCTCATGAAGGCGTCGTCAATCGGCCCTTGCAGTCCCGGACTTTTCGCCGGGGGAAGCAGCGGTGTGGCCAGCATTGGATCCCGCTCGTCATGCCAACGTCCGCGATAGTCCTTGGCCAGGAATGCTTTCGCTGATTCCTCGGCTGGCAGGACGTTTGGCTTCAGCGGCTGCCCGTCAATCATGATGTTCCGAACCGCCTTGGAGTCTCTTGCCCGGTGGACAGTTAGTTTTGTGACGTTGGTCGTGTGGATGATCAACTGGTCGCCGGAGTCGTTGAGGATAACATCCGCGCGCTGCCAGTGGCCCTCCAAGGCGCGAATCTCGACACCGGGCGCGCGATGGTAGGCCAACGTACGCGTGGTGAAATGGACGCGAGCCGGAAATTTTTCTGTTCCGCGCACCACCGCCGCATCCACGAACGCGCTCACCTCGCGCTTGCTCTCCGGCGTGTACTTGTGGCCGACGTTCGTACCCCAGACGCGCGGGAGTTTCAGACCCTCGGCCTTCATCGCGCGCTCCATCACGTCGCCGCTCTGGCGTTGCGCATCCTGTAGGCCGGCGTAGGAAATCACCGGGACGTTCGCGAAGTTCGCGGCGTAATCCGTGGCATCGTAAAGCTGCCAGAGCTTCTGTTCCCACACGGGAAATTTCACGCGGTTTGTGCCGAGCTTCTGGTATTCCGCCGTCTCGGCGAAGCCCGCGCCAGGCGCGACCACCGCCCACACGCCGGGATGATGCGCACCGAGATGCCACGCGCCCGCGCCGCCCATCGAGAAGCCGCGCAGCGCGAGGCGGCGGTCGTCGATGCGATAGGATTTCTTCACCTGTTCCAGCGCCTCGAACACATCCGTCTCGCCGGCGAATTTGAACGCGTTGCAGTAGCGACCGTAGGGATGCAGGACAAAAGTGTCGGCGGGCGTGAACTCGCCATGCGACTTCAGGCGGTCGGAGATGAATTTCAACTCGGTGAGATTGTTGTCGCGTCCGTGCAGCCACACGTCGAGGCGGCGCGGCGTGGTTCGATCCGTGGCAAAGGTCCCGGGGACAACGAGACCGTAGGGCTGCACGGAGCCGTCAATTTTGGAAACATAACCGCGCACGACGAGTCCGGTGGCGGTGAGCCACGAAGGTTTCCCCTCGCGCAACTGTTTGGCGCGCTCCATCCCGGTCTTGAGCAGCGCGCGGGCGAGTCCGACTTCGTTGCTGCGATAGAACTCGTCGTAGCGCAGCGGCCAGTCCACGGCCTTGTGGAAAATTTCCACGTCGGGCAGCAGTTCGCGGCGCGGCGAAGAACGCAACGACTCGATCTCCACCGCCAGCGCGTCCGCGCCCGAGCGCAACGCGGCGCGATCTTTCTCGGCGATGGCGAGGCCGGGCGGCGGGACTCGTGTGGGCTTGGGTTGTGCGGCGTGGGCGGTAAAAGTCAAAGCCAACGTGCTGATGAAAAGCAGCGCGCTCCGGAGCAGCGGACAGCCTTGTCCGCTGTTCCTAACCTGGGGGTGGCGGACAGCGGACATGGCTGTCCGCTGCTCCGAGGTGCGGAGGCCATCGTTCAAGAGTGAAGTTTTCATGCGCGTTTTTTCATCTGCCACAGCATCCAGACAATCTCCTCGTGGAAAGCATTCTTGGTCGGGTAGCTGAAAATTTCCGGCGACTGGAGCTGCCACGCGGCGGCTCCGCGGTTCAATCCGGCGTGCGGGCAGCACTGAATCAGGTCGCGGAGGAACAGGCCGCAATTTCCAGCGAGGCTGTCCGTGCGGCGCGCGCCGAGTCCGGCGAAGTTGAATTTCTCCGCCGCGAAGCTGTAGCGCATCGCCGCGCCGGTGATGATGATTTCGCCGAGCAGATGAAAGTTCCGCTCCTCGCGCGTCACGGATTCGTACTCCGTCTCCTGCACCAGATGACCGCGCCCGGTGACCCGCGTGACCTGACGGGGTTTTGGCTGGCGGACAAATTCGTTCACCCGCACCGCACCCGCCGCGATGAGCAAGACGTGCCGCCATTCGAGCGGGAAACCGTTCCCGAGCGGATCGAAGATCAGCAGACCTTCGGGCTGGCACTCCAGGCGATTGACCAGCTTGGCCGGCGGCAGTTCCGGCAGGAGCGATTGCTCCACGATCTCGGTTTCCATGCCCTCGCAGCGCAGCGCGCCTTGCAGCGCCGTCGCCTGTTCGGCGGAGAAATTTTTCACGAGGATGCCGAAGGCGTCGTTGCCGAGGATGCCGGCGTCGTAAGGCGTGAGTCCGGGCACCGTGCGAAAGGCGCGGCGCAACAGCTCGAGAGCGGGAGGGTTCAAGTCGGTTTGCAGCACGGCGTAGCGCATGGTGTCGGTTGAAATTTTTCCGAGCATGGTAAGCGCGCGGCCAAGTCTCAATCTTCAACTCCGGGGAAAAGCGGCGCTGTGTGCATCTCGCGACCGTCATGAGCCGTTTGGATTTCGACTGATGGGTTGAACCACGGAAGACACCGAAAACACGGAAAGGAAAGACCGGGGAATTTTCAGACACGGATTCCTCGGATTTTCACGGAGCGAATCCATGTGAATTCGTGAAATTCGTGCCTGCTCCTGCCCTTTCCGTGTCTTCCGTGTCTTCCGTGGTGAACCGTCTCAGTCCCTTCGTACGCGGTAAAAGCGCGCGGCGTTGGTCAGGGCGTCGGTCGCGGTGCGCGGGCCGGGACTGAGGATGAGGCCGAAATTGGTCAGCGTGGTCCAGGCGTTCGTGCCGTCCGCCGTGGCGCGCGACTCGACACGATGCGGATAGCCCAGCTCGGCGTGGAAGGTGAGACTGAGGCGGTTGCTCACGACTTGGACATTCGTGATGAGCAGCGGCGGCAGGTAGGTGATGAGGAGCTGCGGCGACTCGAAAGGGTCCTCGAGTTCGCGCGAGCCGAAGCGACGCGCGGTGAAGTTGGAATCCTCCTCCTCGGTCTTGAGCATCCAGCCGAAATTCTGCGCCGGCTGATCGAGCCACGACTGCACGTCGGCCACCATGCCCCCCGATTCAAAAAAATACGGGTCGCCGCTCACGCCCGCGATGAAGGTGCTCGAACTGAAACCGCTCGCGAAATCCACGCCCTCCAGCCCGCCGGGAATGGTCCACGCGTCCGTGCCCCACGAGGCGTGCGTCCAGGTCGCGTCGCCAGGCTGGGCGGGCGCACCGAGGCCGGGATAGTTCGGATCGGCGGAGAGGTTCGCGCCCTCGTTCCACGGGCGCAGCACACGACGCAGGGAGAAGAGCGAGTCCGCGTTGCCATCAATGGGCGAGCGCGTGACCCACACGTTCACGCCGATGTCGGTGATGGTGGAACCAGCGGGGACGGCGGCGGCGATGTCGAACCTGAGCAGGGCGCGGTTGGTGTTGCCGTTCTGCGTGGTGCCCGAGGAAATCCAGGTCACGCCGCCCAGGCTATTCGAGGGCTGCAATTCAAACAGCGTGGCGTCGGCGACGGGAAAAAGCGTGACCTGATCCGCGCGCGCGCCGACCAGCAGGGCCAGAAAACAACCGAGCCACGCGAACTGCGTGGCCCGGCGCGGGAGGACAGAAACGGTCATGCCCCACTCTACAGGAATCCAACCTCGCCGCGAATCGCCGTGCCGTCGGTCGAGTTGCCCGCTGTGAGCAGGTGCTCGGCCGGATTCGCGTAGCCGGGGATGATGCTGTTGAGCTGGTTCTGCGTGGCCCCGAGATGTTTGCGGATGATTTCGCCGAGCACGGAGCGGAAGTCAGTGGTGCGCCGGAGGTAGCTGCCGCTCACGCCGAACATCGAGCCGCTGTTGCCCGTGTCCCACGGGATGTTGTCGGTGGGCGAGCAGTTGAAGACGCCGGAGGGGTTGCCCGCGCCGTAACCCTTCACGCCGCCGCCGGCGACCCACATGACGTTGCCCTCGGCGTGGTCGGTGCCGAAATCGTTGTTCTCGCGCGAGGTGCGGCCGAACTCGGAGAGCGTGACCACGACCATGTTGTCCCAGCTCGCCTGGTTCGCGTGGTTCGAGAAATATTTGCGCAGGCCGTACATGGCCCAGCCGATGACGCGCTGGAGGTTGGCGTGCGCGCCGGCGACAGAATTGCCCGGCGTGACCTGGTTTTGGTGAGTGTCGAAGCCGCCGATTTCCGTGCCGGCGATGATGGCGGAAGTGTGGTTCAGCACGAGCGCCGCCGCCTTGAGGTTGTAGAAGAAACTCTGGTGGCTGGGATCGACGACGTATTTGTTCGCCACGGCCGAAGCGTCGGGCCGGCGCCAGCCGCCGTTCTTGTCGTTGCTGGTCGGGAAGAGGAAGTAGCCCTTGGCCGGATCGCCGATGGACTGGCTCTGGCCGTTGATGGGCACCCAGGTGTTGTCGTCGTCGGTCTTGATGTCGTCCTGATAGGTGTTGCCGCCCTCGGTGAAGTTGATCGCGCCGAACTCCTGCAAGGTCGCCGAGAGGCTCTGGTACTGGTTGTAGAGCAGTTCGCGGTTCTGCTTGGCGGTGAAGGTGTAGCTGTTGGCCTGGGTGATGGCGTTGGTCGCCTTGGTGTTGCTGCCGGGCGACGCCGTGGAAGGCACACCGAAGACATCGTAACGCTCCGGGTCGGTGAGGTTCGTGAGCGCCGCCGCCGAACCGCGCAAGATGAGCGGCAACGAGGACTGGATGGACACGCCCGTCACGCCCTGCCCCGCGAGGCCCGACTGGATGATGGTGCGGTAGAAGATGCCGTCTTTGCTCAGGTTGTTGTTCGGGTTGCCGTTCTCCCAGTAATTCTGCGAGTCAAAATGCGAACGTGACTGCTTGGGATAGCCGACGCGATGGATGAGCGCGAGGTCGCCGGCGTTATAGACCGGCGCGAGGAATTTCAGCGACGGATGGAGCGCGGCGAAGCCGTTGCCGAGGCGGACGGCGAAGGGAAACGTGCCGTAGGTCGAGCCAGCCCCGGCGAGCGGGTAATCGCAGGGAATGCCGCTGGTCGCGTAGTTCGTGCCGGCGTCCGTGGGAATGCGGACGTTCGGACGGCTGCTGGCGTAAGCCGTATCCTGAACCGGAATGACCGAGTTCAAGGCGTCGTTCGCGCCGCGCAGCCAGATGAAGAGAACCTTCTTGCCGCTGCCGATGGTGCCCTCGGCCATGGCGCGCTTGAGGAAACCGGGGACGTTGCAGACCGAGGCCAGCGCCGCCGCCATGCCGGCCTTGCCGGCCAGGCTCAGGAACTCGCGGCGGTTCGTGACGTTGAAGTGATGATGTTTCATAAGCGTGGTCGTTAAATGTCTGGTCCTGAAATTATTGTTCCTGGAAGCGCGGCAGCGTCATGAGCATGGCCACCATCGAACGCACGCGCAAATCGTAGGGCGAACCGGTGTTGGTCAGGCCGGAGAACAGCGACGTGCCGACGCCGTTGTCGTTCGTGTCGAGGAAGGCCATGGCCAGCGCGCGGTAGCCATTCAAATTCCCCGCGCCTTCGCCGGGGAAGAAATTGGCGAGGAAGAAGTCCACGACCGCGCCCGAGTTGTTCCAACTGCCGGCGGGCAGCTTCGCCTTCAACAGCGCGACCGGGTCGCTCAGGTTGAAATTGCCGCCGCTGATGCTGTCGGCCTTGTTCGCGTCACCCACGGCCATCAGGAAGGTCTGGATGAAGCGCACGCGCTCGGCCAGCGTGCCGGAACTGATCCACGAGGAGCCGATTTCCGGGTAGCCGTCCGGCGCATCGCGGTCAAAAAGCATCATGGAACCCATGCGCGTGAGCGGCGCGGAACTGGCCGTGCGGCTGCGGCCGCTGATCGAGTAGCCGTCGGTGCGGCCGGTGGCGGGGTTGGTGGATTGCAGGGCGCGCACGGCGCTGACTGCGAATTCCACCGGCGTCTTCACCTTGTGCAACGAGCCGCCGTGGCTGCGGAACAGATCGGAGTTGAAGATCACGTTCAGCACGTTGCGGAGGTTGCCTTTGCGTCCGTCACCCGCCGGCGTGTCCCACGCCACCATGCACTGGCGGACCAGTTCCGCCTCCGCCGAGCGGTTCGGGTTCGTGTAGTCGTAGAAGGCGGATTCTGGCGAGCCAGGAAGGGTGTTCGGATTCGGGAACCCTTCATGCACGAACAGGCGGCAGAGTTTCACGCTGAGGTATTCCATGGTGAACGGCAGGTTCGCGATGCTGGCGGTGATGTCGTAGCCGTCGGCGATGCCATTGGTGCCGCTGCGGCTGGCCGGAATGACGAGGCGATACGGCTGTCCGGCCCACGGAGGCCCGAAGCGCGCGGGCACCGTCTTCGACTGGCCGCTGGCGTAAGGATAGGCCGCGCTGCCCAGCGGCTTGGGATTCGTCTGCGAGGCGTTGGTATCCCAGTTCGACCAGATGGGCGCGCGGTTCGTGCCGTGGTTGCCGGGCTTGTAGTTGAACGTCCAGACGCCGATCAGATTCGAGGTGCCGGAGGTGCCGTTGCCCGGATAGAAGCCGACGCGCTCGGACCGGACGGCGTGCGGGTTGTTGATGTTGACCGCATCCACGATTTCGACCGACCAGCCGGTCCAGGCGCGGGACATGGCCACGATGTCGAGCTGGTCGTAGCCGTTGTCCACGCCCATGCAGAACAGTTCCATGATTTCGCGGGCGTAGTTTTCATTCGCGACGTTGTTGCCATTGCCGCGGCTGTCCACGGAGTCGAGATAGACAATTTCGGCCGGGCTTTCGACGTGAATTTTCAGGAGGTCGTAGAAGTTGCAGTTTGGATTGAGGAGCGCGGCCTGCCACTTCACGCGCTCGCGGTATTCCCAATCGGTCGAGAAGATGTCCATCAGGTTGCCGTCATCATAGAAGCGGTCGAAGTAATCCCCGCTCTTGGCGTGCTGGGTCACGAAATGGTTCTCGAGGAATTGAAGCAGCACCTCGATCAACTGGCGCTTGGCGCTGACTGCGCTCAACACATGATAGGCGCGCAGGTCATGCAGGTTCGCGCCGCCCACGGTGTTCACGGTCACGCTGCCGTTCTCGATGCTCGGGTTCCAGATGTTCTCGAGGCGGCGGCGGATGTTGCCGGGCGTGCTGCCTGGCTGATTGGCCTGGACGATGGTGTTATTGGCGTTCGCGCCGGAGAGCCGCGCCGTGATCGTGCGGTTCCGCGTCGGCGGCAGGTACCAGAAGCTGACGGTGTAAGTCAGGCCGTTGGTGATCGAAGTGTTGTTCGTCTGGAAAATGGAGTCGTTGTTGCCCGATCCGCCGCCCGTGGCGACGATTTTCAAGCTGCCCGCGCCGGAGTGCGAGTAGGTGGGGCTGATCAAGGAATTGGTAAAGTCGGCGGTCGTGTTCCAGTTGGTCACGCCGAGCGGTGTTTCAAAATCACCGTTGCGCAGAAGGTTCGGCCCCGCCTCCGGCACGGGGCCGGAGACCAGTTTGAGATCGTCAATGTAGGCGTCGCCCGCGCCGGAGAGGTAAAGGTAGAAGGCGTTGTTGTTCCCCGCCGTGCCGGTGGCCGAAGCGAATATCCATTCCGGGGCCGGAGCCTCGATGTTGCCCGTGCCCACGATGCCGCTGCCGCTCAGACGCATCTTGATGTTTCCCGAACTGGGGCCGGGCAGGTACCAGAAACTCAACGTGCCGCGCGTGGTCGAGTTGTCGAAGCGGAACCAGAGGTTCGACATGCGCTGGTAAATCGAGTTGCCCTCGGTGCTGCCGACGCCGGACGACACCATGTGCAAACTGTTGCTGCCGGAATAGGCGTAGGTGTTCGTGACCGTGGAATTGATCATGTTCGGCGTCACGACCCACGGGAAGAACGAGCCGCTCTCGAAATCCCCGTTGCGCAGCACGTTCGTGCTCGCGCTGAACAGCGTCTGCACATTGCTCGTCACGTTCGTCACCAAGCCCACGATGTTCGTGGTGTAATTGGTCAGGAAATAATTCGTCAGCGGCACCAGCGAGATGTCGTCCAGGTAGGCGTCGCCCGCCGCCGTGAGGTAGGCGTAAAGATTCGAACTGGAGAAGAACCCCGTGTAGCTGACGAACCGCCACTCCGGCACGCCCGAGGGCGGCACGCCGTTCGTGGTCTGCGACACGTAGAAGTCGTGCGTCTCCGAGATGGCCTCCGGCGCGAGTTGCTCGTCGATGTAAGCCTGCGGCCCCATCGTCCGCACGCGCACCAGTTCGTCCGGCGTCGGGCCATAGGCGAGGCGGTTCAACAAATTCACCGAGAGCAGATCGTTGCTGCTCATGGGCGTGGCCTCGACGCGGTAGAAACGCGTCGGCGCCCCGCTCAAGCCGCGGAAGATGAAGTTGCTCACCGTGCCCGCGTCCGGCGTCAGCGGCACGCCGAGGTCCGGCCCGCTCTTGACGGTGTAGTTCGAGATGGCGGGCGCGGGCGTGAACTGGAACGACTTCGTCAGGTTCGAGACGGAGAAGTTGTAAATGACCGGCGGCGGCGTGTCGGCGGCAAACGCGGGCAGCAACCACAGGCCGACAGCCGAGAGCGCAATAAGTCGTTTCATAAAGTTCGGGGATCCTGGTTCGCGCCAGACTATCATCCACACCTGCCTGTTCAAGCGCGGAAATGAGACGAAGGCGTGTCCGAGTTGCATCTTGCCGCTGTTGCTGCTCCAGCGGGTTGCCAGAGTTGATCCCAGTGATGATTGCGCCGGGCTTCGTCGAGCGCGAGCAGGTGGCGCAGGCCGGGCCGCGTCCAAAATTGGCCGGCGCGCTTGAAGCGGCACTGCTTTTGCCGGCACGCGCTCTCCACCGCTCCGCTCCCGATGGGCCAGCCGCGTCGCGCCGCTTTTTCAGGCGCGCGATTTCTCCCAGCACCACGGACTCCCGTCCGTGCCGCAGTTGGTGGCGCCGCGGTTCCACCCAGGCCGACAGTCCCGGGGCGCACCTTGCCACTGTTGTCGTTGAGCCTCGGCAAGGGCTTTTGGTCGCGGAGCGACCGCAGGAAATTAGCCCGGCACGAAGTGCCGGGTGGGCGGTGGGAAAGTGTTTTCGTCCCGGCACTTCACGTTCGATCTCGGCCAGACCGGGCCGGGGTTTGGGGACCACCACCGGCGGGGACTCGGCTTTCTTTTTCATGGGACGACACAGTTGTTCAGAGGTTTGTTTCTGCCGGTCGAGGAACCGCCACACCCAAGATTAGCAACAGTGTCCAGATGCGCACCAATCACACCCCCTTCCCACTTCCCACCGCCAGCCTTGACGCCTCGCCGCAGATCGTCCTGACTCTCGGGATGATTCCACGCACTCTGTTCGTCGCGTTGCTCGTGGTGGGCAGCGCTCTCTGCTCCCAGGCCGAACTCCGCCTGCACAACCTCTTCACCGACCACATGGTCCTCCAGCAGCACGCCACCGTCCCCATCTGGGGCTGGGGCGATGACGGCGACAAGGTCACCGTGGAATTCGCCGGCAAAAAGGACACGGTGATGGTGAAGAACGGGCAGTGGCTGGCGAAGTTGAAGAACTTGAAGCCGGGCCCAGCGGGCGCGTTGAAGGTGACGGCGACGCGCGACGGCAAGAGCACCTTGATCCAGCGCGAGGACGTGGTGGTGGGCGAAGTCTGGATCGCCAGCGGCCAGTCGAACATGGAGTGGGCCATGCGCAGCAGCTTCAACTCGACGAATGACATCGCGACCTCGGCGAACGCGAACATCCGCCTCTTCACCGTGCCGAAGCTGAAGCTGGACGCGCCCACGAACAACGTGAACGGCAAGTGGGTGGAGTGCGGGCCGGAGTCGGTGCCGGGCTTCTCGGCGGTGGCGTATTATTTCGCGCGGGATTTGCAGAAGGCGCTGGGCGTGCCGGTGGGGATCATTCACACATCGTGGGGCGGCTCGCCGGCGGAGGTGTGGATGAGCGAAGAAGTGCTGGCGGCCAATGCGGAATACAAGAAGGACATTCTCGACAAATACGCGGCGGACAACGCGAAGCTCCCCGCGCAGATCGCCAACTGGGAGAAGCAACGCGACGCCGCGAAGGCGGAGGGGAAAACTTTTAACGCGCGCAAGCCGTCGCCGTGGAAACCGGCGGAACTCTACAACGGGATGATTGCCAACATCATTCCTTACGCGGTGCAGGGAGCGATCTGGTATCAGGGCGAGTCGAACGCGGGCCGCGCGTGGCAGTATCGCCGGCTGTTCGCGGACATGATCAAGAACTGGCGCGCGGACTGGGACCAGGACTTCACCTTCCTCGCAGTGCAGCTCGCGTCCTTCGACAAGGGCAAGAAGCGGTCGGTGGCCGAGATAACCGCGACGCCGGTCGAGAGCGATTGGGCGGAACTGCGCGAGGCGCAACTGCTCGCCACGAAGAATCTCAAGAAGGTCGGCATGGCCGTCATCACCGATGTGGGCGACAAGGACGACATTCACCCGTCGAAGAAGCAGCCGGTGGGCGCGCGGCTCGCGCTGCTGGCGCGGGAGATTGCTTATGGGGAGAAGATCGTGGCGAACGGGCCGGAGTATCGCGGGGTGAAGTTCAAGGAGGGGCAGGCGGTGCTGAGTTTCAAGAGCGTGGGCGGCGGACTGGAAGCGCGCGGGGGTGAGTTGACGGGTTTTGCTATCGCCGGCGAGGATAGGAAGTTCGTGTGGGCTACGGCGAAGATCGTGGGCGACAAGGTGGTGGTCAACACCATGGGCATCAAGAAGCCGGCGGCGGTGCGCTACGGCTGGTCGGATTTCCCGGTGGTGAATCTCTGGAACAAGGACGGCCTGCCCGCCACGCCCTTCCGCACGGATGACTGGGACATGGTGACGAAGCCGAAAGCCGTGGCGGCGAAGAAGTGATGAACGCCGAGCGCGTGACTGCGGATTGGAGCGCCGGCTTCCAGCACGGCGCGTTCGGCATCCGCACACTCCTGCGCGCCGTGCTGGAAGCCGGCGCTCCCATCGTGGCGTGCCTGCTGCCGTTGCTTTTGACCGGCTGCATCACGCCGCGCACGCAGTTGGTTGTGAAGCACTCCGAATTCATCTACGAACGCGCGCCGTTCCCCTCGTGCCACGCCTCGACCATCGTGGAGACAAGGTCGGGACTGATGGCCGCATGGTTCGGCGGCACCGACGAAGGCAGGCCGGACGTGACCATCTGGACCGCGCGCCACGACGGGAAGAATTGGAGCGCGCCCGTAGAAGTCGCCACCGGCGTGCAGGCGGACGGCACGCGCTGGCCGTGCTGGAATCCCGTGTTGTTCCAGCCCGCGCACGGCCCGCTCCTGCTCTTCTACAAAGTCGGCCCCAAGCCGCATAACTGGTGGGGCATGTTGATCAAGTCTGACGACGCGGGCCGCACCTGGTCGAAGCCCGAGCGATTGCCGGAGAACATTCTTGGCCCCATCCGCGCGAAGCCCGTGATGATCGGCGACACGCTCTGGTGTGGATCGAGCAGCGAACACGATGGCTGGCGCGTGCATCTGGAATTCACCCGCGACCTCGGCCAGACGTGGACGCGCTCGGAAGCGTTAAATGATGGGAAAGAGTTCGGCGCGATCCAGCCGACGATTCTCCCGTGGTCATCCCAGCGCATCCAACTGCTCAACCGCAGCCGTCAGGGCAAAGTCACCGAATGCTGGACGCAAGATGGCGGAAAGACTTTCTCTCCGATGCGCGCGACCGCGTTGCTGAATCCCAGCACGGGCTTGGATTCCATTCTCCTCCAGGACGGGCGCGCGCTGCTCATCTACAACAACACGCCGCGCGGGCGCACGCCGCTCAGCATTGCTTCCTCCCACGACGGCACGAACTGGACGAACGTCGTCACGCTGGAGAATGAGCCGGGCGAGTACTCCTATCCCGCGATGATTCAAACCCGGGACGGTCGCGTGCATGTGACCTACACTTGGAAGCGGCAGAAGATTAAGCACGTCGTGCTGGATCCGTAGCTGCGCGCCCGGCGCTCCGCAAATCCTGCTTGCCACACCCCCGCCGCTGTTTAGATTCGCGCCCGCCGCCACCAGACCGGTGGCGTTTGTTGTCTCTGAATCCATTGCACCTGTGAAAATTTTTTGCGGCACGTCCAATCGTCCCCTCGCGGAGTCTATCGCCAAGAACATCGGCGCCGAACTGGGCAAGAGCACGGTGAGCGCGTTTCCCGACGGCGAGACCTTCGTGAAGATCGAGGAGAACGTGCGCGGCGAAGACGTCTTCCTCGTGCAGTCCACCTGCCCGCCCACGAACCACAACTTGATGGAGATGTTCATCATGATTGATGCGTTGAAGCGGGCGAGCGCGGACCGCATCACGGCGGTGCTGCCGTTTTACGGTTACGCCCGCCAGGATCGCAAAGACCAGCCGCGCGTGCCCATCACTGCCAAGCTCGTGGCGAACTTGCTGGTGACGGCGGGCGCGAACCGCGTCCTCACGATGGATTTGCACGCGCAGCAGATTCAGGGGTTCTTCGACATCCCGGTCGATCATCTCTACGCCGCGCCGGTGATTTACGAGTACTTGAAGACGAAGGACTTGAGCAACTTCATCGTGGTGAGTCCCGACGTGGGCGGGTTGAAAATGGCTTACGCGTATTCGCAGGCGCTGGACATGGAACTGGCCATCGTCGCCAAGCGCCGGAAGTCCGCGAGCGAGGTCGAGAGCATGGGCATCATCGGCGACATTGACGGACGAAACATTCTGCTCGTGGATGATCTGACGGAGACGGCGGGCACGCTGACCACGGCGGCGGCGCTGCTGAAAAAAAGCGGCGCGAAGCAGGTTTTGGCCTGTGTTTCCCATGCTTTGCTCAACGACCTCGGCATTGAAAGATTGCGAAAATCGAACATTGACGAACTAATCACCACTGATACCGTCTGCCGCCCCGAAATCGACGGTGTGAAAATAACCACATTGTCGGTGGCGGGTTTGCTGGGTGAAGCCATCAAACGAATTCACAGCAATTCGTCGGTGACTTCGCTTTTTGAATTTAAGGGCGGGCGCACCAGCTAGCCCTTTCGAGAAAGATTTAAGAATGAAATCAGTGCCATTGAATGCGTTTCCCCGCACGGCTGTCCGCCGCGGTGGAGTGAAGAAACTGCGCGAACAAGCCAAGCGCGTACCCGCCGTCATTTACGGACGGGGCGTGCAGCCGCAGAACCTCGAGCTGAACCAGGTCGAGATCGACAACCTCATCAAGCATTCCGTGAGCGAGAATGTGCTCGTGGATCTCGCGGTGAAGGATGACGCGAAAGCCAGTCGTCTCGCGCTGGTCCAGGACATCCAGCATCACCCGCTGCGCGGCACCATCCTCCATGTGGATCTTCACGAGGTCGCGGAGAACCAAACTGTCACCGTGCTGGTGCCCGTCGAGCCGAAGGGCGAAGCGACCGGCGTCAAGACCGGCGGCGGCACGCTCGAACACATCGTCTTCAAGCTCCGCGTGCGCGCGCTCCCAAAGGATTTGCCCGAACAGATTACCGTGGATGTCTCGGCGCTGGCAATCGGCCAGGCCATTCACCTCGGCGAAATTCCGGCCCTCGAAGGCGTGGAATTCCTCGGCGATAAAAAGAACGTGGTCTTCTCCGTGTCCGCGCCTGTGACCGAGGCCGAAGAAACCGCCGCCGCCGCTGCGGCTGGCACGACGGGCGAAGTCGAGATGATCAAGGAGAAGAAGGAAGATGGCACGGCGGCCGACGCAAAAGCTGCGCCGGCGAAAGGTGCCGCTCCGGCCAAGGCTGCCGCCGGGGACAAGAAGGAAGAAAAAAAGAAGTAACGCCTCGGCGTTCCGCTGGAGTCCAAGCTTTAGCTTGTTCCGGCGCACGCTAAAGCGTGAACTCCAACCCACTGATGGAGACTTTGTTTCTCATCGTGGGTTTGGGAAATCCGGGTGCGGATTATTCGCGCACCCGGCACAACGCGGGTTTTCTCGTCGTCGAGGAACTGGCGCAGCGGGCGAAAGCCGGCTGGAACTTCGAGAAGAAGTTCAACGCGCGCGTGGCGAAAGCGGAGCGGGAGGGACGCAAGGTGCTGTGGGCCGAACCGCAGACGTTCATGAATTTGAGCGGACAGTCAGTGAGTGCGCTGATGAATTTTTATCAGGTGCCGCTGGCGCAGTTGCTGGTGGTGGTGGACGACGCGGATTTGCCGTTCGGCCAAATCCGGCTGAAGCCGAAGGGCAGCAGTGGCGGGCATCATGGACTGGAGTCCATTGAGCAGCACGTCGGCTCGCGCGAGTTCGCTCGGCTGAAAGTCGGCATCGGGCGTCAGGATGGCCGGCGGGAAATCACGGGCCATGTGCTCGGCAAGTTCGGCAAAGACGAAGCGCCGCTCTTGGATAAAGTTTTGCAGCGGGCCGCTGACCAGGCCGAGTGCCGGGTCGCGGAGGGAATTGAGAAGGCGATGAATCGATTTAACGGGGCCGCAAGCTCCGACCAGAAAGAAGCATGAAACGATACGAAGGTTTGTTCATTTTGAACACGGCGGCGAAGGAAGAAAGCGTCAAGGACATCATTGACGCCATCTCGGCGGACATCACGGCGGCGGGCGGCAAGGTTGAGACCGTGCAGAAAATGGACAAGCGCGCCTTCACGCGCGTGGCCGACAAGCGACACACGTCCGGCTTTTACGTCAACGTCATTTTCGAGGCGGGCGCGACGGTCATCGCGACGCTGCGCAGCAAGTTCGCGCTGAACAACGACCTGTTCCGCGTCCTCTTCACCGAGGCGAACACGGTCGCGGAAGCGGCGGCGAAGTAATCCAGCGAGGGAACCGTGGCCAATTTCAACAAAGTCATCCTGGCAGGCAACCTGACGCGCGATCCTGAGTTGCGCTACACGCCCAAGGGGACGGCCATTGCCAAAATCGGTCTTGCCATCAATCGCAAGTGGACGAACGAGGCCGGCGAAACGAAGGAAGACGTCACCTTTGTGGACGTGGACGCTTTCGGTAAGCAGGCGGAAGTCATTGGCCAATACATGCGGAAGGGCCGCCCCCTCCTGGTGGAAGGCCGTCTCAAGCTCGATCAATGGGATGACAAGCAGACCGGCCAGAAGAAAAGCCGGCTGGGCGTCACTCTTGAGTCGTTTCAATTTCTCGATTCCGGCAACCGCGAAGGCGGCGGCGCTCTTTCCGCTCCGTCCGCACCCTCGGCCCCGCGCCCCTCGCGTCCGGCGGCCCCGTCCGCGCCCGCTCCTGATTCTGATGTTCCGCCGCATGAAGGCGACGACGTCCCGTTCTGATTCACGTTCAACTCTCAAAAATTTATGCCCAAGACTGAAGTCATTCTTACTCACAACATCGCCGGACTCGGCGGTGAATCCGATCAGGTGAAGGTCGCCGCCGGTTACGCGCGCAACTATCTCTACCCGCAGGGCCTCGCCATTCCGGTCAGCGGCGCCAACAAGCGCCGTCTCGAATCGCTCCGCCAGCGCCGCGCCGAGCGCGAAGCGCACGAGTTCAACACCATGAACGAGTTGTCCAAGAGCATCTCGAAGCTCATTGCGGTCATCACGGTCAAGACCGGCGACGACGGCAAGATGTTCGGCGCGGTCACGTCCAGCACCATTGCCGACCAGCTCAAGACTCAGTTCGACATCACGCTCGACAAGAAAAAGATTCACCTCGACGCGCCGATCAAGACCTTGGGCGAACACGAGGTCCAGTTGCGCCTGCACGCCGAAGTCACCACTTCGATGAAGGTGCGCGTGGAAAGCGATCATCCGCTTCCGACGCCCGAAGCCGCCGCGCCCGGCGGCCGCGTCAGCGAGAAGCGCGGACGCAAGGGTGACGAACCGCAGGTGGAAGCGAAGCCCAAACGCGCTGAGAAAAAGTAAGCGCGAGTTTTTTACGAAGAAGCGGCAGTCGAAAGACTGCCGCTTTTTTCTTTGGAGCGCCGATTTCCAAATCGGCGCGATGAACTGCGACTCGTGGAACACTGCGCTGGAGCACGACCTGAAGGCCGTGCTCCTCATCCCATTTCCGAGAGTCTCAACAGGTCGTTCTGAGCAAACGCCGATTTGGAAATCGGCGCTCCGCTCAGTACCCGCCCGCCGCCAGTCCCTTCGAAGCGCTCTCCATCGTCACGGGTGTTTCTCCGATGCCCCGTTTCTTCGCCTCGTCGAGCATCGCCGCCGTCGCCGTCGCGCCGATGCGTGTCACGCCGAGCGAACGCACGAGCAACAAATCATCCAGCGTGCGCACGCCGCCCGCCGCCTTGATCTGGACGCTGGGCGGGCAGTTCGCGCGCATCAGCTTCAAGTGCGGGATCGTCGCGCCCTTGTAGTTGTACGAGCCATCCGGCTGCTTCACAAAACCGTAGCCCGTCGAGGTCTTCACGAAGGCCACGCCGATGGCGGAACAGATTTCGCAGAGCTTGATGATGTGCGCGTCCTGCAAGTAGTCGTTCTCGAAAATCACTTTCAGGATCGCGCCGTGCGCCACCACCACATCGTTGATGGCCTTAATTTCGTCGCGCACGTAATTCCAATCACCGCCCAGCGCCTTGCCGATGTTGATGACCATGTCAATCTCCGCACCGCCCGCCTGCGCCGCCGCCTCGGCCTCGCGGGCCTTCATCGTCGTGGTGCTGTTGCCGTGCGGGAAGCCAATCACCGGGCAGACCAGCACGCTGGAGCCGGCCAGCACCTCGCGCGCGAGCGGAATCGAGTACGGCTTCACGCACGCCGTCGCCACGTCGTATTTGCGCGCCAGTTCGCAGCCTTTGCGCACGTCGTCGTCCGTCATCGTGGGATGCAGGAGCGAGTGGTCGATCATTTTGGCGAGGTCGCGGAGGGTGACGGTCGTGTTCATGCGTCAGTAGTCAGTGGTCTTTGATCAGTGGTTCGAAAATTGATTCAGGGAAAATACGGCTGCAAGATTTTCCCCGCGACGCGCAAGGCGCGCTTCCGGCCCGCGAGGTCTTTGCCGAAGGTCTCGTCCTCGACCTCAATGCACACTGGGCCGTCGTAGCCGACTTCCAGGAGCGTGCCCATGAACTGCGCCCAGTTAATTTCGCCGAAGCCGGGGATGCGCGGCTGGTGGTAATCCTTGGGCAACCCGAGCAGGCCCCAATCGTTGAAGGCGTCCACGTCGTTCAACACATCTTTCGCGTGAATGTGGAACAGCTTGCCGCGGAACTCGCGCAGCGGCTTGATGGGATCGAAGCGCAGCAGGACCGGATGCGACGGGTCGTAGTTCAATCCAAAATTCTTCGACGGAATGTCGCTGAACATGCGGCGCCAGATCGCCGGGCACATCGCGAGGTTTTTGCCGCCCGGCCATTCGTCGTGTGAGAAAAACATCGGGCAGTTCTCAATGCCGACCTGGATGCCGTGATCTTCGGCGAACGCAATCAACGGCTTCCACGTTTTCAGGAAGCGCGGCCAGTTGTCATCGACGCTCTTCGTCCAGTCGCGGCCGATGAAGGTGTTCACGTTTTTCAGGCCGAGCTTTTCCGCCGCCAGGATGACGCGCTTGATGTGCGTCACGGCGACTTTCGCCACGGCGGGATTGGGGTCGAGCGCGTTCGGATAATAGCCGAGCGCGGACAGGCTCACGCCGTGCAGCGCGCAGAGCGCGTTGGCGTCGTCGGCCTGGGCCGGCGTGAAGCCGGTCACGTCGAGGTGCGTCACGCCGGCGTATTTCCGCTCGGCCTTGCCGACGGGCCAGCACATAACCTCGACGCAGCCGAAATTTTCTTGTCGCGCGAGCGCGAGGACTTGCGGGAAAGAAAGTTCCGGGACGATGGCGGTGACGAATCCAAGTTTCATGGCGGCGCGAGAGTAGAACGGGCGCGCTTGCGGTGACAACTCACGGCGTGCGGCGGACGCCAGAAAATCCAGCATCCCTTTCGGCTCGGAAATTCGTTTGCCCCCATTCGTTTACCTTCAGGGAAAAGGAACTGAGGCAAACGAATGGGGGCAAACGAATTAAGACCTGATGCGGATGACCGAACGCCCAGAAAAATAACGGGGCGCTCCCGGCTCACGGCGCGCGGCCCTCGATCCAATGGAGAGTGAAGCGCGCGAAGGAAATCGTTTTGTAGCCATCGCGCTCGAAGAGGCAGCCGACCGAGCCGTCTGGCAATGACGCGAGGCAACTGTAGGCAAAGCCGCCGGGATAAAGCACGCGCGAGACGGGCCAAGTTTTGCCCTCGTCGCGGCTCAGGCGGATCGTGCCATTGGTGCGCCCGGTTTGCGTGGCGGGATTGCTGAACAGGAAAACGTCGCGGGCCGGATCGCCGCCGCCGGGATGCCGCACGATGCTGGCCTGGCACTGTGACTCAATGAGCGCCGGATCATCGCGGAGCGGAGACCAAGTTTCACCGCCGTCACGGCTGATGGAGACCTTGCGCAGCTTCGTGCCGTTCTGATTGCGGGCGTTGAGCATGACGGAGCCGTCGTTGAGTTCCACGAACTGAACTTCGTTGGCGAAGCCGCGTCCCGGCTCGGGCGCTGTGTCGCCGTAGCGCCAAGTCGCGCCGCCGTCGTCGCTGAAGACGGCATAGACCTTCCACTTGCCGTACGGCCCTTGATTGAACGGCATGAGAATGCGCCCCGCATTTTTTCCGCGCGCGAGTTGCAAGCCGGTCCCTGGCCCGGTCGCGGTGCTCGTCACTTCGGTGGGGCGTTTCACGAACGCGGTGATCTCGCGCGGCTTCGTCCAGGTCGCGCCATCGTCGTCGCTGTGTTGCAACCAAGTGCGGCAGACGCGCGGACCGTCGAGTCCCGGCTCGGCCTTGTGTTCATCGAAGCCCTGGGCGTAACGCTGATACATGAGCAGCACGCGGCCGGTGTCGCGCACGACGACGGCGGTGGGATTGCCGAGCGCGTTCGTGCCGTCTTCGGCCACGAGTTGCAGCGCGCCCCACGTCTGGCCGCCGTCCGCGCTGCGCTTGAGCACGATGTCATTCTCCGCGTGATCGCGCAGGCTCATGCGCCCCTCGGCGAAGGCGAGCAGCGCGCCGCGCTTCGTAGTGAGCAACGACGGAATGCGATAGGCAGGATAACCGTCCTGACCATTCGTGAACACGGTCGTGAAGGACGGCTCGGCGGCGCGGGCGGTCGCGACGGCCACGCAGCAGAGCAGAATGAAAATGGGGCGTTGCATGGCGGGAGCATCACAAAACTTTTGGAGTGAGCCATCACCAAATCCCCAATCTCAAATCTCAAGCAAACTCCAAGCTCTATAATCCAAACCGGCCGTCCGGGGGTGGCGAGTCAGGCGAGAGAGCCCTCTGCTTTCACCGGAAAGCCAGCGTTACGACGTGCGCACTCCCGACGGATTGGAATTTGAAGCTTGGAGTTTGTTTGGGATTTGGAGTTTCCTCCATGCGCGGTCATTTTCGCCTGCTCCTGCGGCCTTTCCAGAAAGCCTTTGCACACCCCGCCGCTGTCCCCGGTGAGAAATGTCCTGAATGATTGATTGCCTGACGCGCGTATTTCGCTATTATCCCGCACGATTCGCGGGCGTCTGTTCCGCAATCCACTGATATGAAATTGAATCGCAAAAGCGCCGCCTCCCTGGTTCTGGTCAAAGGCCAGATTTGGAAGCTGCAGGACAGTCACATCGAAATCCTGGAGATGGGCAAGCGCCTCGCCAGCTACAAGCATTTCCGCACCCTCGACAACCGCCGCGCCCCGACGCAACTCGCCAACATCGCCAGCGTCCAGGAGATGCTCACGACCCACAAGGCCGCGTTGCTCGACTCCAAGGCCGCCAGCGCCGCGATCAAGAAAGCCACGAAGAAGAAGTAACGGCTTCCTTTCCTCGCGTTCCCAGCTTCTGGTGCTGCATGAACCGTCTCCTGCTCCTCGGGTTCGCGCTGGCCTTGGCCCTGCATTCCCCGGCGGCGACCAGCCCGGAGAATCTTGTCCGCATCGTCAACGCGGTGGCGCGGACAAATTTCCCGGCAGCGCTGGCCTTGTGCGACCAGGCTGTCGCCGCCTCGCCCAGCAACGCGCAGCCGCTCTCCGTGCGCGCGCAACTGCTGGACGGCGCGCGCCGCTACGAGGACGCGGTGCGCGATCTCAGCGCCGCGCTGAAACTGGAGCCGAAGTCCGCGCCGTTGTGGCAGGGCCGCGGCGAGGTGAATTTCAAGGCGGGACACTTCAAGGAATCCGTCGCGGACTTCGACCGCGTGATTGAATTCTCCCCCGCTCAGGCGCCGCACCACTGGCAGCGCGGCATCTCGCTCTACTACGCGAAGCGGTTCGCCGACGGGCGCAAGCAGTTTGAATCCCACCGCACCGTCAATCCGAACGACGTGGAAAACGCCGTCTGGCATTTCCTCTGCGCCGCGCGCGAGACCAGCGTGACCAACGCGCGGGCCATCATCGTGCCCGCCGGGCCGGACGGCCGCGTGCCGATGAGGGAAGTCGATGCGCTCTATCGCGGCACCGGCACGGTGGAACAAGTGCTCGCCGCCGCCCGCGCCGCCCGCTCACGCGATGGAATGTTCTTCGCGCATCTTTATCTCGGTTTGTATTTCGATGCCTTGGGCGATGCGGCGAAGGCGCGCGAATACATCAAGCTGGCGGCGGAAGATCCGACAGGCACGCACTACATGGGCGACGTGGCGCGCGTCCATTGGCGGACGCTTCAGTAGGACAGCGCTTCCAGCCTGTCCCACAAACATCTGTTCGTGGTGGTGAACTTTTTTTGCGGGGTGCTAAATCACGGCGGGCCAGTGGAGAATATCTTCCAGTTGGTGAGACAGGCTGGAAGCGCTGTCCTGCTAGTTCTCCGACAAATCCTCCGGCTGCTCCGCGATGAGCCGATACTTCCATCCCTTCTGCTTGAGAATCAGCGGCCACAGTTCGCCAGGTGATGTGTGGAAAACTAGATCGAGCGAGGCCGGATGCGTGAGCCAGGTATCGCGCTTCATCTCGTCATCGAGCTGGCCGGGACTCCAGCCCGCGTAACCAGCGAACACCTTCACGCGCTGCGTCGCGGAAAAGGAATCCGCCAGCTCGACCAAATCTTCGAGCGAATGATTGAGATGCAGATTCGGCAGCACGTTCGCGTCGGGCAGATAATCGTCCGAGTGCAGGTAGCTCAGCGCCTGCGGCTGCACCGGGCCGCCGAGGAACAGGTCGTCGGATTTGAACTGCGTGGGCAGATTGGAAGTCAGCGCGTCGCCCACGCTCTGGCCGGTGGGGCGGTTGAGCACCAAGCCGAACGCGCCGTCCGCGTTGTGTTCGCAGATGAGCACCACCGTGCGATGAAAAAACGATCCGCCCAGCCGGCCATTGTCCAGCAGCAGTTGACCTTTGAGCGATTGGTGCGCCATGCGAACTCGCGGGCAGTATGCGCCACACTTGCGGCGGACACAAATCCGGGATTACTGTGCGCGCATGAAAAATATATTGCTGCTCGTCCTGCTCGCCGTCGTGGCGGTGTCCCTGAACACCGGTTGCAAAAGCCATTCCGGCAGCCGCGAGTTCATTCCTGGCAAAGGCTGGGTGCCGACGAAGTGATTCAGTCCGGCGACAAATGCGACCAAGTCATCATAAATTCATTTGGCCGAAGACATGTTAGGCCGCTTCACACGCCATGAAAGCAAAGCGCGCACGTAAGATTGCTCTCTGGTCAGTTCTCGTCTTCGCAGTGCTGGCGACTCTCGCCGCCATCCTGCCGCTACCACCTCATGGACGTTTCGCCACACCGTTGTGTTGCGGCGATGACTCCTACTTCGAGTTCAAAGGCGGAAAGTACTGGCAGGTCGTAGTCGAGGACGGAAAGGAGGTGCGACAGTTTATCGGCCATTACCGGAAAGAGCACGGACGATGGATTGTCGATGTCGGAGATGGCAAGCCGGGCCAGGTCCGTGCTACTCTATTTTCACTTGAGTTCATCGAGCCGGACGGCAGGCGTGGTGGCCCATTTCACCGGCACTGGCATTGAGACATGACAACGCGGCCTCCTGACAAACTAGACGCGCAAACGACTGCAAGGAAGCGACTTGGCTTTTTCTAGTTTGTTCGGTCGTTGCTCCGATTCAGAAGCGTTGGTGGGCTAACCCCAAGGGTAGCTTTGAGCGGAGCGCGCCGGGGATGGGAGCATGACGGGGGCGTGAACGCGCGCGGAGCCTCAAAGCTACTGGTGGTTGAACGAGCCCCGTAAAAGCCTTCGGCCCACGGGGCAAGCCCGGTGAACGCACCGGGCCTTTTCTTTTCCGGGGGCGGCTTCCTTGTAAATAGCTTTTCACCCCCCGGCGGTGGCGCGCGGCCGGGACCGGTGTCTGGGCGCGGCGCGCGGCCTCACGGATCGCGCGCGGCCCGCTCCGGCGGCGACGCCCGCGCGCCGTTCCACACGGGCGGGCGCGTCGAGCCACGGCGTTTTCCGCCCGCGGCCCGGTGCCGGGCCACACCGCCCCGTTCGCGCGAAAGGGTTTTCTTCGCCCGGCGGCTCGGGACGTGGGGAGGTGGTGGTTCATCGGGTTCACGGCGGCGAGCGCGGCAGCGTGCCCAGCAGGCGCATGGGTTTCTGACAGCGCGGACACCGCGGCACCCAGCCTGGCGCGGCGGTGGCCTCGGGCGGCACGGCGGGTTGCCAGTCGAGCAGCGCGTGGATGCGTTGCCGGCGTTTCTGGGCGGCGGGACTCAGCCAGCCGAAGTGGCGCACGCGTTGAAAGCCCTTGGGCAGGACATGCTGGAGGAAGCGCCGCAAAAACTCTTCGCCCGTCAGCCGCAAGGTTTTGGTCCGCCCGGTGGCGCGGTCCTGGTGGGTGAAGGTGACGCTCGCGTCATCGCAGGCCACCAGGCGCGACGCGCCCAGCGCGGTCTTCTGCACATACGCGGCCAGGTAGCGCAGCGCGGTCTGCCCCCGGCCCA
>Ga0163150_10001811_pt1 | contig 34792 bp, 23 predicted proteins | sample OliLakLV19P2IB_FD_148628 | JGI IMG/M metagenome (GOLD analysis project Ga0163150, IMG submission 148628) | Freshwater microbial mat bacterial communities from Lake Vanda, McMurdo Dry Valleys, Antarctica - Oligotrophic Lake LV.19.P2.IB | ecosystem: Environmental > Aquatic > Freshwater > Lake >... | reverse complement strand
TCGCGCCGACGGGCACGGGCAGCCTGGAGTACACGGTCGAAGCGCGCGCCGTCGACGCCTCGCGGCGCGAGGTCGTCGGCACCGGCGTCGTGCGCGTCGGCGCGACCGAGCACGAGGTCGACGTGCGCACCGACCGCCGCGTGTACGGCCCGGCGCGCGCGGTCGAGATCGAGCTCGACTCGCAGGACGTGAACGGCCGGCCCGTCGCGGCGACGGGCCTCCTGCGCCTGATGCACGAGCGTTGGCGCGAGGTCTGGCTCGATCCGCGCGGGAACGAGGTCGAGGGCGAGGCTCTCGACGCCGTGCGCCGCGCGTCGACGGGCTTCCCGCCGCCTTCCAGCGGACACCCGTGGAAACGGATCGTGGCGCGCTGGGAGAGCCAGGAGATCGCGCGCTTCGACGTCGTGATCGACACCAGCGGCAAGGCGCAAGCGAGCGTGACCCCGCGCGAGAACGGCCTCTACCGCGCGATCTGGACCAGCCGCGACGGGCGCGGATCGCCGGTCGAGTCCGAAGCTTGGTTCCACGTTGCCGACGAGAGCCTGCGCGAGCTGGGAGGCATCTCGAACGACCTGGAGCTCGTCGTCGATCGCGCCACGGTCGCGCCGGGCGAGACGGCGTCCGTCGTGCTGCTCACGCCGGTCAGCGGGCGCTACGTCCTGGTGACGCTCGAGGGCTTGAAGCTCTTCGACGCGCGCATCGTGCACGTCACGGGCCGCGCAGCGTTCCTGCGCGTGCCGCTGACGCTCGACCACGTGCCGGACGTGTACTTGAACGCGTTCACCGCCAATGCAGGCGTGCCCTGGTCGACGGCCGAGGAGATCACGGTGCCGCCGGCCGACCGCCTGTTGACGGTCGAGGTGCATCCCGACCAGCTCGTGCGCCTGCCCGGCGCGGAAGGCAGCGTCGAGGTGCTCGTGCGCGACGTGCACGGCGAGCCGGTGCAGGCCGAGATCGCGCTGGCGGTGGTCGACGACGCGCTGGCGACGATCCAGTCCGATCCCACGCCCGAGATCGGGCGTTTCTTCCACGGCGACCGGCGCGGCTCGACGGTGCAGACCGCCACGACGCTCGACCGGCTGCCGTTCCGCCGCTGGATCCTGGACGAGGAAGGCCAGTTGCGCGACGAGCGCCAGGTCGAGCTCGAGAAGAAGGAGAAGGACGGCAACTACCGCGGTCCCGGCGACACGATCCCGCCCGGTCGCGAACGGCGGCAAGAGGGCGCGAAGCTCGCGGCTCCGGCTGCGGCCGGCATGGCGGAGATGGCGATGGATTCCGCCACGCGCGCCGACGCCGGCAAGGGCAATGTGGGCGAGGTGGGCGGCGAGCTCGTCGTGCGCTCCGATTTCCGCGAGACCGCGTTCTGGGCGCCGCACCTCCTCACGGACAAGAACGGCCGCGCGCGCGCCACGTTCCGCTACCCCGATTCGCTGACGCGCTGGCGCATCACGGCGCGCGCGGCAACCGCGACGACGCAAGTGGGCGAGGCGCGCAGCGCGTCGCGCACGGACAAACCGCTCGTCGCGCGCCTGGCGATCCCGCGCTTCCTCGTGGCCGAGGACGTGATGACCGTGTCGGGTCTCGTCGACAACAAGACCGAGGGCGAGCTGCGCGTGCGCGTCGAGCTCGCGCTGGACGGCCCGCTGGCGCTGGTCGGCGGCCGCAACGAGCAGATCGTCGTCGCCGCGGGCGCCACGGCGCGCGTCGACTGGCTCGTGCGTTCGACCGGCGCGGGCACGGGCCGTCTCGTGCTGCGCGCGACGAGCCCGGGCGGCTCCGACGCGCTCGACAAGCCCCTGCCGTGCATTCCGGGCGGCGTCGATTCGTTCCTCGCTCGCGCCGGTCGCGTCGGTCCGTCGGGCGAGCTCGCGCTCGTGCTCGACGTGCCCGGCCAGCGCGTACGCGAGGCCACGACGTTCACGGTCGACATCGCGCCCAGCCTGGCCGTGACGATGCTCGACGCGCTGCCCTACCTGGTCGAATACCCGTACGGCTGCACGGAGCAGACGCTGTCGCGTTTTCTGCCGGCGGCGATCGTGGCGCACACGCTGAAGCAGCGCGGTCTTTCGCCCGACGAGGCGCTGGCGCGCACGTTCGGCGGCATCGAGCGCGAGTTCGCCGCCGCGACGCACCCGAAACCGGGCGCGGGCCTGGCGGCGCTCGATGCGGCGGTCGAGCAGGGAATGCGACGCCTCGTCGATTTCCAGCACGGGGACGGCGGCTGGGGCTGGTGGAAGGAAGGCGACAGCGACCGCTGGATGACCGCGTACGTCGTGTGGGGCCTGTCGCTGGCGCGCGACGCCGGCGTCGACGTGCCGGGCGACGCGCTGCAGCGCGGCGTGTCGTGGCTCGCGCACGAGCTGGTCGAAGCCCAATCGGACGCGCCGCTCGCGGCCTGGATGCTGCACGCCGTGGCCGCGAGCGGCATGGCGAAGGACGACGCACTGGTGGCGAAGGCGCTCGACAAGCTGCTGGCGCAGCGCGAGGCGCTCGACGCGTACGGCCGCTCGCTGGCGGTGCTGGCCTGCGTCGGCTTCGGCCGCAACGAGGACGCGCGCAAGATGGCGGCGACGCTCGCGAACGGCGTGCAGGTCGACAAGGACCCGGAGAGCTCGAGCATCGGCGCCGGCGGCGTTCCTCCCAACGCGCCATCGGGCGCCGGAACTTCGGCCGGCATCGCGACCGCGCACTGGGGCGCCGACGGCACGTGGCGGAACTGGTCGGATTCCCCGGTGGAAACGACGTCGTTCGCGTTGCGCGCTCTGCTGGCCGTCGACCCGAAACATCCGCTGGCCGAGCCGGCGATGCGCTGGCTCGTGCAGAACCGCCGCGGGGCCTCGTGGTCGAACACGCGCGACACGGCGATCGCCGTCCTGGCCCTCGACCGCTGGCTCGACCGCTCGGGCGAGCTGGCGCGCGACGTCGGCTACGAGCTCTTCGTGAACGGCGCGAGCGTCGTGCGTCGCACGGTCACGGCGGCCGAGATGCTGCGCGCACCCGCGCGCTTCACGCTCGCCGCGAAGGACGTGCGCGATGGCCGCAACGAAGTGCGCGTCGTGCGCAGCACGGGCACCGGTCCGCTCTACGTGGCGGCGTCCGCGCGCTTCACGAGCCTCGAGCGCCCGATCCCGGCGCGCGGCAACGAAGTGTTCGTGCGCCGCGAGGCCTGGAAGCTCGTTCCGCGTCCGACGCTCCTGGCCGGCTGGGCCTTCGACCGGATGCCGCTCGAGGACGGCGGCGAGATCAAGAGCGGCGAGCGCGTGATCGTGGTGCTCACGATCGAGGCCAAGAACGACCTCGAGTACCTGCTCGTCGAGGACCCGCGCGCCGCCGGCTTCGAAGCGGTCGACGTGAAGAGCGGCGGTCCGGCCTTCGCGCGCGAGCTGAACGCGGCCGAGGTCAAGCGGCGCTTCGATCCGGCCGCGGTGCGCCTGTTCCCCGATCCGCTGGAATCCTCGCGCTCGACCGGGCGCCAGCGCTGGGCACACCGCGAGCTGCGCGACCGCCACGCGGCCTGGTTCCTCGACCGCATGCCGCAAGGCGTGTGGGAACTCTCCTACGAGCTCGTCGCCGAGGTGCCCGGCCGTTTCCGCGCGCTGCCCGCTCGCGCCGAGGCCATGTACGTGCCCGAGATCCGCGGCCACGGCACCGACATGGTGGTCGGCGTGCTCGAGCGCGCGCGGGACATGTGAGCGATCTGGCTGTCGGACATCCGAGACCCGTTGGTGCTCGCCGGTGTCCGACACCCTGCTGCAGGCTAGACTCTCGCGAGTCATGGGACTCTTCGACCGCTTCAAGAAGAAGGAGGGCGCGGCCGCGCCGACGGCCGAGATCGCGTACCTCCTGCGGCAGCTCCAGTCGGTGGACGCGCGGCAGAGGCTCGAGGCGTGCCGCGCATTGGGCAAGCTGGGACCGCCGGCCGACAGCGCCGTGCCCGCCCTGATGGAGCTCCTGACCGACGACGACGGCGACGTGTGCAACGCGGCGGCCGCGGCGCTTTCGGCGATCCAGAACGACCCGGCTTGAGCGCGACATGAAGCTGACGATCCTGTTGGGCACCCTCCTCGTCGCGGCCCTCCAGGCGCCGTCGACCGACGCCCAGCGCGTGCCGGTCGAGACGCTGCCGCCGCGCTCGACGCCCGCTCCGCCGACGCCGACGCCGATGCCGGCGCCGGTCACCGCGTTCGAGGGCGCGGCGGTCGAGCCGATCACGCGCCGCACCGAGGACGGCGCGCCGCTGCGGCTCTCCTACGTCAAGACCGGCACGCAGATCGACCACGGGCCCGATCTGCGCTGGCATCCGAACGGCGAGCCGCAGATCTCGCGCACGTGGCGCGACGGCAAGCAGGACGGTCCGGTCGCCGAGTGGCACGAGTCGGGATTCCAGAAGTCCGCCGGCCTCGTCGCCGCCGACCTGAAGGAAGGCCGCTGGCTCACCTGGTACGACGACGGCGCGCCGCGCAACGAGCGCACGTACCAGGCCGGGCTGCTCGACGGCCGCGCGATCGACTGGTTCCAGGGCGGCGGGCTGCGCTCGATCGTCGGCTGGAGCGCGGGCCGACAGCACGGCGTGTTCCTCTCCGGCTCGCCCGACGGCCGCGTGACGCAGCGCGGCACGTACAAGGACGGCCAGCGCGACGGTCTGTGGGAGGAGTTCACGGCCGAAGGCGGCACCCGCGCGCGCGGCGACTACGTCGCGGGACGCGAGGAGGGTCCGTGGATCCGGCTCGACGAAACGCAGCAGCGCGTCGAGGAGGAGTACGCGAAGGGCCAGCTCGAGGGGACGCGCCGCGTGTTAGACGCGGCCGGGCGCAAGATCTCGGAGGGCGCGTACCACCTGGGCAAGGCCGACGGCCTGACGCGCGAGTGGTATCCGGAAGGCGGCCAAAAGAGCGAGATCACGTACGCGGCCGGCGTGCAGGAAGGCCCGTTGCGCTACTGGTTCCAAGACGGCGGCGTTCAGATGCAAGGCACGATGAAGGCCGGCAAGCGCGAAGGCGTGTGGGTCTACACGAAGCCCGACGGCACGCGCGACGCGGAGTGGAGCGGCACCTACAAGGACGACAAGAAGGTCTCGGAGTGAGCCGCCGCTCGTCGTCGGGCCTCTCGATCGACAGCGGTGCCGCGCGCGACACGCGTCGGGTCTGAGCTCGGCCGACCATGCTCCACGTCGAGCGTCGCAGCGACGGTTCGCGCGCGGCGCAGGGGCCGCTCATCGACGGGCAGAAGCACGGCACGTGGTCCACGTTCAGCCGCGCCGGACGCAAGCTCGGCGAGTGCGAACACGTCGCCGGCCGGCGACAGGGCTGGTCGACGCGCTTCTTCCCGGGCGGCGCGCGACGCGCGCAGGGCGCGTACGCCGAAGACGTGCGCTCGGGTCCGTGGATCGTGTGGCGCGCGGACGGGACGACGCGCGCGGAGGGAGCCTTCCGCGCGGGACAGCCGGACGGCACGTGGACGTTCCACCATGACAACGGCCAGCACGCGGCGCGCGGTGCGTACGCGGACGGCCGGCGCTTTGGCGCATGGACGACATGGCACAGGAATGGCCGCGTGCAGTCCGAAGGCGAGTGGTTGCGCGGCGCTCGACACGGCCCGTGGAAGACCTGGCACGCCGGCGGCATGCCGCACACCGCGGGCGAGTACCGCGCCGGCCTGCGCGAGGGCGTCTGGACGACGTGGCACCCGAACGGCCAGCGCGCGGCCGAGGGCGACTACCAGAGCGGCCGGCGCAACCTCGTCTGGCGGCTGTGGCACGAGAACGGCGTGCTGCGGGCCGAGGGCACGCTGGTCGACGACGTGCTCGAGGGCTGGTGGAGCGCCTGGTACGAGCACGGCGCGCGGCGCTCGGAGGGCGAGTTCCACGCGGGACTGCAGCACGGACCGTGGCGCTTCTGGCACCCGGACGGATCGCTCGACGGAGCGAAGACCGGCCTCTACTCGGACGACGTGTGGGTGGCAGCGCTGGAAACCCGCGGCTAACCGACGGACCGCGAGAGCGTAGGAGCATCGAGCCCGTGAGCTGCCTATCCTGGTGCGCTCCGTGCGCTCCGTGCAGACCGTGCACGGAATCACCCATGCTTCCCACCCTCCTCCTGATCCTCCTCCAGACACCCGCCGCGCCCGACCCCACGGTCGTCTCGTTCAACCATCCGAACGGCGTCAAGGCGCGCGAGGGTCCGGTCGTCGACGGCCACCGCACGGGCCGCTGGGCCGGCTGGCACGACAACGGCGCGAAGGCCTACGAAGGCGAATTCCGCGACTACGAGCGCATTGGCCGCTGGACCTACTGGGCGCGCACGGGCGTGAAGCACTCCGAAGGCGAGTGGTCGGGCGGCGAGCGCGACGGCACGTGGACCTTCTGGCACCCGAACGGCACGAAGGACATGGAAGGCTCCTACGAGAATGGGATGCGCCAAGGCCACTGGCAGTTCTGGCGCGACGACGGCACGCTCGAGCGCGAGGGCACCGTGCGCTTCGACCTGCTCGACGGCGACTGGGTCATCTACCGGACCATCGCGAACCGCAAGATGACCGAAGGACCCTTCAAGCGCGGACAGCGCGCGGGCCCGTGGACGAAGTACTACGAGTCGGGCGCGCGCGAGTGGAGCGGGCGTTTCGCCAACGACCTCGAGGAGGGGATCTGGCAGCGCTGGCACGAGACCGGCGAGCTGCTCGCGACCGGTGGCTACCTGCAGGGCAAGATGGAAGGCGAGTGGGTCGGCTGGCACGCGAACGGCCAGCGCGATTACCGCGGCGGCTTCTCGGCCGGACAGGAGACGGGGCCGTGGGCCTACTGGTGGCCGAACGGCACGAAGAAATCGGAAGGCCGTTTCAGCGGCGGCAAGCGCTACGGGCCGTGGCGCGTGTGGAGCGAGGAAGGCGATCTGAGCCTGGAGCTGAGCGGCGAGTACGAGAAGGGCCGCAAGAAGCCGTGAGCGCGCTGGCCCTGCTCGCAAGCCTGGTGTTCTCGTGCGGCGCGGTCGACGCGTCCGCGGCGTCGGTGCAAGCTGTTCCCGCGCCGGCCGCCGCCGCGCCCGTGCGCCTCGCGCGCGCGCCGCGCGTGGGTGAACGCCTGACGTATGCATTCGTGCTCGACCACGCGCTCGTGGCGCAGCGCCTCGTGACGCGCATGGGCGACGTGCGGCAGAGCTCGCAGGACGGGATCGAGCTCTCCGGCCGTCTGGCGCTGCGCTTTGCCGACGAGGTGCGCGAGGTGGACGGCGCGCGCGTGGCCGTGTTCCGCCGCGTTCTCGAGGAGGCCGCGCTGCACGTCGACATGAAGATCCAGGCGCAGGGCGCTGCGCCGCGCGCGATGACGCTCGACGGCACATCGCCGCTCACCAAAGTCGGCGTCGTCTACCGCGCGCTGCAGGCCGCCGGCACGTGGGGGCGCATCTACGACACGCAGGAGGTCAGCGAGGAGTTCCTGCCGCGTCTCGACCCCGATCTCGACCTGTCGCTCTTCCTGCCGAGCGAGCCGGTCGCGCCCGGAGCGCGCTGGACCGTGCCGGTCGAACGGCTCGGCCGCGTGTTCGCCTACGGCGGTCTCGTGCCGCTGCGCTTCGGCAAGAACGACGACGCCGTGCTCCTGCGCACCGCCTCGCTCGGTCTGGGCGGTCCGCTGGCCGAGGTGTTCGGCGGCAAGACGACGGGTCAGGTCGAGGCCCGGCTCGAAGCGGTCGAGGGACCGCTCGCCCGCATCGCCCTCACGCTCGACGTGCGCGCCGAGCGCGACCAGACCGAGCTGCACCGCGCGAAGCTGTCGCCCGGCGATCGCCTGGACGGCATCGAGATCCAGGGCGCGCGCCTGACGTGGGCGTTCCGCGGGACGGGCGAGCTGAAATGGAACGTGGCCGAGGGACGCGCGCAGTCGCTGTCGCTGACGGGCTCCGAGACGGTCGCGCTGGCCACGGACATGACGCGCCCCGAGGGGCCGTCGGGCAACGAGCTCGAGCTCTCGGGCGGTCTCAAGCTGGCGATCGACGTCAGCGCACGCTGACGCGTCGTCAGGCGCGGCACCACGGGTACCGGACGCGCCGTCAGGCGCGGCACCACGGGTACCGGACGCGCCGTCAGGCGCGGCACCACCAGGACCGGACGCGCCGTCAGGCGCGGCACCACCAGTACCGTTTTGGTTTCGCTGCGCCTCGTCAAGGACAGAACGTCACGCGCACCGCGTCGGAGAGACCGACGCCCCACGCGTCGCCCGCGTCCTGGAAGTAGATCTGATAGCAGCGCGTCTGCCCGACCATCGGCGCCGTCACCGCGATCGGCAGGTGGACGCTGCCCAGGAAGTCGAACGCGAACTGCGCCTCGCGCCGGATCGGCGGCGCGAGCAGGATCGTCCCGCCCGCGAACGGCCGGTTCCCCTGGCTCGGGCTCGAGAGCAGCAATCCCGACGCGTTGGCCAGCCCGCCGCCCGTGCCGATCGCGAAATCGTTCACGAGGAGGCTCGCGCGGCCCTGCGCGTAGAGCTCCGGCAGCGTGCCCTGCGAGGTCGTCTTGGCCGCGCCATACAGGAGCGGCGCGACACACGGTGTCTGCGCGCTGTCGAAGGGGAAGGCGTTCGAGAGCGCCGCGCCGCTCGTGCCCGGCACGCGCACGAGGACGTCGCCCGGCAATGCGTTCGCGGGGATCGCGACGGAGAGGCGCGTGCCGTTCGAGCTCGAGGGGATCTGCGTCACGAAGAGCGGGCTGCCGTCGGCCAGCGCCGAGCCGTCGGTGAACCAGAGCGTGTTGTCGGTCGCGTGGAAGTTCGCGCCGTGCATCGTCACGACGCCGGCGGAGAGCTCGTACGTGTCGATGCGCGGTTTCGTGGGCGACTTCGGCCCGTACAGGCCGCGCACGCCGTCGATGTCGTCCGACTCGATCGAGCGCTTGTTGACGTTCGTGCCCGTGCTCGACGGGAACATCGTCCAGATGCTGTTCGTGCCCGAGTGCGCCAGGCCGAGGGCGTGCCCATACTCGTGGCACATCACGCCCTGGATGTCCTTGTGGTCGACGATCGACGGGAACACGTCCGGCCCGTCCTCCCAGATCGCGGCGTCGCGGTAGAAGCGGATGCGCCAGCCGTCGGCGATCGGCGTCTCGGTGTAGGCCAGCACGCCCAGCGAGGAGCCGGCGATCTCCGACACGATGTTGCCGTTCGTGCGGCCGATGTTCGGCGCGAGACCTTGCCAGGTCGAGTCGAAGTTCGCACCGCCGCTGCCCAGGTCGCCCGCCTGCGACGGGTCGCCGTGACCGTCGCCGTGGCGCTCCGAGCCCCACTCGGCGACGCCCTTCCAGATCGCGAGCACCGCGCCGGTCGCGCCGGGGAAGCTCGGATCGGGCTGCTGGTTGTCGTTGGCGAGCCCGCCCGAGAAGTTGTTGAAGACGCGCACGTCGCGCTGGCCCAGATCGAGCGTGCCGCCCAGGGCGTTCCACGCGCGCGGCGATCCGGGCAGGACGAGCAGGGCGAAGAGCCCCGTTCCGGCGAAGGCCAGGAACGTGCGCCCGGCGAGGTGCGGGCCGTGCGGGCGAGACGGGCGGCGGAGCGGGCAGTGCATGCGCGGTGGATCGGAACGGGCTCCTGCCACTCTAGGACGGCGGGAGGGGCGGTTGCGTTCCGTTCGGTCGGGATTCGGCCCGGAAGGGCTTTCCAGGCGGCGGAGCCCGGACAGGAAAACCTACCTCGGCGCCGGAGGTCGCGCTTGCCAGGACGCGCGGGAGCCACAGAATCGTCGCCCGCCATGAGCACGACAGCCGAGACACGTCCGTTCCAGGCCGAGGCGCAGGAGCTCCTCGCGCTGGTGGTCCACTCCCTCTACCGCAACCGCGAGGTGTTCCTGCGCGAGCTCCTGAGCAACGCCAGCGACGCGATCGACAAGCGCCGCGTCGAGGCGCTGCAGCGGCCCGATCTGGCGCCGGAGGGCGAACCCGAGATCCGCATCGCGATCGACCGCGAGCGGCGCACGCTCTCCGTGTCGGACGACGGTGTCGGCATGACGAAGGACGAGCTGGTGTCGAACCTGGGCACGATCGCGCGCTCGGGGACGCGCGCCTTCCTGGAGAAGTTGCGCGCGGCGGGCGAGGCCGCGCCGACTTTGATCGGGCAGTTCGGCGTGGGCTTCTACGCCAGCTTCCTGGTCGCGGACGAGGTCGTCGTCGACACGCTGCGCGCCGGCACGAGCGAGGCCTGGCGTTGGCGATCGGACGGCAAGGGCGCGTACACGGTCGAGCCCGGCGAGCGCGAGAAAGTCGGCACGACGGTGACGCTGCACCTGCGCGCGAAGGGCGAGGACGAGGAGGATCCGGCCGATTTCCTCGAGGAACATGCCATCCGCGATGTCGTCGAGCGCTGGTCGGACTTCGTCGAGCATCCGATCCGCATGGAGGTCGAGGAGCCCGAAAAGGATGGCGCGAAGGAGCGCCGCGTCATCACGCTCAACTCCCAGAAGCCCTTGTGGGCGCGCCCCAAGGACGAGATCCGCCGCGAGGAGTACGACGAGTTCTACCGGCGCCTGGCGCACGACTGGACGCCGCCGGCCGAGGTGATCCACTTCAAGGCCGAGGGCACGACCGAGTACACCGCGCTGCTGTTCGTGCCGGGACACCGGCCGATGGACCTGTTCGAGGGTCCGCAGGCGCGCTCGAAGATCGCGCTCTACGTGCGGCGCGTGCTGATCCTGGCCGAGAGCTCCGACCTCCTGCCCGGCTGGCTGCGCTTCGTGCGCGGCCTCGTCGACGCGCCCGACCTGCCGCTCAACGTTTCGCGCGAGGTGCTGCAGCAGAACCCGATCGTGCGCCAGATCGAGCGCCGGCTCGTGAAGCGCGTGCTCGAGACGCTGGCGACGATGCTGGAGAAGGACCGCGAGAAGTACCGCGCCGTCTGGGCCGATTTCGGCGTCGTCCTCAAGGAGGGGATCTACGCCGGCGGCGACGAGGAGAACCGCATCAGCCGGATCGCGCTGTGGCACACGACGCAGGCCGACGAGCCGACGACGCTGGGCGAGTACGTCGCGCGCATGAAGTCGGGCCAGACGGCGATCTGGTACCTGGCCGGCAACGACCGCAAGACGCTCGCGAGCTCGCCGCACCTGGAGGCCTTCCAGAAGAGCGGGGATGAGGTCCTGTTCTTCGTCGATCCGATCGACGAGTGGGTCGTCGAGCGCCTGGCGACCTTCGAGGGCAAGCCCCTCCGGCCGATCGACCGCGCCGACCCCGACCGCGAGGGCTCGGCCGCGAAGGAAGCGCGCGAAAAGCTCGACCGCGAGCACCGCGACGCGCTGGCCGCGATCGAGGAACGCCTGAAGGACAGCGTGCGCGCCGTACGTTTCTCGACGCGTCTCTCGGAGAGCCCCTCGGTCCTCGTCGCCGAGGGCTCGGGCGTGTCGGCCAACATGGAGCGCATCCTGCGCGCCGCGCGCCAGGACGTGCCCGTCGAGAAGCGGGTGCTCGAGCTGAACCCGGACCACGCGCTCGTGAAGAAGCTGCTCGCGCTCCACGCTGCCGATCCGCGTGCCGAGCGCGTGGGCGATCTGGTCGAGCTGCTGCACGGGCAGGCGCTCCTGGCCGAGGGCTCGGCCCTCCCTGATCCGGGCCGTTTCTCGAAGCTGCTCGCGCGTCTGTACGCGTGAGCGAATCGTCAAACCGCGCATTCGCCGGCTCTCGCGCCGCGCGCTCCCCGTTTCGCGGCCCCGCGCTCCGGCACCGGCGGATAGGCTGCCAGGAATGGGCGCGCGCCGCGGGACCGGCGTGATGCCCGTTTCCAGACCCAAGAGGCCATCATGCGACTCTCCATCCTCTCTCTCTTCGTGCTCGCGCCGGCTGCCAGCGCCCAGCTCACGGTCGTGGCCGTGAACCCGCCGCTGAACGCGAGCAACATCGCGCCGAACGCGCCGATCACCGTCGACTTCGACCGCGCCGTCTCGGCCGCGTCGCTGGGATCGTTCGACGTCTACGGCGGCATCGGCGGCCCGGGCGTCGGGGCGACGACGCTCGAGAACGGCGGCCTGCGCATCCGCTTCCAGCCCGAGCGCGCGTGGTTCGCGGGCGAGGTCGTTACGCTCGGGGTGGCCGATTCCCTGCGCGCCGTGGACGGCACGTTCCTGCGCGCAGCCGGCTACGTGTCGTCGTTCCGGGTCGTGGCCGGCGCCGCGCCGGCGACGTTCACGCAGATCGACTCGTTCTTCACCGAGCCGGGCGTCTTCACGCGCATCTACGGCGCGCAGTACTCCGACATCGACGGCGACGACTCGATCGACATGACCGTCATCAGCGAGGTCACTTCCGACGTGCGCGTGTTCAAGAACCGCGGCGACGGCACCGGCCTGTTCGTCACGCCGAACTTCTCGGTCACGACCACGGGCCAGACGCCCAGCCCGAACGAGCACGCCGACATGAACGGCGACGGCAACATCGACGTCATCACGTGCAACACGACCGGTGACTCGGTCTCGATCCTGCGCGGCAACGGCAACGGCAACTTCCTGCCGGCGCTCACCTACCCGATGGGCAGCGATCCGCGCGGCGTCGCGGTGCTCGACGCCGACGGCGACGGCGACATGGACGTCGCGACGGCCAACAACGGCAGCGGGAACGTCGCCCTGGCGCTCAACAACGGCTCCGGCGTGCTCGGCGCGCCGATCTTCTTCGATGGCGGAGGCAACGGCGAGTTCGCGCTGACGTCGGCCGACATGAACAACGACGGCATCATGGACCTGATCGTCGGGCTGCGTTCCTCGGAAGAGGTCGTCGTGCACCTGGGCAACGGCAACGCGACGTTCTCGCCGCAGACGCCGCAGCCCGCGGGCGGCCAGACTTGGATGATCGTGGCCGGCGACGTCGACGCCGATGGGAACCAGGACATCTCGGTCGCGGGCAGCTTCTCGAACGTGGGCGCGATCCTGCGCGGCAACGGCAACGGCACGTTCCAGGCGCCCCAGATCGTGTCCCTGCCGAGCTTTGCCGTGGCGACGGACCTGGGCGACCTGGACGGCGACGGCGACCTGGACTGGGTCCTCTCGTCCTTCGGTGCGCAGGAGTGGTTCGTGTTCCGCAACGACGCCGGCACGTTCAACCCGCTGACGAGCTTCCCCTCGAACGCGAACCCGGGCTGCGCGTCGATCTTCGACTTCGACGACGACCGCGACCTCGACATCGTGCTCCTGACCGAGACGTCGGACGAGATCCGCCTGCAGCGCAACGGTCCGCCCGCGCCCACGACGTTCTGCTACGGGACGGCGGCGGCCTGCCCGTGCGCGAACGCCGGTCAGCCGCACGCCGGCTGCGAGAACTCCTTCGGCACCGGCGGCGGGCGCCTCGTGAGCGAAGGGATCGCGAGCGTGGCGAACGACACGCTGGCCCTGAACGCGAGCGGTCTGCCGGCGACGGTGTCGACGCTCTTCTTCCAGGGCACGAGCCAGGTGGCGAACGGCCTGGGCGGCGTGTTCGGCGACGGACTGCGCTGCGCGGCCGGCGTCACGATCCGCCTCGGCATCCGGAACTCGTCCTCGGGCTGGGCCTGCTACGGCGAGGGCAATCCGGGTGACACGCCGATCTCGGTGCGCGGGATGGTCCCCGCCGGCGGCGGCCAGCGTCACTACCAGGCGTGGTACCGCAATGCGGCCACGTTCTGCTCCGGCTTCACGTTCAACCTGACGAACGGGTTGACCGTGAACTGGGCGCCGTAGCGCACGACGTCACGCAACGCAACGCAGCGGGGCGCGTCGCCGCGTGCGACGCGCCCCGCTGCATTCGACAGGACATGCCCGTCGACCGAGGTCGACGGGCGCGGAGTTCACGGGACCCAGGTCACGCTCACTCCGTTCGACAGGTTGAACGTGGCGGCCACGCAGAAGCTGGCCGCGTTCCGGTACCACACCTGGTAGGTGCGGAAATCGCCGGCCGCGCACTGCCCGCGGACGGAAACGCTCGGGTCGCCGGCCGCCGGGTATTGGCTGGCCCCGGCCGCGTTCTGCTTCGTGCCCAGGCGAGCCACGCTGCCGCCCGCACAGCGCAGACCGTCGCCGAACACCGCGCCGCCGCCGCCGCCTTGCATGGCCGTGCCCTGGAAGTACAGGGCGCTCGAGTTCGGCATGCCGGAGCCCTGGAGCAGGAACGTGTCCACGGCGATGCTGGCATTGCCGGTTCCGGCGAGGTTCGCGCCGGCCGCGTTCACCGAGTTCGCGCAGCCGTTGCCGGCCGCGCCGGTGTTGCCGCACGGGCAAGGCGTGGCGGTGCCGTCGCCCGAGCAGAAGCTCGTGACCGGCGTGCCGGGAGCTTGCTTGAGCTGGATGCCGTTGCACGAACCGAAGCCGGACACGGTCGAGATCGTGATGGTGATCGTCCCCGTGGTGACCGTCGTCGTGTGCCGCGTGTGCGTCGTCCCGAGCACGTAGCCGCCCGGCCATGGGCCGCCGGACGTCTGCTGGTTGCCGCCCAGGTTGACGCGCGTGATGAACGACGAGTTGTCGGGCGCCCAGGCGTAGCAGTACACGTCGTACACGCCGTTCTGCAGACCGGAGATCGTCCAGGTCGCCGTCGCCGGCGGAGCGCCGACGTCGGCGCAGTCGTCCATGAGCGCCTGGTCGTCGCCGGACGTGCCCGGGTTGTCGGTCTCGAAGTCGCCGACCGAGTTCGACGTGGCGTTCATCTGGCACGACGTCGTGACGGACGTGGGAGTGCCGGTCAGATCCGAGAGCGTGCCGACGTACCACAGGACCGAGGTCGGCGGCGGGACGTTCACGCCGGCCGCGCCGTCGGTGAGCCCGTTCCAGAAACCGGGTTGAGCCGCCGCAGCGCCGAAGGTGGAGGCCGGCAGGCCGAAGAGGCCGCCGCCCGGATCATCGCCGACGTCGATGTTGAAGCTCTGCGCCGCGGCCAGCGGCGTCAGGAGACCGAGGGTGAGCACGAGACGCAGAGGAGCGAGGACAGGACTGAAGCTCATGGGAAACTCGGGTGAGGGGGGAGCTGGTCGTACGTTTCCACGACAGCCCGCGCGGCGCCGGTCTCCAGCGAGGCCAGCAACCCGCAGGCCGCCGACGGATGGACGAACGAGCGCCCTCCGCGGTTCCACCATCGCACGGTTCCCGGCGGCCGGGAAGGCGGAGGCCTCACCTCACGGCTGAAGAAACCGCCAGGCCGGCGCGGCGCCCGGTGCGGGCACCTCCCCGACGAGCCGCGCGCGGACGAACTCCACCGGGATGTTGCCGCCCTGCAGGATCGCGTCGTGGAAGGCGCGGTCGCTCATCCGGCCGCTCTCGACCAGCTCCCGATGGAGTGCACGGAATTGCATGCCGCCCGTCAGGTACGCGGCCTGGTAGAGCGGCCCGTAGTCGCCGCCGAAGCTGCGGCGCACCTCGCCCTCGGCCGCGCGGCGCTCGTGACCGACCTCTTCGACGAGGAGCTTCACGCATTCCTCCTCGCTCATCGTGCCCAGATGGAACGAGAGGCTGAACACGATGCGCGCGCAGCGGTGCGAGCGCCAGAAGAGCATCCCGATCCGCTCCTCGGGCGTGCGCGCGAAACTTCGGTCCCACAGCAGCATCTCCCAGTACAGCGCCCAGCCTTCCGTCCAGAACGGCGTGGAGAACGCGCGCCGGTGCGTCGCGTGGCGCGCAGTCATGAAGCCCTGCAGGTGGTGCCCCGGGATCAGCTCGTGGTGCACGACCGCGCGCGAGAAGGCGCGGTTGTTCGCGCGCAGGCTCATCAGCTTGTCGGCGTGCGCCATCGCGTCGGTCGGGAACGAGACCTGCACGACCTCGCCGCCCAGGAAGAACGGGCTCACGCGCTGCGATTCGGGCGACAGCATCGACATGCGCCACGTCTCGGCCGCGATCGGCGGCACGGTGACGAGGTCGTTCGAGGTCACGTATTCGATCGCCTCGCGCGCCAGCTCGCGCACGAGCGCCGGTTGATCGCCCGGATCGACGTGCTGGCGCTTCACGGCCTCGAGCGCCGCGCGCCAATCCGTGCCGTGACCGAGCTCCGCGGCGGCCTTCTCGAGCTCCGCGCGGCACCAGGCCAGCTCGCGCTGCGCCATCGCGACGAGCTCCTCGGGCGTGTGCGGGATGCGCTCGAACGCGAGCTCCTCGAGCAGCGCCGCGCGGCCGATCGGGTCGCCCAGGATCGTGTCCTTGTCCTCCGGCGCGAGCTTCGCGACCAGCTTGCGCAGGCTCTCCTGGTGCGACGCCAATTGCGCGCCCAGATCCTGCGCCGGCGCTGCGACCCACCATTCAAAGACCGGGTCGTAGCCGGCACGGAACGCGCGCCACTCGCCCAGGTCGTCGCGCAGGCGCCCGAGCTCCTTCGCGGCACGGAAGCCGACCGCGCGGGCCGTTCCGTCCGGAGGCGCCTTCTCGAGCGCCTCGCGCGCGGCCTTGACCGCGCCGGCGACGGCATCGAGCTCCTCCGCCGCCGCGCGCGCGTCGAGCGGATCGGCGCGCTGGCGCGCCTCGAGCAGCGCGACGATGCGCGGCGCATAGGGCATGAGCGCGAGCACCTCCGCGCGGCGCTCGTCCTGGCGGGCTAGCCGCGCCCGATCGCGCGCGATGCGGTTCGCGAGCAGCGCCATGTCGAGGCGCCCTTCCACGTCGAGCGGCGTGAGGTCGACACCGGCGAGCGCCTGCGCTTGCTCGTCGAGGAACGCGCGCATCCGGGTCGTGCGGGTGGCCGAGAGCGGCGCGTCGTAGAAGCGCTGCAGGCTTTCCGCGTCGGCGACGAAGGCTTCGATGCGCTCCGCCGGCCCGACGGCCGCCCGCGGTGCGCCGACCGCGACGTCGGGTGCCTGCGACGGGCTCGCGCAACTTCCAAACGACGAGAACCCGAGGAGAGCGGCCGCGCACAGGAGTCCGTCCGACATGGGCGCGAGTCTAGGGAGCCGGCCGGGGGTTTCCCGCGCTTTCCTCTCCACGGCGGGCGCGCTCGGAGCATGGTAGGGCAACCCGCCGGGTGTCCGCCTGGCCCCACCCCGACTGCGAGATCCGACCATGACCCCGCTCCGCCGCGTGCTCCTCACCACCACGCCTCTCGCCGCCCTGTGCGCCATCCCGGCGCAGGCGCAGCAGTTTCCCGTCTTCTCGGTCGGTTGGGACGGTCCGACGATCGGCCTCCCGAACTCCTTCACGGGCGCGCCGATCACGGAGGGCGACCTGCTCGCGCCCACCGCTCTGGCGCTCGGCTTCGGGCCGCTCCCGACCCCCGGCATCGTCGAGACCGGCGGGTTCGCGTTCCCGGCCGGCCTGGGCCTCGGGTTGCACGCGGGTTGCGTCGGCCACCCGGCGTACACGCCCTGCTCCGTCGAGGTCGACGCGCTGAGCCACGGCCTCGACTCGATCGTCGCCTGCTCGACGGCCGGAGCGCTGGCCCGCCAACAGTGGGTTTTCTCGGTCAATTACCGCGCGCTGGGCTGGGCCGGCTCGCCGACCGCGCCCGCCGTGTGGAGCGAAGGCCCCTGCCAGGACGAAGGCGCCGACGTATTCCGCGACCTTGGTATGCCGTGCGGTCCGCTGCCGCCCACGGCCGTGACCTTCGGCAACACGGGCTACGCCGACGGCGACGGGCTCGTGAGCTGCTCCGGCGCGGTCTACCCCGGCACGGGCCTGATCGAGAACCCGCCCGGCACCGTGCACGGCGACAACCTCGACGCGCTCGACGAGGACGTGCCCGACCGCGTGTTCCCCTCGACGACGTGCACGTACTTCTCGCTCGACAGCGGGTTCGTCGATCCCGCGACGGGCATCGCGAACTCCGGCTCGGCCACCGCGCACGGGTTCGTCGGCGGTGACGTCCTGCGCTCGTGCCCGACGTGCACGCCGGCCGTCTATGCGTCGGCGTTCCAGCTCGGCCTGTCGACGGCCGACATGGACGACCTCGACGCGCTCGCGCTGCGCGAGAATGGTCTCGCGGGCTACCAGCGCTCATCGGCGCCGTACGATTGGCTCACGGGAGCGACGGACATGCTGTTCTTCTCCGTGCGCCGCGGCAGCGCGATCTGCGGCACGCCCGACGCCTTCTTCGGCGTTCCGATCGCCGCCGGCGACATCCTGGTCCCGGCCGGTCCTCCCGGATCGGCGCCCGGCATCTGGATCGCGGCCGAGAACCTGGGGCTCACGACGCTGCGCTCCGGCATGGGGCCGGACGACGACCTCGACGCGCTCGACACCGTGCACGAGCCCGAAGTGGGTGTGGGCTACTGCTTCGGCGACGGCAGCGGCACGGCCTGTCCGTGCGGCAACAACGGCGCGCCGGGACGCGGTTGCGGCAACAGCCAGAACGGATTCGGCGGACTCCTGTGGTCGAACGGCACGCCGTCGATCGCGAACGACACCGTGCACATGACCGTGTCGGGCGTGAACCTGAACGCCACGATGCTGCTCTACCAGGGCACGATTCCGCTGGTGGGCGTGCCTTTCGGCGACGGCCTGCGCTGCGTCGCTGGCAACACGCGGCGGCTGAAGATCCAGCCCGCGCTGTGCGGCAATCGCGAGTTCGGCTACGGCGTGCCGGGTGATCCGACCCTCAGCGTTTCGGGCGGCCTGGGCGGGCCGGGCACGGTCTACTACCAGGTGCGCTACCGCGACGCGAACCCGACGTTCTGCTCGGTGCCGAGCCTCTTCAACTGGACGAACGGGTACCAACTGACGTGGGTGCCTTGAGCGCGGACCGGGAAACGGGCGAGGGGTGAGCGGCCCCCCGCCCGAGTCCGTCGCGAGCTGGCCGTGGGGCATCGACCCCGCGGCCAGTTTCGTTCCGGCGGATCGGGAGGGCGCGGGGTGGAACGGGCGGGCTGGGTCGTCGGCTCGCGCATCCACACGACCTTCGACGGCGGACAGAGGTGGACGGCGCAGTTCACGGCGCCGGACACGCTCCTCTCCGTGTCGTTCGCCGACGCGCTGAACGGGTGGGCCGTCGGTTGGTCGACCACGGTGCTGCACACGACCGACGGCGGCGCGACGTGGACGCCGCAGCAGGCCAACGCGCCGCAGTTCACGAACGCGATCTTCGAGGTGCAGGCGCTCAGCGCGACGCACGCGCTGATCTGCGGCGGCGACGGCTTCTTCGCGCGCACGCAAAACGGCGGCCAGACCTGGGTGCGCGAGATCATTCCGGGCGTGACAGGCACGTTCGAAGCGCTCTTCGCACTCGACGCCGAGCGCACGTGGCTGGGCGGCCCCGGCATCTGGTACTCGGGCCCGCCGGCGGACACGGGCACGGTCTACTGCTCGGGCGACGGCAGCGCCGCGGTGTGTCCGTGCGGCAACGCGGGTGCGCCGTCGAACGGCTGCGCCAGCTCGGCGAACCCGGCCGGCGCGCACCTGGGCTCGACCGGCGCGTCGAGCCTGCAGGCGGATTCGCTCGTGCTGCGCGGCTCGGGCATACCGAACACGAGCTGCCTCTACATCCAGGGCCTGACGCAGCAGTCGGGCGGAGCGGGCATCGCGTTCGGCGACGGACTGCGCTGCGTGGGCGGCAGCATCCTCAGGCTCGGGACGAAGCCCAACCTGGGCGGCGCATCGGAGTACCCGGGCCCGGGCGATCCGTCGATCTCCGTACGCGGGCTGGTCGGCGCGCCGGGCGGCGTTCTGCACACCGGCGCTCTTCAATCTGTCGACTGGCGTTAGCATCGTGTGGTCCACATGATGCAGGCCGAGCACAGAGAGACCGAGAACAACTCCGTGCGCGAGCTGGCCGGCGCGCCCGGCACGCGCACCGACCAGGTCTGGTACAGCACGATGTCAAACACCTTGGCTCGGGTTGCCCGAGCGTGAGAGCGACCGGTTGAGCCGCGTGCCGGTTCCCGTGCGCGCGCTCCTGGCAGCCGTCGTGGTCGCGGGCCTCGTCGTGCTCCTCGTCGTGCTCCTCGTCGTGCGCTCGCGCGGACCAGAAGGGCCGCGCGACTCGGTCGAGGGAGTTCCACCGCCGGCTCTGAGTGCGATCGCGCCGCGTGAGGCGTCCGACGCAGTCGGGGCTCTCGACGCGCCGGTTGTGCAGGCCGACTTCGCGCGCGAGGAGGCCACGCAAGCCGAGGGGCCGCTCGAAGTGCGCGTTCTCACGCGCGACAAGCTCCTGTCGGGCGCGAACGCGGTCCCGCGGATCCGCGTCGTCGTGGGCGTCGGCACTCCTCCTCTAGGAGCAGCGCGCGGGAAGATTCGCGCCGGATTGCCCGTCAATGCCACGGATTCGACGTTGCACGAGGTCACGACCGACGACACGGGCAGTGCGTCGGTCCCCATCTCGCGCAGCGAGCTCGACGCAGGCCTGCGAAAGCTCGACGGCACCGTGTGGGCCCGCGTCGTCGAGCCGGGATACCAGCAGCGGACGCGTCTGAAGCCGGCGTCCGAGGCGCGCGGTACATCCCTCGAGTTCGTCCTCCTCGCATTTCCGGGGCGGACCCTGCGCGGGCAGGTCGTCGACGAGGTCGGCAAGCCGCTCGCCGCGGAGGTTGGGGCGCGGGCCTTCGACTTCGAGGGCAAGCTCGGGACGCCTGCGCTCGGCTGGGCGGGCGACGATGGGTGGTTCGAGGTGTTCCCGTTTCGAGCCGGGGTCCAGCACCTGATCGCGGATGCGGGCGAATGGGGCACGGGCGCGCTGCGCGACCTGAACCTCGACGCGCCTCTCTCGGAGACGATCGTCGTCACCGTGAGCGGTCCAGGAGCTCTGCGCGGACGAGTTCTGGACGCCGGCGGTCGGCCGATTCCCGGCCTCGACCTCGCAGTGTGGCTGGCCACGTTCGACGACGAAGAGGGGAGCTTCCGCCTGCCTGAGCCGGCGCACAGCTTCGCGATGCTGGAGGGCGGCGGACGCACGTGGGTCACGCTGACCACCGACGCGCAAGGTGCATTCGAGGCGCGCGGTCTGCGCAGGGACCGCTACGTCATCCGCGCGGGGTCGAACAAGAACGGGCCCTACCCGCACCGGCTGACACCGGATCCAGTCCAAAGCGACGGAATCCCGCTGCAATTGCAGCTCGAACGCACCGTCCTCGCGGTGCGGATCGTCGACGAGCAGGGCGAGCGCTGGAAGGGGACGGTTGGGATGGGCGACGTCTCGGATCGTTTTCGCGGAGGCGAGCGCGCCAGGATCACGGACCGCTGGCCGGCCGATACGACGATCATCGTCCAGCCCGTCAGCGGCAGCGCGGAGCCGAACGGCCGCGAAAGCCCGCGTCACGCAGGCAGTGTCGATGGCGAAGGGGTGTTCGTCGTGCCCGTCGTAGCAGGAACGCGCTACCGCGTCGGATTGATCGGCGGATTCCAGCCCTGGAAGCCCGTCGACGTCGAAGTGCCGGCGTTCGCGGGACGCACCGAAGTCGTCGTGACCGCGACGAGCGTCGATGCGCGCGGCCTTCTCTCGGTACGCGTCGTCGCGGGGAATGGCGAGGCGCTGAACGGCGGCTACTCCATCCGCATCGAGGATGTGGCGGAAGGTGCCACGTTGCTGTTCGACGATCTCAGGGTGAACCAGGGCACGCCGCACGAGTTCAAGCTGCCCGAAAGCCGTTACCGTGTCGTCGTGCGCGGCGAGCCTTTCATCGAGTTCCATCACGGAACGCTCGTGGGAGGGAGCGCGAACGGCCGCTTCGAAACCCTCGTCGATGTCAGCCGAGACTCGACGACCCGCATCGACGCGACGCTTCCGGCGGGCGCCCGCATCCGCTTGTCGATCGCGGGCGAGGTCCTGGACGAGGACCGCGAAGCGGTCTACGCAGCGCACCCCGGGTCGACGTTCGGTGGGCCGATCGAGTTCTGGGCCGGGCGCGCGGCCACGACGCTCGTCACCGCCGATCGCTGGCCGATCCCCGTGCCGTTCCCGTACGAGCTCACGGGCTCGTCAGCGGCCGGCACGCATCTGGGCGACTGGCTCGCGCTCGGGAGCGAGGGCACCTCGGAGCTCCTCCCGGCAGGCCGCTACCGCATCGAGGCCCGGCTTCCCGGCGGACGCTCGACCTCGGCCGAGGTGACACTCGTGGATGGTCAGACGACGACCGTCACGCTTGCGATCGAAGCGCGCACGCAGACGACCCCCAAGTGATGCGTTGGATAACCGCGATGCCTGCTGCGTACGTCTTCGGTTCCTGAACACAGCGGAGGTGGCGGACCGCACTGCGCGGCGGGAGTCTGACCCCATGCGCCCCCCGATCCGTCTCACTCCTCTTCCGGCGTCCCTGCTCGTGCTCTTGCTCCCGGCCTGCGCGACGTCGCCCTGAACACGCCGTCACGGGCGCCCTCGACGTCGACGATCGAAGACTCGCGGGCCGCGTTCACAACGTCCAGGTCAACGTGACGCCGTTCGTCAGGTTGAACGTGCTCGGCGTGCAGTAGCTCGGGTCGGAGTTGCGGTACCAGGCCTGGTAGTGGGGCACGTCACCCGCGGCGTTCAGTCCGCGCACGGAGACCGGCGGATCACCCGCGGCCGGATACTGCGAAGTGCCCGCGACGTTCAACTTCGTGCCCAGGCGCAGGATCGATCCGCCCACGCAGCGCAGGCCGTCGCCGAACGTGACGCCCGCGCCGCCTGCGACCTGGCCGCTGCCCTGGAAGTAGAGGCACGAGCTGTTCGGCATGCTCGATCCCTCCAGCACGAGCGTGTCGTTCGCGATCGAGGGCTGCCCGATGGTTGTGAGCTGTGCGCCACCGGCGTGCAGCGAGTTCGCGCAACCATGGCCGGCGACGCCGCTGTTGCCGCACGGGCAGGCGGTGCCCGAGCCGTCGCCGGAGCAGAACGGCGTGCCGGTGTTCTGCGCGCCGATGCCTTCGACGACGACGAGGCCGTACTCGCCGCCGTACGGGGGCAGCTCGTGCGAGCACAGGGCCACCAGTCACCCGTCCCGTCGCCGGTCAGATCGGCGTAGTGCATCGAGAACGCGCTGGCCCCGATGCCGTAGCGGCCCGAGTAGGTGAGCGCTCCCGCGCCGTCGTTCAGGAACACGAGCGTGTCGTTCACGCCGCCCGCCAGGATGTCCTGGTCGCCGTCGGCGTCCACATCGCCCGACGCGAGCCACTCGCGGAAGTCCTGCGTCAGGAACTGCGGGTACGCCACGGGCGTGAACGCGCCGGCGCCGTCGCCGAAGAGCACGACGAGCTCGGACTCGTTGCCGGCCGAACCGCTGGGCGAATAGTCGCGCAACGCGACGACGTCCAGGTGCGTGTCGGCGTCCAGATCGAGAACCAGCACGTTGGCGCTCAGCTCGCCCGAGGGCAGCGTGATGCCGGGCTGCTGGAACGTGCCGTCGCCGTTGCCGAAGACCACACCGGACACGCCCTGGCTCGCGGTGACGAGGTCGAGGTTCCCGTCCTCGTCGAAGTCGCCCGCGTTCACGTGGTACGGCCAGATGCCCACCACGAAGACCATCTGCGGCGCGAACGTGCCGTTGCCGTTGTTCAGGCTGATGCGGATCGTGTTGCCGACGCCGCCGCCGAAGCAGCCCGCGTTCTCGGTGTTGATCACGTCGAGGTCGCCGTCGTTGTCGACGTCGAACGCCGAGGGGTGCGCGATGCCGCAGAGGTTCAGCGGGTGGCGCACCGGGGCCTGGAACGTGCCGTTGCCGTTGCCGCGCGCCGTGAAGAAGTCGTACGGCGGCGCGGTGGGGGCGGAGACGAAGAGCAGGTCCGGGATCCCGTCGCCGCTGAGCTCAGCGAATTTGGCGAACGCGTAGTTGCCGGCGATGCGGTGGCTCTGCGCGTACGTGCCCGTGCCGTTGTTGCGGTAGACCGCGATGTCGGACGTCGAAGCGCCACCGTGCGAAGTGACCGCGTCCAGGTCGCCGTCGCCGTCCATGTCGCCCACGTCGAGCACGATGTGCGACGCGCCGCGGCCCTGGATCGGGAGCTCGGGGAACATGCCGCCGCCGACGTTCTCGTGCGCCGACATCAGGCGTGCGAGCCGCCCGACAGTCAGGACGTCCGGATCACCGTCGCCGTCGAGATCCGCGGCTGCCACGCCGACCGCTCCGGCGTCCCCGCTGACGTTCTGGACGGACGCGTACATCTCGGCCGTCCGGAAGGAACCGGCGTTGTCGTCGCGGAAGACCACGAACCCGGACTCGTACTGCTGCGCCCCGACCAGGTCGGTGCGCCCGTCCCCGTCGAGGTCGGCCGCGGCCAGGTCCACCGCGATGTCGTTGTACGGCGCGCCGTAGGCCACGAGCTGCGTCGTGAAGACGCCGGTGCCGCTGTTGCGCAAGAGGGCCAGCCGTCCGTCGTTGAAGCTCTGGTCGTAGTAGCCCGCGAACACGATGTCCTGGTCGCCGTCGCCGTCGGGATCGACGAGCGCCAGCCCCGTCGCACCGAAGCTCGAGTTGGCGTAGTTGTAGACGACCGGCGTGCCGAACGTCCCGTTGCCGGCATTGAAGAGGACGCTCGCGACCGTGTCGTCGTGCGACACCACCAGGTCCGCGTCGCCGTCACCGTCCAGGTCGCCGGCGCGCACGCGCGCCGGGGAACTCGGCACGGTGTACGCCACGGGCGCCGCGAACGTCGCGCTCCCGTTGTTGATCAGGACGCTGATGCTCGTGCCCTGCCCGATGTACCCGTAGTTCGTCACCACGAGGTCGCCGTCGCCGTCTCCGTCCAGGTCGGCAGCCGTGATGCCGTAGGGCACGTTGCCGGCCGCGTGGCTCTGCCCCGCGGCGAACGTCCCGTTGCCGTTGTTCCGGAAGACGACAACCGTCGTGCCGACGTAGTTCAGGTTCGTGTTCGGCGCCGCGAGGTCGATGTCCCCGTCTGCGTCGAGGTCGGCCGCGACGAGGTCCCAAGCGCCGCGCGAGAGCGGCAGCAAGGTGCCGTCGTCCTCGAACGTGGCCGGCGTGCCCTGCGCGCTGCCCAGGTTGAGCATCACGCGCAGGCCGCCATGGAATACGTTCTGCGCCGTGATCGCGTCGGGCCTTCCGTCCCCGTTCAGGTCCGCGACCGTCATGCCCAGCGTGTAGCGCCCCGTCTCGGGCGTGCCGAGCTGGAAGGACCGCCACGGTGCGTCGAACAGCCCTTGCGCGGAGACCCCGGTCGCCAGCGCGGCGAAGGGGATGAGGCAGACGAGGAATCGGCACGGGAGCATGGTTCGTCTCGAGGAGCGGGAGATGCGGTGATCCGTCGTGGGCCAGTCGGCGTGGACCCATCTCTCGTGCGCCGAAGCACGTTCCAAACCTTCAAAGTCGCTTCCTGGAGGTCCCGCGTGGCCGCGACGCGGGCTCGCCCCCTCGTCGCTCGCGGCCAAGCGCCCGGCCCGGAGACACCCGACCCTGGTCACGGCCGGGCGCGGCGACTAGCCTCCCGGCGTGTCCCCCCGGATCCTGGCGTTCGCATGGGTGCTCGGTGCCTGCACGGTGCCGCCCATCCCCACTCCTCCGCCCTTGCCACCCCTCCCGCCGCGCCCGGCGGCTGCAGAGGCCGATCCGCCTCCGGTCGCGGTTGCGGCCCCGACTCCAGCGGACGAGGTTCCTCCCGAGCCCGTAGCCGCCGCGCCGGCGCCGCGCGTCCATCCGCCCGAGACCGTGGCGCTCTTCGTTGCGAACTGCGCGCAGTGTCACGGCGAGAAGGGCGACGGCGAAGGCGTCACGCAGCTCGACCGCAAGGCGCGCAGCTTCCTCGACGGCGGCTTCAGCTACGGGAACACGCCCGACGCGATCTTCCGCTCGATCACGCACGGGATCCCGGGCACGCCGATGCCGGGGTTCGAGAAGCCGCTGAACGAGGCGCAGCGGCGCGAGCTCGCGAGCTACGTGATCGCCCTAGGGCCGGCGGATCAGATCGTCGTCGACGCGAAGGACAGCGAGATGGTCGTCACGGACATGCCCTTGATCGTGCGCGGCAAGCTGCCGGCGATCGTCGAGGGCGCGCCGGAGTGGCCGCGCGGGCTCGCGATCGGAACACCGGAGGGGCTGACGTTCACGTATCGCGCGGACGACGTGCAGCTCATCGGTGTGCTCGCGGGGCGATTCGTCAACCGCAAGGACTGGGGTGGGCGCGGTGGTGACGCGCTCGAGCCGCTAGGCCGAGTGCTCGACGTCAGGCCGGTCCAACCGTTGTCCGACATCGACACGGTCCAGGCGGTGTTCTCCGTGGGCAAACTCTCCGTGTCCGTTGCGGATCTTGCATGCGAGCTCCGCGCGACGTCGGCACGGAAGGACGGGGCCACCCTCGAGTATGACTTGATTCGGCGCACATCCGGGGGCGAGCCCGAGGTGCTCGCGACGGTCGTGGAGGCGCCGAGCGCCTATCAAGGCCGCAAATGCTCGGGGTTCCAGCGCACTCTCAGGATCACGGCACGGGCACCGGTCGCGGACTTGTGGGTGCAGCCATCACGCGGAAGACTCCACGGGCCTTCGACGAAGACGGCGAGTTCCGTGCTCGTGTGGTGCCGTGAGCCCTGGTTCGATCCTGTGGACCCACAGTCCTTCGATGACACCAAGTCCACCGGTCCGCTCGTCGTCGTGCGTGCGCCACAGCCCGTCGTGACGGCCATTCGGACAGGCCCTTTCATGGGCCTTTCGCTCGATCTGGACGCGAATGAAAGCGTGAACGTCGACGTCATCTTCGTCCCCCAGCCGGACGCTGGCGCGACGGAGGAGGCCTGGATCATCGAGGAGTTCGGACAGCCGTGATTGCGCACCTGTTGCTCGTTGCGCTCGCCATCGCTCATCCGGGCGAGTCCGACTACTACACGGTCGACCACCTCGTTGCGCCGCCGGGCTGCGTCGCGGAAGTCGGCGGCATGGATTTCCTGCCCGACGGGCGGCTCGTCGTCAGCACGCGACGCGGACAGGTCTGGATCATCGCGGATGCGCTCGCGCAGGATCCGGCTGCCGCGAAGTGGACGCTCTTCGCCGAAGGGCTGCGCGAGGGCCTCGGGCTCAACGTCGTCGACGGTGACGTCTACGTGATGCAGCGCCAGGAGATCTCGCGTCTCCTCGACATCGACAACGACGGAACCTGCGATCGCATCGAGACCGTGTGCGATGCGTGGGGTCTCTCGACGAACTACCACGAGTTCGGCTTCGGGCTGCCGCTCGACAAGGACGGCAACTTCTGCGTCTCGCTCAACCTCGGATTCGGCGAGCCGCATTGGTGGCACGGGCAGTCGTACGAGCCCTGGCGCGGCTGGGTGCTCAAGGTCGGGCGCGACGGCACGATGAAGCCGTTCGCGAGCGGGTTCCGCTCGCCGGCCGGCATCGCCACCAACGCGGCGGGGGACTTGTTCGTCACCGACAACCAGGGCGACTGGGTGCCGACGTCCTCGATCGCGCACGTGGAAGAAGGCAAGTTCTACGGCGCGCCCGCGTCGCTGAAGTGGACGCCCGAGTACCGCGCGACGAACACGCAGCCCTCGGACACGAACCCGGTCGCGACCCCGCGCACACCGCCGGCGATCTGGATCCCGTACGGGTGGTCGCGCTCGACCGGCGATCTGGCGCCGATGCCGGACAACGGTCGGTTCGGGCCTTTCGGGCCGGATCAGCTGGCCGTCGCGGAGATGACGAACGGCGCGGTGCTGCGGGCGGACCTCGAGAAGGTGCGCGGTCACTACCAGGGCGCGGTCATGCCGTTCCGGCGCGACGTCGGCTCGGCGATCCGCACGTTGTTCGCGCCGGACGGCACGCTGCTCCTCGGCCTGACGAACCGCGGCTGGGGCGGACGCCCGCCGGGCCACGGCATCGCGCGTGTGCGCTGGAACGGGCGCACGCCGCTCGAGATCGCGCACGTGCAGCTCCTGCAGGACGGGTTCCAGATCTCCTTCACGCAGCCGCTGGCGGCGAACACGGAGATCGGCCCGGACGACGTGCTGCTGCGCCGTCACCACTACGACTGGTGGTGGGAGTACGGTTGCCCCGAGCGTGACCGGCGTGTGCTGCGGGTTGATTCGGCACAGATTTCGCCGGACCGCAAGTCGATCACGTTGCGCGCGTCGCAGCTCGAGTGCGGCTCCGTCGCGACCGTCGTGCTGCCCGATCTCGTGTCGGAGAAGGGCGAGCCGCTGCTGCACAAGGAGTTCGCGTACACGATCAACGAGCTGCCCGACGGGCCGCCCTGCGGCCAGCCGGTCGCGCGCGTCGCGCCGCCGCCGCCGGCGCGCGAGAGCTCGGAGCAGGGCTGGTTGCGATTGTGCTACGGCGACGCGTTCCAGCTCTGGCAGGGCGAGGGTTGGCAGCTCGTCGACGTCGACCTCGACGCGCAGGATCCGACGAAGCTCGCCACGCGCGAGGGCGTCAATGCTCTCGTCAATGCCATGCCGGCGCCGCCCGGCTCGACCGCGGCGTGGGACGCGGCCTATGCACCCTTCGCGAACCGGCTGCCGTTCGGCGACATCCGCTTGAGCTTCGAGTTCATGCTGCCCAAGGACGGGCGGGCCGTGTTGCGACTGCAGGAGCGCTACGACCTGCTGCTCGCGGCCACGCCCGACGAGCGCGCGACGACGCTCGCGAGCTGTGGCGCCCTGCTGCCCGGACCGGGGTTCGCGGGCAAGGCGCCGGTGAACCCTTGCTTCCGTTCGCCGGGCGAGTGGCACGCGATGGACTTGACGTTCCGCGCGCCGCGCTTCGACGCGCAAGGGAAGAAGGTCGCGAACGCGCGCATGGTGCGGGCGATGGTCGACGACGTCCTGCTGCACGACGAGGTGGAGTTCCCCGGGCCGACCGATGGCGCGCCGACGGACGAAGTGGCCGAAGCGCCGCTCTCGTTCCGCGTGCTGAACGGCCAGGTCGCGCTGGGTGACATCCGCGTCAAGCCGACTGAACCCGAGGCGCCGGGCGACGGCTGGCAGGAGCTCGTCCAGGACGAGGACCTGTCCGGGTGGAAGACCGGCGGCGCGACGACGGCGCAGGAAGCGGACGACGAGCTGACGCTGGGTGGCGCGGGCGGAGCGATCGTCACGGAGCGCGAGGACTACGGAGACATCGAGCTGGCTTTCCGTGCGAAGGTTGCAGCAGGCGGCGTCACGCGGGTCTGGTTGCGGGCGAAGGAACGAGGACTCATCAACGACGGCAAGCCGGGCCTTCCGGAGACGTCGATCTTCGACGTTCTCAACAAGGGATACGGCGTGTGCCTGAACGCCGACGCGCCCAGTCTGGCCGGCTTCACGGGGTCGATCGTCGGCGGCACGGCGGACGCCAAGGTGGCGGCGCCGTTCACCGTGCAACTCGTCGCCCCTGAGACCTGGTGCTGGGTGCGAGCACGCGTGAGCGAGGAAGCCGATGGCACGCGCATGCGCGTCTGGTTGAACGGAGTCGAGGTCGCGAACGCGCTCGACACGTCACCGAACAGGGCGCGAACGGGTGCGATCGCGCTCGAGCAGGCGCACGACGGCTCGCGCGCCGTCTTCCAGAACCTGCGCTGGCGTCCCGTCCCGCGATGAAGCTCGTGCGGTTCGGTCCCGCGGGGCGCGAGCGTCCCGGCGTGCTGCTCGAGGACGGCGCGCGCCTCGATTGCAGCGGCTTCGGCCTCGATTGGGGCGAAGCGTTCTTCGGCAGCGACGGGCTTCCGCGCCTCGTCGCATGGCTCGACCAGCACGGCGCGGACTTGCCGCAAGCCGCGCGCAAGGAGCGCTGGGGTTCGCCGATCGCGCGGCCCAGCAAGATCGTGGGCATCGGGTTGAACTACCTCGATCACGCGCGCGAGATGGGCATCGCCAACCCGAGCGAGCCCGTGCTGTTCCAGAAGGCCAGCTCGGCGCTGGCGGGTCCGTACGACGACGTCCTTCTGACGCCGGACATCGTGAAGCTCGACTGGGAGGTCGAGCTGGGCGTCGTCATCGGCCGCACGGCGCGGCGTGTCGCGGACGGAGCGGCGCTCGCGCACGTCGTCGGCTACGTGCTGACCTGCGACTACTCCGAGCGCTCCTGGCAGAAGGAACGCGGCGGACAGTTCACGAAGGGCAAGAGCCACGACGGCTTCGCGCCGATGGGGCCGTTCCTGGCGACCGCCGACGAAGTGCGCGATCCGCAGCAGCTCGGCCTGTGGCTCGACGTGAACGGCGAGCCGCGTCAGCGCGGCACGACGCACGACATGATCTTCGGGGTCGCGCAACTGGTCGGGTACGCGAGCCAGTTCATGACGCTCCTGCCCGGCGACGTGCTCTCGACCGGCACGCCGGCCGGCGTGGGGCTGGCCGCGAAACCGCCGTGCTTCCTGAAGGCCGGCGACGTCGTCGATCTGGGGGGTGACGGGCTCGGCAGCCAGCACCAGAAGATCGTCTCCGCGGAGCCGCGAGGGTGATCGCCGCCCTCGTCCTTTGCAGCGGTCTCGTCGTCGTCGCGCCGCGTGATTTCGTGCCGGCGCTGGCGCCGTACCTGGAGCACCGGCGGCGCGAGATGCCGGTCGAGGTGCTCGTGGTCGAGGAGGCCGCGACGCGCGACGGCGCCGACGGGCCCGAGCGCGTGAAGCGCGTCCTGTTCGAGCGCTGGAAGGCCGGAACGTGCTCGGCCGTGCTTCTCGTCGGCGACGTGGGCTTCGTGCCCGTGCGCTGGATGACGCTCGACCGCGTCACGCCGGCCGCGTTCGACACGGCGTTCTACCCGAGCGACCTGTACTACGGCGACGTCGCGCGCGACGACGGCACGTTCGACGACTGGAACGGCGCGCGCGAGGGCGTGCACGCGCTCTACTTCGGCGAGGTGCACGGCGAGCACCACAAGACGCCGCCGGTCAACTTCGATGCGATCAGCTACGTGCCCGAGATCGCGGTCGGCCGCTGGCCGGCGCGCTCGGCCGAGGAGGCGGCCGCGTGTGCCGCCAAGACGATCGCATTCGAGCGCGAGCGCGCGCCCGAGCGCCGCGCGGCGTTCGTTCACAAGGACGGCTGGGTCGACGTGCGCGCGCGGCTTGCAGCGCTGGTGCAGCGATTCCCCGCGGATCGCGCCGTGATGCTGGCCGACGTCGCCGGCGCGCCGGTCGGCGCGGCGCGCGTGCAGCAGTGCCTGCGCGAGGCGACGACGCTCGTGCTGCACACGGGGCACGCGCTGCCGGCCGGCTGGGACGGAGCGTTCGGCCTGGGCGACCGTGCCGGTGTCCTGGATCTCGCGCCGCGCTCGATCCTCGTCAGCGCCGGCTGCTCGAGCGCCGCGATCGCGACCGAGCCGCCGTACCAGGGCTACCTGGACGTACTGGGCATCGAGCATCCGGGGACGAACGCGGGCGAAGTGTTCGCGACGTGGCCGCCGCCGCCGGCGCCGTTGCAGCCGGCGCACCACGACGCGACGAGCCTGGGCGAGGAGCTCGTGCGCGGACCCGGTCCCGTCGCGGCCTACTTTGGCTGCACAACGGGCAGCCAGCCCGCCGCGGTGACTCTGGTCGAGGAGTTCGCGGCCGCGCTGCCCGAGGCCGCGCGCCTCGGCGACCTGTGGCTCGCGGCCGTGCGCGGCTACCACCGGCGCGAGAACCTGGCGGCGATCGTCCCGACCGAGGACTGGTACCCCGCCAGCATCTACTTCCAGGCGATGAAGTTCGTGCTGCTGGGCGACCCGACGCTGCGGCTCTAGAGCGGCGCCGCGCGGCGCGCTACCTTCGCGCGATGCGCCAGCCCCAGTCGATCCGCGCGATGGTCTGCGCCTGCGCCGCTCTCGCGCTGGCCGCTTGCGTGAGCCAACCCGACCGCCCTCACGCTCCGCCGGGGCCCGTTGCGCCGCCGCCCAGCCTGGCCGAACAGGCTACGGCGCAGGAGCGCGCGACGCGCCCCGGACCGAAGCACCGTGCATTGGATCCGCTCGTCGGCGCGTGGATCACGACGAACGCCGCGGTCGACGTGGCGGGACACGAGACCGACACCGTGCCCGGCCGTGCTGCGATCGACTGGACGCTGGGCGGCCGCTATCTGCGCATCGACGCGAACCTCGAGATCTCGGGCGGCGGCACGTACACGTGGAGCGGCTTCCTGGGCTACGACGAGCCGCACGCCGAGTACCAGTGGCTCATGGTGTCCGACCTCTCGACCGGCATGGGCGTAGCGCGCGGGCAGGGCGATCCGTCGCGCGGAGGAATCCGCTTCGTGCTCGATCTGCAGGATCCGCGCACGGGCGGTTTTGCGCGCGCGACGAGCTTGCTGCGCGTCCTCGGGCCCGACGAGCTGGCGCTGGAACAGCTCGGCGCGGATGCGAGCGGCCTCGAGCGCGTGTTGCGACGCACGCACTACCGACGCGCGACCAAGCCCTAGGCGCTCAGCAGGAATTCGCGTCGCGAGAGGCGCCACGATCCGAGCGCGAGCGCCCCGACGATGACGCCGGCGAGGACGAACGCGGCCGTCCCCGCGTCCACGGTGCCCGCAGCGGTGAACCTCTCGAAGCGGTTCCAGGTCTCCGAGCCCTGCGACATGATCCAGCTGCGCAGGTGGTGCTGCAGCGTCAGCATCTGGTTCTTGCCGGGCAGGTTGGCGAGGAAGCCTTCGACCGCGAACGCGTAGCCCAGGCCGATCAGGATCGGATGTTTCACGAAGGCGCCGAGTGCGGCGGCCAACGCGCTGTACGCCAGCCCGCCGGCGAGGATCGCCGTCGCGAGCGGCCAGATCACGCCCGCGTCGAGCCCCGGACCGTCGCCGCGCGCGCGGCTCGCGGCCGCGAGGAAGAGGCCCGTCGCGAGGGCCAGGATCGCCGTCAGCACGATTGCGATCGCGGCCCAGCGCCCGAGCAGCAGCGCGGCGCGCGGCATAGGCCGCGTGAACAAGTACGTGAGCGTGCGGTCCTCGACCTCCTCGGCGACCGCGGCCGATCCCATCACGAGCGACGTCAGCGGCACGACGACCTGCATCAGGAGGATCCAGCCGCCCATCGTCGCCACCGCGCCGGGCGAAGGAGGCCGCTTGATCGCCACCGACGTGACGAGCAAGGCGATCAAGGCCGGCAGCAAGGACACGACCAGCACGAGCAGCGTGCGGCGCGAACGCAGCAGGCGCGGCAGGTGCGTGACGAAGAGCAGCCACGTCGCGGACGGGAGCCCTCTCACCGGACACCGCCCACGAGGTCGTCGAACAAAGAGTCGAGGCTCGCATCGGAGACGGTCAGGGAGCGCACACCGGCGCGCTCTTCGGCCGCGATCGCCGGCAGCCGCGCCTGGAACTCGTCCAGCCGCGACGTCTCGACGTCGAGGAGGCCCGCGTCGCCCAGGCGCACCGCGGTGACGCCCTGGACGTCGAGCAGCGCGCGCGCCAAGCGCCGCGGATCGCGCGCGCGGATCGCGACGCGGCGCGGGCGGCGGTCGAGCAGCGCGCGGATCTCCGGCGCCGGGCCCAGCGCCAGGAGTCGCCCGCGGTGCAGCAGCACGACGGTGCGCGTCAGCTCCTCGACCTCGTGCAGCACGTGGCTCGAGACGATCACGTGCGTGCCCGCCGCGGCCAGCGACCGGAAGAGGTCGAGCGTGTCGCGCCGCGCGAGGGGATCCAACCCGTTCAGCGGCTCGTCGAGCACGACCAGCGCGGGATCGTGCGCGATCGCCTGCGCGATGCGCACGCGCTGGCGCATGCCCTTGCTGAACGTCCCGACGCGCCGGTCGGCGGCCTCGACCAGTTGCACGCGCTCGAGCGCGGATGCGGCGCGACGCCGCGCTTCCGCGCGCGCGAAGCCCGACGCGCGCAGCAGGAACGTGAGCGTCTCGCGCGCGCTCAAGTCGGCCCACAGCGCGTCCTGCTGCGGCGAGAAGCCCAGGCGCTGGTAGAGCCGGCGGTTCGCGAACGGCTCCTCGCCCAGGACGCGGATCGTGCCGCGCGAAGGGCGCAGCTCGCCGACCAGGAGCTTCAGGAACGTCGATTTGCCCGCGCCGTTCGCGCCCAGGAGGCCGACGATGCCGCCTTCGACGGTCAGGCTGACGTCGGAGAGGCCGACGACGTCGCCGTACCAGCGACCCAGGTCGTGCGCTTCGACGGCGGGGGTCACGCGACGGCCTCCATGCGCCGCACGCGCCAGATCAGGACGAGCCAGGAGACGACGAAGAGCGACACGACCGAGATGTAGTTCCAGCTCATGTCCCAGGATCGCCGGCTTGGTTCCTCCACCTCGAACACGTTGTTCGCGATCTGCGCCCAGGCCACGTGCGGACCGAGCGCGTTCCAGGCGCGCACCTTCAGGAGCCCGACCAGGACGCCGCCCGTCGCGGCCAGGCCGAACACGAGACCGACCGTGCCCGCCAGCGCGAACGCCTTGCGAGTCGCCAGGCTCGAGATCGAGAGGACCAGCGAGCTCATCGCGACGACCCAAGCCAGGCCGTAGAGGACGGCCTTCACGATGACCATCCCTTCCTGCCGCACGAAGCTCCACTCGGGCGACGCGAACGTCGCGATCGTGCACACGACGAGCGTCGGCACGATCGCTCCGAAAGCGCCGAACGTGGCGACGGTCAGGAAGCGCCCGATCAAGTAGCCCGTGCGCGTGAGCGGCCGCGCGAAGAGCAGCAGGTGCGCGCCCTCGCGCTTGTCGTCCGCGATCAGGCCGGCGCCGTACCAGGCGACGAGCAGCAGCGAGAAGGCCGACATCGACAGGTGGAAGAGCGCGATCTGGTTCTTGACGTCGAGCGCCTTCGCGGCGTGGTCGCGCATCATCGAGCCGGCCATCTGGCCCAGCAGGCTGTCGCCGCCGAGCGCTTGGGGCGTCGTGCCCTCCTGCAGCGCGTAGCCCGTGTAGACGACGAACGAGAAGATCACCGTGCCGATCACGGGCGGCGCCAGGAGGATCATGAGCGCGAGCCGCCGACGGAACGCGGTGCGCAGGCCGGCGCGCCACAGGGCGATCGGCGCGCGCGGATGCTCGAGCAGCTTGCCCTGGAAGGGCCGGTAGACCTCGAGGTGGGCTTCGGCCTTCACCGCGCGGCCTCGGCTTCGTCCAGCGCGCGCAGGAAGG
>Ga0163150_10001810_pt1 | contig 34797 bp, 32 predicted proteins | sample OliLakLV19P2IB_FD_148628 | JGI IMG/M metagenome (GOLD analysis project Ga0163150, IMG submission 148628) | Freshwater microbial mat bacterial communities from Lake Vanda, McMurdo Dry Valleys, Antarctica - Oligotrophic Lake LV.19.P2.IB | ecosystem: Environmental > Aquatic > Freshwater > Lake >... | reverse complement strand
GAAATCGCCGTGCTGCGGCGCCGAACACGGAACCACAATGGCTAGCGCTTCCACCTCACCTCGAACGCTACGGAAAGCGGTACTCCCGGTCGCTGGTTTTGGGACGCGCGTGCTGCCCGCAACCAAAGCGATACCGAAAGAACTACTCCCTGTGTTCGACCGCCCGGCGATTCAGTACGTCGTTGACGAAGCTTTGGCCGCCGGCATCGAGCACATAGTCTTCGTCACAGGGCGAAATAAGGGTGCGATTGAGGACTATTTCGATCGATTTTATGAACTCGAAGTAACCCTTCAGCAGAAGCAGAAGACCGAACAGCTCGCCGAAGTTGGACTATCCGTGCCCGTCGCAGGCTCGATGAGTTTCGTGCGCCAACAAGCGGCACTGGGTCTTGGTCACGCGGTCTGGTGCGCGCGCGACATCATCGGCGACGAGCCGTTCGCAGTGATGCTGCCCGACATGCTGATGATGGCGCAGCCCTCGTGCCTGGCGCAGATGGTCGACGCCTACAACAAGGTCGGCGGCAACATCATCGCGGTTGAGCCGACAGACACCCCGGAACGATACGGAGTCATCACACCGGAAAGCCGTGATGGCCGGCTCATCAAAATGAAGGGCATGGTCGAAAAGCCAAAGCGCGAAGAGGCGCCATCAAATCTCTTCATCAGCGGCCGCTACATTCTGCAGCCCGAAATTTTCGCGCTGCTCGAAAGCCAAGGTCCGGGCGCCGGCAACGAGATCCAACTTACCGATTCGATGGCGCGCTTGATGGGCGCGCAGCCTTTCCACGCGCTTGAGTACGAAGGCACGACGTACGATTGCGGCGACAAGGTCGGCTACATGCGCGCGACCGCCGCTTACGCACTCGCAAGCGAAGAACATGGCGATAGCGTCGCTGCAGTGATGCGCGACTTACTCGCCAATCGCGACAAATGATCCGCGCGTTCGCCACGCGCGACGCAGCGATGCAAGCGGCGGCGGAGCGTATCGCGGAAGCCTTGAAAAACGCCATTTCCGAGCGTGGTCAAGCGTTCGCTGCACTCTCTGGCGGTACAACGCCGGCGCCTGCCTACGAACGGCTCGCCGCGATGCCACTGGACTGGTCCCGCGTGACATTCCTGGTGGTGGACGAACGTTTCGTGCCTTTGTCTGATGAGGCGTCGAACGAAGCGCTCTTGCGCCGCGCGTTAGCGCCGGCGCTGGCCGCTGGCGCCAACGTGCTGCCCCTCTATTCAGACGGCGTCAGCCTGGATGAAGCAGCGGCGCGCGCCGATGCGCTTTATGCTGACAAGCCGATCGATATCGCTTTAGTCGGCATGGGCGGCGATGGACACACCGCGTCATGGTTTCCGAGCGCGCCAGTGCTCGAAGCAGCGTTGGCCAGTTCCCAAAGCGTAATCGCGGTCAATGCGCCCGGGGCGTACGGCACACCAGAACGGCTCACGCTCACGCACGCGGCGATGGTGCGCGCGGACGCCGTCATTCTTCTTATCATCGGCGCCGAGAAGCGCGCCCTTCTAGAAGACCGCGCACGAGCGCGGTTGCCGGTGGACGAACTGTTCGATCTGCCAGCGCCGATTGAGACCTTCTGGGCGCCCTGATACCGACTTTCTTCTTGTGACGAATGAATAAATCCGCTATCGTTCACTCTTAAGGGTGGGCCGTGCAGAAAGCTGCCATTTTTCAAACCGTTGTGTTCGCTGGCGCCCTATTGCTTGCCGCCTGTTCGGGCGGTGAAGCCGAGGAGACGACGGTCGCCCCCGAAGGCCCGTTGGTTGAGATTGTAGAAGTCGCCCCCTCATCCGCCGCCGGCACGATCCGCGCGAGCGGGATGATCGGCTATCGCCGCGAACCTGTTCTCGCCTTCACGTCGGCAGGCGTGGTCGGCGCAATTGACGTAGATTCCGGCGACGTCGTCCGGCGCGGCCAACGGCTCGCCACGCTGCGCAGAACCAGTTCCGGCGCGAACGTCGATGAAGCCGCGCTTGCCCGCGTCAACGCAGAACGCGATCTCGCACGCACACAAGAATTGTATGAGCGCGGCTTCGTCTCGGAAGCGCGCTTGGAGGATGCACGCCTTGCGCTTGCACGCGCGCGCGACTCCTCAGTTCTTACCGCGCCGGCCGATGGGGTGATCCTGCGCCGCGCGGCCGAGCCGTCGCAAACGCTTGCGGCAGGCACGCCGGTTCTGGTGCTTGGCGAAACCGGCTCGGGCATCGTCGTGCGCGCACCGGTAGCCTCAAGTGACGCAGCACGCATTCGCGTCGGCGACACCACACAAATTCGCATCAATGGCGCCGAACGCGCTGGCCGCGTGACGCGCGTCGGCGCCAAAAGCGACGCCGGCACGGGCGCATTTGAAGTCGAGGTCGAGATCACGGCCGCCGAGGGTTTGCGCAGCGGCATGGTGGCGGAAGTTGAGATCGCGGCACAACCAGGTGATGCGTCTCAAGTTTCGATCATCGTACCGACCTTAGCGCTGCTCGACGCACGCGCGGATCAAGGCATCGTTTATGTGCTCGACGAAAACGCCGTCGCACGCCGCCGGGCAGTTCGCACCGCGGGCGTGACGCAGGCGGGGGTTATCGTGGTCGAGGGCCTCAGTGCCGGAGATCGCGTGGTCGCTGCGGGCGCAGCTTATGTGCGCGACGGCGAAAGCGTTCGCGTCGCCGCCGGCACGTAAATGGAAGCCATCACGCGCTTCTTCGTCGACCGCTGGCAGTTCAGCGCGGTGCTGTTCACGCTGCTCGTGGCGCTTGGCATCGGCGCAATCATTTCGATCCCAAAATCCGAAGACCCAATCACCGAATTCCCCGGCGTCGCCGTCGCTGTGATTCTGCCCGGCGCGGACGCCGAGCAAATGGAGCGCCTCGTCGCGATCCCGATCGAAGATCAGATCAACGGCATCGAAGACATTCGCGAAATCCGCTCCGCCAGCCGCGCGGGCCTTGCGGTGATCAACGTCGAGTTTGAATGGGGCGCCGACGCCGAGGAGAAATTCGGCGAAGTGGTGCGCGAGATCAATGTCGTGCGGGCTACCTTGCCGGACGGCGTCGTCGATATCCGCATGCGCCGTTACAATCCTGCACAAGCGGCCATCGTGCAGATGGCGCTGACCAGTGACGATGCTTCCTTCCGCCAGCTCGAAGCCTACGCCAAGGGTTTGCGCGATGCGCTAGAGCGCGCGCCCGGCGTGCAGCAATCCGACGTTTGGGGCGCCCCGCCGGCAGAAGTGCGCGTCGCGGCGAACCTCGATCAACTCGCAGCCTATCGCCTGCCCCTCGCCGCCGTGGCGGAGGCATTGCAACGCGAAGGCGTCGATACGCCGATTGGCGCAGTCGAAGCCGGCGGCCGCCGCTTCAACGTGCAGTCTTCAGGCTCATTTGACTCGCTCGATGAAATTCGGCGTGTAGCACTCCGGGCGCAGAACGGCTCACTCCTCACGGTCGGCGATGTCGCCGAGGTCTCATGGGCCAATGACGAGCGTTCGCACATCACCCGCTTCAACGGCGAACGCGCCGTTTTTATCAGCGCTCAAGCGCGACTGGGCGAATCCATCTTCGACGTGATTGCCGGCGTGCGCCCACGCGTGGACGCGTTCGAGCAATCGCTACCTGACAACATCCAGCTGCATCGCGGCTTCGATCAATCCGAAACGGTTACGCATCGCCTCGGCAATCTCGGGCGCGACTTTGCCATCGCACTGGCGCTCGTTCTGCTGACATTGCTGCCGCTCGGCTTCCGCGCCTCGATCGTTGTCATGGTGTCGATCCCGCTTTCGCTGGCGATTGGCGTGGTGGCGATCCAGGAGCTTGGCTATTCGCTCAACCAGCTTTCGATCGCCGGCTTCGTACTGGCGCTTGGTTTGTTGGTGGACGATTCGATCGTCGTCACCGAAAACATCGCTCGTCATTTGCGCCAAGGTAAGACCCCGCGCGAAGCGGCCATCGCAGGCGTCAGCGAAATCAACATCGCGGTCATCGGCTGCACGGCGACGTTGCTGCTCGCATTCGTGCCATTAATGGCGCTCCCGGAAGGCGCCGGCGCGTTTGTGCGATCACTGCCAGTGGCGGTCGTCACCACAATCATCGCTTCGTTGTTCGTAGCGCTGACGATCATCCCGTTCCTTGCCAGCCGCTTGCTGCCGCGCAGCGACTCTGGACACTCGAACGCCTTGCTGGACGGCGTCATGGCCGCCATCCACAATATCTACCGCCCAGCGCTCCACGTCGCGCTCGCGCATCCACGCAAGACGGTGTTCGCCGGCCTCGCCGCGTTCTTCCTCTCGCTCGGACTTATTCCGCAACTGGGCTTCAGCCTCTTCCCAGAAAACGACAGCCCCTACTTCCTCGTCGACATCGAGACCCCGCAAGGCAGCGCCGTCAGCGAAACGGATGCAGCAGTGGTGTTTGCAGAACGCGTGCTCGCCTCGCATCCGGAGATCGACTGGCGCTTCGCCAATAGCGGCCGTGGCAACCCGCAAATCTATTACAACGAGATCCCGCCCGAGCAGCTTTCCAACCAGGGCCAAATCTACGCGCGCTTCCATGAGTGGCATCGCGAAGACGGCATGCGCGTCATCGCCGAAATCCGCGAGCAACTCGATCAATACCCGCGGGCGCGCATGAACCTACGCCGCTTTGCCAACGGCCCGCCAATCGAAGCGCCGATCGCTGTCCGCATCAACGGACCCGATCTCGCGGCGCTCGGCGAACTCGCTGGCGAGGTCGAGCGGATCATTCGCGAGACCCCCGGCGCGCGCGACGTCTCGAACCCGATGTCGGAACGGCTGATCGATCTCGACCTCAACATCGATGACGCCGCTGCTGCGCTACGCGGCGTGCAGGCGGGCGCAATCGATCAAACTTTACGCATCGCCATCGCAGGACTTCCCGTAGCGCAATTTCGCGATCCCGCTGGCGACGCGTTTCCGGTCGTGCTGCGAGCTCCACGTGAAGACACGCTGCCGGTAACAGCACTCGACAGGCTCTACATTTGGAACGGCGAAGGCGGCGCAACACCGTTGGCGGAGATCGCACGGCCAACAATGGAAAGTGGCCCCGCCTCTATCGATCGCGTGCAGCGCGAACGCACCGCGACCGTTACCGCCTACACAGAGCCAGACTATCTCATCAGCGGCGTCACCGCCGACGTCGCGCAACGGCTGGAGGCGCTTCGCTTGCCGGCCGGCTATTCAGTCTCGTTCGGCGGTGAAGCGGAAGCGCAGGCGCGTAGCTTCGGTGGCCTTGGACCTGCCATCATGATCGCGATCTTTGGCGTGCTTGCTGTCTTGCTGCTCGAGTTCGGAACATTCGCCGTCACGGGCGTTGTCGCGTTTGTCATCCCCTTCGGCATTATGGGCGGCTTGATCGCGCTATGGGTCGGCGGCGAGTCACTCTCGTTCACAGCAATCATCGGTTTCGTCGCGCTCATCGGCATCGAGATTAAAAACTCGATCCTGTTGGTTGAATTCGCGAACCAGGCCCGCACGCGCGGCGTGCCACTGCGCGAAGCGATCGAAACCGCCGGCGAGGTGCGCTTCCTGCCGGTGCTGCTCACCAGCGCCACCGCAATCGGTGGCATGACTCCATTGCTGTTGGAAGACTCCCCGCTCTTCTCGCCCATTGCTATGGTGCTGATCGGCGGCCTGATCAGCTCAACGCTGATCGCTCGCATTGTGACGCCGGCCATGTATCTGCTGCTCGCGCCAAAGGACGAAGCCGAAGAAGCCGCGGCGTGACGCGCCAAAAACCCGCTAAAACCGGCTCGAAATCCTTGTCTATGACGGCCGTCACCCCTCAAGCAGGCGTGTCTGACGCGTTCCCAGACCCCGCAAAATCAAGAGAAATCAGCGGATAACGGTCGCTTTGGACGGTGCACGAAGATCGTCGCCAACATTACGCTTCCGTAGAACTTTTCATTGACGGGTTGGCAATCTTGGCCGCTACTCAGCCCCGCGCGGTCCAATTGAATATCAGGAGGCACGACGTGGCCATAGCCTTGTCGAATAACGCCAAATTGGGGATCGCCGCGACTAGTCTCGTGGCGCTTTTGGCGGTCGGTGCAGTAACACTGGGGGCGGTTCTACCTCCATCCGGCGGCATAAGCGTCGGCACGATTGCACCGGTGGAGCGTTATCGCTCCGCCCAAGTCACAGATTCAGACGTATCGCTCGGTGACAACGCAGTGCCGCTGCTGATGCAGACGGATGCGTTCCATCTGATGGTCAACGATCCGTCATTCCGCGCTCTTGCGCGCGATCCGGGCTTTGCCGCTCTGGCGCAAAATCCGCAAGCGCTCGCAGCCATGGCGCAGGATGCTCAAGCATTCTCCGCCCTCGCACGCGATCCGCAGGCGTTCGCCGCACTGGCGCGCGCTGCCCAAGCAGGCGCAGCTCAAGGGCTTGAAGCTCAGGCTCGCAACGCTGACGCGTTTGCGGCGCTCGCACAAAACGCTCAGGCTTTCCAGATCATGGCGCGCGAACCGCAAGCGTTCGCCGCAATGGCTCGCCACCCGCAAGCGTTCGAAGCGCTGGCTCGTCACCCGCAAGCGTTCGCGGCAATGGCGCGCAATCCACAAGCCTTCGCCGCTTTCGCTCGCAACGCCAACTTCGCCGCCGCTGCTCGCAATCCGCAAGCCAACGCCGCAATGGCGCGCGACGCCGCCGCATTCGAAGCCTTGGGCCGCGACGCCCAAGCGATGAACGCCCTCGCGGCTGACGCACAAGCGTTTGATGCACTGGCGCGCGACGCTGCTGCGTTCCAAGCGCTGGCGCGCGACGCTCAAGCTTTCGACGCGCTCGCACGCAACGCGGAAGCCTTCCAAGCGATGGCCCGTAACGCAGAGGCGTTCAACGCACTGGCGCGCGACGCCCAGGGCCTAACCGCAATGGCGCGCAGCGCCCAGGCGTTCCAAGCTCAGGCCTTAAGTGCACGTGCATTCGACGCGCAGGCGACATCGGCTCTCGCCGCCAACGCGCAAGCGTTCTCGGCAATGGCCCGCGAGCCTCAAGCGTTCGCCGCCATGGCGCGTTACCCGCAAGCCTTCGAAGCGCTCGCCCGCCACCCGCAGGCGTTCGCAGCGATGGCCCGCAACCCACAAGCCTTCGCCGCCTTCGCTCGTGACGCCAACTTCGCCGCTGCCGCCCGCAACCCGCAGGCCAACGCTGCAATGGCGCGTGACGCACAAGCGTTCCAGGCCCTCGGCCGCGATGCTCAAGCCATGAGCGCCTTGGCTCGCGACGCACAAGCGTTCGACGCCCTGGCCCGCAATGCTCAAGCGTTCCAAGCCTTGGCGCGTGATGCGCAAGCGTTCGACGCCCTCGCCCGCAACGCCCAAGCGTTCCAGGCAATGGCGCGCAACGCTGAAGCCTTCCGCGCTCTTGCAGGCGACGCTCAAGGCCTTGCTGCTCTGGCGCGCAACGCTCAAGCCTTCCAGGCGCAAGCCTCGATCGCCCGCAATTCCCAAGGCCTCAATGCTCAAGCGATGCAGGCATTGGCGCAAAACCCGCAAGCCTTCGCGGCCATGGCGCAGAGCCCGCAAGCGTTTGAAGCCTTGGCGCGCAATGCTCAGGCCCTAAACGCCCTCGCCCGCAACGCTGATGCGTTCACGGCGCTAGCGCGGCAACCGGCCTTCGCCGCTCTGGCGCGTGAACCAGCCTTCGCGGTGATGGCGCGCGACGCCAGCTTCGCCGCCGCTATTCGGGCGAACTAACGCAAAGCAACACGCCGCGTCACGCGAGACGCGGCGTGTTGTCTTTTAATGCGTGCTAAGCCGAAATGGTGGGGACCAGGGCATTCTTACTCGCAGCAGCTTTTACGCTAGCGCCGCTCGCAACGGCGCAAGCGCAGCCTGAAACTGACGCGCCCTCTACGGTCGATCCGCAACAAGCAGAAGCGCCGACGTCGGGCGACGTTGCCGTCGCCCCAATCACCGAAGACGCGCCGCCACCGCCGCCCAGCCGCGATCCGGATGACCTTCCACTCATTGATTTGTCGCGCCTCGAAACCGAGGACTTGCGGCTTCTCTACTTCGATCCCTCCGAAACCTATCTGACGCCCTACGTCGCCCGGAGTTTTCAGAACTCGCTCAACTTCCAACGGCGCATGTTCGATTGGGAGCCTTGGGACCAGGTCACGCTGCTACTGAAGGACTTTGGCGATTACGGCAACGCCGCCGCACGCTCCTCACCCAACAACGCGCTGCTGATCGACATCGCGCCGCTCAGCCTCGCCTACGAAACCTTCAGCCCCGGTGAACGCTTCTTCACGCTCACAAACCACGAGGTCACGCACGTTGCGTTGATGGATGTGTGGAACGAGCGAGATGCGTTCTGGCGGCGCGCGTTCGGCGGCAAGCCGATGCCGGTGCAAGAGCACCCAGAATCGATCCTCTACAATTATCTCACGACCCCGCGCGTGAACGTGCCGCGCTGGTTTCTCGAAGGCAGCGCCGTGTTCATGGAAACATGGATGGCCGGCGGCTTCGGCCGCGCGCAGGGCGCCTACGACGAGATGGTGTTCCGCTCGATGGTGCGCGACGACGCCCACTTCTATTCGCCGGTGGGCCTTGAGTCGGAAGGCATCTTCGTCGACTTCCAAGTCGGCGTGAACGACTACCTCTATGGCACGCGGTTCTTCTCGTATCTGGCGCAACACTATTCGCCCGAACAAGTTGTCCAATGGCTGCGGCGCGATGAGGATAGCTCGGCCTACTACCAGTCTCAGTTCCGCCGCGTCTTCAATCTCCCGCTCAACCAAGCCTGGCGCGACTGGATCGAATGGGAGCACACCTTCCAGCGCACCAATCTCGAAGCGCTGCGCGCGCATCCGCTTACAGACGCCGCCGCCCTCTCCCCCCGCGCGCTCGGATCGGTATCGCGAACATTCATTGACCCTCGCACCGGCGATCTCGTCGGCGCCTTCCGGTATCCCGGCGTTATCGGACACCTAGGCGTTCTGGATCCTGACAGCGGCGACATACGCCACCTCACCGACATCAAAGGCGCGATGCTCTATCGGGTCACGTCGCTCGCGTACGACCCATCGAGCAACACCGCCTGGTACACAACCGACAACTACGCCTACCGCGACATCATGCAGATCGATGTCGCCACCGGCGACGAGCACATGGTGTTGCGCGATGCTCGTATCGGCGACATCGTCTTCAATCCTGCGGATCGTGCGCTTTGGGGCCTGCGTCATCTCAACGGTTACGTTACTTTGGTGCGCGTTCCGGAGCCTTACACGAGCTGGAATCAGATCTACACGTTCCCATTCGGCCGCGTGCCGTTCGATCTCGATATCTCTGCTGACGGCTCGATGCTCGCCATGTCGGTTGGTGAGATCAACGGCGATCAGTCGGTGCAGGTATTCAACACCGTAGACCTCACCGCAGGTGCGGCGCTCACGCCGATCTCAACCTTCAGCCTGGGCACGGCCACACCCGAGGGCTTTGTGTTCTCGCCGGACGGCCGCTACCTCTTCGGCAGCGCCTACTACACCGGCGTCTCCAACATCTTCCGCTATGAGCTCGCGACACAGGCTATCGAAGCCGTCTCCAACGCGGAGACCGGCTTCTTCCGGCCAATCCCACGCGAAGATGGCTCGCTGATCGTCTACGAATATACCGGTGAAGGCTTCCGCCCCGGCGTAATTCAACCGCAACCGCTAGACGATCTCGGCACCGTACGTTTCCTCGGTGCCGAGATCGCGCAAACGCATCCCGTCGTCACGACCTGGACTGCAGGCTCACCGGCAAACATCGACCTCGACAGCCTTATCACCGAGCAAGGTCACTACACGCCGCGCGACGAGATGCGCCTTGGCGCGGCGTATCCGGTGCTCGAAGGCTATCGCGGCCGCGTTGCTGTCGGCTATCACGCGGTGTTCGAAGATCCGCTGCAGTTCAACCAGCTCCACATGACTCTATCCTACCTTCCGAACTCTCCGTTCGAGGATCAGGATTGGCACTTCGGCATTGAATACAAAACGCTGCGCTGGCGCTTCCGCTATTGGCACAACGACGCCGACTTCTATGACCTCTTCGGCCCAACCGAACGCGCGCGCGCAGGCGACGCCTTCCTCATCGGCTATCACAACTCATTCATCTACGACCCGCCGCGCCAGCTCGATTTCAGCATCGACGCGGCCTATTACACAGGCCTCGATACACTCCCAACGGCTCAGGAAGTCTCGACCTCCTTCGATGAGCTCGCGACGGTCAATGCCGAGTGGAGCTACACAAATACCACGCGGTCGCTTGGCGCCGTGGATCATGAACGCGGCTGGCGTTGGAACGTGGCGCTGGGCGCCGATCATGCGAACGGCGAAACATTCCCGAGCATTCGTGCGGGCTTAGATGTCGGCGCGCCGTTGCCGCTGAATAATTCCTCGGCTTGGCTCTACACCGCGGCCGGCACAGTCGGCGGCGATGACGCCAGCCCGCTCAGTTCTTGGTACACGGGCGCATTCGGCAACAATTACGTCGATGACCGCGAGATTAAGCGCTACCGCGAGTACGACAGCTTCCCCGGCTTCGAGATCAACCAAATCGAAGCGCAGACCTTCGCACGCGCGGTGGGCGAGATTAATCTGCCGCCAATCCGGTTCGAGGATCTCGGCATCGCCAGCCTCTTCCTCAGTTCAATGCGCCCCGCGCTCTTCGCAGGCGCACTCGAAGCAGAATCACGCACCGGCGAAAACCGTTCGCTACAAAGCGTCGGCGTGCAGACCGATTGGAATTTCACGGTCGCTCACCGCTTGCCGATGACACTCTCGCTCGGCTACGCAAGAGGCTTCGAAGACGGCGAATCCGAAAGCGACGAAGTGCTACTCTCGTTGAAGATCATGTGATGGATGCAGACCTGCTCGTTAAGGCGCTCGTCGCCCTGGCGCCTGTCGTGCTCCTTCTCGTCGTCTTCGATCGCCTTGACGCCTTCAACCTCATCAGCGCCCAGGAAATCGCCATCCTGCTCGGCACGGGCGGCGCCATTGCGGGTTTGAGCTTCGTGGCCAATCTGCGGGTCATGGACGGCTTCCCGATCGGCTTTAGCGCCTACAGCCGCTACGTCTCGCCGATCATCGAAGAAGCACTGAAAGCAGCGCCTATCATCTATCTCTTCGCGCGCAACCGCATCGGCTTCAAAGTCGATGCGGCCATCGCGGGCTTCGCTGTGGGTGCTGGATTTTCGGTGATCGAGAACATCTGGTATCTCTTCACCATTACCGAAGCGAACATCACCGCCTGGCTCGTGCGCGGCTTCGGGACAGCCATCATGCATGGCGGCGCCACTGCGATCTTTGCAATAATCTCGCACGAAATGACTGAGCGCCAGGCGGCGAGCGTAGCCGCGCACTATCGCTTCAACCCGCTCCTCTTCATTCCGGGCCTGGTCGTCGCGATCATCATCCACTCAGTGTTCAACCACTTCCCAGAGCAGCCGCTGGTGATCATGGCGCTGACGCTTCTGCTGGCGCCTGCGACCATCTTTCTTGCTCTCATCCGCAGCGATCAAGCGACACAACAATGGCTCGCGGCGGATCGCACGACGCATGAAAAATTATTGGCGGAGATCCGCGCTGGCCAATTTGCCTCCACGCCCACGGGTCAGGCAATCGACGCCATCGCCGCGCGTCTGGGCGACAAGGCCGATGGTGCGCGCGAATACGTTGAGCTGAAAACGGAGCTTATTTTGCGGGCAGAGGAACTCATCCACGCCGCGCAATCTGGCCAACCTACGGCGCTCTCCCTCGACGATCGCACCAAGTTTGCGAAACTCGAGACCTTGGAGCTCACGCTCGGCCAAACCACGCTCGCAGCCCTTTCGGCGCAGCTAGGATTTACGCGAAACGACCTGTGGGAGCTATCGCGCCTACACGCGCGCGTGCGCGGAGACGCGTAAAGGCGGACGCCGAAGCGCCCGCCCAATACGCACGCTCAATCCGCGCCCTCGACCTTCCGACCTTCGACAAAGTTCAGCACATCGGAATTGAACTCATCTGTGTTCGTCGCCGCAAAGCCGTGGCAACCACCTGGATAATCTTTCAGCGTGCCGTGCTTCAGGAGTTTCACGCTCTTCAATGCGGCCGCCTTGATTGGCACGATCTGATCGTCGCGCAGCGATGCATCATCGTCAATAATGTGAACGACCGCTTGCGCCATTGCCGCCGACAAAACCGCGCCAGAACCGTAAGGGGATTATACCAAGATATAGCCCGGCGTCGCTAAGAAGCCGATCGGCTCGCTACTTGCTCACATTCGCAGCAAAGATGATTAGGCGCTGCACCAAGAAACTCGTGGCGCCCACCATGACCGCGATGGCGGCAAGGCCAATCTCGCGCGGCCAGTTGAGCTGGCCAATCAGCAACCAAGCGAGCGTCATGCCTAGCCCAAGCAATGGCAGCTGCATGGACAAATAACCCAACAGTCCGCGCCGATGTCTCACGTTCGAACGAAAGGTAATGGCGCGCTGACAAAGATACGTCGGCACGATGCAGATGGCGTGCGCCATCCCTTGGGCGATTTGCGGCGCAAGCCCAAGGCCGGATGAAAAGCCGATAGCCAGCAACATCATCACGAAAGTCGCGGCGCCGCCAACAGCAAGAAAGCGCAGCAAAGTGACGCCGTGGTCTTCGCTATCCGCCAAGGCGCCAAACCAGTTCTGAAGACCACCGGCTCTCATCAGCGGCCCAGGATCGCGGGGATGATGTTCTCGTTCAGCGTCGAAGCGCCGAAGAAGCACAGGGCCGCCGCACCAACGAGCATCCAGGAATAGACGTCGCGCGCCGCAAACACGATTGGGTCATCGTCCATCTCGTCGCGCGCAGCTTTCAGCCAAAGCCGGCAGACCCACACCAAACCGATCGCCGGCAGACCCCACAGCAAGAATGGCTCGCGGTAGTGCGCGGTGATCGTTCGATCTTGCAGGTAGAGCGCAAGCACGAGGTTCGCGACGAAACCCGCGCTCACACCCATAATGGTGAGAATTTCAGTGTCCGTACTCTTATAGCCGCGATGGCTAACGTCGCCGCCGCCGCGCGCTGCAAGATCACGCGTTTCGGCCACGCGTTTTACCAATGCAAGGCTTAGGAAGAAGAAGCAGGAGAAAGCGAGCAGCCAGTCACTCGCCGGAAAGCCTGTCGCGGCCCCGCCGAGCACGATGCGGATCGTGTAAAGGCCGGCCAGCAAAAACACGTCCAGCAAAGCAACCCGCTTCAGCCACATCGAATACGCGGTCGTCAGCGCGAGATAAGCAAGTGCGAGCCACAATACGCCAACGAATGACGCGAGGGTCAGACCCAGCGCCAAGAAAACCGCAACACTCGCCAAGCCCCAGTGCAGCGGAAACGTACCCGCCGCGAATGGACGATTCTTTTTGCGAGGATGAGCGCGGTCCGCGTCTATGTCCGCCGCGTCGTTCAACAGATAGACGGCGGACGCCGTGAGCGAGAGCGCCCAGAAAGCCAAGAACGCGTAAAGCCACGATTCTGGCTGCATCCATCCTTGACCGACCAGCATGGGCAGAAAAACGAGAAGGTTCTTGCTCCATTGCTGCGGCCGGATCGCTTTGACGAACGCGTCCGCTAAGCCAGACGGCCGCGCAAACTGCCGCTCTACGTCAAACTCCTTGGTAGCTCTCTCGGTGACACTTGGTGATGCATTGACGATCACCGCGCGCTTTGCCGCGCGCCACACCGCAATATCCGCCGCTTCGTTGCCGGCATAAACAAACCCATCCGGGAAAGCGGCAGCCAAGCTCTCGGCCTTCCGCTCCGACTTCAGGTTCGTCTCGCCGTTCGATGCGAACACCGCATCAAACGTGCCAAGATGATTGGCGACCTTTTCGACCGCGACGCGATCGCACGCCGAAGCCAGCACAATGATACGCCCCTTGCCGCGCTCCTCATTGAGCCAGCTTAGTACGCGCTCATCATAAGGTAGCGCTGCTGGATCGAAGTCGATCACCTGAAAAACGCGCTGCTTGGCGTAGCTCCGTCCGCGCGTCAGCCAGAACAGCAGCGACGGCGCCAGCCACGGCTTTCCGAACGCTAGCCGAACCATGCCCTCGACAAAGAGATCGCTGCGGATGAGCGTGCCGTCGAGATCGACGGCCAGAGGCGCTTCACCCTGCGCCTCGATGTCCACCCGCTTGTCCACGCTCACGGCTCCAGCCCCCGCTTTCCACTGAGCACGGCAAGCGCAGCTCATCAATTTGCTTCGCCCTTATGACGAGGCGGCGGCGCGCGAAAGCCGCACGCAAACTCGAACGCAAACCAGGGGCTCAAACACGGGCCGTTATTCGCGAAGCCAGCTTCGTCACGGCCGCCTAGTGAGCACGCTTGAGGTCAGAAAAGGAAATGAGCCTTTTGGCGCTCTCGTCCCACAAGGAGAGACGCACGCATTTAAGGCTTTCCAATAAGCCCAACTTGCTCACGTCATTCAGTTCCGGAAAATCGCGCAAAACCTTGGGCAGCCGATAGAAAGGAATGCGGCTGCTAACGTGGTGGACATGATGGATGCCGATGTTCGCGGTCAGCCAACGCAATGGCGTTGGAAGCTGATAGTGCGAGCTACCTCGCAACGCCGCTTCGGTCGCGTTCCAAGCCGGCTGCCACACCCAATAGCTCTCCTCGAACTGATGCTGGACATAAAAGAGCCAAACGCCAATCGAAGCCGCCAATAACGTTGTCGGCAGATGCACGAAGATCAACGCTTGCCACCCGCCCAACCAGAGCACCGTGGCAATCGATGCGGCGATCGCGGCGTTGGTTGCGAGCGCACTCACCCACGGCCGCCAACCTTCCTTCATCTGATCGATAGGAAGGCGATGCTGCAACAGAAACAAGAACGCTGGGCCAAGCCCGAAGATGACGGCTGGATGACGGTAGAGCCGGTACGCCAGACGCTTGCGCCAAGACAACGCGCGATATTCATCGACGGTCAGCGTGACCACTTCTCCGATGCCGCGTCGATCAAGATTGCCGGACGTCGCGTGATGAATAGCGTGGGAACGCCGCCAACAATCGTGTGGTGTCAACGTGAAGACGCCAATGATCCGGCCGAGCCAGTCATTCAGCGCGGTGCTCTTGAAATAGGCCCGGTGACTGCAATCGTGCTGAATGAGAAAAAGCCGCACAAGGAATCCGGCTGCGGGAATGGCCAAGAGCAGAGCCAACCACCAAAGCCCAAAGCTGGACGCCACCCACGCGCCCGCCCAAAGCCCAATAAGTGGAGCGCATGTCACCACGAGTTCAAAGATTGAACGTTGAAAATCCGGACTCTGATACGTGGCCAGCAATGTCCGCCAAGGACGTTGCGCGATCGCTTCAGTTGACATGCTCGTGGCGCTCCACGTTGGCGGCGGCCTACAAAGGCGCGGCGCCAGGATATTGAGACTGTTGGCGAACTGGGTGCTGCGGCGTTCGACCTCCGCGGTCAAGCCGCACCTCAGCGCAAGATAGTTGATGACTCAGATAAGAAAAGCGGGTTCTGGCGGACAGAGAGGGATTCGAACCCTCGTTAGGCTTGCACCTAAACACGCTTTCCAAGCGTGCGCCTTCAGCCACTCGGCCACCTGTCCGTCCGGTGGCGGGTTATGGCGGTCAGCGCAGCCAGGCGCAACCGGTCAGCGGGGCGTAACCAGCGCCCATGATGCCGCGTATTGATCGGTCCGCCGCCTATTTCACAGTCGCGCCACCCATGCATGGCGGCGCCCCGCATACCGGGGTGCGCAACCGGCGGCGGCGACCTACATCTGCGCCAACACCAATGAGGTTCTCATGGCCCGATCCACTGTCATGCCCGCGCCCGAGCACGTTCTGCCCGGCCGCCCCGATCCGATCCCAACCGCCGCCGCGCATTTCGTGAACGGCAACGCGCTAAAGCCGCCCTTCCCGGCAGGCCTCGAGGAGGCCGTGTTTGGTCTCGGCTGTTTTTGGGGCGCCGAACGCAAATTCTGGCAGACACCCGGCGTCTGGAGCACGTCCGCCGGCTATGCGGGCGGCACGACGCCAAACCCAACGTACGAAGAGGTTTGCTCAGGCCGCACCGGCCACACCGAAGTCGTGCGCGTGATCTTTGATCCAAAGCAAATCAGCTACGAGCAATTGCTCAAGATCTTCTTCGAGAACCACGATCCGACCCAAGGCATGCGCCAAGGCGGTGACGTCGGCACGCAATATCGCTCCGCGATCTACACAAATTCTGACGTGCAAAAACGCACAGCTGAAGCGGCTCTCAAAGCATACGACGAGAAGCTGCGCGCCGCCGGCTACGGCGCCGTCACGACGGACCTTGGCGATGCGCCGGAGTATTTCTACGCCGAGGACTATCACCAACAATACTTGGCGAAGAACCCGAACGGTTATTGCGGCATCGGAGGAACTGGCGTCACTTGTCCTATCGGACTGAACGCCGGCTAACGCCGTTACTTGCATTTCCTCCACGGAAATAAAGTGAAGACGAAGAGATCGGCTCTGTGGTAGCAGTCATTACATTGTAGTTTGACTCACCACAGGCCGATGAATTCACGCGTACGAATTTGTCTTATCGACGATGATATCTTCGTCCGCGATGCGATGGCGCTTGGGTTAGGCGATGCGGGCTTTGACGTGGTGACTGCGCCGGGCGCTGCGGCTGGTTTCGACATCGTCAGCCGTGAAGATTTTCAAGCCGTCATCACCGACATGAACATGCCCGGCGCCGGCGGCGCCCAATTCATCTCTGAAGCGCGCGGGCGTTGGCCTGACATGCCGATCATCGCGATCTCCGGCGCCGCCACCCTCAGTGGACGCAACACCGCCGATGTCGCGCGCGAACTCGGCGCGGATGCAACTTTGATTAAGCCATTCCGCGCGCGTGAGCTCGCTGCATTGATCGATCGTGTTTTAGCGGCGCGCAAATCTGCGTAAAGCGCGTGGTGGCGCGGTTTTAACCCGGCCAGCGCAGGCCGACGCGGCGGCGTTGCTGCAACGTCTGTTCGGCGCGTTGCAGCGCGCGCAGCGCCACTTCCGCCTGTTGCAGCGAGTCCGTCGAGCGCAGCGCATCCATAGCCAGGCGCAGACGCGAAGCGCCCTCTTCCAGCTTGTCGCGCGCGCCTTCGCGTTCGCCGAGCGCCGTCAGCGCGCGGCCTATCTCTTGCTGCGCCGCGCCCCAAGAAATCGGATCGGTCGTGCGATCAACCGCATCGAGATAACGCTGACGCGCATCGAGCGCCTTTGACAGCCACTTGATGTGACCACCGCGCTCACCGAGGCTCAGCGCGCCCGACGCAAAATCGGAGAGAATATCGAGCTGCAAGTTCTCACTGATCTCGGCCGGACGAACTTCGACCAATTGGTCCAAACCCTCGACGATCGGCTGCAACCGCTCAGGCTTATAATCCTGCGGGCGGTGCAGAACCGGACGCGCCTTGCGCGCCAGCGCAAAACCAAGCGCGCGCTGCACGGCTTCATCCGGGCGGCCGACTTTCCAGCCGAGCGAGAAATCCTGCACTTCGTGCGTGCGGCCATAGCCAGGCAGCGTCGTGATCCGCAGGTCGATCTTGCCGAGCATATTGCGCTTGCCCCAGACGATCACGTCCGCGGCTGAACGCTCGAGAGCTTCGCCAGCTTCGACAGCGATGCGGCGGCGCGTTTCAGGATGCGCCCGCGCCGAAACAGTTTTGAGTTTGATCGGGAAGAGATCGACCTGCACGTCCTGCTCGAACGAGAACATGCCGAAATTGTCTTCGATCGCTTCCTTCATTTCCTGGCGCAGCAAACTGCCGCCGCCTTCGATCTCAGCGATAAGCACGAGCGCGCGGTGATCTTTCGTGCGCTTCAGGGCTTGGCCACGCAGCGCCATGCGCGCCAACGTGCTGGCCTTGCCCATGCCGGTGAGCATCCAGAATGCAGCGACCACGACAGCGGCGAGGAAGATCGACGAGAAGAACATGAACACGTCGGGCTGATGCACGAACGCGTCCTGGAACTCGCGAGGCAGCAAGCGCATGACGCGAGACGCCAACTCAGGCGCAACCGCTGCAGATGCTGCAAAATTAACCATTTAGCGTCCGTCAGTCCCTGCCCGAAGCCATGAGCCATAGCCTGCCGAAGGGCGGCGCACAACGGCCTGCGGCGCCTTAAGGCGCCGCCTTCCTTGCCTCACCGCCCGGCGGAAAAGCTTAGTTGCCCCGCTGCTTAGCGGCTTCCAGAGCCTGGTTCATGGCGTCGCCCATGTTGCCCAGATCCATCGCTTGGACGCCCGGCGGCAGTGTGAATAAGTCGGCGCTCTGCGGGCCGCGTTGAACGCTGGTGGTTTCCCACACAACGGCGCCGTCATCGGTGGCGCGTAGGATGATGCCATCGTCAGTCACGCACACCGTATCGGTGCCGTCTTCGGCGGTGGTTTTGGTCCACTCAGCGCCGTTTTCCCCAGCCACCGAGCACGAGCCGGTGCGCGTGGAATTCTCGGCCAATTCGCCCTGCCAATTCGCGGTCGGGTCGGCGATGCCTTCATTCAAGCCTGTAGCGCGGATCGCCATCGTGCGGCCACCGGCGCTGGTGATGACGTAGCTTTCGCCGGTCGTGCCATTGGAAATGAAGGTCGATGGAGAATCGGCGCTGCTGAACTCCATTCTGATGTTGCCGCCATCGCGGATCATCACCACCGGCGTTGAGCCCTGCTCACCGTTCGTCAGCGTTGCCTCGGCGCGATAAGCGGCGTGGCTCATGTCCGGGAAAAGACCGCCGCCAGCATCGGCGCTCTCGCCGGCCGGCGCAGCGGGATTGCACGCCGCCAACGCACACACGGAAACCACTGCCAAAATTGCGCGACGCATCTGCTTCTCCCAGAATCTGAAGCCGCCTTGGTAGCAGGGGCGCCCCGCCCCCGAAACCCCAAGCCGCCGTTCGTCGCAAAACCAGGGCCCCTCGTCAGCGCGGCGCCAGCCACCCTTGCTACCGCATGCCCTAACCGGTCAAAATCACCCCAACGTCGTCGCGAGCGCCTGAGCGCCCGCGGCGCATCCTTTATTGGGGGTTCCATGAAAAAGCAGCTTTTGGCCATTTGCCTTGCCGCGAGCGTTCCGATGCTCGCCGCGTGCGCCACTACCGGCGCCGATTCCGCAGCCAGCTTCGGCAATGCCGCAGCTTATCAACAGGCTCAATCCGACGTGCAACGCCTCACCGCTCAAGCAAACCAAGATCCGCTTTTAAAGCCATGGACCGGACCGCATGGCGGCGTGCCGCCGTGGGATCAAGCGCGCGTTGAGTTGCTCGCGCCGGCGCTTGAACTCGGCCTCGCTCTGCAAGAAGCCGAAGTGCAAGCCATCGCCAACAACCCGGCAGCGCCAACGTTCGACAACACCATCGCGACCATGCAGGACAGCGGCCGGCACATCGATCGCGCCACCACGATTTTCGGCGTCATGACCGACAACGTCAGCAACGAGCAAGTGCAAGCCGTTGAAGCCGAATGGTCACCGCGCATCACGGCCGCCTACAACGCGATCACGTTCAACCGAGCGCTCTTCAACCGTATCGACACGCTCTACCAAAATCGAGCCAACGCCGGCCTCTCGGCCGAACAGCTGCGTTTGCTTGAGCGCACGCGTGACCAGTTCGTGCGCGCAGGCGCCGCCGCCACGCCGGAGCAACAAGCGCGCCTCGGCGCAATCAACGAAGAGCTGTCGACCAAGTTCGCCGATTTCGGCCGCCGCCTGCTCGCAGACGAAAACACCGCGATCTTCATCACCAACCGCCGCGATCTTGCCGGCCTACCGCCGAACATCGTTGAAGCGCTCGCCGCCGCCGCGACCGAACGCGGCCACGCCGGTCAATGGGCGGTCGTGAACACGCGCTCCAGTGTCGATCCGTTCCTTACCTTTTCGACCAACCGCGCGCTGCGTGAGCGCGTGTGGACGACGTTCAAAAACCGCGGTGACAATGGCGATGCCAACGACACCAACGCGGTGATCGCCGATGTCCTCCGCCTCCGCGCCGAACGCGCGCAAATCCTCGGTTTCCCGACCCACGCGCATCTTCGCATGGCCGACACGATGGCCGGCACGCCGGAGCGCGCACAGGAACTGATGATGCGCGTATGGCCGGCAGCCGTGGCGCGCGTGCATGAGGAAGTCGCCGACATGCAGGCGATCGCCAACCGCCAGCGCGCCAACATCACCATCCAACCGTGGGACTACAATTTCTACGCCGAGCAGGTCCGCCGCGACCGGTACAATCTCGATCAGAACGAAGTGCGCCAGTATTTCGAGCTGAACAACATGGTCAACGGCGCCTTCCACATGGCCAACCAGCTCTATGGCCTGTCGTTCCGCGAAATCACCGGCACGGTGCCGGTGTTCGAGCCGAACGTCCGCGTGTTCGAAGTCACCGACCGCGATGGCTCATATCAAGGCCTATTCTATCTCGATAACTTCGCCCGCACCGGCAAGCGTTCGGGCGCGTGGATGAACACGTATCGCAGCCATGAGAATTTCATGGGCAGCGAAGTCACGCCGATCGCATCGAACAACAATAACTTCGTGCGCGGCGCCCCGGGTGAACCAATCCTCATCTCACTCGACGATGCTCAGACGCTGTTTCACGAATTCGGTCACGCCATCCACTACCTCGTCTCGACGGTAAACTATCCGGGTCTCGGCAACACGCCACGCGACTACGTCGAGTACCCGAGCCAAGTGCACGAGCACTGGGTGCTCTCACGCCCGATCCTCGATCAATTCGCCCGCCACTACCAAACCAACGCGCCGATGCCGCAAACCTTGGTCGATCGCATCAACAATGCCTCGACCTTCAACCAAGGCTACGCGACGGTGGAGTATCTCTCCTCGGCGCTCGTCGACATGTCGCTGCACAATCGCGCTCAGCCGATCACTGATGTCGATGCGTTTGAGCGCGAAACACTCACCTCGCTCGGCATGCCGAACGAACTCGCCATGCGTCACCGCCTGCCGCAGTTCGGCCACTTGTTCTCAAGCGACGCCTACTCGGCCGGCTATTACTCGTACCTGTGGTCCGAAGTGATGGACGCCGATACCTGGGAAATGTTCGAAAGCACCGGAAACGTGTTTGATCCGACCGCCGCCGCCGGCATGCGCAACATCATCCTCGCGCCGGGCAACACGACCGACCGCGCCGAAGCGTACCGCCAATTCCGCGGCCGCGATCCGGACGTGAACGCGCTCCTCCGCACACGCGGTTTCCCAACCGACGCACCGGCCACAACAGGCGGCACGACCGGCAACGAATAAGCCAAGCGTCAAACGCGCAAAGGGCGCGGACAGTAATGTCCGCGCCCTTTTTGTTTGGCCAAAAGCGTTTCCCGCCTTCGACAAGCTCAGGCTGACGCAGCTTTGCGCCGCTGGGGTAGCGTCACCCTGAGCTTGCCGAAGGGCGACGCTTCGCGTCAGTGCAGTTCGAGGAAAGTCTTGAAGCCGCCGAAGATCATGCGCTTGCCGTCGAACACGTCTTTGTATTCTTCGCCCTTCATACGCGGGTCTTCCATGACCTTCTTCATGACGGCGTCGCGCGTTTCGCGATCCTTGTAGGTAACCCACGAGAAGATCACGACCTCATCATCGGTGGCCTGCACCGCGAGCGGAAATGATGTGACTTCGCCATGCGGGACATCGTCGCCGACGCATTCGACATAATCGTCCGCGCCGTGCTCCTTCCAGACATCACCAGCTTTGCGCGCCATCTCTTTATAGGCGTCCAGATTTTTCTTCGGCACTGCGAGCACGAAACCATCAACGTACGGCATGGGAATTCCTCTTAGAACTGTCGATTCTTCCTAGGACGTATCGCGCGCGTCGAGTGCGACAATCCCAAGCGACTTTTCGCGATTAAGTGAGCGGAATTTCCGCCTTATGCTGTTCCACCCACTGGCGGAAATTCAGCAGTTCGGGATTGAGCTCACGCGATGTCTCGATACTGCGCGCCGAACGGAACGCCGTTTCGAAATCGCGCTTGAACTGAAACATGTTGCCGAGGTCGTCTGCGCCGGGAAATCCATAGTTGCGGAATTCTTCGGGCGAGGCGGCGTGATGGCGAACATTGATGCCGAGCACGTCGCTTAGCGTCGCCGCCATTTCGGCGCCGGACACATGCTCGCCGGCGATGCCGATGTGTTTGCCGATCGTGCTCGCGCCTTGCTTGAAGACGCCGTACGCGCACTTGCCGATATCTTCAGCGGCGATGCCGGGCATCTTCGCTTCGCCAATCGGCAGCGTGATTGTGTAGCCGCCTTGGCCATCGGGCTTTGGGTTCATGCCGAAGCCGATGAGGTTGTCCCAATAAAATGAAGTGAGCAAGAACGTCGTCGGCAGGCCGGCAAAGAAGGCGTCGGCCTCGCCTTTCACGTCAAAGTGCGGAACTTTGTAGCGCTTGTGAATCGTCGGCATCTGATCACTCTCGATCGGAACCCAACGCCGCGTATCTTCTAGCGTCGACCACACAACGTGCTTCACGCCCTCGCGCTGGGCGGCATTGGCAAGCGTGCGGGCTTCGGTGAGTTCCCGGTCGGGAGACATGTGCGCCCAGTAAAACGTCACGCAGTACGCACCGTCCGCGCCGCGAAAGGCGCGCTCGATGCTGTCAGGATATTCAAGGTCGCCTTGAACCACCTCCGCGCCGAGAGCCTTCAGCTTTTGCGCCGCTTCGGACTCGGGATTTCTGGTGATCGCGCGGGCCGTGAAGGCGCCGCTTGGATCGGCCTGAATGGCGCGTACCAATCCGCCGCCTTGCGCGCCAGTGGCGCCGGCGACGGCAATAATCTTCTTGTCTGACATGCGCTTACCCCGTGATTTCCGTGCGGCGTTAAAGATTCAGCCGCCGTTCAGCCGTGTCGCGCCATTGTCGGTATGGGAGCACTAACAATGATGCGCAAGTTTATCGCCATATTCGCGACGGTCGCGTTCGCGATGGCCACCTTCACCGCCACGCCCGCCAGCGCTCAGCGTTACCGCGATCGCGGCGACTACAATAATAGCCGCGGACATGACGGCTACGACCGTGGCCGCCGTGGGCATGATCGTAGCTACTACAACCGCCCGGAATGCTACGACCGTCAGGGCCGCAACCATTGCTACGACCGTGACGACGACAATGACGATGCAGTCGCCGCCGGCGTGATCGGCCTGGTGCTGGGCGTGGTGATCGCTTCGGCGGTTGCCAACGGCAACAACAACCAGCGCCAGAACAACAACGGCTACTACAGTGGTGGCCAGGACGAGGGCTATTACCGCGGCGACGACGGCTACTACGAGCAGCGATGCACGCAGCAAGTGCGCCGCTGGGATCGCACCCAGGATCGCTACGTGATCATCGACGTCCCCTGCTGAGCTGAGTGAAGGCGTGCCTTGTGGACCACAGGGCGCGCTTTCGCGCATTGACGTGCAGCTCTCTCCATAATTCGTTCCGGCTGATGCGTTACTCTGCGTGTCATGAGGTACGTTTGTGACGCGCCAAGCGGCGCAACCTGGTTCAGATTCGAAACCGAGGCCGAGGCCGAAGCCGAAACGGCGCTGATGCGCCATGTCGTCGACAAATACTTCCGCCGGTACGAAGGCGCGGCGCGCGAAGCCTATAGAGCCCCAAAATCCGCGGCTTCGTTCGAGCAGGCTATTGGTCTCAAGGACCATATCGCCAAGGCGATGCCGCTCTTCCTGACTTTACGCGCCGCCGATGGCGAGGGCCTTGCGACGGCGATGCTGCCACCAGGCGGACGCAATCAAGTGAACTTCAGGATCGTGATCGTGGGGCCGGAAAACGCCGACCCCTACGAAAACCACGAGAACGCGATCGAAGCCCTCGCGCAGCATTTCAATATTGAACTGCCGCGCGAGGAATGCTTCCCCTACGCGTAGGGTTTAGGGCTTGCCCGGCGTGCCGCCGCCGGTGGTTGTTTCACCGCCCGTCGTCGCTGCCGGCGGTTGCTGTTGCGGCGCTTGCGGCGGCGCGGCGCCCGCGCCGTTGCTGACAACACGTGCGCCCGCATAGCAGGGCGAGGTCGTGCAGGCCTGCATCAGTAAGCGCACCATGTACTGGCCGTTCGCCGTCGGCGTGTACGGGAAGATCGGATAATCATCCGGCAGCATGTCGTTGGCGACAACGCCGCCCGTTTCCATGCTGATCAGCTCGATATCGACGTTGGTGCAATCGCCATCGCACGTGCCGATGAAACCGTATTCGGTCCCGGCCGTCAGATCGACGAGGAAGCGATAATCCTGCCCCGGTTGCATCGGGACGACAGTGTCGCTGCCAACTTGCGCGTAATTGCCCGCGTTGACGCCCTGCAGCTGACCCAATTGCGCACCGATCTGCGTGATCAATTGTTGGCGCACTTCGTCAGTGATCTGCGCCTGTTGCGTCGGCGAAGCCGGCGACTGCGTCGAGGGCGGCGTTGCGCCGGCCTGAACTTGCGGTAACGCCGGACCATTCGCGCCTTGACCACAAGCGGCCAGAGCCAAAGCTGCGGCTGCAGCCAAAACAAACTTATGCATTCTTCACCCTCCTTCGCGGACGCAAAGCGGGCCAGCCGTACCGCCGCCCGTTGCGCCTGTCCACGTTCATAAGCCCCGCATTGATGGGGCTGGCGGGACAGATAAAGCCGCCCCGCTTCGCTGGCCGTGCCCGCCGTCACAGGCGGTTCGCCCCGGCAATCGGGAGAGGTGCTAGCGCGCTTTGCCCTGTAGCCAACCGCATGTGAGCAACGCCACCAGAGCGCCCACGACCTGAGCCACGATGAACACCGGCGCGTCTTGGGGGCGGATGCCGGCAAAGGTGTCGGAGAAGGCGCGGGCGATGGTGATGGCTGGGTTGGCGAACGAGGTTGATGCCGTCCACCAATAGCCCGCCGCAATCGTGAGCGCGACAGCGGCCGGCACGGCGTGTGCGCGTGCTTTTGAAACCAGCAAGATCACGGCGACCAGAGTGAACGTCGCGACCCCTTCCGAAAGCGCCTGCCCCAAGCCCTCGCGCGCTGTGGCGCCGTGTTGCAAGAGCGGCAGACCGAACATCGCGTGCGCAAGAAACGCGCCCAGCAAGCAGCCGCAAATCTGCGCGGCCACGTAAGCCGCGCCAACACCAGCGCTAATCTCGCCGCGAAGGCCTTGGACAAGCGTGACCGCTGGATTGAAGTGCGCGCCGGAGATTGGCGCGAGCGCTGTGATCAACGCGAAGAGGATCGCGGCCGTCGCCAGCGTGTTGCCGAGCAGCGCAACGCCGTCGTTTCCCGCCGAAAGGCGCGACGCCATGATGCCCGAGCCAATGACGACGCCGCTCAGCAACAGCGAGCCCAACGCCTCCGCCGCAATCGCGCGCTTAAGATCGCTCAAGCGACCTCGCCCTGCGACTCTCCACCGCCTCCGATTGCGTCGAGACGCGCCTGAAGCGACAAGCGATCCAACGCCTCGAACGGCAAGTTCGTGAAAATCGCAATGCGATTTTGGAGCGCGCCGTAGGTGTTGGCGAAGGCGCGTGCGATCTCGACGCTCGAGCCCGTCGCCGCCACAGGATCGGGAAGGCCCCAATGCGCTGTCATCGGTTGGCCGGGCCAGATCGGGCAGACTTCACCCGCTGCGTTGTCGCAAACGGTGAAGACAAAATCGAGCGGAGGCGAGTCCGGCTTGGCGAATTCATCCCAACTCTTCGAGCGGAAGCCACTGGTGTCGTAGTTCAGCCGCTTCAGCAGCGCGATCGTTTCCGGATGCACTTCGCCTTTTGGCATCGAGCCTGCCGAGTACGAATTGAATTTCCCGCTGCCAGAACGCTGAAGGATGGCCTCCGCGAGAACCGAGCGCGCGGAATTGCCGGTGCAAAGAAACAGCACATTGTAGGGACGGTGCGTCATGCCGCGCCCGCCTCACGCGGGCCGCAGCATGGCGCTGGCTGCGCCGCCGCGACTGCGGGTTCGACCAACGTGTCGCCAGCGAAGCCGCCGCCATACGTGGTGGACTCGCCGGAGGTGAGGAACGTCTCCCAAGCAATCCCCTGCGGATCGCTGATCCAGGACTTTTCCGATTTCGCGTAGCAGCAAGTCGTGGCGCCTTCTTCGAACACCGGCGCATCAGCGTCCTTGAGGCGCGCGTACACTTCTGAGAGTTCGTCCGGCGTTTCGACTTGAATGCCGAGGTGACGCACACCGCCCGCATCGGGACGCGCCGAGATGGCAAAGTTCACACGCGGATCTTCAAGCATCCACTTCGCGTAATCGTCCTTGCGGACGCTTGGCTCGGTCGCAAACAGGCTGGAGTAAAATTTGATCGACTGATCGAGATCAGTGACACCGACGTGCACATGCAAGCGCTTCATGACGCTTTCCTTTTCTTCGGGGAGGAAACGGAAGCGCAGCTTGCGCCGCCGCAGCAGTTTTCGGTCATGAAGGCGATGAGCCCGTTCATGGTGGCGAAATCCGCGGAATAGATGAGCGAGCGGCTCTCACGCCGCTGCTCGGTGAGGCCAGCGCGGGTGAGATGCGCCAAATGAAACGAAAGCGATGAGGCCGGGATGCCGAGCTTATCGGCGATGTCCCCTGCCGGAAGCCCGTCCGGCCCCGCTTCAACAAGCAGCCGGAAAATGCCGAGGCGGTGCTCGTTCGAGAGCGCGCCGAAGGCTTCCAACGCGCCATGCGTCTTTATCTTTTTTGATTCCATATTTCCAATATAATCAAAATAACGACGAATGCAAGAAGATTAAGGGAGCGCAGCTCACGCCGCATCCTCGCTCTCAGCACGCGCCGCCGCTTGCGCAACAGCTTCGCTGTAAGAAGGCGCCGCAAACGCTGCCTCCCACGCGTCCTCATCGAGCCCAAAATAGCGCCGCGACTCTTCCGCGCTCTTGCGTGCGGCCTCAAGCGACTCTTCATCTCCCTCGCCGAATGCATCGCGTCTAACTTCAGCGATAGCGTCCACAAAAATCGCCGGCGCGCCGATGGGATTGTGCACCATGTGATACGCAAGCAAGGCGGCGTAGCGAAACTTGCCCACCAGCTCCGCCTCACGCGAGCGCTTCTCTTCAACCACTTCGGTAAATTCACGCGTCGCAAGCGCCTCCGCGCGCTGCCGCTCTTCCTCCACGCGCTGACGCATCTGCTCAGCCACCGCATTCAGCGCCTTCGCTGCGCCGCCCTCGCCGCGCTCCAACGCCGCCGCCACTTGCACCAGCGCGCGCTGCTCCAAGTCCGCCGGCGAAAGCTGCGGCGCTCCCATCTCTCGCTGCACGACCACCGGCGCAGGCGCCGCAGCCACAACGCGCTTGCGCATCATCTCCGCCAAAGCCGCCAACGACGCCGCCTCTTTCGAGCGCCCCTGCGCCATCGCCGCCCCCGCCTGCGCCAACGCCCGCCGCTCCAGCGCTGCCGCGATGCCGGATGCATCACCATCCGAGGCAAGCTGCTCGACGAGAGCCTTCATTTGCTCTGCGTGTGCAGCGCTCTCCACCTCGCGCTCAACAGCGCGCGGAATGTGCGCTTCGATATAATCCGGCGCAGCGGGCGGCGGAGGCGGCGCCATCCCGCGCGCCTCCAAGGCGGCCGCCAAATCGCGCTTCGTCCATTTCTCTTTCCAGGCACGCCGCCGGATCGCCGGCACCGTCACGCCATAGCGCTCCGCCGCCACCTGCGCGGACTCGCCGCCAAGATAAGCCGCCCGCACCAACGCCCACGTCTGTGGGCCGGCGATTTTGTATTTGTTTCGAAGATGTCCACTCATGCCCTGAGTGTAAATCCACTCAAGTACCGGTCGGATAGATTCAGTATCGATGCCGAGTAGAGCCTTGAATCAATTGGCTCTCACGCATCTAGACAGTGAGGATATAGCGCTCCCACCCCGTCACCTCACCGCTCCTCATGCCAAGCATCATCGTGCCGACGCAAATGCTGCGGCAGCAGCAAATCCTCATACAAATCGCGCCACTGCGGATTCGTCTTTTCGATCAGCGCCAGCTTCTGCGCCCGTCCAAATCTCTTGAGCTGCTTCTCGCGCGCAATCGCAACCGGCATGTCGCCATGCTGCTCCCACCACACAAGCAAGTTGCAACCATACTTGCTCGCAAAGCCATCAAAGCGACCTTCGCGGTGCTCAAGTCCACGCTGCAGCAGATCGCTCGTGACGCCGACATAAAGCGTGCCGTTGCGCCGGCTCGCCATGATGTACGTGGCAATGAACTCATACCGCATCACGGCACCCTAGGTCGCGACAGGTGGAGTCGTCATCCCATGCGGAGCACGACCGGGATCCAGAGGCAAACACTCAGCCCTACAACGCCTGGATCCCGGTCTCGCTCCGCGAGACCAGGATGACGGAGCAAAGTCCCGATAGAGCACGTCATCCTGGACGTGCGGAGCACGGCCGGGATCCAGGAGCAAACGCTCAGCCTTCAACCCCTGGATCCCGGCCTCGCTGCGCGAGCCCAGGATGACGGGAGCTAAGTTGTCGGAAACCTTTGGCGGCCGCCTTAAGAAGTTGCGCGCTTAATGGAGCCGTCATCCTGGACGTGCGGAGCACGTCCGGGACCCAGGAGCAAACGCTGACTGAACGACTAGAGCGTTTTCGAGCGCGCCCCACGTCGTTGTGATGGCGACGCTCTCAGCGCCTCCACCGTACAGCGGCCACATGGCTGCAGACTCATTGGAGCTGTCGACCCAGCAGCACGCAACAGAGTGCTTCCGTAGCAACTGCAGTTGCTCAGCTGATCCGCCGTTCTGGGGGTTCTCCCAGTATTCGACATCTGAGGTCGGCCAATTTCCCTCGAAATGATCGGAAAATTGGTCGACGCGTGTGCAGTGCAGCGCAGAGCGATTTAGGAAAGCGCAAAACTTCGCGAAGCTGAAGTACTTCCACAGTGTCGCCGATGAACCAACAGAACGGCCGAAAATGTCCGATGACGAGGCATGCACCTTCGCCACTAGTCCCCATCCATCTTCAACGCCGCGATGAACGCTTCTTGCGGAATATCCACCTTCCCGAACTGACGCATCTTTTTCTTACCCGCCTTCTGCTTGTCGAGCAGCTTGCGCTTCCGGCTCGCGTCGCCGCCATAGCACTTCGCGGTCACGTCCTTGCGCAGCGCTGAGAGCGTTTCGCGGGCGATGATGCGGCCGCCGATGGCGGCTTGGATCGGGATTTTGAACATGTGCTGCGGGATCAGCTCTTTGAGCTTCTCGACCATTGAGCGGCCACGGCCTTCGGCGCGGCCGGCGTGCACCAACATGGAAAGCGCATCGACCGGATCGTCGTTCACCAGGATCGACATTTTCACCAAATCGCCGACGCGGTGATCGATGATGGAATAATCGAAGCTGGCATACCCCTTCGAAACGCTCTTCAAGCGATCGTAAAAATCGAACACGACTTCGTTGAGCGGCAACTCATACACCAGCATCGCGCGAGAGCCGACATAGTTCAGCTCTTTCTGAATGCCGCGCCGATCCTGGCAAAGCTTGATGATCGAGCCGAGATATTCATCCGGCGTCAGCAGCGTGGCTTTGATCCACGGCTCCTCGATTTCCTTGATGTAGGTCGGGTCCGGCAGATCGGCGGGGTTGTGAAGCTCCTTCACGTCGCCGTCGTTCGTGTGGACTTTGTAGACGACGCTCGGCGCGGTCGCGATCAGATCAAGATCGAACTCGCGGCTGAGGCGCTCTTGGATGATTTCCAAGTGCAACAGGCCAAGGAAGCCGCAGCGGAAGCCGAAACCGAGCGCGGCTGAGGTTTCCATTTCATAGCTGAAGCTCGCGTCATTGAGGCGGAGCTTCGACATGGCGGCGCGGAGATCTTCGAAGTCGGCGGCGTCTGTCGGAAAGAGACCGCAGAAGACGACCGGCTGCGCGGGCTTGAACCCCGGCAGTGCTTGCGCAGTTTCGCGGCGATAATCTGTGATAGTGTCGCCGACGCGCGCGTCAGCGACTTCCTTGATGCTGCCGGTGAAGGTGCCGATTTCGCCGGGGCCAAGTTCGGTGACGTCTTCGCGACGCGGACGGAGCACGCCGAGCGTGTCGATGTTATAATCAGCGCCGGTTTGCATGAGCTTTATGCGCATGCCCTTCTTCACCACCCCATCGATGACGCGGAAGAGCACGACGACGCCGAGATAGGCGTCGTACCAGGCATCGACCAGCATGGCTTTCAACGGAGCGTCGCGATCGCCAATCTTTGGCGGCGGCAGACGCGTGACGATGGCTTCGAGCAAATCAGTGATGCCCTCGCCGGTCTTGCCGGAGGCGAGAATGGCTTGCGACGCGTCAAGCCCGATGACGTCCTCGATCTGCTGCTTCACCCGCTCAGGCTCTGCCGCGGGCAAATCGATCTTGTTGATGACCGGCACGATCTCGAGATCGAGATCGAGCGCCTGATAGACGTTGGCCAGCGTCTGCGCTTCGACGCCTTGGCTCGCGTCCACGATCAGCAGCGCGCCTTCACAAGCGGCGAGTGAGCGGCTGACTTCGTAAGCAAAGTCCACATGCCCCGGCGTGTCCATCAGGTTGAGGACGTAGTCGAGGCCGTCCTTCGCCTTGTAATCCAGCCGCACGGTCTGCGCCTTGATCGTAATCCCCCGCTCCTTCTCGATGTCCATCGAGTCAAGAACCTGCTCAGTCATCTCACGCGCAGTCAGCCCCCCCGTCGTCTGAATCAAACGGTCGGATAGCGTGCTCTTGCCGTGGTCGATGTGAGCCACGATTGAGAAGTTGCGGATGCGGTCGCGAGGTGTCATTTCACGGCGGTAGGTATAGGCGCCCGGGCGGGGCGCCAAGCGCGGGCGCTGCGTCAGTTCGGCATTAGGGCGAAAAATACCGCGTAGAATAAGAGCCATGCGCCAGCGAGGACCCAGAGTAGCTGGCGCGGGCTCAGCCAGCGGCTCAATCCGCGCCCGATCAGCGCGACGCCGATAGAGACGATGAGGAAGCGCGGCAGCCTCGCCGCCACGGAGGCAAGCGCGAACTCCGGCAGGCCCGCCCCGTCAGTATGGGGCGCGAGGACGGCGAAGACTTTATAGGGCGTTGAGCTGAGCGGCCCGAGCACGGTGGCGAAAAACCAGTCGTCGCGCATCGCATCTGCTGCTCGCGCAAACATGGCCTCGCCGATGGCCGGAACTGCAAGCACTGCCTCACGCGCGGAGGCCGGATCGCGCGTGCTCCAGAGATACATGATGACGCCGCCAACCACCGCGCCCAGCGCCGCGATAAATGATGCCGACACCGCAGCTTTCACACCGCGCTTCAGGCCGATGTAGGAGAGCAGCACGTCCGGCACGATGAAAAACACCGTCGCCTCCGCCACGCCCCAGATAAAGGCGGCGATGTGGAGGGCATTGCGTTTAAGCCAAGGCAAAATCTGCTCCGCGAGTCGAAAGCTCAGCTTGCCGTGAAAAACGCGCCGCGGTCGAGCCCTTGGCTTTCGATGTTGGTGTAGTGGTGCGGGAGGGCGCTGGCGGTTTGCCAGGATGGGCCGTCTTGCAATTGGTGGTGGACGTGCGGCGCGAAGCTGTCGCCGGAATTGCCGAGGCGGCCGAGGCGCTGGCCTTGCGAGACGCGCTCCCCTTCTCGCACCGCGAGAGAGCCTGCCATCAGATGCGCGACCATGCTGAACTCACCGTTGCCGTGATCGATGATGACGTGGTTGCCGGGATCGCCGGCGCCGCGGAATTCTGGGAGGTGAAAGTCCTCGTTGCTTTCGCCAGGTGTGGGCTGATCGGGCCGGTCGCCGCGCGCAATGCCGATGACGCCGGCGCCTGGCGCGATAATCTCGCGGCCGAAGCCGGAGAGATCGGTGTTCACGGCGAACGCGGCGTTGGTTTGCAACGCGTAGGAGTCGCTGACGCCCATCGCATCGATCGCGAACTGACCGCTGCCGTTGCGATGGCCACCATTGGCGGCGCCGGCTTGAGTGACGAAGCCGTTGCCGCGAAACGGGAAGATGAGATCGGTGCGCTGTGTGTAAGTGTTGATGGCGATGTCGCCTTCGAGCGGCGGCGCGGCGTCGCTAAAGCTTACACTGACGCGCATGCGGTCGATGTTGGCGGCGGCGGGTTGGCGCGAAACGAGGCGCAGGCCGAACGGCCAGAACAATCCTTGCGGCGCGGGCAGCCCCTGCACGATCATGGCGCGCAGAGCCTCGCCCCAATACTCCGCGCGCGCGGTGTCCGTACCGCCGCTTGAGTAGGTCAGCACGAGCCGTGACGGCTGTGGCTGAATCTCGGTTGCGCTTTCGGCAATCGCAAACACGAACCATGCTTCGGTGCGCTCGCGCGGCAGGTCAGGCGCTTTGAACACACGCTGTGGGCGCGTGATCAGGCGAAGCCCGCCCAGAGCACCTGACGGCGCAGCGGCTTGCGGCGTAGCGCACGCCGCTGAGGGCAGCGCCAGGGCGGCGCCGGCCAACAACAGCGCTTGGCGGCGGCTGGTTTCGAAGATCATGGGCGCTCCACCTTTTTGGGGGCCAATCGGCGGCGCTGCCGCGCCCCTGCGCAATCGGTCAGCGACCAGCTTACACGTGGCGGCGATGCATTGACGCCCCACCCGGGCTCCCTTAAACCCCGCCGTCTTCTACCGAACTACTTTGGGCCCGGATGGCGGAATTGGTAGACGCACCAGCTTCAGGTGCTGGCGCTCGTAAGGGCGTGGAGGTTCGAGTCCTCTTCCGGGCACCATCCCCCTAATTTTCCGGGCTTCGCGGCATTCCGCGACATTCTATAAAATTCCTGTCAAACCCCTGATTTGGCGGGCTTTTTCGCCTGTCGCACGTGATGCACGCAGAGGGCGAAGACTGTGCCCATCAAATCAGTTTGACGGTATTTTGTCGGTATCGTCGGACCGCGCCACGAAGGCGATACCGTCATGAAGCTTTCCGACGCAAAATGCAGAAACGCGCGGCCGAAAGAGCGGCCTTACAAACTCGCGGACGGGCACGGCCTTTACTTGCTCGTGGGCGCCAACGGTTCGCGGTTGTGGCGCCTCGACTATCGGTTCGATGGCAAACGTCTGACGATGGCGATCGGCGCCTATCCCGACACAACGCTTGTGGACGCGCGCGACGCGCGCGATGCCGCGAGAAAACATCTGCGCGACGGCCGCGACCCGATGGAGGAGCGCAAAGTCTCGCGCACCGTCGCGCGCGTTGCGAGGGCGACGACGTTCGGGCTCGTGGCTGATGAGCTGCTCGCCAAATTGGAGCGCGAGGGCAAGGCCGAGGTTACGATTGCAAAGCGGCGCTGGCTATTGAACGACCTTGCCGCCCCGTTGTGCACACGTCCCGTGGCGGCAATCACGCCGGCGGAGGTTCTTGCTCTACTGCGCGAGGTGGAGTCCAAAGGCCACTTGGAGACCGCCCGCCGGCTGCGTGCAGCGATCGGCCAAGTGATGCGGTTAGCGGTCGCGACCAATCGCGCCACTATGGATCCAACGCCCGCCCTTCGCGGCGCAATCGCATCACCCGTCGTAAGACATCGCGCCGCGATCACCGATCCCAAGGGCGCTGGGAGATTGATGCTCGCCGTCCAAAGCTATGACCGGCCGGTCGTGCGCGCCGCTATGTTGGTCATGGCTTATTGCTTTCCGCGCCCGGGAGAATGCCGGCTCGCGCACTGGAATGAAGTCGACTTCACCGCGAAGATCTGGACCATTCCTGCCGAGCGAACGAAAATGCGGCGCGAACACAAAATCCCGCTCTCGCGCCAGGCCTTGGCAACCTTTCGGACGCTTCACGATCTGACAGGCCACGACGAAGAGGGTCTGTGTTTTCCGGGGCAGCGCGCGATGGACCGCCCGATCAGCGAAAATACGATCTGCGTCGCCTTGAGGACACTCGGTTTTCCCAAAGAGGAAATGAGTGCCCACGGATTCCGAGCGCTCGCCTCCACCCTTCTACATGAGACGTCAAAGTTCTCGTCTGAGACGATCGAACGCGCGCTAGCCCATCAGGATCACGACGCTGTTCGGCGCGCCTATGCGCGTGGTCAGCATTGGACTGATCGCATTCGGCTCATGCAATGGTGGGCCGACCGCTTGGATAAGCTGCGAGACGAAGCGCTAGCGCAATTTCCCCCAGGCTAATTTCTCGGGCTCAGCGCTGAGCATCTCGCGGACTGTCTATGCACGATCGTCCGCATCGCCGAACGCTCTTTGAGTGGCCATCGGTTTACGAGGCTCGCTTGATGAGCGCCGCGGCGCGGAGACCTGGCTGACGAAGTAGTCGTCAAGGTGCGCCTTTCTATACATCGCCCGATCGCCGACATGCGTACAAAGAGGGCCTGTCCCTTCATGGAATTTCCGGGCGAGCGTCTGGGGCGCCGTTTCCAAGCCGCGGTCGCTGAGGTACTGCGCGGCTTCCCTGCGCGAAAGCAGCGGACTCAAGATTTCCTCGTGCGCCACGTCGGACTCCTTCTGAGTTTTGAGCGCCATCATCTTTGCTCCTCCGTGCGAGACCTGTTGATCGTGAGCTGATCGTAAGCGTCTTAGGCTGCGCCGTTGATGCGCAGCGGCAAGCATGCGCCGCTCGGAGCACACATCAAGCAATGTGTGCGCCGGTGCAAAACTACATCACTGAAGCGGCGTCGTTTTGTCGTCCGCGGGCGGAGTAAAAATACCTCGCCATTAATCCTTTCGGCCGGTTTTGCGGTTCGAGAGGCCGGGGATGTACAAGGTGTTAAGCTACGAAGCCGTGCGCCGCGCCGTGTTTGTCGAGGGTCTTTCGCGGCGTGAGGCGGCCAAAAGGTTCGGCAAGGATCCGCGGACGATTGGGAAGATGTGCGCGTTTTCGGCGCCGCCCGGCTATCGCCGCGCCAAGGCGCCAGTGCGGCCAA
>Ga0163150_10001809_pt1 | contig 34799 bp, 22 predicted proteins | sample OliLakLV19P2IB_FD_148628 | JGI IMG/M metagenome (GOLD analysis project Ga0163150, IMG submission 148628) | Freshwater microbial mat bacterial communities from Lake Vanda, McMurdo Dry Valleys, Antarctica - Oligotrophic Lake LV.19.P2.IB | ecosystem: Environmental > Aquatic > Freshwater > Lake >... | reverse complement strand
CTTCAAAAAGATTTATACACTCCCGACGATACTGCAAAAAAAGACCTCACCCCAGAACAATGGAAAAAAGTCACCTCACGACTCAATGAACTCGAAACAGGCAAGATAAAAGGCAATTCGCTGAACGACCATCTGAAATGGCTAAAGCAAAGGAGAAATGTCGTATAAGTTAATCTTCCATCCTGATATTCATCCGGAAATTGATGATGTTCTCCTAAAATATGAAGCCCTCAACCATGCACTGGTACTTGACTTTGAATCAGAACTGAAAAATGCTACGAAAGAATAGCCGCTAATCCTCTTTATTACTTTATCCTTCATAAAAGACTTAAAATCCGGAGAGCTCTATTAAAAAGATTTCCTTACAAAATTATTTTTCAGGTTCAAAAGAATAAAACAATCTGGATTGTGGCATTAACAAATCAAAGAATAAGTAATTATTGGATAAAACGGCTCAGGTAATTTATCCCAAATCAATACTCGTATTATCCCCGATATTCAGCGACCGGGTTTCACCACGAAGATTGGTGTCGCTGCCAATAACAGAATCATCCAATACAATATCAAAAAGGTTAGAAAAAGAACCTATGATAGAATTTTTTACAATGGAGTAGTCAATGATAGCATTTTCCCCAATGGATACATTCGGCCCGATAATAGAATTTTTTATAGTACAATTAGCAGCAATGCTTACTGGGTGAACGATTACTGTATTTTCAAACTGTGCGGCATCTGTTTTTACAGCAAATTTTTTGAGCAGAATGGCATTTGATTCCAGCAAGGTTTCCTTGCGGCCACAATCAAACCAGTTTTCTACTTTAAATGATTGAAACCTTGCTCCGGCCTGAATCATACAATCCAGTGCATCTGTCAAACTATACTCACCATGACTGCGAAGCCCCTGTCGGATATTATTTTCCAGGCACTGAAACATTTGCTCACTTTCCTTGATTTTATAAACACCTACCAACGCCATATTTGATTTTGGTATCTGTGGCTTTTCTACCACATGGCTGATGAACTGATCATCTTCAATTTCTGCTACACCAAAATCCCTTGGGTCATCCACCTTCCGCACCCCAATCATGGAAAAAGGACTGTTTACCACTTCCTGCACATCGTATTCACAAATCGTATCCCCAAGTACCACAAACACTTCATCCTGGGCCACAATATTCCTGGTTAGCCGGATGGCATGACCCACACCTTGTCTGTCCACCTGGTGTACATAGTGGGCTTTCAGTTCCGGGTATTTGCTTTTTACATAATCCTGTATCTTATCACCAAGATATCCGACGATGAAAACAAACTCATTAATCCCGGCTCCTTTCAACTGGTCAATAATAATACTGAGAACCGTCTTTCCTGCAAGCGGAATGAGTGCTTTAGGCTGAGTGTAACTATGTGGACGCAACTTGGTGCCTGCGCCGGCTACTGGTATAATGGCTTTCATTGATGAACCGCAGTGGTTTGGTAACTAATCAAAAGCCAACGAAAGTAAGGATTTTGAAATAAACAAAAATCCGGGCTTGAAAACCCATTACATCAGCTTCTAACTTACTTTTGCATCAGTATTAAATTGTGTTACTAACTCTGGTAATTCTGTACATCGTTCTGTTGCACAGTTTATCCTGAGGTACGAAGAACACACTTGTACTTCCTCTTCTCTACTCAACAATATCACCGCAGAGAACATGAGAAAAGGAGACAGCGCAGAGTATCTCTGCGTTTACTCAATATACTCTTTTTCTCAGCGGTTAAATAAAATGCAAAGAGACACACTTGTTTTCGATTTAATCAACAAAGAACTGGAACGACAACGTAATGGCATTGAACTAATCGCTTCTGAAAATTTTACATCCTTACAGGTAATGCAGGCCACGGGCACCTGTCCTACCAATAAATATGCAGAAGGCTATCCCGGCAAACGTTACTATGGCGGCTGCGAAGTAGTAGATGAAATAGAAACACTGGCCATCGAAAGGTTAAAGAAAGTTTTCAATACAAGTTGGGCTAATGTACAACCACACAGCGGCGCCCAAGCCAATGGTGCTGTTTTTTTAGCTGTAATGAAACCGGGAGAAAAAATTTTAGGTCTTGATTTAAGCATGGGTGGCCACCTTACACATGGCAGCCCCGCCAACTTCAGCGGCAAAACATACCAGGCATTACATTACGGTGTTACCAAAGATGGCATTGTAGATTATGACCAGCTTGAAGCAACTGCCAGAAAAGAAAAACCAAAAATGATTATCTGCGGAGCCTCTGCCTACAGCCGTGATTGGGAATATAAACGCATCCGTGCTGTGGCTGATGAAATTGGGGCGGTTGTGTTGGCTGATATTGCCCATCCGGCAGGATTGATTGCTTCAGGATTATTAAACGACCCGTTTGACCATTGTCATATCGTTACTTCAACAACGCACAAAACATTGCGGGGGCCAAGGGGTGGCATCATTACCCTTCGTCATGATTTTGAAAACCCATGGGGCATCAAAGACCCAAAAGGAAATACAAGACTCATGAGCCAGTTGCTCGACCTTGCCGTTTTCCCCGGCACACAAGGCGGACCATTGGAACATGTTATCGCTGCTAAGGCAATTGCCTTTGGTGAAATACTGGACGGTTCGTTTAAAGATTATGGGCAACAAGTAATCACCAATGCGCAGGCAATGGCCAAAGCATTTGTAGCAAGAGGTTACCAGCTAATCAGCAACGGAACAGACAATCACCTTATGCTGATTGACCTGCGAAATAAGAACCTGACGGGTAAAAAAGCACAGGAAACATTGGACAAAGCACATATAACCCTCAATAGAAATGCAGTGCCGTTTGATGATAAATCACCGTTTGTTACTTCGGGTATACGGGTAGGTGTGCCTGCGGTAACCACCCGTGGTATGGAAGAAGCACACATGGAAACAATAGTAGCAATGATTGACAAAGTATTGATGAACGCCGATGATGAAGCTGTAATTGCCGATGTAAGGAAAGAAGTGAAAACATTTGTGCAACAGTTTCCATTATATCCCGAATTGGGCTAAGATTTAATTTTTCCGTTACTTAGCATTAACAAAATCATTCGTCATGATTCAGCGTCAGCAAACACTTTGGTTACTTCTCGCCACATTGGCTGCATTATTTTCCTTTATGTTTCCATTTGCCACCGGCAAGGGATTGGAAAAAGGTATTGAGGTTGATAAAACTATAAAAGCCGGAAGCGATTTCCTTTTATTAATATTCACAGGAGCTTCGCTTATTCTGTCTGCTGCAATAATCTTTCTTTATAAAGATCGTAAACTGCAAATAAAACTTTGCCTCATAGGGCTACTGATTGCTATTATAATTATTATACTCTATATCAGCCAGATGAATAAGCTTACAAAAGCTACGCCGGCGTTGTTTTGCATATTGCCTTTTGTAATCGTAGCAGGTTATTTTATGGCTTTCCGCAATATCAGGAAGGATGAAAAGATGGTGAAATCGCTGGACAAGCTCCGCTAACTACTTGCCAAAAGAAAGCCTTCGATAAAAAATCCTGCTGTTCACTCAAACGGTTGCAACTTAATGTTCTGTTGTGGAGGATTTTACCCCTGCCAGAGTTGCACATGAAAAAAAGAGGGGGAGATAAAAAATTTAGGGGCCATTATCCTGAATATTTGAAAATGTACACTAAATTGCTGACCGCCACTATTGAATTTACTTAACCAATTCAGCCTGCTTCAGCGGCTGTTGCATTCTGTGAATAAGTAAGTGCTATTCAAAACAAAATGTAGCCATTAACAAACTGAATGGCAATAAAAAAACTTGTGAAAATGAAAAAAAACTTTCTGATTTTATTAATTGCCTCTATGGCCTTTCTGCAATTGATGGCTCAACCATCGCAAACGCAGGTAAAAACTGACTTTCTAAAAAATGGTGTTACTGGCGTAGAAGGAATTACTATTGACAAAGAATGGTACAAAGACCATTATTTATGGAAAGCATCATTCAGGACTGTGCTTCCGGTAAAGCCGGAAGATGTGGACGGTGCAACCGGGGTTACTATGGTTCGTCATATGGCCGCCTATTATGAATGTACAGGCAGTATTTGCAAAAAAACCTGGAGTGGTTTAACCCATAGTGAATACAAAAGCATTGACTTGCCAGTCCCTGCAAATGATACTCTGGCAAAAATGTTAAGGGCAAAAATGATGACAGAGCCTTCTGAATTAGTGGTGAGTATGCAATCAAAACTAAGTTTTGACAGTATAAAAGCTGATGAACCAAAAATTGATTGGGTTAACCCTAAAAAGCTTCAGTTTTTTGCAAAAATTTATTATAAAGAAAGAATCAGCACACCAGAGACCGGAGTTTATGAGTCGCTGCTATTGGTTACTCTTGAAAGAGCCGATATTAAATCTCCTTTCAGGTTTAGTAAAGCAAAACAATATTTTGAAAAAACTATCGAGCTGGCCCGTATCAAAAATAATGTTGGCACAACTAAAGCAGAGCCTCCTGCAACTATTCAATCCAATGCACCAGTGACCGGTGCATGGAAACCAGGTGATAAGGTAATGGTGGAAGAAAATGGTAAATGGTATCCATCCACAGTATTATATGTAAGAAACAAGGAGTGGTATATCCATAATGATGCTTTTGAGTCCAAATATGACATGTGGGTTGAGGCATCCCGCATAAAAAATAAATAAAGGAGCTGATGATGTTTACGTTATTTGGCCACCCTAATGAGAATGAATACTGCGTATAGGCTTATAAGATATTCCTTTATTTTATCCTTTTACAGGGGCTGCTTACAATCCCTTTTTTTCGCAAAAATACGGATACACCGCCCCCATTGGAGGACCATACTATCAAGCAATAGCTAAAAAAGCTATTTTCCGACAGGCTATTCCACTCAATAGGAATAACAAGCAGGAATTGATGAATAAGATTACACAGTTATAAATATTTAGCTGTATGGCTCCCCTTAAATTTCTTTAAATCAGCAGGTTTACCGGCAAATAATAATTCGCCACCGGCATCGCCTGCTTCAGGGCCAAGATCAATCACCCAATCAGCACTTTTAATAACATCGGTGTTATGTTCTATCACCAAAATAGAATGTCCTTGTTCTATCAAAGCGTTAAAAGAAGTAAGCAGTTTATTTATATCATGAAAATGCAATCCCGTAGTCGGCTCATCAAAAATGAAAAGGATTTTATTATTAGCCCTTCCTTTTCCGAGAAATGATGCCAGCTTTACCCGTTGTGCTTCCCCACCGGATAAGGTATCAGACGATTGACCAAGCTTTACATATCCTAAACCAACATCACTCAATGGCTGAATAGCTTTTGACAGGTTCTTTTCATCATAAAAGAAATTGATGGCTTCATCTACACTCATCTCCAGCACATCATAAATGTTTTTATCCTTGTACTTTACTTCCAGCACTTCTTCCTTAAATCTTTTTCCCCCGCATGATTCGCAGGTCAGGTGTACGTCAGCCAGGAACTGCATTTCCACTACCTGTTCTCCTTCGCCTTTGCAGGTATCGCAACGGCCACCATCCACATTAAAAGAAAAATGCTTTGGTTGAAAGCCCCTCATCTTGCTCAACGGCTGACTGGCATATAAATCCCGTATTTCATCATACGCCTTTATATAAGTAACAGGATTACTTCTTGATGATTTACCAATAGGATTCTGGTCCACCATTTCTATTAGGGCAATACCTTCAACATCACCAGTAATTTGTTTGTGAAAGCCTATCTTATCACCCAGCTCACCTTTCAATTTTCGCAAGGCGGGATAAAGTATTTGTTTTACTAAGGTGGTTTTACCACTTCCACTAACACCACTTACTACGCACAATACATTCAATGGAAATTCAACTGTAATATTTTTAAGATTATGTTGCCTGGCCCCTTCCACTGTTATGGAACGATTCCATTTACGAACAGTTTTTGGTGGCTCAATTTTCAAAGTTCCATTCAGGTATTTACCAGTCAGGCTCATCGGGTTTGAAATAATTTCATCGTAATCACCTTCTGCTATTACTTCTCCGCCCAAATGCGAAGCCAGCGGCCCCATATCAATAATATGGTCTGCTTCCCTCATCATCATTTCATCATGCTCTACAACCACCACAGTATTGCCTAAATCTCTTAGCTCCTTTAATACTTTAATGAGGTTGGCTGTATCTCTTGAATGAAGACCAATGGATGGTTCATCCAATATATATAATGAGTTGGTAAGGTTGCTCCCAAGGCTTCTTGTTAATTGAATCCGCTGGCTTTCGCCGCCACTTAAAGAATTAGCAAGGCGGCTTAGTGTCAGGTAACCCAGCCCCACTTTAATTAATGTATCTAACCTGTTATGCAGTTCAATCAATATTCGTTTCGCCACTACCTTGTCATGGCTGCTTAGTTTAGTTCCCAACACATCAAACCAAACTTTTAAATCTCTTACCGGCATTGTACTCAGCTCGCCGATATTCTTACCATTTACTTTTACATATAATGCTTCTTTGCGAAGCCGGTAGCCATTACAATCAAGACATTCTGTTCTGCCACGATAGCGGCTTAACAAAACCCTGTATTGAACTTTATACAATTGCGATTCCACATCTTTAAAAAAATCATTGATACCCATCACCCCATCACTTCCTTCCCATAGTTGTTTGTATTGTTTATCAGTAAGGTCGGCAATAGGTTTATGTACCGGAAAGTTGAACTTCTTAGCACCTTTTACAAAATTCTGCCGCCACCAATCCAGCTTTTCCCCTTTCCACGAAGCTACTGCACCATCATATACACTTAATCGTCTGTCAGGAATTACGAGGTCACGGTCAATGCCTAATACTTGTGAAAATCCTTCACAGGTAGGACATGCGCCGAAAGGATTGTTGAAAGAAAAGAGATTAGGAACCGGCTCTTCAAATTGCATTCCGTCCATTTCGAACCTATTATTGAAATGCAACAATTTCTTTCCATTTACTTCCATGTACACATCTCCTTCACCTTCATAGAAAGCAGTTCCGATTGAATCAGCCAGCCGGTGTTTATCATCTTCATCAATCCCGATAGTTTTCGGGGCTTTTACCACAATCCTGTCAACCAGAATATGAGTGATTTCTTTATTTTTTAAATCTTTATCGCTTAATTCAAGTAATTCCTCAATCCTGAAAGTCTGCCCCTCACTCCCGACTCCCAACTCCCGACTATAGACTCTACTAAATCCTTTCTGCACCAAAATATTCAACTCTTCTTTTATATCCCGGTTTTTATGTTTTTTGAAAGTTGCAAGAATGAAAACTTTATCGCCTTCCTTTAAATTTATTATTGCATCTAATACATCGGTCACATCATCTTTTTTCACTTCTTTTCCTGAAACGGGAGAAATGGTTTTCCCTATTCTTGCAAAAAAAAGCCGCAGATAATCATATATCTCCGTCATACTGCCCACAGTGCTGCGGGGAGTTCTTGTAATAACTTTTTGTTCGATGGCAATAGCCGGGCAAAGGCCTTTGATATAATCCACATCCGGCTTATTCATCCGGTTCAGAAACTGGCGGGCATAAGCACTCAGGCTTTCCGCATAACGGCGTTGCCCTTCAGCATACAGCGTATCAATTGTAAGCGACGACTTGCCGGAACCAGACACCCCGGTAACAACAATCAGCCTATTTCGGGGGATTTCTACATCCACATTTTTCAGGTTATGCACTCTGGCACCCTTGATCAGGATGTTTTCTGCGGAAATTACGGTCTTCGATTTGACGGGGTTCTTCCCTTTTATTGCTTTTTCCATTTATGTGTCTGCAAATGTAAAGCCTTATCTGGCTTTGTGTTGTAAGCGGATTCTTAACATTTTGTTAGCAGCCTTTACTACATTTTTTTTTTACAAATGTTTGGCATTTTGATGAAATGCCCTATTTTTAATTTCCAATCATCCAAAAAATGAAAAACCTAAAACTTAACCCGCCTATCGTACAAACTTCTACTCGTTTCTATTAACCGAATTTTTATCGCAACCAATATCCTTAAACCATTCTGTGTGGCTATACCCATACAGGAGCAACTTAAAACTGTAGGAGTTATGAAAGCTTTAGCTAAAAAAACCGACCATGAATTAATTCATCTGTTTACAGATGGAAATGTAGATGCGTTAGAAATCCTGGTGCTGCGGCATAAGGATAAGCTCTATACCTCTATCCTTTTCTTAGTAAAGGACAAGTACCTGGCGGAAGATATCTTCCAGGATGCCTTTATCCGCATAATAGATACGATGCGGGGTGGCCGCTATACCGAGGAAGGAAAGTTTCTGCCCTGGGCTATGCGAATAGCACACAACCTTTGTGTGGACCATTTCCGCAAAGTAAAACGTACACCCACCATCCGTAATGGTGAAGACAAAGACATCTTTGAAGTGCTGAATTTTTCAGAAGATAGTGCTGAGACGATGATGATGAGAAGACAAAGCCATGAAAGGGTTCGGGATATGTTACAAAGTTTGCCCGAAGACCAGAGAGAAGTTATTATATTGCGTCATTATGCAGATATGAGTTTTAAAGAAATCGCAGCAGCTACCAATTGCAGTATTAACACTGCTCTGGGGCGGATGCGGTACGGATTGATTAATTTGCGTAAGCTAATGACACAAAAACAAATTGCTCTCTAACCCCCTCTCCATTTATGGAGAGGGCTGGGGTGAGGCCGCTCTTGTCATTCTGTATCTCCATCCGGAGTAAAATGAGTTCTGATTAAAAAGAATTTATGTTTGCTTGCCATACCGGAAGGCTGGTACAGAATGACACCAAATTGAAAAAGCCCCTGATGTAAAAGTCGGGGGCTTTTTCGTTATGATAACTTGTTTTCTTATTTCCTTGTCTTCTTAAATGCATCAAGGCCACATTCGAGCCATTTGATAAACTCTCCGGAATTGGGTGTATAGAATTTTGTTTTCGTCAATACTATCTGTTCAGGGCTGATGATCGCATATTGTGGCTGTGAGGTAGCACCAAAGTTTTCTATCTGGAATGTTGACCACTTATCTCCTACAGACACAACTGATTTCTCCGTTCCATTGGAAAGCTTTTCAACTGTTTGTTCCGCCAGCGGTAAATTCCTTTTCTCATCAACATATAATGAAACCACTATAAATTCATTTCGCATCAGGCTGTCAACTGTGGCATCGGGCCAAACTTTTTCTTCCATGCGGCGGCAGTTTACACAAGCCCATCCGGTAAAGTCAATCAGCACCGGCTTGCTCTGCGCCTTTGCTAATTTTAAAGCTCCTTCATAATCATTATGCATTGGCTCATAAATGCCTGATTTGTTTTTATCAATTTTATAAAGACTGTATGTTCTTGGCGGCGGAAAGCCACTGATTAATTTGAGGTCGGCTGTTTTTGTATTGGTAAGACCGGGAATGAGGTAAATAGTAATCGCAGCAAAAAGGATAATAAAAGCAATTCTGACAAAGGAGAATTTCTTTACCGGAGAGCTGTGACCAATTCTTAACTTGCCCAACAAGTATAAAACAGTCAGTAAGCCTATCAGTACCCAAAGACCTATAAATATTTCTCTTTTCAAAAGGCCCCATTGCTTCACCAAATCAGCATTGGAAAGAAATTTTACCGCTAATGCCAGTTCGAGAAAACCCAGTACCACTTTTACATCGGTCATCCATCCGCCTGACTTAGGTAACGATTGCAGCCAATGCGGAAACATAGCAAATAATGCAAATGGCAAACCTAAGGCTATACCAAAACCAGCAGCACCAACTGTAAGCGGCCAGGCACCCTGGTCAGCTACGCCTACTAACAATGTACCCAGAATAGGTCCGGTGCAGGAGAAGGAAACAATAGCCAACGTGGCGGCCATAAAAAATATACCGCCTAAATTACCGAGGCCAGATTTTGAATCCATTCTGTTAGCCAATCCCGCCGGCAATCCTATCTCAAACAAACCGAAGAAAGAAAGAGCAAAGAATACAAAAATGGCGAAGAAGGCAAGGTTCAGCCAGACGTTGGTAGAAATATTATTGAAAATTTCCGGGCTGATAGCTTTGCCTGCTATATGAAAAGGCAACGTAATCAATATATAAATCAGGAAAATAAAAAGACCGTATAAAACAGCATTAGTAATTCCCTTTTTCCTGTCGGTTGATTTTTTGGTGAAGAAAGTAACCGTTACCGGAATCATTGGAAAAACACAGGGAGTAAGCAAAGCAATTAAACCACCAAGCAAACCCAAAAAGAAAATGGTAATTAAACTTTTGTTCTTTGTACCCTCATCCCCACAATTGTTTACTGGCTTATTTATATCAATAGAGGCAATTTTAATACTAGCTGCTTCTGCACCTCCTTCCATTGTTGCTACAAAAGTTGTTTCGGTGGATGGGTAGTATTCATCATTTATTCCATAGGTATAAAACAATGTACCGGATAGCTTTGCAGGAACAGTTCCGTTAATCTTAATAATAGCTTTCCATTGCGCCGAAGCCTCATACACACTAACCTTGGTATTTTCAAAAATGATACTGTTGATTTCTTTCGGGCTGCCTTCTATTATAAAATTTCCTTCCTGAACAATGTTTGAATCAGCAAATTTTAGTACAGTGGTCTTTTCCTCCAACAGGGTTTGGTTGGGAGCATACACCTGCCAGTTACCTGTAATAGTACCGCTAAAAGTCAGCTCATACTTCCCTTCACCTATTTTTTTACTATCCACTTTCCAAACATGAACAGCCCCCAGGCTATCCTGGCTAAAACAGGAAACCGAAAAGAGAAAGAAGAAAGAGAAAGCAGCAATTAGTTTTTTTGATAGCAGCATTATATTCCTTTTATAAAAAACAAACGAGTCCAATTAAAGAACTCGTTATTATCTAAAAAATAAACTCATTATTTATTTAATTGATACACTAAAATTAACTTTTTTCGGCGGCAGGCATTGGTGGTCGTCACAAGTCTGGTATTCTACATTGCCGGTAAAATTGGTTTTTACATTGGCCTTCAATTTTATCTTCTGTGTAAACGTTACTGTTCTGGAATATTGATTGGCAGAAACTCCTAGCTCGGCATCCTTAAATTTCTCCATCGCACCCACTTCTTTAATTTTACCATCCAGCTTAAATAAAGGATTGGCATTAATAACAAAAGTGGTAGGTATGGCTATGGCATCATTCGGCTGTGTTTGGGAGTACAGGTGCCATTTTGTTTGGATATTGGCCTTCATCTGGATTTCGTATATTTTGTCACCGGTTTTTTTCGATGTAAAAGTCCATGTAATTGGGTTCAACTGGGCATTACCACTTAAAGCTCCAAATACAATAATTGCCAGTAATAATATTTTCTTCATATAATTGCTTTATTGATATATGCAAAAATCCTGCTTTTGGGTTAATACAGGTTGTTAAAATACTTTTCTATTGCAAATGTACAATCGAGAAAATACATTTTTTGTAAGGAAAATGACGAATCCGGGCTAATGGCTGATAAAATGGTGTTTTCAGGAAACCAGTTGCTCGGCCATCAGCAGGGTTTGTATAATTTCCCTGCCGTCTGTATTGCCTAACACCGTTGAACAAGCCCTTTCAGGATGTGGCATCATACCAAATACATTACGGTTGGCATTACAGATACCGGCTATATTGCGGATAGCATTATTAGGATTTGATACCTGTGTTTTATTTCCCTTTTCATCACAGTAATAAAAAATAACCTGTCCGTTGGATTCCATTTCATTCAATGTTTTTTCATCAGCATAATATCTGCCTTCTCCATGTGCCACGGGTATTTTATATACTTTTTCTGAATCGTTGGTGATAAAGACATTTTTACAAACAAATTGCTGGTTGCCGTTACGAAGCAAGCTACCGGGCAGTAAATGTGATTCACATAAAATCTGGAAGCCGTTACACACCCCAAATACTTTGCCTCCGGCGTTGGCAAATTCAATCACACTCTGCATCATCGGGCTAAAACGGGCAATAGCACCGCAGCGTAAATAATCGCCATAAGAAAACCCTCCGGGAAGAATGATGCAATCTTCTGTATTGAATTTACTTAAATCCTTGTCCTTATGCCAGAGCATGGTAACATTATGTCCCAAATCATGTGTAAGGGCATCATACATATCTCTGTCGCAATTAGAACCGGGGAAAACAACTACGCCGAATTTCATTGTTTGAGGAATTGTAGGTAATAAAATGTAAAGGTAATAGAAAAAGCTTCGAGCTATGAGTTTCGAGCTTCGAGACAAAAAGAACGAATAGTACGCCAAACTCGAAACTTATATCCCGAAACTCGTAACTCACAACTTCTAATCACCATCCAACTGCATAATATTGGTAGCCCAGCACAAAGGCAACGGTAAGCCAAAAAAGGAGCAAGGGTATTATCCGAAGATTTGAGTATAGGTAGGTACAGGCATGAAACGCCGCAAAAGGGATAGCGGCCATTACCCAATTTTCGAAATTATCGCTATTATTTACAAAGGGAATAAAAATAGCCCCCAATAAGTATAATAATAAAAGGCTCCAGCCTTTACGTACCTGTATCAGCATCTTCCGGAGGTTGTCTTGCACATAATAGCCTCCTCCCAAAAATGGTACAACCAACAGGAAAGCACTGCCGGCCAGCCACATAGATTGTTTGATGGAGGGCAGCCCGATAGAGAAATGTGGCAACAAATGCTGCCAGCTCCATTTATCATCCACAAAAAGATAGATTGCATAGAAATAAAAAGGAGTTGTTATACCGACAATGCACAATACCCATTCATTTAATTTGAAAGGACGCATTACTGCAAGTGCCAGCAATATCCAAACGATAAAAGTAATGGCCGGAAAAAAAAGAAAGGATGCTATTCCCAGCGCCATACCAATATTAAAAATGGCTCCCTTCGCATCTGGCTGATTGTAAATTTTAAACAACCCCGACAGTACAAATAATAAAATGGTGTTCACAATAAGAGGAGCTGAAAAATAATTCCATTCGGGCAACAGGGAGGTAATGAGCAGATACGCCATACCGGGAAAAAAAGTTGGCCTACTCATCATCCGCTGGGTATTGATGAAACGGGTAAGTATTATCGCTTGCAGAAATAATAACCCAAATGCCAAAACAGGATAAAGTGCCGGGCTTGAGTGGCCTGTTGGAGCTGCAAATTGTAAAATCCATTGGAAGAGAATACCATCATCTGCCCTGACTATCGGTATATGCGGATGAAGGAACATCGGAAGTTTAATCAACACTCCGAAAACCAGCAACAGGAAAATATTGGACGGGGTTTTCTGTTTAAAAATGCCAATCACGGATAATGGAAGGTATTAATTTAGTTCTGCGAATATTCAATCTTTGCAAAGCAAATATAGTTACGATACAGACAGGGAACAATCATTTGCCGGGAACTTACCTGCTTGCCATATTTTGGCATGAACAAATAACCTTTATCGAGGTTTTTTAAAGTTGGATTGCGGTTCATTTGTCCGTCTGGTGAAATACTATAATCAGACAGCAGATTATTTCTTCGCTCCTGCTGGTTAAATAGAAAATGAACCTGTCCGCCGGTATTCATCAGTTGATAAGATAGCAAATCATCCGTCTCATCATCATATTGGGTTTTTCCCATTACATTATTCCATTCTAATTTGCCTTTATCATCAAACGATAGAACAGTAATATTATCTGCATGGTAGCGAACAGACTGGTTGTTATTCATCCGGGAACCCCAGAAAGAATTACTGTAGTAAGGAGAATAGTAATTGCTGTTATTGAAAGACGACATAAAAGGCGATCCATAGAGGTAATCCCACCGGTTCCAGTTATTAAAACGGGAAGTGGTAAAATAAGCTTCGCTGCCTATGATAAATCCCCCGTCTTTGCGGGTGATGATGTTGCGGATAAAATAGTCGTTGAATGCAGTTTTGATACTGGCATCGCCCCTCGCTTCTTTTCGTAATTCTTCGCTGAAAGGATTGGTGCTTTCAAAATAGGGCTGGGCTTTCGTTTTGTCCCACGCATAAAAATAAAGCCCTTCAATGTTACCTTTTCTTTCCTGGAAATAAAAGGAAGTGAGAAAGTACCGTTTATTATAATTGTCCACTTTTATGTGTATTTCATCCAGCCAGGTTTTTTCAATTTTCAATTCATTCATCTGCAAGGTATCGGCCTGGGCATATTTAACCACAAAAGCAGCTTTGCTTATATTATCGTTATTGTTACGAAAAAACTTACTGAAAACCATATCCCCGTCATTGTCAAGATAAAAATCATTGATAAAATCATTCCGCTCTTCCATCGGAATGGTTATGCGGCTTTTTTTCAGCAGCTCCAGCTTATCATTCATCAACAAGCTGGTTAAGAGGTACGAGCTTTTATTCTTGCTGTTGATTTTAAAAACAATCAGTTTACTCTTGTCTTCACTACTTTGAACAGTATAGATTTTATTATTAGCTGCAAAACCAAGATGTGTAGTATCCAGCTCTGTTATATTCCCTATCTTATTTCCATTGGCATCAATCTTAGAAGCCACACAGTAAATAACATTCTTTTTTTGATACTGGTAGATCATATAGCAAAAATCATTGTACGGGAAAAAATCAACATTAATCATACGATCGTTATCCGGTACATAATCCTGTTCTACTTTAGCTACCTGCTGCATATCATTATCCAGCACCGTTATCCAGTTTTTACCCCTGGTATTTTTATACAACAAAAAATTGCCGCCGATTTTACCGGCTATTTCAAAATCCATCCGGCGGGTATCGTCCCTGTCCGGCTCTGAGTACACAATCCTTTGGGCAGTAGCTGCCAACCCCGTCCAAATTATCAATGCAGCTAAAAACAACCGTTTACCAATCATAATAATCTGATTTTTTGCTTATTAAAGTTACAGGATGCCTGCCAAAACCGGGCCTGATATTTTATTACTGATGCAGATTTTTCAGGTATTACATGAACGATGAAAGGGAAGCCATAGCTGTGTGCCATCACTTAATTTAGGGAATCTCTAAAAACCCTCCAAGAGTTAACCAAAAGCAACTTTTTTTGAGTGGAGAACTCTTGGAGGGATTAGTTTTTAGAGATGCCATTTATTCCCGGTGACTTATAAGGACGAGCGGTAAAATGTAAAGGTTTGTTCGTTTGAATTGATTTTTGCTTATACCTTTGTCCGCAACCTCAAGCAGAGCTAAACAATCTGTACCCGCCCTTGTCTTTTAATAAATATTGGACTCCGGCGGGCAAGCAAGGACCCAAACAACAACACACAAAAGTGAGAATACCGACTAACAGAGTCACTGGCGCCGGATTACTTATTGCCTTAGGAATTATTTACGGAGATATTGGCACATCACCTCTTTACGTTTTCAATGCCATAACCAATGGAAGAGTTATAAGTGAAGACTTGATTCTTGGAAGTCTGTCCTGCATTATCTGGACACTTACTTTACAAACTACTATTAAATATGTAATCCTCGTTTTACGGGCCGACAACAAAGGTGAAGGCGGAACCTTTGCTTTGTTTGCATTGGTAAGACGGCGAAGAAAATGGCTCGTTATACCAGCTATGATTGGCGGTGCCGCACTATTGGCGGATGGCATCATAACCCCGCCTATTTCTATAACCTCTGCTATTGAAGGCTTGAAAGAACTGCCTTATCTCGGAATAGAAGAAGGAAGCAATACAGTTGTCATCATTGTTCTAAGCATCCTGGCACTTTTTTTCTTCATGCAGCAGTTTGGTACCGCTTCTATTGGCAGGTTGTTTGGCCCCATCATGTTTATCTGGTTTACCATGTTGCTGGTTCTTGGTCTTATACATGTGTTTGATGACCTGGCTATTTTCAAAGCATTAAGTCCGCATTATGCCATTCAGTTTTTAAAAAATTACCCCGGAGGTTTTTGGTTACTGGGTGCAGTGTTTCTTTGTACTACAGGTGCTGAAGCTCTTTATAGTGATTTAGGCCATTGTGGTCGCAGTAATATCCGTGCCACCTGGTTTTATGTAAAAACATGCCTGCTTATAAACTATTTTGGACAAGGGGCCTATTTATTGGCAAATAGGAATGGCCTCCAGATTACAGATGAAATAAAAAAATCACTACACATTAATGCTTTTTATGATTTGATGCCGCAATGGTTCATCATCCCGGGTGTTATTATTGCCACCAGTGCCGCCATTATTGCAAGCCAGGCAATGGTTTCGGGTGCCTATACATTAATAAGTGAAGCCATGCGGCTGAACCTGTGGCCAAAAGTAAAAATTCGTTATCCTTCTGAAGCTAAAGGGCAATTGTTTATTCCGGCTATTAACTTACTGATGTTTGCAGGGTGTGTAGGTGTAGTACTATACTTCCGCAAGTCTTCAGACATGGAAGCTGCCTATGGGTTGGCGATTATTGTAACCATGCTGATGACTACCATACTTTTTGCTAATTTCCTGGTGCTTAACCGAGTCAAATCGGTATGGATTTATATTTTCCTTGGGCTTTACCTTACAGTAGAAACAGGATTCTTAGTTGCCCTGATGGTCAAATTTACACATGGAGGCTACATCACTTTAATGATAGGAATGGTAATGTTCTTTGTGATGTATATTTGGTACAGAGCCAGAAAAATTAAAAACCGCTATGTGGAATTCGTACGGATGGAGCATTATGTTCCAAAAATTCAGGAACTGAGTAATGATAAATCTGTTCCGAAATATGCCACCCACCTTGTTTACCTGACCAGTGCCAACAATCCAAAAGAGATTGAACATAAAATCATTTACTCCATATTAAATAAGAAACCAAAACGAGCCGACATCTATTGGTTTGTACATGTGGACACGGTGGATGATCCTTATACCTGTGAGTATAAAGTAGAACACATTATTCCCAATGACATTATACGGGTAGATTTCCGTTTAGGATTTCGGATGGAACCAAGGATCAACCTGATGTTCCGTAAAGTGGTGGAAGATCTGGTAGCAAATAAAGAAGTGAACATTATCAGCCGTTATGAAAGCCTGGCCAGCAGTAATACAGTCGGCGACTTCCAGTTTATGGTAATGGAAAAATACCTGAGCCAGGACAATGAACTTCCCTTTACAGAAAGAGTAATTATGAAGTTTCATTTCTGGCTGAAAGAGCACAGTCTTTCAGAAGAAAAAGGTTTTGGATTGGATGCGGCAAATGTAACGGTTGAGAAATTCCCGTTGATTGTAGCACCGGTTACTAATTTGAAATTGAAACGGATCGAGGAATAATTAAGAATTAGTAATTAACAATTAATAATTCTTGAAAGTGTAAAACTCATTTATACTTTCAAGAATCCTGTATTTTATAGAATAGTTGTTATCTTTTATGTTCTTTAGGAAAATTAAACCTTGAGAAATTCTTTATTACTAATTTTTAATTACCGCGGCCATTGTCCACTTTCATCTGGTATATCATCATCGGCATTGCAGTTTTATCCATTCTTGCTTATTTTTTTCAGGAGAAATTAATATTTAAGCCCGAAAAATTAAAACAGGATTTCGAATTTAAATATGATGTTCCTTTCAAAGAATATTTTTTTGATATTGAACCCGGCGTTCGCATCAATGGCCTGCATTTTCACCGGGAAAAACCAAAAGGCTTAATACTTTATTTTCATGGCAACACCCGTAGTATAAAAGGCTGGGCGAGATATGCCAAAGATTTTTACCGGTATGATTATGATGTTGTATTGCTCGATTACAGAGGCTTTGGCAAAAGCACCGGCAAACGGGGCGAAAAGGAAATGCTGAGCGATATGCAATTCATTTATGAAAAAATGAAGGACAAATACGGGGAAGACCATCTTATAGTGTATGGCAGAAGTATGGGCAGTGGCTTTGCCACCAAACTGGCCTGTGATAATAATCCACGTTACCTCATTTTGGATGCTCCTTATTTTAACTTTTTACGGGTGATAGAACGGTTTTTACCAATATTGCCTGTTCGGATGGTACTGCGTTTTCATTTACGTACCGACCTCTGGATACCTAAAGTAAAATGCCATACCTATATCATACATGGCACCAATGACCTGCTTATTCCCATTCGCCACAGCGAGGCTTTGCAAAAGATAAACCCCCGGATGATAACCCTTATCCGCATCCACGGTGGCGGCCATAACAATCTTCCTTCTTTTGATGAGTACCACAATTTTGTACGGTCTATCCTCCTGTATTAAGTTTATTGCCCGTTAATTGTTAAGGATTGTCTAATTGATGCCCTGCCGGGGAATGTGGACTATTATTTGAGCATCTAACATGAAAAAGGAGTTGTTTATGAAATCAAAACTCTACATTTTATTATTTGCAGGAATCAGCGTTTTAACCCTTTCCTGCAAAACAGCAAGCAAGCTGTATGAAAAAGGCAATTACACAGAAGCGGTCGAACTGGCTGCAAAAAAATTGCAGAAAGACCCGGATGATGCAAAACTTCTTATTATCATTCAAAGCTCTTACCGTTATGCTGTAAACGACCATGAAAGCCGTATCCGTAGCCATGCAGAAAGTACCAATGAATTAAAATGGGAATGGATGTATAACGAATATGCATCGCTGCAAAGAATGTACGATGCTATTTACAAAGTGCCTTCGGTTTTAATTATTGTAAACCCTGTGGATTACTCATCCTACCTCGTTACTTATAGCGAAAAAGCAGGTGATGTACGTTTTGACAGAGGACTTTCGTTTATGCAGCAGTATGATGAACGGCATCCTGCGGACAAACAAAGCTATAAAAATGCTTACCGTGAGTTCCAGGCTGCACTGCGCTTTAAGCCCGGCAACAGAGATGCCTTACAGAAAATGAATGAGGCATACGATTATGCTGTAACCAACGTTATTATTTTACCTATGCAGCAATACGGAGGTTATGTGTACAGTTCTTATACTGTTGGAGGTAATAATTTTGATGACCAGTTGATCCGCAACCTTCAGTATAGTTCAGGAAATGAATTTGTAAAATTCTATTCTGCCTGGGATGCAAGAAGCCAGCATATCAGAACTGACCAGGTGGTAGATATGAGGCTGGCCACTATGAACATTGGGCGTTACAATGATTATAAAACAACCAGGAAGGTGTCAAAAGAAATTTTGGTGAAAGAGATAGTTATCCGTCCTGACTCGATAGTAAAAGAGTATGGATGGGTTCATGCAAACATAACTACCACCCGCAGAACTATCGCATCAAATGCGGTATTACAGGTGGATATAAGGGATAATGATGGTCGCTGGTTATGGAATGATAATTTCGCCGGCACTCATAACTGGAGCACTGAGTTTGCTACTTACACCGGCGATACAAGAGTTCTGAGTGCCACGGATAAACAACTGATTGACCGCAGAGCTGAGTTTGGACCAACAGAAAATGAAATAATGAGATGTATGCTTGAGCAAATAAGTAATGATGCGCAGTACAGGATAAAGAATTATTTCAACCGGTTTTAATGGTACCCATAAAATAATTACCCCTATGGCCAAGGACATGATTTTCATGTCCTTTTTTTATCACCTCACCCCGACCCTCTCCATTTCATGAAGAGGGGGAAGAGAACCTTATCTTTACAAAGTTTTTATTATGAATAAAACAAGATTAAAAAAAGCCTGGAAATGGTTTAAAATAATAGCCCTTGTCTATTTTATGATTGGTATTTTGTTATATTTTTTACAGGATAAATTTATTTTTCACCCTACAAAACTTCCGGCTGATTATACATACCAGTTTAATATTCCTTTCCGGGAGATTGACCTTGCTGTTACGGCTGAAAAAAATCTTAGTATTGTTCAGTTCACTGTTGCGGATTCGGTTCGCAAGGGTGTTGTGCTGTATTTTCACGGCAACCGTAACAATATAAACCGCTATGCAAAATATGCCGTCAATTTTACCCGAAATGGATACGAAGTATGGATGATGGATTATCCGGGCTATGGCAAATCAACCGGTAAAAGAAGTGAAAAGGTTTTGTACAGCGATGCACTGCTGCTTTACAAAATGGCCATCGGTAAAGTTTCTGCTGAGCATATCATTATTTATGGCAAATCACTTGGCACTGGCATAGCAGCACAGTTGGCTTCGGTAAGGGATTGTAAAAACCTGATATTAGAAACCCCTTATTACAGCATGGATGCCCTGGCAAAACACTATTTCTTTATGTACCCGGTGATGCCGATGACGAAATACTCCCTGCCCACTTATCAACACTTTGAATATATAAAAGCTCCTGTCACAATTTTTCATGGCACAAGGGATGGGGTAATTCCATATAAACAGGCAAAATGGCTGGCTGAAAAGAAGCCAGGAACTGAATTAATTACTTTGGAAAAAGGGAAACATAACAATCTGCCCGATTTTCCGGTGTTTCAGCAAAAGCTTGATTCCCTGTTAAGTAAGTAGTTAAAAATACTCCTTTGGGGGTATTGTCAGGCGTTGCACATATATTTACCTTAGTGTGATGAAAAGGCTGATTTCTTGTTGCTTTCTTTTCACCTGGCTGAATGTATCAGGCCAGGAAGATTCTTCCTATACCGCTATGTTGAAATCAACCGAAGAAATCCAGTTAGCAGACAGCTTACATATTGATTCAGGTAAGTGGAAGCTTCGCCGCCTTGACAGTACCGAAGTGAAAAAATGGTTCTCCCCGATTCTTGGCTCTACCAATAATAACCGCTTGAAAAACCGTGGTTATTACCTCGCTGGAAAAATGACTTCCAATATAAATTTCGATTTATTATTAATGGTAGAGGAGAAAAAAAGATCTGACAGCTCCAATGTGCAGGTCATTTACCTGATTACTTCCAAAAAAGACGGTAAATACATTTCCTCATTAGAAGTAGCTGTTACCGGCGCAAAAAAAAGATCCAGCTACAATACTTCTTCCTGGCTTTACAAAGATTTAAAAATTATGAAGGATTCAAAAATGACAATCAATGATAAGCCGATGAATGATCTGGCTTTTTATAAAATCAACAACGGAGGAAGATTTATTTTATACCCTAATTATTAGTTACTGCTCTTCCAGTAAAACCTTAGAGCCGCCTACTTTCATCCGGTGTACGACACCAACTTTCAAAGCATAATTTTTATCCATATGGCTTACCGGAAAATCGAAGCATACCGGGTAGTCATATTCTTTTATAATGTTCCAAAGTATTTCCTGTAAGGGTGTGCCAAAAGGCCGTTCGGTATCCTTGGTATCAGCAAAAATTCCGAATATCAAACCATTCAGTTTCTCCAGTTTGCCGCTCCGTTTTAACTGTCTCATCATCCGGTCTATGTTATACAATTGTTCTCCTATATCCTCTAAAAAAAGTATTCTTCCTTTAGTTTTAATATCTGAGCCGGTTCCTGTAAGGTGAGCAAGCAAGGCGAGGTTACCACCTACCAGTTCTCCTTCTTCCTCCCCTTTTCTGTTGAACTCGTTGCCGGGTATTGAAATGGCAGCCTTCTTCCCTTCCAGTGCATTCTTTAATGACAATACATATTCGTTCTTATATCCGTCTTCATTAAATGCTGCCGCCATTGGCGAATGCAGCGTTGAGATGTAATAATTAGAATAGATGTGAGAATGCAACACTGTAATATCACTGTAACCAATTATCCATTTAGGATTTTTCTTAAATCGTTTAAAACTGATTTGTTCAATGATTCTGCCAGTACCATAGCCGCCCCTGCCACAAAGCACTGCCTGCACTTCATCATCATCCAGCATCAGTTGCAGGTCCTTTAATCTTTCTTCATCCGTTCCGGAAAAATAAGTTTGCGAATCCCCGCCAACTGTTTTCCCGATTTTTACTTTATATCCCCATTTTTGTAAAGTAGTAATACAGGTCTGTGCTTTTTCAGCAGCCATAAAACCAGCGGGACATACTATTCCAATTGTGTCACCTTTTTTTAAGTAGGGAGGGGTCTTGATCATATAGTTATTTAAGTACGGGATAAAGTTATTAGAAATCGTTCAAGTTTGGGCAATGGCTGCTATTCCGGTATTTTTGCACCAGTAACCGCAGAGACGCTAACCTGCCTGTTGGCAGGCAAGAGCCTCAGAGAAAATTCCTCTGCGGCTCTCCGCCTCTGCGGTTAAAAATTTACATTATGACCGACCCAAAAAGATATTTAGTAACTTCTGCCCTGCCTTACGCCAACGGATTAAAACATGTTGGCCACTTAGCAGGTGCTTATATTCCTGCAGATATATATGTCCGTTACCTGCGGGTACAAAAAAGAGATGTGGTGTTTGTATGCGGCAGTGATGAACATGGTACTGCTATACCTATACAAGCTATGAAGGAAGGCACTACGCCACAGGCTATCATTGATAAATACCATGAGGCCATGAAGGAAGATTTTGCTGACCTTAATATTAGCTTTGATATTTATCATCGTACCAGTTCGCCATTGCATCATCAAACCGCCAGCGAATTTTTTACCAAACTCAATGATGCCGGTGAATTAGAAACAAAAGAAACAGAACAGTATTTTGATGAAGCCAGTAAAACATTTTTGGCTGACCGCTATATTAAAGGCACCTGTCCCAACTGCGGCAGCGACAGGGCATTTGGCGATCAATGTGAAAACTGCGGTACCACACTAAGTCCCGATGAATTGATAAACCCTGTAAGTACATTAAGTGGTGAAACACCGGTTAAGAAAAAAACTACTCATTGGTACCTGCCATTAGGCAAGCATGAAGATTTTCTCCGGGAATGGATCTTGAAAGAACATAAAGATGATTGGCGGGCAACGGTGGTCGGTCAATGCAAAGGCTGGATTGACGGTGGCCTGCAATCGAGGGCAGTAACAAGAGATTTGGATTGGGGGGTAAAAGTACCGTTAAAAGAAGCGGATGGCAAAGTTCTCTATGTGTGGTTTGATGCACCTATTGGTTATATCAGTGCTACGAAAAAATGGGCCATAGATAATAATAAGGATTGGAAACCTTACTGGGAAGACAAAGACACTAAACTGGTTCACTTTATCGGTAAAGACAATATTGTTTTCCATTGCATCATATTCCCTATCATATTAAAACTGCATGGAAATATTTTACCTGATAATGTTCCTGCAAACGAATTCCTCAATCTTGAAGGTGATAAGATGAGTACCAGCCGCAACTGGAAATTGGAGATGAGGGATTACATTAATGATTTTGTGAAGAAGGATAATGGCGGCGGTCAATGTGTGGATATGCTTCGTTATTATCTTACACAGATTGCACCTGAAACAAAAGACAGCGAATTTACCTGGAAAGGCTTTCAGGATGCGGTAAACAGTGAACTGGTTTCTATCTTTGGCAATTTCGTAAACAGAACATGGGTGCTGATGCATAAACTATGCGGTGGAAAAGTACCAAAGCTGCATGAAGACATACTGGACGATAATGACAAATCATTAATTGCTGATATTGAAAGCACTAAAGCCGAAGTGCAATCTGCATTGGAATATTATCATTTCAAAGATGCCTTGTTCCAGGTGATAGACCTTTCCCGCAAAGGCAATCAATATATGCAAAAGAAAGAGCCATGGATTGTTGCGAAAAACCTCAACCCTACCCTCTCCACAAGTGGAGAGGGAGTTCAAGATGCACAAAAGAGCATTGACAACTGTTTGCATATCTGTTTGCAATTATGTGCCAACCTTGCGGTACTTATCAATCCGTTCTTGCCGAATACAGCAAAGAAAATGGCTTACATGATGAAAGTGGTGGATAAGATGCTGAATTGGGAAAATGCAGGAAAAATAAAACTATTAAGTGTTGGTTACAGTTTAAGGGAACCACAATTATTATTCAGGAAAATTGAAGACACAGAAATAGCAGAACAAATTGAAAAATTAAAAGCAGGGTTAGTAAAAACAGCAACAACTACTAAAATGGAAGAACCTAAATCAATTATAAGCAAACCGGAAATAGTGTATGACGATTTTGCAAAACTTGAATTAAAAACAGGAATAGTTACTGCCTGTGAGAAGGTGGCGAAAGCGGACAAGCTTTTAAAATTAGAAGTTGACCTCGGTACAGAAAAAAGAACAATTGTTTCCGGTATCGCCTTTCATTATAGTCCGGAAGAAATGGTAGGCAAACAAGTTATTGTTGTTACCAATCTTGCACCAAGAAAAATGAAAGGCATCGAAAGCCAGGGAATGATATTAACGGCGGAAGACATCGAAGGGAAGCTACAATTACTGAAACCGGAAAACAATGTAGCACCCGGCTCATCAGTCAGTTAACGGGTAAAAATTCCCCAATAAGCTGTTTTATCTTCAATAACACCAATTTTGGGGGTTTGTTATGAATCTGGCAGGATTATAGCCGCTTGATTTCAGTAAATTCATTGTTTAAATTATTCCACCGCTTGACAGCAAAACGTCTCAGAAAAAAATTATTGAAAGGCACTGCCATCTTCCTCGGGATACTTCTTGTATTGCTGATAGGTTTTCATTTTTGGTTTAAAGCACACGCAAAACAGATATTGGAAGACATGGTGCAATCAAAATCCAATGGCAAATTAAAACTGAAAATTGAAAAACTTCGTTTCAATTATTTCAGCCGCAGAATTGAACTGGAAAAAGCGGTCTTTTACAATACCGATACCGTTTCCGGGATAAGTGCTTATCGCTTCAGTGTTGACAGGATGCAGCTACGGGTAAAAGCCCTGTTGCCTCTCGTTTTTAAAAAGCAAATACTTATTGATTCACTCACTTTACAGAGTCCGGTTATAGAAGTAACCCGGCTAAGGGCTGTGATAAAACCGGATAATAAGATTAAAAAGGATGTTTCCATTCCTGAGGAAATGGGAAAAGTGTATTCTTCCATTCAGGATGCTTTGAAGGTGTTACATGTAAAAAGATTCCAGATTGATAACGGCACTTTTAAGCTAATAAATAAAATTGACTCCAGCCAATTGCCGTTAATAGTCTCCAATATTCATTTCCACATAGACAACTTACAGGTAGATGCAGGAAAACTAACAGGCGAGGAAAAAATAATGTTCAGTGAAAATGTAGTATTGCGGAGTGCTAACCAAAATATTATTTTTCCTGACGGAAGGCACAGTTTAAGCTTCAGTCAATTCCGCATCAACCTGAAAAATAAAGTAGTGGAGTTTGACAGTTGTACCATTGCTGCCACAAAAGGTGATAGTGCCTCCGCAACATTCAAAGTTTTTTTTGATGCCCTGATGCTTACCAATATTGACTTTGATACACTGTATAAGGCCGAGGTTATTAAAGCCGACTCTGTGTATTGTGTAAACCCTACATTCAGCCTGGAGGTTGAAACAGGAAAAAGAAAAGGTGTTAAAAAATCGCCGCCAAAACTGGAAAATATTGTTCAGCAATTAACGGGTAACCTGCAGTTAGGCTTTGTGGTAGTAAGCAATGCTGCCTTCAATATTAAAACAATAAAGAATGGCGTACCAAGTTCCTTTACTTTCAGCGAAAATAGTTTTGAAATGCAGGGGCTTAGTGTTGACCAAGAAGCACCGAAGCCTATAAAAGTAAAAAGCTTTGCCATGGCCATCCGCAATTATGAAAACTTTATAAAGGATAGCAGCTACAGTGTGAAGTTTGACAGTGTGCTCTTTAAAGATGACCATATCACCCTCAGCAATTTTCTTTTTAATAAACTGGACCATGGAAGAATCCTGAACACTTTTAGTATCCCGAAGTTTACACTTCGTAGCCTGTCTTGGGATGAACTGGTATTTGAAAGACAACTAAAAGCGGAACAGGCTGTGATGTACAATCCCCATATCAGCTACACAGCCAGGAATAATCAATCAAAAAAATCAGGTAAACAAAATATTTTTCAGTCATTAGGAGCTATTAATGAATATATGGACCTGCAACAATTGGATATTGTGAACGGAACGATAGACCTGAAACTAAGAAACGACCTGCAGGTGCAGTTAGATAATGCAACTGTTTCTGTTAAAAGCCAATCGCTGCTCGAGTCTAAAAAGATGTCAGGAATAAAGAACTCACTTACAAAGTTGGATTTTGAAAAGGGTATCATCCATGCCGGCAATATGGATATAGAGTTGCATAATATCCTCTACTACGGCCAAAGCGGACAATTTGGTGCGGGCAGCATCAACATAAGAAACAAAGAAAAAAATATGCTGGTGGCCCTGCAGGATGTAACAGTAAAAAAAATGCTGGTGGACGAAGTATCTGGCAATGTATATGCCGAAGGGGTAAGATGGCAGAAAGGTGATGTAAAAATAAATGCCCCGGCCGGAAACAAAAACAACAATGGTGCTTCTATTGAATTAAAGGATGTGCAGGGTTCCAACACATCTGTTACCGGGGTATTTGGCGGCAAATCAATATCTACAAAACTCAATAATATTAGTTTCCGGCAATTAGAAAAAAAGGAGGGGGCTAAATTATTACTGGACGGTTTGGATATTATCGGGCAGGTACTGAAAGTAAAAGATAATAACTTAAATCTCTCTGTCGTCAATTATGATATTACCGATAACAAAAGCTCTTCTTTCCGGCAAATTGTGTACAAAGCAAATAACGGAAAAATGGATGCGGATATTTCCATTCCTTCTTTAACAGTGACACCACATATACAATCATTACTCAATGGCGATATTGCACTGGATGCAATCAGTATGGCAAAACCAGTCATTAATCTTCATCTTGCTGCAAAAAACATCAGCACTGAAAAAAAGAAAACAGGTTTACCCAAAATAGATATCAGTGAAGTAAGATTGACCCAGCCAAAAATCAGCTTCACTAAAATAACAGATAGCGGTAAACTGACACTCGACTGGCAGGGTGAGCAAAACAATTTAAATTTTTTAACCGCTACCGGTCTGCATACAAATGCAGGCAATACATCAATCGGTAACCTTAAATTCTATCTTACTGATTTTATTTTTAATAATCCAAAAGGGAAGACATTTAATACAGGTAATGGGAAAGTGTCTGCACAAATAAAGAACATTAAGTTAGAGCAGGCAGAACTTCAGCCTCTGGAATGGAATGCCAATGTTTCAAATTTTGATGCCCGGGATTTCAGGCTTGACAGCATCGGTAAATCGAAAGGCAACCTGGTGATGAGTGGGGGTTCCTTTTCTGATTTAAACATAAGTTCATCTTCCATTATTAACCTTCAAAAACTGGCTGCTGCCAATCCATCTTTCCGCTTGCAACAACTGACGGGCCATTATTCAGATGCTGATAAAAATCTGGTTTGGTCTAATGCGGGATTCAACCGGAATACCAACACTTTCTCCCTGGATTCTTTTTCAATGACGCCTGCCCTTACGAAAGATTCTTTTATTGCTAAGCAGTTATTTCAAACAGATTATTTCAGTTTCAAATCAGGAGCTGTCAGCATTGGGCCGGTTGACATTACTACCTATATCAAAGACAAAACATTGAACATTGGTTCCGCTTTAATTGATAAATTCTTTTTTACTGATTATAAGGACAGGCAGCTTCCTTTTAATGCAGGCATCATCAAACCCTTGCCGGTAAGTTTATTAAAAAGTATACCGCAACTGTTATCTGTTGATACCGTGCTGCTTAGCAATGCAAATGTTGAATACACAGAATTCAACGAAAAAACAAAAGAAGCAGGCACTATACCAGTAAAAAGAATGACAGTAAAATTGCTGAATGTTAAAAATTATAATATCAAACCGAATGACAGTCTCAGCATACAGGCAAACGGCTACCTGATGGATACTGCCTGGATACGGTTAAGGGTAAAAGAATCTTACACCGATTCGCTTGGCGGCTTCCTGATGACGCTGCGGATGAAACCTGCCGATTTAACAATATTAAACCCGGCATTAATACCATTGGCATCTGTAAAAATTGAATCTGGCTTTTTAGATACACTAAACATGAGAGCTGTAGGCAGAGAATATCTTTCATTGGGAGAAATGCAAATGTATTATCATGATTTAAAAATAAGGTTTTTAAAAAATGGGATGGAAGCTAAAAAAACATTTCTTACCCGGATTATAACTTTTCTTGCCAACAGCTTTGTAGTTAAAAAAAATAATAAATCCCGTACAGGAAATGTGTTTTATATCCGTGACAGGGACAAGTCGGCCATTAATTACCTGATAAAAATAGCTATGAGTGGCATGGCAAGCAGTGTTGGTGCAAAAAATAATAAAAAAATGATACGCCGCTACAAAAGGGAACTGGATAAACGCAACTTGCCCCCTATTGATTTCGACTAAATCCTGATAATTTTTATTACCTGCAATCAAAAAAACACCCCTTCACTAAAGGCAGGGATACAGATGCAGCATTATTTCAGTACCTTAAACTTTCATTAACCCTTATAAGGCATTATGATTTTCACTATTTTCAGACGGATAGTTTTTACCTGCTTTATTACAACCGGTATTCTCACTGCTAATGCACAGACACAAGAAGATTTTAATACCAAACTATCTGATGTGTACACTAATGCAGCCGATAAGAAGAAGGCATTGGTTATTGCCAAAGAACTCTACAATATGGTAGAAAAGAAAAAAGACCTGCAGAGTTATACCAACTATTATTTACTAAAAAATATTTTTGAAACCCAGGCACCAGACGCAGTATTGGCAAAAACCTGTGCAGAAAAAGCTGATAAGGCAATGAATGCAATGGTAGGTCTCCCTGCCAAAACCGGCGACACTACCAACAATCCTTTTAATCAGTGGTATTATGTTATCTATCCCGGCCTGTTCGACAATAAAGATCCGCAGATTGCCACTAAGGCTTTGGATTTTATCAATAAGAATCCTTCTTTTAAAACGGCTGACAGTTATAATTACATCGCCTATGCATTTGAACGAAAAGGGGATTTTCAACAGGCTAAAAAAAATTATGAAATTTCCATGTCAATGGAACCTGCAGAAAAAAATGCTTACCGTTCTTACATGTTCTATGCAAATTTTCTTTCCAAATCCGGTGACTACCTGAAAGCGGATGAATACATCCGGAAAATGGAACAGTTATCACAAACCAGTGACGAGATATTCCGCACCTCCTATAAGGCTGAGGCAATGGGATGCAAAGTAACTTACTATCTCAATATCGGCGATTACCAATCTTACGCTAAAGCTGCAGAGGAGAATGTGGCCTATTCATCAGTTCTGTGGCACAAAAACAATACAAATCCCTGTGACCCCTATCCTGGCATACGGTTTCTCAATGCAGCCTATGCCAAAGAGATGCTGAAAGAATATGATGCAGCCGGGCAGTTATGGAAAAGTCGTGACTCAGCAAATTATATCTGGGTAAATTGTCACAACAAAACCTATCCCAACAATCAGTATTACCCCATTTCAATGTATCCGCTTTACCTTATTAAGCGGGGCAAATTTTCCAAATTATCAAACCCTGTATCTTTTTCTATTAAAGAAACGGAAGATCATTACAATAGTTATGCCCAGTATGCTGACATCAGTGTAAATTTTATGAAAGCAACACACCTGGGATTCCTCGGCAGTCCAAAATACCCGGAGATGTTTAAGTCATTGATGCAGTTGGTGAGAACAACAAAAAACTTCCGGGAATCAACCCAGCCTTTTTCCAATTATGCTTATCTCAGTATGAGAGATCGTCGTTTTGAAGAAGCAGCAAAAATATACCCTGAATTATTCTCCCTGAATGCAGACTGGATCAATGATATCATTTTCACATTTGGAGAAAAGGCATTCGTCACTTATTATAATTCCAAACTGAAAGAAGGATATGACAACTTCCACAGCTTTGTAAAGATTGCCAAAGAAAAATCCACAGGACCTAGTGGACAATCTTCCCTTTATGCACAATTGGCGCAGCAGGCCTATAGCAATCTCCTTTTTACCAAATCCATTTCACTGAAAGGAACGGAAAAAAGAAAAGAATCTTTCCTCAATGCAAACGACCCCAACATTACAAGACTTTACAATCAGTGGATTGATAAAAAACAACAACTTCTCCGCCAATACCTGAAAACGGATGAACCTTCAGGGGTAGATACGGTAAACAAAACCAGCCAGGATGAATTAAAAAAAATGCAGGACGATGTAACCCGTCTTGAAAATGAACTGGCCAATAAAGCAAAAGATTTTAAGAAGTATTTACAACTAATTCCGCCCGATTGGAAAACAGTAAGGGATAATTTAAAAGAAGATGAAGCAGCTATCGAAATGATTCGTTTTCAGTGGCGGGATCAGTTGTATTACTCAGATACCAATTATTATGCTGCTTACATTATTACCAAAAATAGCCAGCAGCCCGAAATTGTATATCTGCCGGATGCTGCAGCAGACTTAGACAATAAATTTTATAAACTGTATAAAAACAGTATCAAGCTTAAATTAGATGACAAAGAATCGTTCAACCGATTCTGGAAACCTATAAGCGAACAACTTAAAGGAGTTAAAAAAATATTTTTCTCTCCTGATGGCATTTACCATCTTATTAATATAGCCACATTAAAGAACCAGGCAAGCGGTCAGTTTTTGCTGGACGAAATGGAAATCCAATATACTACCTCCGGTATGGATATAAATAGTGGAATTGCTGATAAAGAAATACGTACTGCTACTCTCTTTGGCAGACCATCGTATAAAACAGGTGCTGCAAGTACCGTTCCGGTTGCCGATGCCAATACAAGATCGTTAGTAAGGTCTTTTAAAGATGCTGTTATTGCCGACCTGCCCGGAACGGAAGAAGAAATAATGACTATTAAAAAAGAAATGGAACTGAGTAAGATTGGCGTAACTACTTACCTGAAAGATCAGGCCACAGAAGATAAGGCTTACAAAATGCAGAGTCCGGGCATTTTACATTTTGCAACACATGGTTATTGGTCGCCTGCTGGTGACAACGCCACAGATGGTTACCGCACCTTTAATGCAATGGTTAATTCAGGCTTATTGTTAACCGGTGTAGTAAATTATTACAGTTCAACAGTGTATCCTGATACCTATGATGGGATACTCACTGCTTATGAAGCACAAAATCTTAACCTTGAAAATACATCATTGGTTATTCTATCTGCCTGCGAAACAAGCCTGGGTTACTTAGATGCCGGCGAAGGAGTGTATGGTTTGCAACGGGCCTTCCGTGCCGCCGGTGCCAGCAGCATTATGACAAGTCTCTGGAAAGTAGATGATGTGGCTACAAGGGATTTTATGATTGCTTTCTATCAGCACTATCTAAAAACGAAGGATAAAAATGCAGCATTTATTGTGGCGCAAAAAGCGATAAAAGAAAAATACAAACACCCTTATTTCTGGGGGGCATTTGTAATGGTGGGAAAATGACAATAAGTTAGTCTATCGGGAAACAAATCTCCAGTGTACAGCCATTTCCGGGAGATGAAACTATATTTACTTTACCATTATAAACATCGGCCCGGCTGATGATGTTAAGGAAGCCGATACCCTTTGTTGATTTATCAGAAGTGTCAAACCCTGCTCCATCATCGCTTATTACAAGATGCAGAACATTATTTGCTTTATTAATCATTATCTGCACTGATTTCGCTTCAGCATACTTGATAATATTATTGGTCTGTTCCTGTATAATGCGGAACAGCATCAGTTTCTGGTCATCCAATAATTTTTCTTCCACTTTTTCATTAAATATAAATTCCACCTCCAAATGCTGAATCATTTTCATATTCTTCACAATATCTCCTACACTTTCTTCTAATCCAACTGTCTTTATATTCGAAGTACTTAATGACTTAGAGAGTTTTCTTATTTCCTGTAAGGCGAGCAACTGGTATTCTATCGCTTTATCTAATAATTCATTGGTTTGCTCAGGTACTCTTTTCGCCGTATCCATAAATAGTTTAGCACTCATCAGTATCTGGTTCACATTATCATGCAGTTCCCGGCTGATATTTGCTTTCTCTTTTTCCTGTGCATCTATTGTTGCCTGTGTAATATCTTTATGCCGCTGTATCTGCTCTTCTATTAATTGCTTTTCTAATTTTTTCTGTTCTGTCAAATCCTTAATAGCTCCTATTATCCGAATTGCCTTTCCGGTTTTATAGAGTATTACCCCAGAGTCATAAAAGAATTTATAACTGCCGTCTTCACATTCAAACCGGTATTCATCATCCCATCGTTCCAATCCCTTCTCAATATAACTATTCAATTTATGCTTCACTCTTTGCTGGTCATCAGGATGCACTTTTTGAAACCACCAGTCGAGATTAGAATCAATTTGCTCCTGGGCATAGCCGGACAAACGACGGAAAGCACCGCTGCGGTAAATCATTTTTGTAGTAAGATCAATATCCCATATCGCATCCGTAGAAACTTTGGATACATGATAAAAACGTTCATTACTTTTCTTCAGTTCCTCTTCTGTTTTTTTTGAATCGGTAATATCAGAATACGATACCACTACTGCATAAGGTTCAAACTTTCCCGGTTGTATCAGTGCTTCCGAATTGATAGACACCCATACCAGTGTGTCATCAGGATTTTGAATGCCCATTATCACATTGCGTTGCGGAAATCCTGTTTGCAAGCTCACCATCGCTGGAAATTCTGTCAACGGAAAAACAGATCCATCTGCCTTAACTGCTTTCCAGGAAGGACTGACTAATACTTTTCCAATCATTTCATTTTCAGTAAGGCCAAATATTTGAGCACCCCTTTTATTACAAGCCTCTATTTTCCCATCTGCAGTAATCATCATTACACCCTGCGGCAGGGTATTCATTAATATTTCATACTTTTTCTTTGCTGCATCTAATTGAAGTTCCTTATTCATTACATCATTAATGCTGTGGCTCACAATCATAATAGCCACCGGCTTATCATTTTCGTCAATGATATAAGTGGCCGAAGTGCGGAAATAGATTTGCTGCCCGTCAAATCGTTTGAACATCACTTCACCACTCCAAAAACCCTTTTGAAAAAGATGACGTTTCAACTCATCCATACTTCCGTTTACAAAATCAATATCAATAAGGTGAAAAAGGTTTTTGCCCATGGCACCGGGCTGGCCGTGCAATTCTTCAGAAGCCGAATTCCAGCCAGTGATATTAAAATCAAGATCAGTTTGTAAAACAGCATCATCAAGATAATCAAGTGCTGTATTAGCAGTAAGCGAAGCTTTGTGAATAACAGACAAATGCTCCGTACCCGCAGAACGTAAGGCGTTCGGTTTACTCATAGATATTGGTTTTCGCTTGTTATAAACGTTGCGCTGTACAAGAGATTGTGCAAAACGCAATATAAAATAGCGTTTTTACCGTCAGACTTCAAAGTATAAGTTCTCTTTTTTACGGTCAAATAGTAAATAAGCATGATGTGCATGCGGGTTTTTACGATTGTTTGCCAGGCTGCAGTACCAATGGCATCGTTTGTTGCACAGTTTATTCTTAGGAACGAATGGTTCCGTTCAGGTTTCCTTTCGTTACTCCTCCATTAAATTAAATTTGAGATACGATTTATTACAAAAACAGTTGCCTCCTTACCAACAGCAGGTTGCTTTTTTTCTTAGCAAAAAAAGTAAAGAACATCTTATCTTCGATTTTCAAATAGTTGCATAACTAACTAATTTTAGCCCCCTCCAATCCCGCAAATGCGGGACTAAATACAAACATATGAAACGTACTATCAAAAAGGTAGCTGTTCTCGGCAGCGGTGTTATGGGTTCAAGAATTGCCTGTCATTTTGCAGGCATCGGTGTACAGGTATTATTATTAGACATCGTAGCCCCCCAACCCCCTGAAGGGGGAGCAAAGGCCCACGACAGGAATAAGATTGTAAATGATGCATTGACGGCTGCCATAAAAAGCAACCCCTCTCCTGTTTATCACAAAGACGTTATTAAAAAAATAACCACCGGCAACTTTGATGACAATATGAAAGACATTGCCGGTTGCGACTGGACGATTGAGGTAGTGGTAGAAAGATTAGACATCAAGCAAAAAGTATTTGAACAGGTAGAAAAATACAGAAAGCCGGGAACACTGATTACTTCCAACACTTCGGGTATCCCCATCTACATGATGGCCGAAGGCAGAAGCGATGATTTTAAAAAACATTTCTGTGGTACACACTTTTTCAATCCGCCACGGTATTTAAGGTTACTTGAAATCATTCCAACTCCACATACCGATCAGGAGATAGTTGATTTCTTAATGAACTATGGTGATTTGTATCTCGGTAAAACAACCGTATTGTGCAAAGACACTCCGGCTTTCATTGCCAACCGTGTTGGTGTGTTTGGCATGATGGCCATTATGAATGTAAAAGAGAAACTGAAACTAAGCATAGATGAAATTGATGCACTGACAGGGCCCATTATTGGCCGTCCAAAATCTGCAACCTTCCGCACAGGTGATGTTGTTGGGTTAGATACATTGGTAAAAGTGGCGAAAGGTGTTGCTGATAATTGTCCCGATGATGAAGCAAAAGACCAGTTCAATATTCCTGCCTGGTTGGATAAAATGATAGCTAATAACTGGCTGGGCGATAAAACAGGCCAGGGATTTTTCAAAAAAATGCCCCCATCCCCTAAAGGGGAGAAAGAAATCCACACACTGGATTTGGAAACCATGGAATATAAGCCGAGGGTAAAACCAAAATTTGCTACCCTTGAAGCTGCCAAACCTATTGACGATCTTTATACCAGATTAAAAATGCTGGTAGCAGGCCAGGATAAAGCTGGGGAATTTTATCGCCTCTTTCATTATGGTTTGTTCTCTTATATTTCTCACCGCATTCCTGAAATAAGTGATGAACTATACAGAGTGGATGATGGTATGATGGCCGGCTTTGGTTGGGAAATTGGTGCATTTGAAAGTTGGGATGTGC
>Ga0163150_10001806_pt1 | contig 34842 bp, 31 predicted proteins | sample OliLakLV19P2IB_FD_148628 | JGI IMG/M metagenome (GOLD analysis project Ga0163150, IMG submission 148628) | Freshwater microbial mat bacterial communities from Lake Vanda, McMurdo Dry Valleys, Antarctica - Oligotrophic Lake LV.19.P2.IB | ecosystem: Environmental > Aquatic > Freshwater > Lake >... | reverse complement strand
TCGTTAGGCTCGATAACGAAACCAAGCCGGGCACAGCACCAATATATGTTCGAGGCGCTCTGGACCTGGTTGATGACCTTCAGGGCATCGCCTATATCGGCAGCATGGCGCTTGATCTAAACAGCTTGGCAGCCGGCAAGCTTCCAGAAACCGGCAACGTGGTGGAACTACTCGCTCATCAGGAAGGCTCCGCAAGCGCAATTGTTTCGGAGTACTCCAGCTTGGAGTCTGCAGACTCCAGGAACACTGGGTCTGGCCTTGCCGGAATCACCGGCAGTGGCGCCAAGGCCAAGGGCGTCACCGGCAGCGGCGCCAAGGCCAAGGGCATCACCGGCAGTGGCGCCAAGGCCAAGGGCATCACCGGCAGTGGCGCTAGGGCGTTGGGCATCACCGGCAGCGGCGCAAGAATGTAATGTGTGGATCTAACTGGGCCTCTAAGGCTGAGTAATTTCCAAGCGGTCCCTCTTTATCACAGAATTTCGCGAAAACGGCTAACTCGATAGTCTGATCCCAGACAACCGCTGACCACAGACGAATATCCTAGTCGCTCGGATTACTATCGTCGTCCTCAAAATAGTACAACCCGATCCCGACAGCAGTGGTCTCCGCGCCGCTTGATGTCTCTGCTATTTCAGACAGCAGATCATCTATTTCTTCGGAGAACTGCCGCAGTCGGGCAGTAATCTCAGTCTCAAGTGCTGCGCGACGATCGGCCGGTATCGAGTAGTTATCTACGACTCGCTGAAACCGAAGAGCCTCCAGCCCTACCGATTCAACATTCTTGACGATCGTAAGGGCAAGCGGCCGAATTCCGAACTGAATTCCTTCAGCAAGACGGTCCCAGGCAGAATCAGCAATAAAGTATCTCCGCAGAGGAACTATTAATCCGGAATCTTCCTCCCGAACGGCACCTACCCGTATCAACTCATTTCGCATAGCCACCGGAGAGAGTCCAGTTTTGCAGCCACGAACCAAGTTCACAAATGAACTTGGACCCTCATCCCAAGTCAGTGGCTTAGCGAGGCCCTCAAAGTCGCAAAACTCTCCTCTTGTATACCAACGCCTCAATACTTCTGCCGGGAAATGGGTAGGTAGTACGGTTTCCGGATCGGAATTTAACCGGCCACTCTTGACGGCACTAATGTCCTTCCGAGAAATGCCCGTCATTAGGGATATTCGAGAGATGTTCGCTGGTCGCCCTCGACTACCGAACCCCTCGCTTGCAACATCGATGAAAGCAATCTTGCTGGCTTCAGAAAGCTGTCGGTATCCAACTCCGAACTTCAACAACATTGCGGCGATCGGCCGCATCGTTGCGACCAATACAGAATGAAGAAGGTTCGGCTCTGGAGCCGTCATATCGTCCAACTATAGAGAACGTTCGTCCCCATGGTCAACGCAAGGTTTTTACCGACGGAGTGGCGCACTAAGCTGGGTTAATCGATCAACTGAATGAATCCCCTCTCATCCAAGACCTCGACTCCCAACTTCTCCGCCTTAGCCAGTTTCGACCCCGGCTTTTCCCCGACGACAAGATAGCTGGTTTTTGCAGTCACGCTGGAGGTCACTTTTCCACCCAGAGCCTCCAGTTTTGCCGTGGCGTCCTCGCGAGTCATGCCCTCGAGCGTACCTGTAAGGACAAAAGTCTTGCCCTTCAGGGGCTGGTCTGCGGTAACCATACCAGTTGGGCGGACCTCCTCGTGCCAGTGCACGCCCAACGCGCGAAGATCCTTAATGACCTTCTGGTTATGCGGTGCCTGAAGGTAGGACGTAATGTGGGCAGCCATTATTGGGCCCACGTCCTCCACCTCGGCCAGCTGTTCCGCGTTAGCGCCCATCAGTGCGTTCAGTTGCATAAAGTGCCGCGCGAGAGCCTTGCTCGTGGCCTCGCCGACCTCGGGAATCCCCAGAGCATAGAGGAAGCGCTCCAGCGTCGTAGACTTGCTCCTGCTGATAGCTTCCAGCAGCTTGGCGGCGGAGCGTTCGCCCATGCGGTCCAACTGCTGAAGCTGCGGCGACGTCAGGCGGTACAGGTCGCCAGGCTCGTGCACCAGGTCCGTCTCCACCAGCTGATCAATCAGCTGACTACCCAACCCGTCGATATTCAGGGCTCGCCGTGCAGCGAAGTGGCGCAGTGCCTCCTTACGTTGGGCGGGGCAGACGCTGCCGCCGGTGCAGCGCAGGGCTGCCTCCCCTTCAACGCGAAGCACCGGAGAACTGCAAACCGGGCACCGCTTCGGGGTCCGAACGGGTGACGTGCGGGGAGGCCTGCGCTCCAGCAGCACACTCACGACCTCAGGGATGACGTCGCCGGCGCGGCGCACAATTACCGTGTCACCGGGCCGTACGTCCTTGCGATGCAGCTCATCCAGGTTATGCAGCGTAGCGTTGCTCACCGTGACACCCCCGACCAACACAGGCCCCAGCCGCGCTACAGGCGTGAGCACCCCCGTGCGGCCGACCTGAAAATCCACCGACTCGACGGTCGTCAGCTGCTCCTCCGCCGGAAACTTGAAGGCTACCGCCCAGCGGGGGGCGCGAGCCACGGTTCCAAGCCGGGCTTGAAGGTCGATGTCATTGACCTTATAGACAACGCCGTCTGTGTCGTAGGGCAATCCAGCGCGTTTCTCCAGCATCTTCGCGTAATACCCCAGGCACCCCGCCACACCGGTGACCCGCTCGGCCTCAGGGGCCACGGGCAGGCCCCAGTCGCGAAGACGGTCAAGCACCTCGGTGTGTCGGGGCGGCAAGCTGCCGTCAGCAACGGTCCCGACACCATAGGCGAACAGGGCCAGCGGCCGGGATGCCGTCAGACGAGGGTCCAGCTGCCGCAGACTCCCGGCCGCCGCATTACGGGGATTCGCAAAGGGTTTTTCGCCAGCCTTCTGAGCGTCTTCATTCAGCCTCTTGAAGCCCTGGCGCGGCATGAAGATTTCGCCGCGCACCTCCAGAAGTCGAGGAGCTCCGGTGCCCCGGAGGCGCAGTGGCACTGAATGGATAGTCCGGACGTTGTGTGTCACATCCTCGCCCACAGTGCCATCACCCCGGGTGGCGGCACGAATGAGCTCGCCATTCTCAAACCAGAGATTTATGGCCACGCCGTCCAGCTTGGGCTCGGCCGAGTACTGCAACTCACTGGCAGACTCAAGTCGCTCCTGAACACGCCGGTTGAAGTTCTCAAGGTCTTCCCGGGAGAAGGCATTGTCCAAAGACAGCATCGGGAGGCCGTGGGCTACCTCCCGGAAGCCGGTAGCCGGGGCAGCCCCCACGCGCTGTGTGGGAGAATCCGGGCTGATCAGCTGGGGATACTGGCCCTCCAGCTCCACCAACTCCTGGTAGAGCTCGTCATAGACAGAGTCCGGGACGGCTGGCGCGTCAAGAACGTGATACCGATGATTGTGCTCGGCCAGCTCGATCCTTAGCCGGACCGCTCTTGCCTCGGCCGCTCCCGCACCCGCACCGTGACTTTCCGGGGCCTTGCGCACTCCGCCCCCGACGTCAGCCCGGCCGGCCGTGTCGGTGCTGAAACTGAATAATGTCTTCCCGGAGATAGCGCTCACGCTGGACGCTAAACGTACTCCCGTGCTCGTCCACGAGGTTGCCCTCCAGACGCTTGGCAACTGCACGGCCGGCGCTGACCATGGCATCAAAGGCAGCGACGCCCTCGATGGGACCCGGAAGGCCCAGAAACAGGCTGACGCCCGGATACTGATCAGTGCGCACTCGTGTCAGGTCGAAGGACCCGGGCTCCGTAAGGCTGGCGACACTGAAGATGGGCGTGTCGTCTGTGTCGGATACATACAGGTGAAAGATACCGAACTTTCCGTGGCGCAAACCCGCCTCACGTAAGGCAAGGACCAGATCCTCACCCAGGAAGGGATTGGCGCCACGACTCAACATCCGGATAGTCACAATTTTGGCCGGGATCTCCGGCACTGCCACCTTGGCAGGCAGGGTGGGCTCCTGACGCAGCCCGGCTCCTGGCACTAAAGGCGCCGGCCGAACTGCCGGGCGAAAGCGCTCGGTCAGTGGCGCGCGGTATCGGGACCACAGGAACAAAGCCACCAGGATGAGCAGGGCGGCAAGGAGAAGAACCCAGCGTAGCTCGGTCATGGGCAATCAGCTGGCGACGAGCTTGACGGCCTCATCAATGTCCACCGCGACCAGCCGCGACACACCCGGCTCATTCATCGTTACCCCGGTGAGCTGTTTCGTCATCTCCATCGTCGTCTTGTTGTGGGTGATGACGATGAACTGCACGGTCTGGGACATTTCGCGAACGATATCGCAAAACCGCGCCACATTGGCCTCATCCAACGGGGCATCAACCTCATCCAGCAGGCAGAACGGCGCAGGATTCAGCTCGAAAATGGAAAAGATGAGCGCCACTGCCGTCAGTGCCTTTTCACCGCCAGAGAGCAGATGGATATGACTATTGCGCTTGCCCGGCGGGCGGGCCATCACCGTCACTCCCGCAACGAGCAAATCGTCCCCTTCGAGCGTGAGATAGGCATGACCGCCACCAAAAAGTCTTGGAAAAAGCCGCTTGAGGCCAGAGTTTATGTTGTCGAAGGTCTCCTGGAAGCGAGTCCGGCTCTCACGGTCGATGCGCCGGATAGCGTGGGACAGGGTCTCCAGAGCTGCCGACAGGTCGGCATGCTGGGAATCAAGGTAGGTCTTCCGTTCGGATTGCTCCGAGAACTCATCGATGGCCGCCAGATTGATGGGCCCAAGGCGGTCGATGGAGCTCCGCGTCTGGGCGAGGCGCTGATCCCACTGCTCTGGATTCGCATCGGCCGGGATCACGGCTGACACGTCACTCAAAAGAAGTCCGGTAGCAGTAAAGCGTTCGTTAAGGGACTCGCCTCGAACCTCGAGCTCGCGCACGTGCATCCGGAGGGCCTCCAGGCCCTCCCGCTCGCTGGCTACGCGCTTTTCCAGCTCGTGACGCTGGATTTCACCGGACTTTACCCGTTGCTCAACAGACGTCAGGCCATCACGCTGGCGTGACAACTCAGCCTGAACCTCAAGTTGCCGGGCCAACTGCCCGTCGAGCTCTGTCTGGTAGCCCTTGATCGGTGCTTCACTGTCGGCGGTATCCACCTCAAGCGTCGCAATACGCTGGACCAGGTGGCGGTGTTGTTGGGTAACTCGCTCCAGCGCCGTCGCCGCGGCCCCATGGGCTGCCCGCCGGCTCTCAAACTCAATCAGAATCTGCCCGACGGCAGCTCGCTGGATATCGGCCAGCTCTCTGGCCGAATTGTATCTACCCAGTAGAGCCTCCTGCTGTTCCCGTCGGCCCGGGCGCTGCAGGTCAAGCTCACCGAGACTGCGCTCCGCCGCCTGGAGCCGGTCCCGTGCTTCTTCAATCACGATGAGAAGTTCATCAAGCTCGCTGCGAACCATACCTTCATCGTGGGCCAGATTCTGGAGTCGGTGCCGAGCACGCTCCAGATCCTGGTGCAAGGTGGCGGCTATCGACGCGGATTCCAGGCTTTGCCTGTTGGCGTCGGTAAGGCGAAGCTGGATCTGCGCACGCTCCCGTTCCAGCGCATCGATCTCGCCACGCAGGGTCAAACGGCTTTGACCAAGGACCAGAATCTGGGCGTCGTCCCCGACGAGTGCAGCCGCGAGATCGCGCATCTCGCGCTCCCGGGCCATCATGCCCACGTAGCGCTGACCGCGATTGATCCGCACCCAGCCTGCGCCTAACCAGATGCCCTCAGGAGTAATCAGCGACTGGCCATCCTGAAGACTGCTGCGCAATTGCAGGGCTTGATCGACGGTTTCCACACACTGAACGTTAGCCAGCAGCCGGCCCACAGTGCCCGCGTGCTGAACCCGACTGGCCAGCGAACCGGGCGGCGCCACGCCCTCCGCGCCGGAATCCTCGACAAGAACCAGGGTCGCGTCAGGCAATGACGTCGCATGGGCTCCCGGGTCACCCACGCAAACAGCCTGAAGAAAATCACCGAGCACCGTCTCAACCGCGCGTGTCCAGCGCGCGTCCGCAACCAGTTGCTGCACTAGTCGCTTCCGCTCGGCCAGACCGGACTGGGCAAGCCAGCCAGTGAGTATCTCCTCTTCGTTACCCAGTGCGGCGTTCTGAATGACTCGCAGCGTATCGAGCCGGCCGCGACGCGCCTCGAGATCTCCTCGCAATTGCTCGATGTCACCGCCAAGACCCTGCTCTGCTTCGCGCTGGCTGCTGAGGGTAAAGCCAGCCTGCTCGAGCGCCTTCACCTCGGCGGTAAGGAGGAGCTGGGTTTCTGCCTGCAATCCGTCCTGAGCGACCAGACGCGCCTCCAGGTCCACAACGGAAATGGACTGGCGCTCCCCCTCGACCGAGTGGAGTTGCCGCTCGAGGCGGGCCTTGTGCGCTTCCAGATGCTCCAGACGAGTCTGCTCCACCTGACGCGCCTGCTGCTGTTCCTTGACGTCCAGATTGAAGGTGTGCCACTCCTCCTGCCAGGCGTCCAAAGCGGTTTCGCCAGCCTGCAGCTCAGCGAGCGCTGCTGCCTCCGCTTCACGCGCGGAAACCAGACCCGGCTCGAATCCAGCCATACCGCGCTCGATATCGGAGAGAATCTGGCTGTCACGCTCGACTTCGGCTACTACCGTGGACAACTCACTGCGGGCCTGGGCCAGGTCGCGGAGTGCGCGTTCGCGCAGTTCACGGGCATGGGCCAGGGTTTGCTCAAGCCGCGCAATCTCGCCCTGAACAGCGTAGTAAGCCGCCTGAGTGGATGAGAACGCGTCGCTGGCGATGAGGTGCTCGGCACGGTCCCGCTCGATATCCAGCTCCACCTGGCGCTGGCGTGCCAGGGCAGCGTCCATGGCCGTCTGACGCGAAGACAGGTCTATACGCTGGGCAGCCAGCCCGCCCTCGATTTCCGCCAGCCTGATAGCCAGGAGCTCCGCTTCAATCTGCCGTTCCTGCTGCTTGAGCGTCCGGTACTTTTCTGCCACCTGGGCCTGGCGCTGCAAATGCTTGATCTGTTTCTCCACCTCGTCCCGGAGATCGGCCAGACGGGCAAGGTTTTCCCGCGTGTTGTGCATGCGGGTTTCAGTTTCCCGGCGGCGCTCCTTGTACTTGGAAATGCCGGCTGCTTCCTCGATGTAACTGCGCATCTCCTCAGGCTTGGCGTCAACCAGGCGGGACACCATGCCCTGCTCGATGATCGCGTAGCTGCGAGGACCAAGGCCCGTGCCCATGAACAAACCGGTGATGTCTTTGCGCCGGCAACGAGTGTTGTTCAGGAAGTACTGGGAAGTGCCGTCGCGGGACACCGTCCGGCGAATCGAGATCTCGGCGTAACTGGCGTACTGGCCCCCGAGCGTGCCATCGGAGTTATCAAAGTACAGCTCGATGGCCGCGGAGCCGACCGGCTTCCGGGAACTGGAGCCGTTAAAGATGACGTCTTCCATCGAGTCACCGCGGAGATGGCGGGCCGAGGTTTCGCCCATGACCCAGCGGATGGCGTCGATTACATTGGACTTACCGCACCCGTTCGGCCCGACGACACCCACAAGATTACTGGGAAAATGGACCGTGGTCGGGTCGACAAATGACTTGAATCCCGCAAGCTTGATCCTGCTAAGTCGCATACGATTTGGGTACTCGGAATGGAGAAAGAAAGCTCACAAAATCCATCTCCTTAGTGTAGATTAATTCGCAACCGCGCACACGTCACAGGCGGGACTGATACCCAACACCGCCAGCGAGCTGCGAGACAGACTATCCATGCCCTCTTCGCCCAGCACCGTTCTGGAAACGTTCCACAATCCCGAACCCACTCGCGCGTTCACCATTCGGATGCGACTGCCGGAGTTCACCTGCCTCTGCCCCAAGACGGGCCAACCCGATTTCGCCACACTACATCTCGAATACGTTCCTGATAAGTTGTGTATCGAACTGAAGTCGCTGAAAAACTACATCTGGTCCTTTCGTGACCAGGGGGCGTTTCATGAAGCAGTGACGAATCAGATACTGAATGACCTGGTCAGGGCGACCGGGCCCCTCTTCATACGCCTGACGGCAGACTTCAACGTTCGTGGAGGCATCTACACAGTCGTCGTGGCTGAGCACAGGAACCCGGCCTGGCACCCGCCAGAGCCAGTGACTCTGCCCCCGTCCGGAGCACTGTGAGGCCCTGGCGGCGCTGAGCCTTCCCGTGCGGATTTCCCTATGTATAATCCCGCGCTCAAATTTGGAGCAGGGTCCAGAAGATGCCGTCAGCCAAGAGATCGGTCCGCAAGAGCAGCTCAGCCACTAAGGCCAGAGTGGCGATTCCGGCCAAGGTGCAGGCCGGTCGAGGCGCCTCCGGCAAGGCCGGACGCAAGGCGGCACCGGTGCAGGCGGCATCCGCCAAACCCGGGTTGACCAGGAAGGCCACAGCGAAGGCCAAACCAGCGGCCCGCAAGCCGGTCAAGAAGTCAGCAATCAAGCCAGGGGCGGACTCCCCCTTGAAGATCCCGAAGGGCGGCAAGGCAGCCACCGTAAAGCTGGCCGTTGTCGGGCCAGCCAAAGCAACTGCAACTGCGGCGAAGGCCGACGGTGGGCGAACGGCCAAGACCCAGTCACCGCCGCTACGGGAGATGGTGGTGCGTAGCACCCCAGGGCTGATTAAATCGACGGGCCGGAAGCCTTCCAGGCCGTCCCTGGATGGCACCCGGCGAGGACCGGATCGGTATGATCCAGATGCCCTGATTCACGGCATCAAGCCCTACCGGGCGCAGCCTGGCGAGGCTTACATGAACCCCGGGCAGCTGGAGCATTTCAGGCAGATTCTCCTCGCCTGGCGGCGGGAACTCATGGAAGAGGTTGATCGCACGGTCCACCACATGCAGGACGAGGCCAGCAACTTCCCCGACCCGAATGACCGCGCCACGCAGGAGTCCGAATTCGGCCTCGAACTGCGCACCCGGGATCGGGAGCGAAAGCTGCTCAAGAAGATCGACAGCGCGCTTGAGCGCATCGGTGACCGCGCCTACGGCTATTGCGAGGAGACCGGCGAAGAGATTGGCCTGAAGCGCCTGGAGGCCCGTCCGGTGGCCACCTTGTCGCTGGAAGCCCAGGAACGCCGTGAGCTGGCCGAGAAGCAGTACGGGGAACGCGAGGACCAGTACCGCTGAGACCGTCTTTTTTCTTTGCTCGTTGCTCTGCCGCCACCGCCCTACTCTCAGGTTAGTTCATAAAACATTTCGAAGCCCATGTTTTCCATGGGATTTACTTCGACATGCAATTTTCCTTTCCCAGGCCTGCATCGCGAACCAATTCGCGAGCGAAGTTGTCTATACGAAGGAGTTGGGGGCAATCGGATGCCGGACAGCTTAAGTCGTCTGGAACAGAGGCTTGGAACCACAGGAAGGACCCGCCATGAGCGAGCAAAGACTGATTAGAAAGTACGTTAATCGCCGACTTTACGACACCACCCAGAGCCGGTACGTAAATCTGCAGGACGTGCGCGATCTGATTACTAAAGGCGCGCAGGTCAAAGTTGTCGAACAGTCCACCGGCCTGGACATCACCACCCCGGTCCTCCTGCAGATCATTGCGGAAGGCCAGCGAGGTGGTGCCCCACTGCTCTCGGCTGAATTCCTGGCCGGCATGATCCGGCTGGGCAGCAACGACCGGGACCCCGAGCTCGCAGGCCGCCTTGATCGCGCCCTTAAAAGCGCTTTGGCGGCTCCAAGCCGGCCGGCGGGAGTCCCTGGCATCACGGTGAACGGAGGAGCTACGGCGGCTTCGGCCGCAGGCTGAAAAAAACGGCGTGTCCCCGTTCGGGGACACGCCGTCACTGTCTGCGTAAAGCCTCTGGTCTGACTTCAGGCGGCGTCGAGCCCACGCATACTCAGCCGCACCCGGCCCTGCCGATCAACCTCGAGCACCTTGACACGCACAATATCGCCTTCCTTCAGCTTGTCGCCCACCCGCTCCACGCGCTCGTCGGAGATCTGTGAGATGTGCACAAGCCCATCGCGCCCCGGCAGGATCGTGACGAAGGCGCCAAAGTCCATCAAGCGGGCCACGCGACCCTCGTAGACGCTGCCAACTTCCACATCTGCGGTAATCAGCAGGATGCGGTTCTTGGCCTCCAGGCCAGCCGCAGCCTGCACGGACGCAATTTTTACCGTACCGTCGTTGTCGATGTTGATCGTCGCACCAGTCTCCTCTGTGATGCCCCGAATCACGGAGCCACCCTTGCCGATGACATCCCGGATCTTCTCTGGATCAATCATCATGGTGATGATCGTGGGGGCCCATTCCGACATGTCCTGACGATGGGTCGCCAGGACCCGGTTCATTTCCTCAAGAATGTGGAGACGGGCATCCTTCGCCTGAGAGAGCGCCTTCTCCATGATGTCTCGCGTGATCCCGTCGATTTTGATGTCCATCTGCAGGGCTGTAATGCCGTTGGCGCTGCCTGCCACCTTGAAGTCCATGTCGCCCAGGTGATCCTCATCACCCAGGATGTCCGTCAGAACCTGGTAGCGGTCCCCATCCTTGACGAGGCCCATTGCCACGCCAGCAACAGGCGCCAGAAGGGGCACGCCTGCATCCATCAGTGCGAGACTGGTGCCGCAAACACTGGCCATGGAACTTGACCCGTTCGACTCGGTGATCTCTGAGACCACCCGGAGAACGTAGGGGAACGTCTGCATGTCAGGGAGAACGGCCTCGATACCCCGTCGAGCCAGACGACCGTGACCAATCTCGCGGCGCTTGGGTGAGCCGACAAAACCCGTCTCGTTCACGCTGTAGGGCGGAAAGTTGTAGTGAAGCATGAAGCGGTCCCGATACTCCCCGGTCAATGCGTCAATGATCTGGGAATCACGGTCAGTACCCAGTGTTGCAACCACCAGCGCCTGGGTCTCACCCCGGGTAAACAGAGCGGAACCGTGGGTTCTGGGCAGCACGCCAGTCCGAATGGCGATCTGCCGCACCGTGCGGGTGTCCCGGCCGTCAATACGGGGCTCACCGTCAAGCACCTGCCCCCGTACGATCTTCTTCTCGAGGCGGCTTAAGGCATCGCCCACGGGACCGCTGGCCGGTGCGCCCGGGGCGCCAGTAGCCACCGCGGCGGAAGCCTCCTGCTTAAGCTGGGCAATCGCGGCGTAGCGCTCGCCCTTGTCCCGGATCCGGTAGGCAGTGGCGAAACGGTCACCCACGGCTTTGGCGACAGCTGCCGCAACCACCGGATCGGCCACGGGGGGCGACCATTTCCAGGCCGGCCGACCTGCTTCCTTGACGAGCGCCCGGATATTTTCGATCGCAATCTGCATCTGATCGTGGCCAAAAACGACCGCATCGAGCATCACCGTTTCAGACAACTGGTGGGCAGATGATTCGACCATCAGAACGGCGTTGGCCGTCCCGGCGACGACAAGGTCCAGCTTTGACTGCTTGAGATCAGTAGCCGTGGGGTTAAGAACGAACTTCCCGTCAATATAGCCAACGCGGGCGCCGCCAATCGGGCCCGCAAACGGCGCACCCGTCAGCCCCAGTGCCGCAGAGGCACCGAGCATCGCCAGAATGTCGGAGTCCACTTCGGGGTTCATGGAGATCACGGTAGCGATCACCTGCACCTCGTTCATGAAGCCCTTGGGAAACAGGGGACGGATCGGTCGGTCAATGAGGCGGGAAATGAGGGTTTCCTTCTCGGAGGGCCGGCCCTCGCGACGGAAGAAGCCACCGGGGATACGGCCCACCGCGTAGGTCTTTTCCTGGTAATTCACAGTCAGGGGAAAGAAGTCCCGCGGTTGGCTGCCGTCGGTGTTCGCCACAGCGGTAACCAGAACGACGGTTTCCGCCATGCTGACGATGACAGCACCCCCCGCTTGCCGGGCGATCTCGCCCGTTTCGATGGTGACCTGATGCTGTCCGTAGGGAAAAGACTTTTTGAATGACGCCACGTTGGTTTCCTAATCAGTATCTAGTTCATTGGAAAGGAGAAGCAGCAGACACCAGTCAGGCATCTGCCCCGCCGGAACCTTGGACTATAGGGAAGCCGGACACTAAGCGGTCCGGCAGGGTCGTACAGGGCAGAAGCCGCGACTAGCGGCGCAGGCCGAGCTTGTCGATCAAGCCCTGGTAGCGTCCGCCATCCTTCGTCCGGAGGTAATCCAGGAGCTTGCGCCGCTGGTTGACGAGACGAAGCAATCCCTGACGGGAGTGATGGTCTTTCTTGTGGCGGGCGAAATGCTCGGTCAGTTCACTGATACGGGCCGACATCAGGGCGACCTGAACTTCCGGGGATCCTGTGTCAGTCGGACCGCGACTGTGCTCAGCGACAATCTTGCTCTTCTCTTCAGCCGTATGAGGCATTGAAGCTCTCTCCTGTTGCCAATGTCATTAATTTGTCTATGAAAACGGGCGGTATTCTAACCATGTGTTGCCCGGAGTTACAGCCCGTCTTGGGCGTCGGCCCGAAACGGTGGTGAAACCTGCGCGACGAGCCGACGGGGCGCAATCAGTCCATCGGGCTGGACCTCCCCCACCCCCAGGAACCGGTGGCCCGGCGCATGGAGACGAACCAGGCCGGCAATGAGACCCAGAGGAGCCAGGACGCGACCGCCCCGGCTCACGAGAAGCGCCATTGCTGCGTCAAGTTCCACAGAGGGGCAGTCAGGCAAGGCCTCCTCCAGAGGGCGCAGGAGCGCATCCAGGGCTTCCAGGGACTGACTCGGCCCCTGACCTGCCGCCGCCTCAAGCGCTTCCATGGGGAGCATTGGCTGGCCACTGAAGGGTTCTACGGCCAGTCGGCGGAGTGCTATGACGTGGCCGACGGTGCCCAGGTGAGCGGCCAGATCCTCGATGAGCGTCCGAACGTAGGTGCCTTTGCTGCAGCGGACCTGAAACACCGGCGTCAACGGGTCGTAGGATTCCACGGTGAACGCATGGATGTGAACGGGTCGCGGCTCCCGGTGCACTTCCAGACCCGCTCTGGCCAGGGCATAGAGCCGCTGCCCCTGCTGCTTGAGGGCCGAATACATCGGGGGAATCTGCTGGATCGGCCCCCGGAGCAAGGCAACGGCCTGCTCCAGCTCAGCGGGCAAGACCGGCCTCCGGGAATGGGTTTCGACAGGACTGCCTTCGGCATCCCCGGTATCAGTTCGGACGCCAAACAGGGCCTGCACCCGGTAGACCTTGTCGGCATCAAGAAGGAAGCTGGAAAACTTCGTGGCTTCGCCGAAGCAAATCGGCAGCATCCCGCTGGCCAGCGGATCTAGGCTGCCCGTGTGGCCCGCCTTGCGCGCCTGAAAGAGCCACTTGACCCTCTGCAGGGCCCCGTTCGAGGTGATGCCGGTCGGTTTGTCCAGCAGCAGAAGACCATCCAGCGCACGCCGGGGACGACGGGCAGACGGCTCGCTCACGGACTCCCGTCGGGCCCCTGAGTGCCGGTCGCCGCTGCATCGCCGGCAACAGCCGTATCGATGAGCCGCTCGAGATCCCGCGCACGCTGGGCGGCCTCGTCATAGCGAAAACGCAACTCGGGGACCGTGCGGGTGGCGAGCTCCCGGGCCAATTGGCTTCTGAGGAAGCCGGCCGCCCGATCCAGTCCTGCCTGGACATCAGCCAGAACCGCAGGGGCGGGACTCACATCGGTACCCAGCAGGGTGTATTGGATCCAGGCGACACCCAGATCACGGGAAGCCCGTACTTCCGTGATTACCACGCCGGCAACCCGAGGATCCCGAAGCTCGGCACGCATGAAGTCAGACAAGAGCCGTTGGATCTGCTCTTCAACGCGACGACTGCGGGCGAACTCACGGGCCACGCGTCAGGCCGTTCGTTCGATCGTAACCCGCTCAAAGCACTCGATCTGGTCGCCAGGCTTGACGTCATCGTAGTTCTTCACGCCGATGCCACACTCGGTTCCTGCCCGGACTTCACTCACGTCGTCCTTGAACCGTCGGAGTGACTCCAGCTCGCCCTGGTAGATCACGGTGTTATTGCGCAGCACCCGAATGGGGCTGTTGCGCTTGACGAAGCCATCGATAACCAGACACCCGGCAATGTCGCCATACTTTGGTGAACGGAAAACGTCACGCACCTCTGCAAGCCCCACGATCTGATCCCGGATAATGGGAGCCAACATGCCGGTAACAGCCATTTTGACGTCGTCGAGAGCCTCGTAAATAATGCTGTAGTAACGCACGTCAACGCCGGTTTCCTTGATTGCATCGCGACCGGCGCCGTCAGCCCGGACGTTGAACGCAATGATTATCGCCTTCGAGGCTGCGGCCAGCGTGACATCGGAAGCGCTGACGCCCCCCACACTGGAGCTAATGACCTTCACATTCACTTCTTCGTGGGCGAGCTTGCCCATAGCGTCCTTCAGCGCCTCGGCGCTACCCTGGACATCTGCCTTGATCAGGATCTGCAGTGTCTTGGTCTGGGACGCCGCCAACTGACTGAAAGCGTCCTCCAGCTTGGCCGACTGCTGTTGCGCCAGTTTGACGTCGCGGGTGCGGCTGAGCCGGAACTGGGCCAGTTCGCGGGCCTGCCGTTCGTCCTCGAGCACGAGGGCATCATCACCCGCATTCGGTGTACCGGAAAGACCAAGCACGACGACAGGCTGGGAGGGCCCGGCTTCGGTGACTGCGACTCCGTGTTCATTCGTCATGGCGCGGACCCGCCCATACTCATGTCCTGCCAGCAGTGCATCACCCAGCCGCAACCGTCCCCGGGTAACAAGAACGGTTGCTACAGCGCCCCTGCCCTTTTCCTGACTGGACTCAAGTACGACCCCGGAGGCCCGGCCGTCGGCAACGGCCTTCAACTCCAGCAACTCGGCCTGGAGGAGAATGGACTCAAGGAGTTTGTCAATGCCTTCGCCCGTGCGAGCAGAAACGTTGACGAAGAGGCTCTCACCACCCCACTCCTCGGGCACAACGCCTTTGGCGCCAAGTTCATTGCGCACGCGATCGAGATCGGCATCGCCTTTGTCGATCTTGTTAACCGCCACAATGATGGGCACGTCTGCAGCACGAGCGTGAAGGATCGCCTCTTCAGTCTGGGGCATGACGCCATCGTCGGCAGCTACCACCAGCACGACGATATCCGTAACCTGAGCACCTCGGGCCCGCATCGCAGTAAAGGCCGCGTGACCTGGCGTATCGAGGAAGGTGATGAGCCCTTTGGGGGTCTCCACATGGTAGGCGCCAATGTGCTGAGTGATTCCCCCAGCCTCGCCTGCGGCGATCTTGGTACGACGGATGTAATCGAGCAGTGAGGTCTTGCCGTGATCGACATGACCCATGATGGTGACGACCGGTGAACGGGGTACAGCCTGGCCCGCATCATCTTCGACGGGAATCAGCGTGTCCTCTAGATCGGAGTCGCGCACCAGCTTGGCTACGTGCCCCAGCTCTTCCACGACCAGAATCGCCATGTCCTGTTCGATGGCCTCGTTGATGGTGGCCATAACCCCCATCTTCATGAGCGTCCTGATCACATCGTTGGACTTCACAGCCATGCGCTGCGCCAGCTCGCTGACCTTGATGGTTTCCGGAATCAGCACTTCGTGGACCACCGGCGCCAATGGCCTCTCGAAACCGTGCCGGGTCGAGTCGGACTGAACGGAGACTGAGCGCCGACGGGTCTTCTTTTTCTTGCGGCGACCGCTCACATCTGCCGCGACGTGCAACTCCTGACGCCCCGCCAGGACAGGCTTTTCTTCGGGCGTGTCGTCCTCAATAACGCTGACCAGGTCTTCAACCACCGCCCGACGGACGTCGCGCTTACTCGCCGCCTCTTTTCGAGTTCGGGCCTCCGAGTCGCGCTTTCGGACTTCGTCCTGAAGCTGCGTCTGCTCGCCATCTTTGGCTGCCTGCTGGGCGGCCCGCCGGGCATCCTCCTCCGACTTGCGCAGGGCCTCGGCCTCTGCGAGCTCCTTCTCGCGCTTTTCGCGGGCCAGGCGCTCAATGGCCTCCCGGTCTGCCTGGTCCTTGTCGAGCTTCGCCTGCTCGTCCTGGCGGTGCCGGTCAAGCTCATCCTGCTGGACCTTGTTCTCCTGCTCCAGCACATCGCGATTGACGTAAGTGCGCTTGCGGCGCACTTCGACCGTGACGGTCTTGGCCCGGCCCTGCGCGCTGGCCACCTTGATCTCCGACTGGGAGCGCCGACTCAGGGTCACCTTCCGGGGAGAAGCAGCGGCCCCACCCTCGTCATGCCCGTGGGCGCGGCGCAGGTGCGTGAGGAGTTCACGCTTTGCGTCGTCGCTGATTACATCGTCGGCACCACGCGCACCAATACCCGCTTCACCGAGCTGCGTAAGCAGCTTTTCAACCGGAATCTTCAGGACGTCTGCGAACTGGGCAATAGTCACATCCGACATAGAGCTGCTCCGGGAGATGCCGAGGGGCGGGTGATCAACCCGTCGCCTCTTGCTGGTCGAACCAATGGGCTCTCGCTGCCATGATCAGTTTGGCGGAGCGGGCGTTATCCAGGCCTTCAATGCCTTCGAGGTCGTCGATGGCCTGCTCGGCCAGATCATCCCGGGTGCGAATCCCTCTCGCCGCCAGCTGGCCCGCGAGTTCCGGATCCATGCCATCGAGAGCAAGCAGGTCTTCCGCGGGCGGTGCCTTGTCGACCTTTTCCTCGCTCTGAATAGCCATGGTAATCAGGACATCCCGGGCGCGATTGCGGAGCTCGTCGACCATACCCTGATCGAACTCCTCGATACCAAGCAGCTCACTGGTCGGTACGTAGGCGACCTCCTCAATACTGGAAAAGCCCTCCTGCACCAGAATGAGCGCCACGTCCTCGTCCACATCCAGCTTCTGCATGAACAACTCCAGAAGTGCACGGGATTCCTTCTCGCTCTTTTCCTCCGCGGCCGCCTCGGTCATCACGTTGAGATCCCAGCCGGTGAGCTCACTCGCCAGCCGGATGTTCTGCCCGCCGCGGCCAATCGCCTGGGACAGTTTGTCTTCCTGTACCGCCAGATCCATGCTGTGGCTCTCCTCGTCCACCACGATGGAGCTGACTTCCGCCGGCGACATGGCATTGATCACGAACTGGGCGGGACTCTCGTTCCAGAGAATGATGTCCACCCGTTCGCCAGCCAGCTCGTTGGACACGGCCTGGACGCGGGACCCGCGCATTCCGACGCAGGCGCCGACCGGATCGATACGCCGGTCGTTGCTCTTGACGGCGATCTTGGCCCGCAAGCCAGGGTCACGGGCCGCAGCCAGTATCTCAATAAGGCCCTGACCAACTTCCGGAACTTCGATCTTGAACAGCTCCAGCAGGAACTGGGAAGACGTCCGGGTGAGGAACAACTGTGGCCCCCGGGGCTCGGAGCGAACTTCCCGCAGCAGCGCCTTGACCCGATCCTGGGGCCGCACCGGCTCCCGGGGCATCATGTTCTCGCGGGGAATGAAGCCTTCTGCATTCGCCCCAAGATCCACATAGACGCCGTTGCGATCGACGCGCTTGACCACGCCCGACAGAAGCTGGCCCACCCGGCCCTGAAACTCCTCGATGACCTTCCTGCGCTCCGCCTCGCGGACTTTCTGCACAATCACCTGTTTGGCGGTCTGGGCGGCAATACGACCGAAATCCACGGAGGGAATGGGTTCTTCCACATAGCCACCCGGCTCCGCCTTGGGATCGACGTCTGTGGCATCGATCATGCGCAGTTCCCGGTCGGGCGTCTCCAGCTCCGTCGAGTCGTCCGCAAAGACCTTCCAGCGCCGGAAGGTGTCGTAGTCGCCCGTGGCGCGGTTGATGCTGACGCGCACATCTACATCGTCGCCATAGCGCTTGCGCGCCGCCGATGCGAGCGCCGACTCCAGCGCGTCGAAGATGATTTCCTGGTCGACGCCCTTCTCGTTGGAGACGGCCTCGGCCACCATCAGAATTTCTTTGTTCATAATTTGTCTTCTCTCAGTGCTCCGGCACCAGCCGGATGACATCCAGATCGTCCATCGACACCGTCAGGTCGGCATTCTCGACCCGAATCGTTACCAGCGTTCCATCCCGCCCGACCAGCGTCCCGGCAAAGCGGCGGCGCCCGTCCAGCATCTGCCGGAAGCGCCCCTGGACCGCCTGCCCCTTGAAACGGTCAAAGTGCGCCGGCTTGACCAGTCGCCTGTCCAGTCCCGGTGACGAAACCTCCAGACTGTAGTCCCGCTGGATCGGGTCTTCGGCGTCCAGCAGGGCACTCACTTGCCGGCTGACCGCTTCGCAATCCTCGACTCGTATGCCGTCGCTCCGCGGGCCCTCAGCGGTCACTTCGCCAGCCGCCGGTTCCACTGCGCCAAGCCGGTCAATAAACAGCCTCAAGATCCCCCGCTGGCCACTGAAATTCAGCTCCAGATCCACGAGTTCGTAACCCAGGGCTTCCACCCCGGGTTCCAGCAACTCGACCATCTGCGCCCGCGTCGTGCTCATGCCAGTCCAAAACAAAAAATGGGCCATCGGCCCACTCTTGCTGCTCGCTCCCTGGCAACTCGTCGGGTGGTGACAGGACTCCCGAAGCCGGAAGCACCGTCGTGGACCGCAATCACCCGTGCCGAAAAAAAAATAGCCCCGTGCGGGGCTATTTCTAGCTGTTGGTCCGCTAGCGGGGGCCCGTCTTTGGCAGCAAACCACCAACCCCACCGCCCCGGACCGCTTCCGGAGCCGCTAATCAAGAAAGGTAGTGTAGCCGGGGCAGCGGGAGGCGGCAAGGCAGGGCCGAAAGATTGCCCGGGGCCCGACCAACTCTGGCCTTGAGCCGCGCCCCGTCCTGGGAATCGACGCTGTCGTTGTCGTTGAAGTCGGGGTACACCAAAAAAAAGGGCCGCATCAAGCGGCCCCTTTACTCTTCGCACCCTAAATCTTCAGGAAAATGGTAGCGGGGGTAGGATTTGAACCTACGACCTTCGGGTTATGAGCCCGACGAGCTGCCAGACTGCTCCACCCCGCACCAGCGTGAGGGCGAATAGTAGCCACTTGGCCCCCGTGTCGCAACCACGTCACGGGGCTGCAACCGGGGGCCGGGCCTTAGATCAGCGCCGCCGCCCGGGCACACAGCTCCAGCAGCCGGTCCGGGAGGAGCCCGATCAGCAGGAGCAGCAACACATTCACGCTGAGTACCACGCGCACGTCCAGAGGCACCCCACCCGCGTGGGCCTGGCCGCCATCCTCAAACAGCATCAGGCGAATGACCCGCAGGTAGTAGTAGGCCCCTATCACGGAAGCCACCAGGGCCGCGATGGCCAAACCAACGTGGTTCGTTTCCAGCAGCGCCGACAGGATCCACCACTTCGCATAGAAGCCGGCCAGGGGTGGCACACCGATCATGCTGACCATCAGCAGCACCATCAGCAGCGCGAACCAGGGGCTGCGCTGCCAGAGACCGCGCAGGTCATCCAGGTTCTCCACCTCCTCGCCCCGACTGCTGAGCAGCACCAGAAAGCCAAAGCTACCGGCTGCCATGATCACGTAGACCAGCGTGTAGAACAGCGCCGCCTGGATACCCTCCGGCGTGCCCGCCACGAAGCCGAGGAGAATAAAGCCCACATGGGCGATCGCTGAGTAGGCCAGCATGCGCTTCAGGTTGGTCTGCGCGATGGCCGCGACATTACCCAGCACGAGCGACAGAACTGCCAAGGCTGCCAGCATGACCTGCCACAAGTCCCCCAGCGCGGGGAGTCCCTCGACCAGAATCCGGATCGCCAGAGCCAGCGCACCCAGCTTCGGTGCTGTTCCCACGAAAAGGGTCACGGCTGTCGGTGCCCCCTGGTAGACGTCGGGCGCCCACATGTGGAACGGCACCGCACCAAACTTGAAGGCGATGCCGGCGACCAGGAAGGCCAGACCGACCCACAGACTCAGGGATGACGCCTCTGCGGTGCCAATCGTCGCCTGCAGGTCGCCAATGTTCAGGCTGCCGGTGACGCCATAGACCAGGGACATGCCGTAAAGCAGGATCCCGGAAGCAATGGCGCCGAGGACGAAGTACTTCATGGCAGCTTCCGCCGCCACCGGTGAGTCCCGATTGAAGGCTACCAGCGCGTAAAGGCTGAGGGACAGTAACTCAAGGCCCAGGTAGCTCACCAGCAGGCTGTAGCTTGAAGCGAGTACCAGAATGCCGAGCAGGGCAAACAGCCCCAGCACGTAAAACTCACCGAGGTGCAGGCCACGCGCCCGCAGGTACGGCCGCGAGTACAGAAACACCGTCGCCACTGCCGCGACGGCAAACAGTTTCAGAACCCGGCTCAAGGGGTCGCTGATGTAGGAGCCGCCGAAGGCCAGAGTCGTCTCCCCCCCTGCTCCCGCACCCAGAAGGGACCAGGCGATCCCGGCCAGCAGGAAGATCGTAAGCAGGTAGGTGACATCGCGATAACTGTCTTTGAGGAACATGTCGACAACCAGAACGAGACACAGGCCGAGAGCGAGAATGATCTCCGGCCACACCGTCAGCAGGTCGGCACTCAAGGCCGAGGCAAGCGTGCTCATAGGGCGCCCGCCAGCTTCGACTGGGTAATCTGCACGGCCAGGTGGTCGACGCTCGCCGCCATCACGTCCACCAGCGGTGCAGGCCATAAACCGAGGCCGAGCACACCGGCAGCAAACAGCACCAGGATCAGCAGTTCGCGCGCCGAGGCATCGGTAAGGCCAGCCACGCCCTCGTTTGCCACGGGGCCAAACACCACCCGCTTCACCATCCACAGCGTGTAGGCCGCACCAAGTATCAGGGTTGTAGCCGCAAGAAATGCATACCAGAAGCCCGCCTTGAAGACCGCGAGAATGACCAGGAACTCACCGACGAAGCCCGAAGTTCCAGGTAAACCCGCATTGGCCAGGGCAAACAGCACCATGAACGCTGCAAAGCGGGGCATGGTGTTGACGACACCACCGTAGTCGGCAATCTGCCGGCTGTGCAGCCGGTCGTACAGCACCCCCACGCACAGAAACAGCGCGCCGGAAATGAAGCCGTGGGAAATCATCTGGAACATGCCACCCGAGAGTCCCATGGCAATGCCAGCGGTCGTGCCGGTCCGCTCGAGGATTTGCCAGCCCACGAAGAAGCCCAGGGTGACGAAGCCCATGTGCGCGATCGATGAATAGGCAATCAGCTTCTTCATGTCCTTCTGCACCAGGGCGACGAGGCCGATGTACACCACCGCGACGAGCGACAGCGAAATCATCAGCCAGGCCAGCTCGCTGCTGGCGTCAGGCGTGATCGGCAGACTGAAGCGGATGAAGCCGTAGCCGCCCATCTTGAGCAGAACGGCTGCCAGGATGACCGAGCCTCCTGTCGGGGCTTCCACGTGGGCATCCGGCAGCCAGGTGTGCACCGGCCACATGGGCACTTTTACTGCGAAGGCGAACAGAAATGCCAGGAAGATCAGTATCTGCTCGGTCAGGGTCAGCGGCAGGTTCTGGAACTCCAGAATGCTGTAGCTGCCAGATTTCAGGTACAGGTAGATCAGGGCAACCAGCATGAATACCGAGCCCAGGAAGGTGTACAGGAAGAACTTCATGGTCGCGTAGACCCGCCGCTCACCACCCCACACGCCGATGATGATGAACATCGGAATCAGCATCGCCTCCCAGAACACATAGAAGAGCAAGGCATCCAGAGCGGCGAAAACGCCGATCATCAGGCCCTCCAGAATCAGGAAGGCTGCGAAATACTGTGCCGTGCGCTTCTCTATAACCTGCCATCCCGCCAGCACGACAATAGGCGTAAGAAAGGTGGTGAGCAGGATCAGGGGCATGGAAAAGCCATCGATCCCCAGGTAGTACTCCACATTGAAGGACCGGATCCAGGGGAGACGCTCGACGAACTGCATGCTGGCGGTAGATGAGTCGAACCGGGTCCAGAGCGGCACACTGAGCACAAAGGTCAGAACGGAGATGGCCAGAGCCACCCAACGGTCCAGCCGCACACCAGCGCCATTCTGGCCGAGGGCGAGCAACAGCAGGCCACCCAGGATGGGCAGCCAGACCAGAATACTCAGCGTACCAAGGCCTAACGCGCTCTCGATCATCCAACTGCCCATGAACTCAGGCCCCGAGAAGGAGCCAGCCAACCAATACCGCCAGGCCGATGATCATCGCGAAGGCATAGTGATACAGGTATCCGCTTTGCAACTGACGGCTGACCTGCGCGGCCCAGCCGACGAGTTTTGCGCTGCCATTGACCAGGCCGCCATCGATGACCAGCACGTCGCCCAGCTGCCAGAACAGGTTGCCCAGCCCTCGGCTCCCCCGGGCCAACACCTTGTCGTTGAAATCATCGAAGTAATACTTATTTACCAACAGGGTGTGCAGCCATCTGGCGCGGAGCCGGATGACCTCTGCGAGGCTGGGATTGCGCAGGTACAGGTACCAGGCTGTGAGTGCTCCGGCGAAGGCCAGGTACGGTACCGGCGCGGAGAACGCATGCAGGATGTAGGCCCAGGGGCCGTGGAATTCGCCAGCCAGCTCGCCAAGCACGTCATTGCCTTCCCGAACCATGATGGCAGAACCAAAGTAGTCGCCGAAGACCACCGGTGCGATGGTGGGCCAGCCGATGATCGCCGACGGGATTGCGAGGAGCACCAGTGGCAAGGTGATGACCCAGGGTGACTCGTGCAGGTGCGCCTTCGTCTCTGCGTCGAGGCGCTCAGGGCCATGGAACACGAGGAAGTACATGCGGAACGAGTACAGCGCCGTGACGAACACCCCGATCAGGAGGCACCACCAGGCATAGGTTGCCCCTGCCCGCTGGGCATGCCCAACGGCCTCGATCAGCGCGTCTTTGGAGAAGAACCCCGCAAATCCCGGAAAGCCGATCAGGGACAGGGTTCCGATCAGGCAGGTCAGCCAGGTTATCGGCAGGTACTTCCGTAATCCGCCCATCTTGCGGATGTCCTGCTCGTGGTGCATGGCGACGATCACCGAGCCGGCGGCCAGGAACAACAGGGCCTTGAAGAAGGCATGGGTCATCAGATGAAACACGCCGGCGGCATAGGCGGAGGCACCGAGCGCTGCCGTCATGTAGCCGAGTTGCGACAGCGTTGAATAGGCCACCACCCGCTTGATGTCGTTCTGCACGACGCCGAGAAACCCGGTGAACAGCGCCGTCGTCGCTCCGATGACGAGCACTACCGAGAGCGCCGTTTCGGAGTACTCAAAGAGCGGCGACATGCGAGCCACCATGAATACACCGGCCGTCACCATGGTTGCCGCATGGATAAGCGCCGAGATTGGCGTCGGGCCCTCCATGGAATCCGGCAGCCAGACATGGAGCGGCATCTGCGCCGACTTGCCCATGGCACCCACGAATAGCAGGAGGCAGGCCACCGTCATGACGGACCAGGGCGCCCCCGACCACAACTCGATCGTCTGGGTACTCATTTCCGGCGCCCTGGCGAACACCGTGGCGTAATCGAGGCTTCCCGTGGCCATGAGTATCAGCGCAATACCGAGCAGGAACCCGAAATCCCCCACACGATTGACCAGGAAGGCCTTCAGGTTGGCCACGATAGCTGTGGGCCGCGTGTACCAGAAGCCAATCAGCAGGTAGGACACCAGGCCGACGGCCTCCCAGCCAAAGAACAGCTGGAGAAAGTTGTTGGCCATGACGAGCGTCAGCATGGCAAAGGTAAACAGGGAGATGTAGCTGAAGAAGCGCTGGTAGCCGGGGTCATCGTGCATGTAGCCAATCGTGTAGACATGCACCATGAGGGAAACCGAAGTAACGACGACCATCATCAGTGCGGTCAGGCGATCCACCAGAAAGCCCACGTTCATCGTGACGCCGTCCACCACGGCCCAGGTATAGACCGTGCCGTTATAGGCCGCCGCACCGTCGAGCCATTGGTCCTTGAGGACCAGCAGCGAAAGGGCGAAGGACGCACCAACGCCCAGAATGGTTACCGTGTGCGCTCCCCCGCGGCCGATTTGCCGGCCAAAGAGTCCGGCCACCAGAGCGGCAATCAGGGGGCAGAGAACGACGGCGAGGTAAATGCGTTCCATCAGCTCAACCCTTCAGCACGTCCAGCTCCTGGACGTTGATGCTGCGGCGGCCCCGGAACAGCACCACCAGGATGGCCAGGCCGATGGCCGACTCTGCGGCGGCCACGGTGAGAATGAAGAACACGAATACCTGCCCGGCCGGGTCATCGAGATAACGGGAAAAGGCTATGAAGTTGAAATTGACCGCAAGCAGGAGCAGCTCTACGCACATGAGGAGGACGATCACATTCTTCCGGTTAAGGAAGATGCCGGCAATGCTGATGGTGAACAGCAGGGCCGAGAGAGTCAGATAGTGGGACAGCGTGACCATCATTCCGACTCCGACTTCATCTTCACCATGCGGATGCGATCCCCGCGCTGCACTTTCACCTGCTCTGCCACATCCTGCACCTTAAGCCCCGGACGGTGCCGCATGGTCAGCAGGATGGCGGCGACGATGGCCAGCAGCAGCAACATTCCTGCAAGTTCGAAGGGATACAGGTACTGCGTGTAGAGGACCTTGCCCAACTCTTCGGTGCTGGAGTACGCCGCATCCCGGGGCACGAGCTGCGTACCGACCGGAAGACCGTCGCTGCGGAACCAGATGACATAGGCCAGTTCCAGGACAATGATGCCCGCCACAATCGCCCCCACCGGGGCGTACCGCAGAAACCCCTCGCGCAAGGTCGTGACATTGATATCCAGCATCATCACGACAAAGAGGAACAGAACCATTACGGCGCCCACGTAAACCAGCACCAGGACAATGGCGAGAAACTCGGCTTCCAGAAGCAGCCAGAGGACGGCACTGGAGACAAATGCGAGGATCAGAAACAACGCGGCGTAAACAGGATTCCGGGCCGTAATTACTCCTACCGCAGCAGCCAGCAGGACGGTGGATAGCGCATAAAAGAGAAACGTGGTGAACATGGTTTTCCTGACGTCCGGGTCTAGCGGTAAGGCGCGTCAGCAGTCCTGTCGGCGGCGATAACAGCCTCGTACTTCTCGCCGACCGCCATCAGCTTATCCTTGGTCATGATGTTCTCCCCCCGGTTCTCCATGTGGTACTCAAAGATCCGGGTCTCCACGATGGCATCCACAGGGCAAGCCTCTTCACAGAAGCCACAGTAGATACACTTGAAGAGATCGATGTCATATCGGGTAGTACGGCGGGTCCCGTCGGCCCCGACATCAGACTCGATGGTAATCGCGGCCGCCGGACAGACGGCCTGGCAGAGCTTGCAGGCGATGCAACGCTCTTCGCCATTCGGGTAGCGACGAAGGGCATGCAACCCGCGAAAGCGGGGCGACTGGGGCGTCTTCTCTTCGGGATACTGGATCGTTACCTTCTTGACGAAGAGGTTCAGCAGGGTCAGCCGCAAGCCCTTCAGCAACTCCCAGAGGGTCAGGGTCTTTATGGCGTTAGTGATCCTGTTCATGCGCTTCAGGTACTCCAGGGGCCAACGCGAAGGGCTGCCATTGCGCCTTCAAGCACAATCCAGACGATGGTCACCGGAATGAAGACTTTCCAGCCGAGCCGCATGATCTGGTCGTAACGATAGCGGGGAAACGTAGCCCTGAACCAGAGAAAGCAAAACAGGAATATGGCGATCTTCAAGGCCAGCCAGTGGATCCCCGGCAGACGGAGAGCCTCAAGAATAGTGCCGTCAAGAAAGCCCAGCATGGGGCCGGCGAACGGTGATTCCCAACCGCCCCAGAACATCACCGCGGTGAGCGCAGCAATCAGGATCATGTTGGCGTACTCCGCGAGAAAGAAGATGGCGAAGGCTACGCCGGAGTACTCGACGTGAAAGCCCGCCACGATCTCTGACTCGCCTTCGGCCACATCAAATGGCGCCCGGTTGGTCTCGGCAACACCCGAGACAAAGTAGACGATAAACAACGGGAAGAGCGGCAGCCAGAACCAGCTGAACAAACCTCCAGACTGGGCTTCAACGAGTTTGCCGAGGTTCAGGCTGCCACCGGCCATGAGCACGCCTACCAGTGCAAAGCCCATGGCTATTTCATAGGCCACGATCTGGGCTGCCGAGCGCATGGCACCGAGCAGTGCATATTTTGAATTGGAGGCCCAGCCCGCCAGGATTACGCCGTAGACGCCCAGTGAAGTAAGCGCCAGAACATACAGCAGCCCGGCATCGATGTCGGCAATGGCGAAGCCCGGAAAGAGCGGGATGACGGCCCAGGTAGCGAGGGCCGGAACAATAGACAGGAGCGGCGCAATGACGAACAGAAACCGGTTCGCGCTGGAGGGCACGACCACTTCCTTGAGCAGCAGCTTGATCACGTCGGCGAAGGGCTGGAACCAGCCGCGGGGACCTACCCGGTTCGGCCCAATCCGGTTCTGCATGTAGCCAATGACCTTGCGCTCCAGGTAGGTCAGGAAAGCGACGCAGAGAATGACCACAATCGTGAGCGCCAGGATCTGGCCCACCACCACCAGCAGATAGCGCACCAGCTCAGGCAGCGCGAGCCAGGGAGCCTGAAGGAAAGGAAGACTAGCCACGGGCCACACTGGTCAGTTGTAGGGCGGGAGAACGCCGGAGGATACCGTCCGTCCGATACATGGGCACGTCCAGATCGCGGGATTCGACTCCGGCCGAGGTGGTCGCCGGTGGAATTGCCGTGACGGGCACTGTGTTGTCCGGCTGCACATCGCCTGCGAGGGCCTTGACTTCAGCCCGAATCTCGTTTGCGCTGGCGTAGTCGCATGCCGGTACCTGCAGCATATTTCCCAGGACGCGCAGTACCTTCCATGCCGGCCTGCTGGTCCCCACCGGCGACGCAACACCGTTGAAGCTCTGCCAGCGGCCCTCGCAATTGACAAAGGTTCCCGCCGTTTCCATGGACGTGCCTGTCGGCAGAACGACATCGGCGTGAGCCTCCAGAGCAGGACTCAGGTAAGGCGACAACGCAAGGACAAAGCCCGCCGCCTGCAGCGCACCCACCGCCAGCTGGTGTTCTGCGCAGTCGTGTTCAGGCTCCACGTTCAACAGGACAAGGCCGGACAGTGGCTGGTTAAGCATGTCGGCCAGGTTCCGGCCCGCCCTGGCAACGGGACGCCCACCCGGGCCGCGGTGAGGCAGGACGCCGGCGAGCGCAAGGCCGGCGGAATTTGCCCCTTCAGAGAGATAACCGATGCGTGCCGAATGTTGCCGGGACAGCTCGCCAGCCGCCTGGCGCAGGTCCGCAAGGCGTGGATGCCGCCCGGCGATCTGCCCCAGCAGCACGATGGGCCGCTCGGCAGCGCGCAACATGGCAATGATGGCGGCGGCCTCAGCATCGGGGCCGTCAGCCAGTAGTCGGCGCGCGCCGCCCACCAGGTCCAGTCCGGTTTCAAGATACGCCGCAACGTCATGCAGATAAACGTAGCGGGCGGGGTTCACGAAGACAACCCGGGCTCCGCGCAGGGCAGCCTTCCGCACCCGATGGGCGATCAGTGGCGCTTCGCTCCGGAGGTTCGACCCCACAACGAGAATGAAATCCGCCTTCTCAAGTTCGGCCAGCGAAAGGCCCAGCCAGGGGAAGACAGGATCCCGGTCCTGCAAACGGAAGTCCCGGCGCCTCAGCCGGTAATCGATGCTATCGGAACCCAGATGTCGCAGCAGGCGCTGCAGTAGAAAACCCTCCTCCAGCGTTGAGGTTGGAGCCACCCAGGCGCCGAGAGCGTGAGGGTCCTGTTGGACGGCACCGGCAAGACCTCTGGCAGCAGCCTCAAGGGCAACCTCCCAGGTGACGGGTCGCAGCGCATCACCAACCCGGAGTAGCGGCTGCTCAAGTCGATCGGCGTAGATCCCCTCGTAGCTGAAGCGGTCCCGATCGGCCAGCCAGGTTTCGTTGACGGCCTCATTGGCCCGGGGAACGACGCGCTTTACCTTGCCCAGAAGCACATGGGCCGAAAGGTTAGAGCCCACGCAGTCGTGGGGCGCCACCGTTGGCAAGGCCTGCATCTCCCAGGCGCGGGCGCTGAATCTGTAGGGCTTACTGTTGAGTGCGCCGACCGGACACAGATCGATGATGTTCCCTGAGAGCTCGTGATCGACACTCTGTTCAATGAACGTGCTGATCTGCATCCGCTCACCGCGGCCGATCGTGCCCAGTTCCTGAATTCCCGCGATCTCCTGACCGAAGCGCACGCAGCGGGTGCAATGAATGCAGCGAGTCATGTCGGTGGAAACCAGGGGCCCGATGTCCTTGTCCTTCACGACGCGCTTGCGCTCGCTGAAACGGGAGACATCACGACCAAAGCCCATGGCCAGATCCTGCAACTCGCACTCACCACCCTGATCGCAGATAGGGCAATCGAGAGGGTGATTGATGAGCAGGAACTCCATCACCGCTTTTTGCGCACCAATGGCCTTGGTGGACCGCGTGGCCACCTTCATGCCGTTGATAACCGGGGTCGCACAGGCCGGCAGCGGCTTCGGTGCGTTGACGACTTCGACGAGGCACATCCGGCAATTTGCCGCCACTGACAGCTTCTCGTGGTAGCAAAACCTTGGCACGTAGATCCCAGCCCGGTCCGTCACTGCGATCAGCATTTCACCGGGACGCGCGTCAATTTCAACGCCGTTGATCTCAACCTTGATAGTGTTATCACTCATCAAACTCAGGAGACCTCCGGCCGCGCATCAACGATGGAGCGACCGCGATGCTCGATCATGTAGTCGAACTCCGGCATAAAATGCCGCAGAAAGCTCTGTACGGGCCAGGCAGCCGCATCGCCCAGCGCGCAAATGGTGTGACCCTCGATTCTGTTGGCCACGTCGAGCAGCATTTTCAGGTCATCGCGCCGACCCTGGCCTTCAAGAATCCGGCTCAGCATGCGATAGAGCCAGCCCGTGCCCTCGCGGCAGGGCGTGCATTGGCCGCAGGACTCTGCATAGTAGAAGCGGGCTATCCGCCGCAGCATGCTGACCATGCAGGTCGTGTCGTCCATGACAACCACAGCACCGGTGCCGAGGGACGTCCCGATCTTCTTCAGGCCGTTGTAGTCCATCGTGGCATCCAGGATGACGACCCCGGGCACCACCGGGACTGACGACCCTCCGGGGATCACAGCCTTCAGAGCACGACCATGCCGTACGCCACCCGCGATCTCAAGGAGATCGCGGAACGGGATACCGAGCGGCAATTCGAAATTACCCGGCTTCTCCACGTGCCCGGAGACCGAAAACAGGGCCGTTCCTCCCGACCCCTCCGGACCGAGATCCGCAAACCACTTGGGGCCACGGCGCAGGATTGCAGGAACTGACGCAAAGGATTGCGTGTTGTTGATCGTGGTAGGACGTCCATAGAGGCCAAAGGCGGCGGGGAATGGTGGCTTGAAGCGCGGCTTGCCCGGCTTGCCCTCGAGGGACTCCAGCAAGCCCGTTTCCTCGCCACAGATATAGGCGCCGGCACCAACGAAGGTGTGCAGGTCGAAGTCCAGGCCGGAGCCGCGGATATTCCGGCCGAGGAGACCGGCCGCATAGGCTTCTCTCAGTGCCTCGTCGAAGACCGGCACTGGCTCATCGAGAAACTCCCCGCGGATGTAGTTGTAGCCCACGGTGGCACCCATGGCGAAAGCGCCGATGGCCATGCCTTCGATAACGGCATGCGGGTTGTAGCGCAAGATCTCCCGGTCGTGGCAGGTGCCCGGCTCGCTTTCGTCTGAATTACAGACCACGTACTTCTGTCCGGCAGCGTCCTTGGGCATGAAGCTCCACTTCACGCCAGTGGGGAAACCCGCGCCCCCTCGGCCACGCAGCCCTGACGCCTTGACGCCCTCGATGACCTGCTCCCGGGTCATGCCGCCGGCAAGGATTTTCTCCCAGATTTCGTAGCCGCCAATCGCCCTGTAAGTCTTGAGACTGGCGGGCTGGTCTTTACCGAGCGTCTGGAAACACACAAGGTTATGCTCGTAGCGACGCGCCTCAGTCATGGGAATGCGCTCCCTTCTGCTCGGCCAGGGAGCTAATGCCGTTGAGAATGTCGTCGACCCGGGCGGGTGTCAGGTTCTCGTAGTATTTGTGATCGACCATCATCATCGGCGCCCCGCAGCAAGCCGCCAGGCACTCTTCTTCCTTCTTGAGGTAGAAGCGGCCATCCGGAGTACTTTCTCCCACCTTTATGCCGAGGAGCTTCTCGACATGCGCCAGAATCTTTTCGCCCCCAGAAAGCATGCAGGAGATATTGGTACACACCGAGATGCTGTGCCGCCCCACTGGCTTGGTTTCGAACATTGAATAGAACGAGGCGACTTCGAATACCTGTATCGGTGGCAAGCCGAGGTAGGCGCCAACTGCCTCCATCAATTCCCGGGTCAGGTACCCATTGTTTTCGTGCTGGGCAGCGTGCAACGCCGCGATAACGGCCGACCGCTGCCTGCCGGCAGGAAAACGTGCAATCCAGCGATCAATCTCGGCCCGCAGGTGCGGAGAGAGACCGGCTCCGGCGTTGGCGGGTTCTTCCATCAGCGGTCAATCTCGCCAAAGACGATGTCCTGCGTGCCAATTACGGCAACCACGTCGGCCAGCATGTGGCCCTCCACCATTTCCGCCATAGCAGAGAGGTGGGCGAACCCGGGGGCCCGCACTTTCAGCCGATAGGGCTTGTTGGCCCCATCGGACACAAGGTAAACGCCAAACTCTCCCTTCGGGTGCTCAACGGCCGCATAAGCCTCGCCGGCCGGCACCGTGTAGCCCTCTGTGAAAAGCTTGAAGTGGTGGATAAGGGACTCCATGTCGTCCTTCATGGCCTCGCGACTGGGCGGGGCGAACTTCCGGTCGTCCAGCATGACCGGCCCGGGGTTGTGTCGCAGCCAGTCGATGCACTGGCCAACAATGCGGTTAGCCTCCCGCAGCTCCTCGATCCGGACGAGATAGCGATCGTAGCAATCACCGTTTACGCCGACCGGAATATCGAACTTAAGCTCCGGGTATACCTCGTACGGCTGCTTCTTGCGCAAGTCCCACTCCACGCCGGAACCGCGGAGCATGGGGCCCGTGAATCCGAGCTGCAGCGCACGCTCAGGACTCACAACTCCGATATTCACTGTCCGCTGCTTCCAGATCCGGTTATCAGTCAGCAGTGTCTCGTAATCGTCCACGCACTTCGGGAAGCGTCTCGTGAAGTCCTCGAGGAAATCGAGGAGAGACCCTTCGCGGGCAGCGTTGAGCCGCTTTACCTCCTTGTTGGAACGAAACTCTGAGGACTGAAACCTGGGCATGTTGTCGGGAAGGTCGCGGTACACGCCGCCGGGCCGGTAGTAGGTGGCGTGCATTCGCGTGCCTGAGACAGCCTCGTAGCAGTCCATGAGGTCCTCGCGCTCCCGGAAGCAGTACAGAAACACCGTCATCGCGCCGATATCGAGCCCGTGGGCTCCCAGCCACATCAGGTGATTGAGAATCCGCGTGACCTCATCGAACATGACGCGAATGTACTGAGCGCGCCTGGGAACCTGAATGCCGAGGAGCTTCTCGATGGCCAGCACATAGCCGTGCTCGTTGCACATCATGGATACGTAGTCCAGCCGATCCATGTAGCCGATGCTCTGGTTAAAGGGCTTGCTCTCGGCGAGCTTCTCCGTTCCCCGATGCAGCAGGCCGATATGCGGATCGGCCTTCTGAACGGTCTCGCCATCCATCTCCAGCACCAGGCGCAAAACACCGTGCGCGGCCGGATGCTGGGGACCGAAGTTGAGGGTGAAATTCTGGAACTCAGCCATTCCCGTCCTTCAGATCCGGTGCATAGCGGTTATCGTCACGAATCACCCTGGGAACCAGCGTCCGGGGCTCGATAGTGACAGGCTGGTAGATCACCCGCCGCTGCTCCGGGTCGTAGCGAACCTCCAGGTTTCCGGACAGTGGAAAGTCCTTGCGGAACGGATGTCCGATAAACCCATAGTCAGTCAACAGGCGGCGCAGATCCGGATGCCCATCAAAGAGAATACCGAACAGGTCAAAGGCCTCGCGCTCATACCAGTTAGCTGCGGCCCAGACGCTGATGATTGAGGGAATCACCGGCGGGTTATCCACGCCAGTGAACACAGTAAGGCGCAGGCGCAGGTTGCCGCTGACGGACAGCAGGTGGTAAACCACGGCGAAACGTCGCGCCTCGAACTGCTGGCCGGGATCGGCCAGTATGGTCTCCTGCTCCGCGGCTCGACTAAAGCCACCACTGGTGGCTTCATGAGTTTCCCATTCGTCGCGGCCATGAGTCAGATAGTCAACGCCGCACAGGTCAATCAGCATCTCGAAGGCGAAATCGTCACGCAGGGTGCGCGCGACCGCCAGCAAGTCGGCAGGAGCGACCTCGTAGCCCAGTTCGCCGCAGCGGGAGGTTATCCGGACGATGCTGCTCCCGAACCGCTCAGCAATACTGCCAGCGAGCGCCTCCTGGCGGGGACTGGTCTGCCGGGCAGTCATCGGGCAATCGTATTCGTGCGGCGGATCTTGTTCTGCAGCTGGATGATGCCGTAGAGCAGGGCCTCGGCCGTCGGCGGGCAACCAGGTACATAGACATCCACGGGGACGATCCGGTCACAACCCCGAACCACCGCATAGGAATAGTGGTAGTAGCCTCCGCCGTTGGCGCAGGAACCCATGGAGATCACCCAACGTGGCTCCGCCATCTGGTCATAGACCTTGCGCAGAGCCGGCGCCATCTTGTTCGTCAGGGTCCCGGCGACAATCATGACGTCGGACTGGCGCGGGCTGGGACGAAAGATGACGCCAAAGCGATCCAGATCGTAACGGGCGGCGCCAGCATGCATCATCTCTACGGCACAGCAGGCCAGACCGAAGGTCATGGGCCAGAGAGAGCCGGTGCGGGCCCAGTTGATGAGATCGTCCAGCTTCGTGACGACGAAACCGCGCTGCTGGAGAATATCCGGCTGGGGCTCACCAAAGTGCGTTTCTAGTCCCACTCCAGGGCCCCCTTCTTCCATTCGTACATAAAACCGACCACGAGAATGGCGAGGAAGACGCCCATGGCCAGAATCCCTGTCAGCCCGATCTCATCGAGGGTGACTGCCCAGGGGAAGAGAAAGGCAATTTCTAGGTCAAAAACGATGAACAGAATGGCAACGAGGTAATAACGAACATCGAACTTCATGCGACTGTCTTCGAAGGGTTCGAAGCCGCATTCATAGGGCGAGAGCTTTTCCGGGTACTTGCTCCCCCGGCCGATGAGGAAGCCAAGGCCGAGCAAAACCAGGCCGATACCCAACGCCACACAAAGGTAGATCAGTACCGGAACGTAGTTGGTCAGCACGGGCGCTCCTTCAACCCTCTAAAGTCTGGCGACGCCCAAACGTCGCAGTCACTCAAGAAACCTTTAGTCTCGCTACATTGGTGCCGACGGTGAGACTCGAACTCACACAGCTTGCGCCGCCGCCCCCTCAAGACGGTGTGTCTACCAATTCCACCACGTCGGCAATCACTATTTTCCCGAAGCCGCTTACTTGCCTGACCCAGCTGGCTTGCCTGACTCAGCTGGCTTGCCCGGCTCAGCTGGCAACGCGGGCATTGCGGACTGCGGTGTCGAAGTCGGGGCAGCCGACGGCAGTGCCGGAACGCCTGCGGAGGCTGGCAGCGTCCCCGGTATCGGGGCGAGTGTCGGCTCTCCCTGGACCTGCACTGGCGGAGCGGCATCCAGAAGGCTCTTCGGCGCCTCACGTTGCGTTCCGAGGTAGGCAAGCCCGAGGCTCGTGCAAAAGAAGAACAAGGCCAGCACACCTGTGGACCGGGACAGAAAGTTCGCCGAGCCGCGCGCGCCGAAAACAGTGCCAGAGGCACCCGCTCCAAAACCCGCCCCGGCATCGGCGCCCTTCCCGCGCTGAAGCAGAACCAGAGCCACTATGCTGACTGCGATGAGTACATGAACAACCAGCACCAGGGTATGTAGTGTCGTCATCAGCTTGCCGCCGCCTTGCAAATGCTCACAAACTCGCCGGCCAGCAGCGCTGCGCCGCCGATCAGCCCGCCATCGATATCTTTCATCGCGAAGAGGTCCTTCGCATTGGACGCCTTGACGCTGCCCCCGTACAGGACCCGGAGGTGGTTTGCCATTGTAGCATCGCGTCGCCCGACAGTGGCCCGGATGTCGGCATGGACGGCCTGGGCCTCGGCGGGTGTCGGGGTCAGGCCCGTGCCAATGGCCCAGACGGGCTCGTAGGCGACTGAAATCAACTGGCGCTCAGACGCCGATACCCCTTCCGATTCCAGCGCCGCCAGAACCACGTCCAGTTGCCGGCGGACCACGGCGAGAGTGTGCCCGGCATCCCGCTCAGACCGAGTCTCGCCAACACACAGGATTGGAGAAAGTCCGGCCCGGAGCGCGGCCAGAACCTTGCCAGCCACCCGCTCATCGGTATCCCCGAACAGTGCACGCCGTTCGGAGTGGCCCGTGATCACGTAACGGCACCCCACATCCCGGAGCATGGACGCAGCGACTTCGCCGGTAAACGCGCCGGCTTCCTCCAGCGCGACATCCTGGGCGCCCAGACCAAGAGAACTGACGGCAACGAGCTCGGCCAACTCTGCCAGGTAGACGAACGGGGGACAGAGAAGCACGTCGAGGGGAGGCCTCTCGCCCCCAAGCCGGGCGGGCCCCAGGCCAATCTCCGCCAGGCCCTCGGCAACCGCCACTGCAAGCGCGCGACTGGTCTGGCGGCTGCCATTCAGCTTCCAGTTCCCTGCGACGATAGGCCGCCTGTTTGCCATTGGTGCAGGCCCGCAGCCCGAAAAAAAAGACGCGGCAGGTTAGCTTCCCGCGCTGCTGAAAGCAACGCAGCCCGTCAGGGCGAAGCGGGGAGTCAGCTCGCCGGCGCACCCAGTACGGCGGCCCCGATCTCGTCAGCAAGCTGCTCCACTTCGACCCGATCCTCGCCCTCAACC